>WLWE01001720.1_pt1 | contig 15461 bp, 10 predicted proteins | sample 6718301 | NCBI WGS metagenome assembly WLWE01 (sample SAMN12718691, study PRJNA515312) | sponge metagenome | isolation source: marine sponge | host: Mycale hentscheli | place: New Zealand: South Island, Marlborough, Capsize Point | collected 2003-05-01 | reverse complement strand
GAGAGGTCTGATGCTGATGGCATCGTAGAGACTGTAGGCAACTGGGTTGAAGAGAACTGTGAGTATGACACCGAGGAGGAGTGGAGCGACTTGTGCTTCGTGTTCTACGAGTGGTGGGGATGTGCTGACATCCCCTCACACACTCCTGAATGGACTCAGTTCTGGACTGCACATTGTGCCACCTGACAAACTGTCACAACCCCTGTTGCCTTCAGCAGGGGATTGTGCCATACTACCATTGTACCGAACACACACCACATGGAACTCTCCAACATCAACTCAGTTTCCGAACTGCTCGCTGCCAACGAACAGCCAGTAGAACAGTACAACGCTGATTCAATGTACGAGCTCTGCCTGAAGCACCTCGGCTGTGAGGATGCTACCAAGCTCGCTACGATGCTTGTAGAACAACTCGCTATCTTCCACCAGAACACTCGTACCGAGCTCACTGAAGCAGGAGAGGCTGAACGTGCTTGCCTCTGGGCTCATGATGAATCCCTGCTGGCAACAGCAATGAACTGCTTGAAGCGTGTGTCACTCGACTGATTGGCACACTGTGCCACTTGAAGTAGTGGCACAACACCCCTTGCACTGATGCTTGGGGTGTGCCATAATACTATTGTAATCAACGGAGACACCATGTACACCATCCTTGCCGCACTGGCATTCCTTGCCGACTTGATTGAACTCACATATGACTTGGGTTCAGTGACTCGCACCCACGTGTTGCCTGCTCTCGTCTACACTTACGTAGCCATTGAGCACTACGTTGTGCCTGCACCGAGCATTCCTTATTATTATACTAAGGTAAGGGCACAGCGCCTCAGCCTTGTGCCACTTGTCTAACTGTCCACTAAACCACCCACACCCCTCCAGGGTGTGTTATTATACTGTTGTACCAAAGGGAGAACCCAACTTGACCACTTCAACCCCCAACTCACCTCAGGAACTTGTTAACCTGAACACCCCTGAACTCACTCCTCTCCAACAGGTAGAGAAGTATTGTGGTGAACTTGACTACTCTGACACTCTCCTGGTTGTCAGGTGGTTGGTTAACAATATGTTGAACTTCCACAAGGAGAAGGTTGACACTCTGAAGGAGGAAGGTGACACCAACCAGTTGACTAACTGGGTTATTGACTCCACCCACCTGTGGACTGTTGACCAACTGTTGAGGAAGGTTGACTGACACTCTGTGAACTGTCACAACACACCACCCACACCAGGTGGTGTGTGTTATACTACTATTGTACACAACACCAGGGAGACACCCATCACTAAGTCACAACAACAACTCCAAGATCTTATTCAGCAACTCCAGGCAGCTGGAGTGACACCTAACGTCACGAAGATTGCTACTAAGCGTAACCACAAGATGTTGTTACGTGGACAACGGACTGTTAACTAATGACACACTGCCCCTTCGGGGGCACTTCTTAACATAAGGTCATCTGATGAATGACTGTTATATGATAAGGGGGGTTGGGGGTACTTGTCCCATACTAAGCTATAAGAGCATGCTCGTCCCAGTCAACCAAAGAGAACTAAAAAATTTTCGGCGGGCCTTTACGGTTCCTCAGACCTATGCTATAATCCAAGAGCAAATACAGCGAACATGAAAAATTTTTTCCGAGCAGCGGCAGCAGCTGTGATGATTGTGAGTTCTCCTGCGATGGCAGGGAACAGTGTGGAAGATCACAAGGAGCTGTGGGCAGCAGTGGAACGCACAGGGGTAACAGTCATGTTAAATCATCCTGAGATGTGTGGGGGAGGGATTATGGGATTATATTCTTCTGTGGAGCGGGTGATGATGATATGTCAAGATGAGTCAATAAAGCCGTTAGATCATGTTGGGTGGACAGAGAATGATTTTGACACGTTACGTCACGAGGCGCATCACTTGTTACAGGATTGTAAGGATGGGCGAGTAGGTGATGGGCGGTTGGTTCCTGCATTGAGTGCAGAGTATCTTGCAGAGCTTGCAGAAGAGAGTGGGATGACGTTAGAAGATGTGAAGGACATCCAAGAGACGTATAGTTCAAAGGGAGCGAATGATGATGTCATTCGGAATGAGGTGGAGGCATTTATTGTTGCCAGTGCGGTTCCAGCAAGTACGCTTGCAGAAACTTTGGTAAAGCACTGTACGAACTGAGCAGACGTGTTATAATAGGAGAGCAAACAAACCCGATTCATTATGTCACTTATCAACCTAGACACTCATTCACGCGGCGGACTTGATGTCACGCTAGCTATCAATCTATTCTTCAAAGGAGTCCTTCTTTTTCCTATATTCTTATTTGCGATATACGTAGGAGCGTCCATGATGAAACATATGATATTCCATGGAATTCCTGTTATGAATGCGGTCACGGAAGAGCAGCAACAAATCCTCCGTAATCGGGACAGTAACATCGGCTTACCGAAGCCTCAGTCAGATACAACGGATTACGATGCCCTCCCACCGCGTCCAGTATTGGAAGCTCCAGCAGCAATCGATCCTTCTGCTATCGAACTGCTGAATCCTGCACCGAAGCGGGAGATGCTTCCAGGAGAACGGATGCGGTTGATTCGACAGAACTGTGAGTTATCTGCTGATGTCAATCGCGGTTCTTATTACATCTGCAACTGACCTCCGGGGGGCCTTAGAGCCTCCCTTTTTTTGTTTGGGCGAAGAAGAATAAATAAAAAGAAAACAGTGTAGCCATGTCAATGTTAAGTCATGGACCGTTTAACTATAATCGGTTCGACGTCCTCAACGAAAAGAAAGCCAAGCCAGACTTTCTGGATATGGATAAGGACGGTAACAAGAAAGAGTCCATGAAGAAAGCCGTCAAGGACAAAGAGTGTGACGACTGTGGCAAGAAAGACTGTGGTTGTGACGACAAGAAGAAAAGTGGAAAGAAAGAACTACCTGACTTCATTAAGAAGAACATGAAGGAAGGCAAAGAAGTCATTGAACTTGAGTTTGATGATGCTGCTAGTTGGTTGATTGAGAACGGTATTTGTAAGGACGAGTTTGGTTGTGAGGTGTGGTTAGAGCACGCTGCTCCTGATACCTTGGATGCACTGGCTGACAAAATCCAAGAGAATCGTGCCATGGCGAATGGTGGGCATCGGTTAGTTGGAGACGGTTCGAAGCCCAAAGAGCCTAGGAACCCTAAGAACAAGACTCAGACGATGATGGGTAAGGATGGCAAACCCTTATTTAAAGAAGACACAATCGTCAAGCAAGATGTCATTAAGCATCTGATTGAGAATGACTATGCGAACAACGAAGTCTCTGCTGAGGCATTGTTCAATCATATGTCCGACTCGTTCCTTGAGTCTATTGAGGAAGATATTATGGAAGGATGGAAGCCAATGAATACTGGCAAAGTCACGAGACAGAGAGATAAGGCATACGGTAAGGAACAGAATGCAGTAAGGGCTGGTGACGAGAAAGAAGTGAACAAGCAGATGCAACGTCGCATCGCAATGACGAATCCTTCTGGCAGGAAAGCACAACTTGGAAAGTAAGAATAAATAACTGAAAACCAGTTATAAAATGGCCTTACCTCCACAGCGTCTAGTGAATGATGACTTGTTCATCGTCAATAGAATTACAGCCAATGATGTAGACACTTTTAAAGTTAACGCAAATGACATCGGGATTTTCTTGCTGGAAGCCCCGAGGCCCGGTGGGGGTAATTTGGATGATAAGTTTGTCAATGATGGAGAAATTAATATCTATGGCGTCCTACAGAACGTGGGAGAAGCATACCTCAATTTGCACTCTGCTAATGAGTTCTGCGAAGGAAAGTTAAGTTTCGACGAAGGTTTTCATATTACTGGACAGCACATGGATGTGCTGATTACCCATGATTATGCTACTCTATCCAAAGAGCTGACCTGTGATGATGGAGGCATTGACGGGTCGACGACTTGCATGAAGCTGGACATGGAGTGGTTGTCAGAGAATATTGTTTGTAAAGGTTTAAAATCTACCGGCGACTGTATTAGCATCGATCTGTGTGATGATATCAGTGGGCTTACCTTTGGTGGCGATGGATGCTTACACATCAACCTGTGTCCAGATAAGGGCATCGTTTATCATCCCAATAACGGATGTCTGCAACTAGATTTAAACTATCTGACTCTCAGTCTATCATGTGATGGTTTAAGACCAGCAGATGGAGACCCCAACTCCACATGTATGGAGATTGATATGGAGTGGCTGACTGACAACATCCGTTGTGGTTCAGCCGGAAACCCATCTGCAGATGGTGGTAGTGGACTAATTGATGGAGGTGGATGCATCGAGGTTGATCCTTGCTGGGTTAATAATCAACTGAACTCCGGCAACCCTCAGTATCTGATTAGCGACTATGATGCCACTTCCATTGATACCTCTAACTGTAAGCTTCGAGTCAACGAAGCCTGGTTGCTCCAGTGGGCAAAAGATAATATTCAAAACATTGAGATTCACGAAGATGCTCTTTGTTTAGAAATCGATGGTAACAAAAACCTGTTTGAGGATGAGGTAGTCATCAATCTTCCAGAAGACTGCATGAAGACATGGACTGAGGGGGTGATTGATGGTAAGGTTAAGGACATCAGTATCGCTAGTGGTAGTAGTACTTGTCTTCAGATAGGAGGTACTGGTAATAAAAACGTCGCATCAGGTGAAGTAAAACTTAAGTTAGATGAGGATTGCTTAAAGACCTTGATTGATGGACAGATCCCGGCGGCTCCAACGGTTGGAGATGGTAAGCTGCAACTCAAGGCAGGTAATAACATCACTATCAGTAGAACTGGTGGAACTCAATTTAGTGCTAACCAGGCGAGTGGTGATGTGGTTGAGTGGGAGATCACTTCTACAGGTGGCGGTGGTGGAACCACCACACCACCAACTGACGCTTGTGACGACACACTTGATTTCGATTCAACAACAAACTGCTTGTCGGTTAACCTCGACGCCGTTGCAACCAAGGCTTGTGACGACTCACTTGTTTACGATCCAGCAAATAACTGCTTGTCGGTTAACTTCCCAGATAGTTGCCCTGCATATACCAAGAACGTTTCTGGTAGAGCCTTTTATGCCCGACATAGTGGAGGCAAAATGGATCCAGCAATCGTGCTGGGAACAAAGGATGCAAACGCTAATGGTAAGGCTTGGGCTGGGATTGGATCTAACGTTAATAACGGTTCTTGGACTATTTACTTCAACTATGAGGGTTGGACCGATCTTGATGATTGTGGAGGTCATCCAGCAGCTGCATCTAAGGATGACATTAGAATTATTCAGTCAATTGCTTGTGGAGACAACGTGTTGCCTCACTTCGCAAACGTTGGATTGATTAAGAACTCCAACGCACTGAACGGTGAGGTTCAGTGTTTCAATTATCGTGGCACTGATGAATCAACTGAAGGCAACCTGTGGGGAGGACCTCCACAAGGTAGTGGTGCATATACTAGATTCTGCTTTAGAGCACGTAATAACAAAGCTGGTCATTTCCCCGAGCTTCAAAGTTCGGATGTAAGGACTACTTTGGACATCGACACTATGATCGATGATCTTGGAACTATTAGCAGTGGAGCCGAGCGTGGTTTGGCAACTGGTTTAATCAGGTGGAACTTAAAGAATAGTGATGAGACACTCGCATATCCGGCGATGTATATGGACTCCAGTGAACTGGCAGCCAAATATCCATCACTTGTCGAATGGACTGCAACTGAGGATGTCTTTGAGGTAGTCGAAACACTCGACTCTGACGGCAATTTTGAGCAATACGACCATAAAATTATCCCAGAGAACGTCAAGGCTGAGAATATGGAGCCTGGACAACTCAATGAGACGTCCATCATTTGTGCTATCCTTATTGCCAATAAGAGACTCAAGACTAGAATTGATGAGTTAGAGCAGAAGACAACACGAGCTGGCACCTTGAACACGCTTGGTATCATTGAGTACGCCAACGAAACCGCTGCTGCCAACTCAGGTTTGGGTCAAGGAGAGGTGTATTGGGACACCACCCTGGGCAGAATGAGATCAGTTACTTGATTCCGGCTTGAGTTCTGTTATAATATAGCTGTCCCAAGCACAGACCAATGACTGTCGATGAAGTTAAAGCAGAAGTTCTGCTTCTGAATCTTGATAATATTAGAAAATTTGATTGTGGTCGCTCAAAAACTGACGACTTCTACTCTATGTGGGGACGCTTCGGACCAGAAGCTGCCCGCACTGCTATGATTCCCTATATCTGGGAAGGCAAATGCTCACGTCCATCTGAATACTTTGGAATCAAACTCAACTCCTGAGCAAACTAAGCTCCTGTATCGTGCTCCAGGGCGCGATACTCATCAACCAGTCGCCGAAATCTTGGATGAAATCCTAAATCGGCTGACAGCACTTGAAAACCAACTCACTACATTAGAGGAAACTAACTGATGGCACGGATTTTTAGCAACACAGGCGAAGTATCCATCGTTCCACATAAGAAAAAGACTTACCAAGGTGACGGACCACGCACCAAAAACTGCAAGAGAGGCTCACGTCCCCGTCGTAAGCTGTCTAGAGGGCAGGGCAGCAAAAGATAAATAACCAAAAGGCAATTACTATGGCTAACGACTATCCGTATCCAGAGTTCCTTGAAGAAACTATGTTTGCTGAACAGGGTACTAAGGTACTAATCACTGATCCAGCAGCAGACGTTCTCCTTGAGAAGGCTCGCCAGCGCAAACTAAAAGAGAAATACCCCCAATGGGTAGAGGAAGAGGAATAAATAAGGGGGCTAAGGCCCTCTTTTTTTATGGCTATCCAACTTCGACGTAAAGATAAGACTTTTATTGACGTTAGCCTAGCGTTCGAGCCCAATCCAATCACTTCAGATCTCACTGTATTGCTTGACGACAGAGCAATTAACAATGCAATGAAGAATTTAATCCTAATTGCACCTTCTGAGGTGCCATTTGACAGGGATATTGGCTCTCGCACCAGAGAATTTCTCTTTGATCTCATCGATCCGGGCACTGCGGGGCTTCTACAAGTAGAAATCGAGAGAGCAATTAAGTTTGGAGAGCCTAGAGTGGAGATTCAAACTGTCATTGTCGATCCCAGACCGGATCAGAACCACTTTATGGTTACCGTCATCTATAAAATCATAGGATTCGAGGAAGTCTTCACTGTTAATCAGATTCTACAGCCTACGAGATAGCTTATAAATATCTAAAAATGACATCCAATGGCGGGGCCTATAAAATTAACTGAGGTAGACTTCGAGCAGATTAAAGAGAACCTCGTTAACTACCTGAGGTCCACAAAGCAGTTCACTGACTTTGACTTTGCCGGATCTAATCTACAGGTAATCCTAAACCTGATTGCATATCAGGCACAGCTCAATTCGTATACCACTAATATGGTAGCGAATGAGAGCTTTTTGGCGAGCGCAACGATTAGAACGAACGTTGTAGAGAATGCAAATATGCTGGGATACTTCCCAACCTCCTCGCGCTGCGCATCGTCAGTCGTTGATGTCGAGTTTAGACTTGACAAAGAGAAGTATCCTCAGGGGTATCCGACGTTTATTGAGATCCAACCTGGTCCTGTGCTGAATGCAGGCAACGGACAGGACACTTATACCTTTAATGTCGTCGATCCAGTCATTGCTGGAGTTATTGACGCCTCTGGCATCGTCAGATTCCAGAATCTTCAGGCATACGAAGGGTTTCCTGTTGAAATGTTCTTTACTGTTGATGAAGCAAACTTCACACAGCGATACATTCTAACAAATCCTCAGATTGACACCACCACACTGCGAGTTGAGGTGCAGGAAGTGGGAACTGAAGTCACTTATCGTGCTTATGAGCAGGCAAATAACCTAGTTAAGCTCACAGCAGAGTCCAGAGCATACTGGATCGAGGAAACTCGTGACGGTTTCTATGAGTTGCGCTTTGGTGATGGATACTTTGGCAGAAAATTGCAAGGCGGAGCCAAGATTAAGGTCAATTTCTTAGTCACAACGGGAGAGTTGGCAAACGGAATCCAGAATAAGTCGAACTACTCCTTCATTGGACGCCTGGTTGACTCATATGGTTCGGTTGTTAGAGAAAACGCCGACATTTTGACTGCTTCAATGAACAGCACAGGTGCCGAAGCTGAAGATGTGGGTTCAATTAAGCTTAGAGCGCCACGTTCCTATGAAGCACAGAGCAGATGCGTCACTGAAGATGATTATGAGACGATTATTAGGCAAATATTTCCAGCAGTAGAGGACATTTACGTATTTGGAGGCGAGACTCTCCAAGAACCGCAGTATGGACGCATCTATGTGACCATCAAACCAACGACTGGCGACAAAATCTCGCAAGTCACCAAGAATTATATCAAAAAGTCCTTACAACCCTACCGGGTTGCCTCTTTAGACATCAACTTCCTCGATCCAGAGGTGCTCAATGTCGAAGTTGTCTCTACTGTCTTCTATGATGACAGAAAAACGAGCAAAGATGTCACTGGAATCATTGCATCAGTCGAATCTTCCCTTACTCGTTACAACGACGACACAGTTGTGTCGAAGTTTGGAGGCACAGTCAGGTATTCAACCTTAATGGCTATCATTGATGACTCCGATCACTCTATCACTCGCAACAACACCGAGTTTAGACTGAGAAAGGACATCGAACCCGTCATTAATACCTATGCAACCTACGAAGCTTGCTTTACCAACGAGTTAATGAAGGATTGTGACGGTCCAGTCATCTCATCCACTGGTTTCCGAATGGAAGTCAACGGAATCTTTGATGAAAAGGTGTATTATATGGAGGATGACTCCAATGGCAACATTAGAGTCTATTACATCACCGACAACAACCGCAAAGTCATCACAAACAACTACTTTGGCACTATAGATTACCTGAGTGGGGACATTAACTTCGGATTCGAAGATCCAGTGAAGATTATTAACGTCACTACGGACTCTGAGCTCATTGAAATCCGCGCAATCCCTAAAAATCAAGATATCATCGCCAGAGAGTCGGTGTTCCTTAAGCTTGACATCGCCCAATCGTCGATCGGCGCCATTGCAGACACTAGCATCGCAAGATAATGACAAACGAGAAGATCGTAAGCCCCTCCTCTCAGGTAATAACAACATTACCCAATTACATCGTCGAACAGTACGAAAGGTTCGTCGAGTTTATGACTGCAGCTGCAGAAAGTGAGGAACGCCTCGGTTTTTCTCAAGATCTGCTTCAAAAATTACACGTATACAGAAACTTTGACACATATGCAAAACCGGTAGTTGAGTTCACGACACTTTTTCAGGATATCAATGAGAAATCAGAGTCCACGGAAGAAAGCTATGAACCAACCTTCCTGACTGAACAAAATAAAGCAATTGACTCGGGTAGGACGTCATCTGATAGAAATTTAACTTTAGAGAGGCAGGATAGTCGAGGGTTTACCAAAGATATCAAGATAGACTTCATAGAAGGGCAACTTGTCCTTAATAATGCCAATGGGTTTCCAGAAAAGAACGGAATCTTGCTTATTGATGATGAAGTAATCTTATATCGCTACAGAAAGGGCAACGTCTGCCATGACTTGACTCGTGGAGCTTCTGCAACCACTGCTATTGGCGATTTCCTGAATCCAAGCGAGTTTAGAAAGACAGTTCCCGCTTCGCATAACACTGGAGTCAAGGTTTACAACATTAGCTGCCTTTTTATGGCAGCAATCCTTCACACCATTCATAATACCTACTTCCAGTCGGTAGATTCCAAAATGGTGGCTGCTCCCATCGACAGATCGTCGGTGTTGAAGCATATTCGTCAGTTCTTCCAATCTAAAGGAACAAAGCTGGGCATCAAGGCTCTGTTCAAGATTCTGTTTGCTGAGAACGACGTAGACGTGTTCTATCCTGGCGACAGGATGATTATTCCGTCAAAATCTAGCTGGTATGAGACTAAGCTCCTCAGAGTGACTCCTGTGCCTTGGGTTTTGACTCCAATGGAGCTCCAGCCTGCAGAACCGGACTTGCTCATTGGACAAGAGCTCAAACTCAAGTCATACAATTCAAATAACGTCTATGGGACGATTATTGTTGACTATGTGTCAAAATATGCCTTTGAGGATCAGGTTCAGTACGAAATCTTTGTTGAGAAGGATAATGTTAAGGGAGATACAGTCGCCAATCCTAAAACTAGGCTTGAGCGCGACTTGTTTATGTACGGGACAAGTGATGACGGCGTAGATGTAGAAACTATCACTGTGGAGTCTACTTTAGGATTTCCAGAGAGCGGTGTGTTGATTATCGAGAACGAAGCAATCACATATGAGTACAAATCCTTTAATCAGTTCTTTAACTGCAAAAGAGGCTACAAAGGCGTCGATCATCCCTATCCCAAGTATACAACTGTCCACGGACCTTACTATTATGAAGGAACCGTCACTGTAGATGGCGAGAAGCTGCTGTCTCGGATGTTCCCACTTGGTTTGGTGCAAGATGTCGACATTAGAGATCCAGGCGTCTTACACGAGCTCACAGACAAGGTGGTGCCCAATGGACCAGGGAGGGAGAACCCCAGAGAACCAATTATGGGTTCGTTCCTGGAAAATGATAATGATCAATTGGTTTCCATCGATTATCGCTTCCTTGCTCACGAATATTTCGGTGACTACACTGCTGGCGTCAACGGTGTCTACTTTGACGAGAAACACGTCTTTGTTGCATCGTCTAATCTGCCTTACAGCGTTGTTGGACCTTTCTCGCGAGCTCACGACAAGTTGCTGGGCTCTGAGCTAGTAGAGAACCTGCAAGATGAGCCAGGCGGAGATCTGCTGCTGATTGATGAGAGGGGTGGCAATGAATCAGTGGGGGAATCGCTAGAACCTTCTGAGCACGTCCACGTTATCCCTAGAAGGCAAGAGATACAGGATAACCGAGGAGTTAACCAACAGATCAGGGCAAAGGGCACAGACGCCATTGGAGTCTTCGCTGATGGCGTCCCTGCTTACAGTTGTGTCTCCCCAGACAGAGAATATCAAGGAATGATTGCCAAGTATGATATTGTTGAGCCTGGTGCTGGATATTTAAGAACTGGGGGCGATCTTATCCTCGACGAAGCAGGCGAACCGATCGTTGACGAGAATGGCATCAACCTCCGAACTCCGTTGGAAGGGTTCACTCTACTTGTTGATGAAAAGCAAGTCAACGAAGTAATTCTCCTCGATGAGAAGGGTGGCATCAAATCTATCTCGGTTACTGACAGAGAAAAAGATTATAAGAACTCTGCAAGTGCCAGAATCACATCTGGAGAGGGTGCAGAGGCAATTCTCTCATATGACAGGTTTGGTAGAGTTACAGAAGTTGATCTCGTCAATGGAGGAGAATATTATGATAATGCTCCGTCTCTTATAGTCACTGACAGCAGTGGCAGAGGTAGAGGAGCTGTATTGAGTTGTCAGGTGGAGTTCGGCACTGTAGTCTCTGTTGATGTTGTATTCCCTGGTATTGATTATAATCCAGGAACGACATACGCCAAGTTCTTGCCAATTGGCTCTGGTGCAGAAGTAAAGGCCAATATTGAGAGTTATCAATATGATAGACACTTTGAAATTGATTCAACCCAGTTTTGGTATTATGATGATGGAGACGGATTCGTTTTTGAGAACAAAAATGATGTTAGGACCAATTACGCCTATATCATCCGCCCTGACTACTTGTCGAATCTGCTGGGCGACGAACCTCTGACTAAAGAGAAGCACTCGCCGATTCTTGGCTGGGCATTTGACGGTAACCCGATTTATGGACCGATTGGCTATGCAAATAAGCGAGACGACAAAGATGGGCTGGTTCACTACAGAAGCAGCTATGTGCTGCTCCCAGATCGCTCTGTAATCTATCCTGCGGGACACGATCGCCCTCAGACTGGTACTTTGCCTCCTGGGGAAGAATCTTTCCCTATGGGCACCTTTGTAGAGGATTATGAGTATAATCAAGACGCAGCACTTGACAAACTGCGTGAAAAGATCATTATTGACTCCGAGACGCCAGAAAGGCTCTTAGCAGACACTATGATTGCCGGTGACAAGAATCCAATGTGGTTACTCTATGGAAAGTTGCCCGATATGATTGACGGCGAGTATCCTGGACTTCTGGACGAATATAACTCGGTAGTTTGCAATACTCCCGAATATCCGAAGGAATTGTACCCTAATGGAGTTCGTTGCTACTTCTTGACTGTTGATTATGACTTACAGCCAGAATATCCATATATCATCGGTCCTACTTTCTATAACCGCCCAATCTCGCAACATCTGCAATATAAGATTGAGAACCGCCTGGATCCGCTAGAAGGCGAAGCCAGAGATCCAATGAGCTCGTATGACGAGACAAAACTGCTATTTGACTATTCTAAGGTTTACAGACATCGCAATCCTTACCTTTCGCCGACAAAAGCTGAGTTAGAGCTTGAAATCTCCGATACGCTTGATGGGGGCATCAAAGAGATCCTGGTAGAGAACGGTTTGCCACTATCGAATAAAGTCGGAGATATCTTGCTTTATGACAGTACAGACACTGGCGGAGCTGGTGCAGAAGGCAGAATCTCCTATATCGAGGGGCAAGACGTCATCGATGGTATTGGCGAAGATATTAAGACAGTATTGCTATCTCACGTTCAGATTATCAATGTAAACGCTTGTATTCACCTCACTCCTCAGGGAGAGTCAATTGTCGAGGACAGGACTCACGTATTCGAACGTGGATCAATCATCGTCACGTCTGGCGGTGCTGAAGCTATTGTCTTTAACTACGATCCAGAATCCACAGATTTGACTGTTAAGACATATACTAAGAACCTTATCCAGTATGGCGAGTTGTTCAGAGATAACAGAGATCAACTCATCAAGATTCCTCGGTTGGAGGATATTGGATACACCAGTATCGAACAACTTATCATTGCAACAGAAGACGATGTCAGAGTGATGAATGAGGAGGATACTGAACTTATCAAGTCATTTAAGATATCGAAAAAAGGTAAGTACACAGAAGGCGGCCCTCTCCTTGCTCCCGCTCAGGGCAATAAGACTATCTTCTCTGTTGTCGAACCTGATGCCGAGTTAGAGGACTTGACTGCTGGCGACTTATGGTGGAGTATCCAAACAGGAAAATTATACATCTTCTATGTTGATCAGGATGGCACCCATCAGTGGGTTGTTACACAGCCAACTGGTACCATTCCAATGGAAGGTGCCCTTGATGTGATGATTGCCAATAATGAAACTGGAGAAAGAGGCACAATAAGAGGTCACGATCAAAACGTCGTCACCGTCTCTAATTGGGCTCCGAGCGAAAGATCCAATGGTAAGCCCAATGAGTACGGAGACTTCTGGTTCTCTCCACATACAAACATAATGTATATGTGGTTCAATATGGAGTGGATCTGTACCGATCCAAATGGTATTACTCCTCTGATCCAGAGCCCTTTAGACATTCCTAACTTCCCGACATCAGAACGTATCCATCCCTGGTCGCACAAGTATGAGACCTCACTCTATGTGATTATCTCTCTGGAGTATCCACGTAGAATGCCAGACGGCAGCACACGCATCCCGATCGGTTGCTTGTGGTTCTCACCAATCACTGGTAAGACATATATCAGGGTGGACAACGATAGAGGCAAGGAACAGTGGGTGATGACGAACCCTCTGGGTATGATGCCTAACGAGTATGCGCTAGACACCAGTGGCGGCGATGGCGGCACGATAGATCCACCGCCCCTACGTCCCGGTCCCGAACTACCTCCTGGGCATCCTGATGGATCTGGTGGCAACTTGGCTCGCATAGCTGGTATCAACTATCTGTGGTTCGAGCAACTGAAGTACTTTGCTCCAGAGGACGACATTAGATTCTATCTGGGAGCACCTGGTACCTCTGCGAACGAATTGGCACAGTTGGTGTCTATCGCAGAAGGTGGTGCACCAGCGGCTGCAGTGGTTCGCAGAGGCGATCCTATGATTGAGAAGTTACTTGACAGAACTCCGACATATAATAGATCTAGAGCACTGTTCACTGTTACCACGAGACTACCCCATCAGCTTCGGGCTGGTGACAATGTTATCATTGAAGGATCTGGTGACGACAGACTGAACGGCAAGCACGAGGTTATTGATTCTGGATTTGTGATTCCTGCAGAGGGAACTGTTGAGATTGATGACGGACAGATTGTTGCTGTCCACATCACCAACCCTGGCAGATACTTTAGAGAAGATTTCTACATCTCATTCTACTCAGGTGGAGGTGTTGGTGGTTATGCTAAGTGTATTGTCGATCCTTTGGCTCTGGGCGGTAGAATCGTCGATGTCATTGTCGAGTATGGTGGTATCCATTATGAGTTCGAGCCTAAGATTATCTGGCCTGAGATTCTAGATCAGCGAGAGTTCTGTATCTTTACTCCCACTAAGGTTCTTGAACCGACATCCGACTTCACATACAGCACTGACTCCAAGTACCCTAAGAACAAGTCGAAATATGTTGAGGTTACCTCCAAGGGATTTGCTTATGAGAGAATGCCACCCATCGTTGGTGTCTACAAGAAAGAGACTGACAGGGCAGAGCTGGAGATTGAGATGCGAGGAACAAAGATTGACAAAGTCAACGTGCTGAACCCCGGTGTTCGTTATGATAACCCTGTGTGTCACGTTGTCGACCTGGAAGGTTACGGCAGAGGAGCAGAGCTCGGTGCTGTCACTGAGAACGGGGCAATTAAGGAGGTTGTCGTTTATGACGGTGGCGAGCTTTACATTGAACCCCAGATTACAATCGTCGAGAGAGATGGTAAGTACATCTCTACCACTGATGACATTGGGCGAATCAAGTCCTTTGATGTTATCGATCCAGGCAGACAAATCTCAACAGACTTGGCTGCGAACCCAGAACTCATCATCACCACCCGAGCAGTGTTGCATAAGGTTGAGGGAGAGTTCCAGGTTGGTGACATTGTCAAGCAAGGCACCCACGACTATGTCCTGTTCACTGGGGTTGTCAAGGAGTATCATCAGGACACACAGATTATTGTGTTAGAAGAGATCGAGGGAGTCCTCCGTAATGGTGAGTTATTGTTCACAGATACCAGAAGAATCAAAGAGGGCATCGGTATTGTGGTAACTGAAGGACAGGCAGAGACGAACTGTATTGTCGATGGCATCTCCTCTCCACGAGGTGACTTCCTCGATGACACCTCCAAGGTGAGTGCTCGCTATGCCTGCATTCAGGACTCTTACTACTTCCAGTGGTTCTCTTATGTCATCTCGTCTCCTATCCAGCAGTCGAAATACGACTCTATGGTTAAGAAGACTATTCATCCAGCAGGATTCATTATGTTCTCCGACCTCACTGTCCACGATATGAGTGAGGTGGAGTACACAGTTAACGAGCTGCAGCTCCGATAAATAACCAAAAAGTATAATGGCGACAGTTAAAACT
>WLWE01001719.1_pt1 | contig 15474 bp, 9 predicted proteins | sample 6718301 | NCBI WGS metagenome assembly WLWE01 (sample SAMN12718691, study PRJNA515312) | sponge metagenome | isolation source: marine sponge | host: Mycale hentscheli | place: New Zealand: South Island, Marlborough, Capsize Point | collected 2003-05-01 | reverse complement strand
CGTATTCTGGCCACAGACTGTCACCAAGACTGCAGGGCTGAAGAGATGTTTCGCTGGCTTTCCGGCATTTTTTTTGGTTTCACTATGCCGCTCGGTGAGCTGCGAAAACGATTAAAATAGCGTAGTCTTCATTTCGCAGAAACTCCTGATCAAAGTTTCTTTGTACAACGACAATCTGTGAGTTACGTAGCAATCATTTTTTCTTTTTCCTACGGGGCTGTACGTCTGCATTCACTCCTACGAGATATTCAAGTAGCAATGCATGCAGTTCTTCTGTCTTTTGCTCCATCTCATTAGACAGATCTCTTTGCTCGCTGATATCGTTATCGAGGTCAAACAGCTCGAGTCGATCTTCTTCCCAGTTTTTCACCAACTTGAAATTCTCTGAACGAATAGCTGAGGTAACTTTACGATCGACTCCTTGGTGAAAGATAAGAAAGGGGTGGCGACGTTGAACAAAACCCATGCCCATGTTTTCAGCAACTTGTCGGAACGAACCGCCGTCAATGTTTTGTGGCATAGACAGTGGGTATCCAGCAAGATCAGCGAGTGTTGGTAAAATATCAACGCCGCTTACTGGTACTGCACTGACTGAATTTAGTTTTACTCCCGGTCCAATCACGAAAAATGGTACTCGGATTCCTCCTTCATAAAATGAATGCTTTCCGTCACGAAGTGGCGCGTTGAGGTGTTCTTCTGCAGTTGGTGCTTTTGGAAGATCATTTCGACCACCGTTGTCTGACATGAAAATGATCCACGTATTCTTCAGCATCGCCAGCGATTCAATTTTGTCCAAGATACGACCAACTCCAGCATCCATGTCACTTGTCATCGCTGCAAACTCTGGCATGGTGTGCTTCTTACCTGGAGAGCGATCCTGAAACGCTGTAAAAGTTCGTTCGTTATAAAAAATATCAAGGTGGACAGCGTAATGAGAGATCTGGAGATAAAACGGTTTTTTTTGATAGTGATTCCGTTCAATAAAATGAACAGCCTTATCAGTAATGCTGTTTATTCGTTTCGGATCTGGTGTCGCTGCCGGTCCACCGCTGCCTTTGTGGCCACCCGTACCATTGCCTGTGTAACCATCTGAAAAATCATATCCTTGTTGATGTGGTGTTATTTCGTCATAGCGATGATCCCATTTTCCAAAGTGAGCAGTTACGTACTCTTTGTTCGCTTGTTTGAGCATCCTTGGAATGTTTAATTGCTTGCTATATGTATCTGTCCATCCCTTTCGATCCGCGTTGTACTCATGCCGGGCTGGAAATTGTCCAGTTTGTATTCCTCGTCGAGTTGGGCAGCATGATGAAGCCGGTGAATACCCTTGAGTGAATCGCATGCCCATACGAGCAAGTCGCTCCATGTGTGGCGTCATGTAAAAGTCACTTTTTGTCCGTGAATCATCAGGATTCATTAAGACGGAAGAGCCTACCCAGCTTTGGTCATCTGTAAGAATTACGATGAAGTTCGGACTTTCTGCCGAGCAGATTGGAGAAAAAGCTAAGAACAGAAACAAACCAGGAAGTGAATTTCTTATTGAGTGCATTCGAGAATTTTCTCAGGATGTATTTGGTGTGTTGCAAAAAATCTAGATGGCTGATGCGACGAGTGTCTTCAGAGTCCAATCTGCCATCATCTCAAGAATTAAATTCATGGTCATTTCATGGTCATCAATTTTCTCATTCCGCTTAACAAAATTTTCTTCCCACCGCTTTCTAGATAATAGCGACGAATAGTCTCCTGTTTTCCACACCTAATAGCAAGAATCTTTGAGATTACTTCTTGTTTCGCGTTGAAGTTTAAAACATTACCGTAAGACGACAGTAAAATGTTTCTCGAGGTTATTAGAGACACCAAAACAATCGCTGATAATCAAAGAAACTTAACGTATATAAAAATAAGGTTATTGTCGTTAGAGTGGTCAAAAAAGCCTTCAGTCATAGCGACATTCCTGTCTGTCGAGCAAAGAATGAGAAATGGCAAAAAAAAAGTTTTATTGAGATGTGGTGTTGGCTGTCTGATTGTGCTTGGCATTGCCTTGCCTGTTGGTTTTTTCGGATGGGTCTTGCCAGCTTTTTACATTGGTTCGGGCTATGTAGCAAAAGTTGTAGGAAGTGTGGTTTTCACAGCAGAAAGGCCATTTGAATCTGCTATCGAAGAAGATGTTGGGCCGTGGAACTTTTTTAGTATTGATATTGATAAAGACACCCAGTCTGTTACTGCGAGTGTGTGTGGTTTGGCTGAACAGACAGCACAGTACCAGCCTGGTTTGGGAGTGCACTTGGTGCATGGTGAGCCGTTGCCAGAATTGGGGCAGAGGCCAAAAATGTCCAAGCCGACGGATTGGGGAGAGAAGCTTTGGCCTTTTGGCAGGGCCGTGGCATTGCCGTCAAATGGCGACGCGGTCGAAAAACTTTCCAAAGTCATCAAAAAATCTTTTGATGAGCATGATCCCCAGAACCCAGTTATGACTAGAGGAGTTGTCGTTATTCATGGTGGCAAACTGATTGTAGAGCATTATGGCCCTGGCTTCGATTCAGAGACTCGAATGGCAGGATGGTCGATGACTAAAAGTATTACGAATGCGTTGATCGGCATTCTGGTTCATGAAGGGAAACTCCGTGTCACTGATCGGGCATGCGTGCCGGAGTGGTTCAGTCCAGATGATCCACGATCTCACCTAACCATCAACCATTTATTGCACATGACTACTGGGTTGACCTTTGAAGAAACATATTCAAATATTTTTTGTGATGCGATCAAGATGCTCTTTGTAGAACGAAATGCTGGTGCCTATGCAGCATCGAAAAGCCTTATTCGTCCGATTGGTAAGCGGTGGTCCTATTCGAGTGGGACAACAAACATTCTTTCCTCCATCATTCGCCGTGCGGTTGGGGAGAGTGATTACTGGGAGTTTCCTTCGAATGAGCTTTTCAAACCAATCGGTATGTATTCTGCAATCATTGAGCCAGATACATCGGGTACATTTGTGGGTTCATCCTTTGGTTGGGCGACGGCTCGTGATTGGGCACGCTTCGGGCAACTGTTTCTGAATGATGGTGTCTGGAATGGCAAGCGATTACTGCCAAAAGGTTGGGTGAAATATTCAGTGACACCAACGGCTGCAGCAAAAGGACGCTACGCTGCACACTGGTGGACGAACGATCCTTACGAGAAGTATCCGGTTAAGCAGCCTCTGCCTGACTGTCCTCGTGATACATTTTTCGCCAGTGGATTTCATGGCCAGCGAGTTTTTGTTGTACCTTCTCGAGATGCTGTTGTCGTGCGTCTTGGCTTGACGCGCAAGCGAGGGGCATTTGACTTCAATGCATTCTTGCGCGATGTATTGCAGGCGTTGCCTTGATAAAATTTTTACACTTTTGAATTTCACCATAAAAATAAGAAGCTGGCTGAAGCTCAAATGGAATCTGACAAAAGCTAATAGAGGGTGAAATGTAAGTTACAAATGATGAGAATTTGTGACTTCTCAATAAGCGTCAGCGCTACAAAACAAGTGTCAACGAAAGTTGAAAAGTATAGTCGGAAAACGAAAAAAGCCTCAAAACATCCTGTGTCCCGAGACTTTTTGAGAGTACAAAGTGGGCGATAGAGGCTTCCACCCACCACAAAAAAACCATGAAATTCTTTATAAAATCCATCACTCTAGGTTTTGCAACCAGCCTTGCATTGTTTAACGTCTCCGTCGCTGATGACCGTCCAAACATTCTCTGGATTGTGAGCGAAGACAATGGTGCCCGCTGGCTCGGTTGTTATGGCAACCCTGCGAAACCGACACCAACCCTAGACAAGCTAGCCGCAGAAGGATTCCGCTACGAGCGTTGCTATTCCTCCATCCCAGTTTGCGCACCGCAGCGATTCACTTGGCTCACTGGTATCAATGCCATTTCGGCCGGCACTCAAGGGATGCGTAGTGGCGTACAGATTCCTGACTTCATTCGCTATTACCCAGAGATCTTTCAAGATATCGGCTACTACACCTCCAAAGGTAAAGATGCCAAAACCGACTACAACCACCGCAGCAACCGCTCGGGCAATGACTCTTGGAATGAACCGAAAAAGCTCGAATGGGACGTGCTCAAGCAAAAGCAACCATTCATGCACGTCATCAATACCCACAGCACTCACGAATCGAGGGTCTTCGGCGCTTACAACCCAAACAAACACACAGCACAAAAAGCAGGAAACCTAGCCGCGTACCACCCTGACTTACCAGGTATTCACTTCGTCTATGAGAAGTACAATGAAGCACACCGCAAGATGGATGCAGAAGTCAAAAGCTGGCTCACTGAGCTTGAGCAAAGTGGCTTAGCAGAGAGCACTATCGTGATCTATTCCTCGGACCACGGCGGCGTACTCCCACGTTCAAAACGCTTCCTCTACAACAGCGGCACACATTGCCCGTTAATTGTACGGATTCCAGAAAAGTACAAAAAACTCTACCCTGCCAGCAAGCCGGGCGACACCGTCAAAGAACTTGTGAGTTTCACTGATTTTCCCAAAACTTGGCTCAACCTTGGCGGCGCTACGAAGGACCAAGTTGAACAAATGCAGGGGCGTTCGTTTCTAGGAAAAGAAACAGAACCCAACCCCGAGTTCGTCTACTCGTTCCGTAACCGCATGGATGACAGACTCGACATGGTGCGCTCCGTCCGTGACACCGAGTTCCTGTATATTTGCAACTACATGCCATTCGCTCCTGTAGGTCAATTCCTGCCCTATCTCTTCAATTCACAAGCGATGCGAGACTGGAAGCAACATGACCTAGACGGCAAAACTGATGCTGTCACCTCAAGGTTCTTCAAGCAACCTCGCGCTATTGACGAGCTCTACCTCTACGAAAAAGATTATGACAATGTGAAAAACCTAGCTGCTGATTCAGCAAATACAGAACGCATCAAAGCAATGCGTGCCGCATTGCGCAAGTGGCAGCTCGAAATCTTCGATTCTGGGTTTATCCCAGAAGATGAAATGGGTCAGCAAGCCGCTAAATATGAACTCACAGTCTACGATTTTGTCCGTAAGCCAGAGCTCTACCCACTAGAGCAATACATTGACATGGCTGACAAGTCGCTCGAACTCGATCCGAAGAACTTAGGGTGTTTCCTCGAAGCTCTTAACACCCCCTTCGTGGGCAACCGCTACTGGGCGACTCTCGGCATTCTCAATCTCAGCTTTGCTGGTGACTCGATCAAGGACAATAAGGTACTCAACGCCATGCAAACATTGCTTGAAAAATCGACAGAATCACAAGTCGTGAAGGCATATGCTGCTTGGGTAATCGTTCGTAGTGGTAATGATAAACAAGGTCAAGAAGCTCTGGATTTCTTGAAGAACCTCAGCCATAAAACCTACAGCTTCCGCACGGTCCTCAACGTACTTGACTGGATGGATCCTAAGCATTCCTCCCCGGTCATGCTCGATATCTACCTCAACGGCAAACATTCAGGCGATTCAGCCAGAGTGATCACGAACCACCTTATCTCCCAAGCGTCTGCAGAAGTGGCTGAGCTTGTGGAACAACATTCTAAAGCCGTGAACTCGATCACAAATCATGAAAAACGACTGAAGAATTACAGCCAGAAACCAGAAAATATCTCAGCTGAAAAAATCGCTAAACAAACCACTCAATCTCAAGCTGAACTAGCACGGGCCACGGCAGTGGAAAAAGAACTCAGAGCAAAGCTAGAAGCAAAGAACTAGAGATCGGTGAGGCAACGTATTTAGTTCCGTTGTACGAACGATTTGGCGCCGTTTTTTTCTTTCCCTTGCCATTGCTAGTGGCTGCGGTTTACTGGTGGAAGCTTTCACCAATAGCAGTTCGATTGTTCGAATTACCGTTCTTTCAATAACTATCACTTTACCAACAATTTGCTACGGATTAATCCCAGCAACGAATAGCAAGAATCAGAAGTGTCTGAATGAGATGCGATGCCATATAAACGTTCGGTACAATAAGGACGGATCAAAGGCGGTGGACACCCTCTACGAAAACGTCAAAATGATCTATCAGAAAAATACTAATTCCGCATCGCTACAAATTTACAAATCAAAGTAAAGACTGATCATGGCACGAATCGTAATCCCTTGTTTGCTCATACTCGCATTGGGTTATTTAGGATTACGTTTTCCCTTATACCGCATAACTGCAGGCCAGAACTTAGAAATGCGTAATGGTGTGCGATACGTTAAGGGTGACAAACAACCTTTTACTGGCATGGCGTTTTATTCATATAACGAAGGATCGAATTCCCAAGAAAGCCCCTACACACTAGGCAAGCTAAATGGGACGGAAGTTAATTACTACGAGAGCGGATCGATACATGGGGAAACCCCCTACGTGGACGGCAAAAAGCATGGTACGCAGATTTGGTACTTTGAGGATGGATCGAAGAAGGAAGAATTCGTCTACGACAACGGCAAACAGATATCCTAAAAAAATTCTAACCCGCATGTTCCGCTGGTAGTCAGTTGCAGCAGGTCACTAAACTGCATCTATGCAAGGTGATGGTGATTTACGTGCTGAGACAGTTTCAAAACTCAGAAAAAATCTCGACGCCATACCTGAGAGTATGACTGCCAACTAAAGGGGGCTCCTCCTACCCCATCTTCTTCAGCAACTCAGCCAGTAATTCTCTTTGATACTCAATCAATTTTTCCCCACCGCTTTCTGGATAACTGCGACGTATAGTCTTCACTCTTCCGTCCCACCGCCCCTCTTTAAGACACAATTCGTGTCACGTTGAGCCTCGCTGATATCAGATGTTGACTCAGTGAGTTTTGAAACTCGTAAGAATATTATCTTTGATAGTTTTGTTATCAGTTTTCAACTTGGTTGGAATTGTGCCTAATCCACCCCGTGATTTTGGCTGAAAAGGGGGTCAAAGCAGCGACAAGTTAAAACCACCACCGTCTATTTATAAGAGGCGTTTTGTTTAACGTTCAATCAGTCAGGCAAGAAGTTGAATGGGCGTTAGAACGCAAGCTATCAAGCAGTCAGAAAAACCAAATGACTCACGCCTTCCGCTGACTACTTTTCAGATCACCAGAAATGAAGAAAGCCCCTAAAAATGGGGCTTCATCGAAGAGGGTAATGGGCGATACAGGCCAAATCCAGTCTATAAAAATAGTAGTGGTATGAAGTGCGACTCTTTTTTATGTGATTGCTACTTTTGAGGCAGACATTTTCAAAGGCCAGAAACAGTGGCATGAAGCTCATATGGATGCTTCATCGATATGAGCGACTTTCTATGGTTTGTTAACTACGGTTTTCATAACGCGGTTCCCCAGAATATCCTCGCCGGTAAATTGGACATATATATTCTGAGCGGTCAACTCCGCTGTCAGTTTAACTTCCATCGTCCGGGCGTGAGGTTTCGTCAACGTAGCGATGCCAATCGGTTTGGATCGGTGGTGATTGTCATAGACCTTTACGTCCACAGAGAACGGCGGTAAGGTTTTCGGGTCTTCAGTCCAGTCGACGACCACCGTATCTTTGGCGGAGGATTTTACCGTTACACTCGTTAGGGCCAAGGGCGTATACTTCGGACTTTTAAGGGATCGCTTAATCCAAAGTGTCGAGGGATTTAATGCCGTGGCCTGGGTCTTCGCACCACCGGCGGTCATGAAATAATAAAGGCCAGTCGCATCACGATTGACGCCTGCGTTCCAGTTTGTTTTATAGTTAAACGACCGTTTCCCTTTTTCCAAATCCCAGTAATTTACCGAGTAACGCCCCTGTCCAAAGGCATACCAGGATCCGTCGAGCCGACGTTTCCATCCATTGCGCAAGTTTATGGTACGAACATTTTTTCCGGTACTTAACCAGTCTTCGATAAAGGCATCGGTACCACCTTGGAAATAGGCTTTCGGGGAAGCGACATCCATCGTCACCATATGCGTCCAAATTTCTGTTTTACTCGATCGCACCCAAAACCCACAGTGCGTGTGACCTTTGACGTCCCAACTCCTTAACACGAGCGTGTACCAAGCATCGGTATCCCAGCCTAGTTCAAAGTTCCATGACTTCAAACCTGTACCCTCACCCCCAAATCCTTCTGTTTTGGTCCCGGCACCATGGTAAACAGCGCGGATTGGCGCAGCATGATTCTTATTATCCCAAATGGAAAAGATATAATTATGTGCTTTGGGATGCGCCTGAATTCCCGCGTATCCACCGCCCAGACCACTCCATCCCAACGTTTCGTAATACGTGTACATCGCTTCACCAGACTTGGGAACACGCACTTCCTGAATGAGTATGTCCCCATCAAAGTTATCATCAAATGAGAGATGCGACGAAGGGGCTGAGTTTTGAGCGGCCAAAGTACCGGTGATGAATAAACTAAAGACCAGCAGACTTGACGGAAGGAGAATTCTCATATTTATAACTCGAAGTGGAACTGAAACTTGTATTTAAGCACATCGTAACGCAAAATAATGTTAACTCACACGTAAGTACTGTTCTACGGATGAAAGATTAAATGTCTTAAAGCTAAAAGAGCAATGCTCGACCTCCATCATGAAGATTACGAGCAGCAAGCCGTCGCATGAGCCTCAAATTCAATCGTTGTGGGTGGCGATACTTTGACGTTAAAGCAAAAAGTAGGGCTGCGACTCTTTTAATTTTGCGACTCTTTTTGCGACTTCACTTTTATAACACGACTCTTCAAGGAGTCGCATTAAGTATCAGCAGGTTTTAAGAAGTGCATAAAACGCCGGGAAACACGGCATTAAGAGAAAGATGCAATGGGCGATACAGGGTTCGAACCTGTGACCCCCAGCTTGTCGAGCTGGTGCTCTAACCAACTGAGCTAATCGCCCGGGTCAAGATGATTCATTCTGACCCCCAGTTCCTTTCCGTCAACCCGCTAATGAGATGAATCTTAAAAATGGTGTGGTACAATCGGTCGCGGTGGTGCCGTGATGGCCGCGGTACTGCCAAATTTGCCAGATTGGACTAAGCCTCGGTGAACCATTTTCTTGCCGCTTTGCAACGCTTTGAACTGCGGTCAACAGGAAAGTGGTTTCTTCTCTCAGCCATCATCGGCTTGGTTGCGGGCCTTGGCGCAATAGGCTTCCATGCCTTCGGGCAAGCCGTCCAATTTACGGCACTCCAGCAAATAGCGGGCTTCCACCCGCGTGAAGCAGCCGCCGAAGGTGCCCTCTTTGAAGAAGCTTCCGGCGAGGGAAATCAACAGGCTAACAATGCACATCAGCCAGAAGACCATAGTGGGTTTCAGCCATGGCTGCTGGTTCTTGTTATGGCTGGCGGCGGTCTTGCCTCTGGATTACTTGTCTATACATTCGCTCCCGAAGCTGAGGGCCACGGAACTGATGCGGCAATTGATGCCTTCCACAATAAACGTGGTGAAATTCGGGGACGTATTCCTATTATCAAGACTATCGCATCTGCCATTACTCTCGGTACCGGTGGGTCAGCCGGTCGCGAAGGACCAATAGCACAAATTGGTGCAGGTTTTGGTTCATACCTGGGAGGGATACTAAAACTCCCCGCACGTGATCGCCGTATTATGCTCGCTGCCGGTATGGGTGCGGGTGTTGGGGCAATCTTTCGAGCACCCCTGGCTGGTGCAGTGTTCGCCGGTGAAATTCTCTATCGCGATGCTGATATCGAAAGCGATGCCATTGTGCCAGCAGCAATTTCATCAGCAGTTGCCTATTCTGTTTTCTGCCTCTGGCTCCCACCCTCGCTTCGCTTTGTACCGCTGTTTGGTGCAAACATTCGATACGCAATTGATTCGCCATTGGAACTGTTGCCATACGGTGCCATGGCAATCGTTCTGGCACTTGCCGGTGTCCTTTACATTCAAACGTTCTATGGCATCCATCATCTCTTTAAAAAGCTTTCCATTCCACCCCACGTGAAACCACTGATTGGCGCCGCACTCGCAGGACTCGTTGGTGTGGGACTTTGGTTTGCCTTTGAGCAAAATCATGACGCTCTCGCTGTTCTTGGTAGTGGGTACGGTCTCCTGCAAAAATTGTTTACTGCTGGTGAAACAGTTGGGCCAATGCTCTTGATTACTGTTGCGCTTGTTAAAATTCTGACAACATCACTGACTATTTCATCAGGTGGGTCAGGTGGTGTCTTTGGCCCATCAATGGTCATTGGTGGTTGCCTCGGTGGAGCTGTAGGCATTGTCTTCCATTCCCTGTGGCCTGACCTTGTCAAACAGCCACAGGCTTTCGCCATTGTTGGTATGGCCGGTTTCTTTTCTGGGTGTGCTCGAGCGCCACTTTCAACAGTTTTAATGGTCAGTGAAATGACCGGTGGGTACAGTTTGCTACTGCCAACACTTTGGGTTTCAACGCTAACCTTTCTGCTGGGACGCCGTTGGACGCTCTATATCAAGCAAGTGCCAACACGACTTGACTCACCAGCGCATCGTGGTGATTTCTTTGTTGATGTACTCGAAGGCATCAAAGTAGACAACGTATTTAAACGGGCTCCAGTTCTGAAGTTGATCCACGAGGGAACGACTCTGGATGACATTGTTCATGCATTGGCAGAATCAGTTCAGCGATATTTTCCTGTCGTCGATGCGAAAGGGAAACTCGTCGGTATTTTCTCAGAAGAAGATGTGCGAGGCTATCTGTACGACGACACAATCTGGCAGATTGCCAACGCTCGAGATGTAATGAACGGGAATGTCGTGACGGTTACACCGGATGACGATCTCAACACAGCTCTGGGCAAGTTTACGGCTACTAACGTCGATGAACTTCCTGTGGTTTCCGCTGAGGACCGGCAGCACCTGATTGGTGTTATTACCCGAAAAGATGTAATTACAGCCTATAACCTGAGGCGTCTTGAGCACGAAAAAATGCGTCGAGCGGCTGAGGTGTATCAGGAACCAACAGAACAGGCATAAGCCCGGCTTGTCCAAAGGACCGAAGGCACGTTACTGTGCCATAGTTGCATAGTGTTTTTACTTTCTTCTTGTATTTGAAAGACAAGGACGTTCCCATTCATGCCGACCATTCATCTTATCGATCCCAAGAAATCTTCCGCTTCACCTGAAACCCAGTCATTTCCTGCGGGCTCTCGCCTTGCAGACGTCGTCGCAACTTTTGTGACAGAGAAGACGAAGAAGAAGAAAAGACCGATTGCTGCAGTCCTTGATGGAAAAGTTGTTGGACTCGATAGTCTTCTGCCAGAAGAGGAGCCAACGGTTGAATTTCTATTGCCGGGTGACCCTCGTGCCCTTCCAGTCATGCGACACTCTGCTGCACATATCATGGCACGAGCCGTCATGCGACTCTTTAAAGGGGTTGAACTGGCCTTCGGTCCAACGGTAGGTGAAGGGTTCTACTATGACATGCGGGCCGAAGAGCCCATTACAGAAGAAGATCTTCCAAAAATTGAAAAAGAAATGCGGAAGATTATTGCAGAAGATGAAGCGTTCGAACGGGTTGAAGTTGATCGTGAGAAGGCAATCGAAATCGTTCGTGATCTCGATCAACCACTGAAGGTAGAGCATATTGAAACCGGTTTGGCGGAACACCCCTCGCTTTCATTTTATCGACAAGGTGAATTTGTTGATCTCTGTCGCGGTCCGCATATCCCGAGCCCCGGGTGTATTGGCGGCTTTAAATTGACGAGCCTTGCCGGTGCCTACTGGAAGGGTGATGCAAACAACGCACAGCTTCAGCGATTATATGGGACAGCCTGGTTCACACAGCAAGATCTCGACCGCCACCTCGAAGCCTTAGAGGAAGCCCGCAAGCGAGATCATCGTGTGCTCGGAAAGCAGTTGGACCTCTTTACGATTAGTCCTCTGGTAGGTTCCGGACTAGTCCTCTGGATGCCCAAAGGTGCTCGATTGCGAAGTGTGCTTGAGGGATTTGTTCGGGAGGAACTCACCGCTCGCGGGTATGAGCCGGTCTACACGCCACACATTGGAAAAGTTGATCTCTACAAGATTTCAGGCCACTTTCCGTACTATGCCGACAGCCAGTTTAAGCCGATTGTGATGCATGAAGATGAACAGTATCTGCTCAAGCCGATGAACTGTCCGCACCATACGATGATTTATAAAGCTCGCCCGCGAAGCTATCGTGAATTGCCTTTACGACTTGCTGAGTTTGGCACGGTCTATCGATATGAGCAGTCTGGTGAACTTGGTGGAATGACACGGGTCCGTGGCTTTACCCAAGACGATGCCCACATTTTCTGTACACCAGACCAGGTCGAACATGAGGTGGCAGGCTGTATTGACTTCACGCTGAAGGTGCTTGAAAGCCTCGCCTTCGATTCGTATCGCGTTCGTCTAGGATTTCGTGATAAATCAAGTGACAAGTATGTTGGTGACCCAGAGCAGTGGGATGAAGCAGAAGCAGCAATTGAAAAAGTTGCCCGCGAAATGAATCTTCCTGGCTGTGAACCAGAACCGGGCGAGGCAGCGTTTTATGGTCCCAAGATCGACTTTGTTATCAATGATTCGCTCGGTCGGGAATGGCAACTTGGCACCGTGCAGTTGGACTACAACTTGCCGAGTGCCGAACGTTTTGATCTTGAGTACATAGGCTCAGATAGTGGTCGACATAAACCCGTCATGATCCATCGCGCACCTTTGGGCAGTATGGAACGATTCATTGGCGTGCTTATCGAACACTTTGCCGGTGCGTTTCCGCTGTGGCTTGCGCCTGAGCAAGTCCGGATTCTGCCAGTAAGTGAAAAAAGTGAAGCATACGCCAGAAAAGTTGAAGCGGCTTTTGCGGCAGCTGGCTTGCGAGTGAGTGTTGATCTGGACGCTGAAAAACTTGGTGCCAAAATCCGAAAGGCACAGCTTGAACTGATCCCTGCGATGGTGGTATGCGGTCCTCGAGATGAAGCCGCTGGTACAGTGAGCCTACGAGATCGGCTCGATGGTGACCTGGGTGCCATGAGCCTGGAGGCAGCGATTCAGCGCCTGAGTGATGAAAATGAACAACGTACTGTTCGGCATAAACCACAACCACTCGGCATGGGCGGGACAAAGCCTTCAGTGGCTGCCGACGACTATTGACACCGAGCATGAAGGAAACACTGTCACGGTTTGTTCTGCTTGAGCACACGGGTCATCCAGATGATCCGACAGGGAAGCATTTTGATCTTCTGTTGGAGCAGCCAGATGCCTGCGAGACATGGCGGCTTGCTGATATTCCTCAAGTCGAGCAGCCGGCGGTGGTGGCCACACAACTGCCTGACCATCGGCTCATCTGGCTTGATCGATTGGAAGGAGAGGTTTCCGGCGGTCGCGGGTTTGCACGCCGAGTGGATAGTGGTTCGTATGTCTATCTGGATACGACTTCCGCGAAAGAGAAACGAGTTGTCAAACTGACGGGAGAAACTATTTCTGGAGTTTTGACAATCATTAAGAAAGAAGCAACTCTTTCTCGTTGAGAGATAAACAGATTCGCTAAACAAGCCAAGGCATCCGTAGGGGAAATCATTTCTAACAATCGCATAGATGTGTTTTGGTATCTACCAAGTGTCTGTCAGAAATTTGCAAATGGCGGTTACAGGGCTTGTCTTTCGACATTCAGTCCCTTTCCTTTCATTTTCTAAAAATACAGTTGATCTGCTCACCACCCAGCGACATACCAATTGAAACGTAGGGCAAGGTAGGTATAGCGGCGCATGTCGCAGGTAAATCTGCCATGAATAATAGGATACTGCTTCGTCTCCTATTGGGGTTTCCGAAGCGTCGTCAAAGGCATTGGGGAACCAATGCGCCTGCTCATCTTGGAACTGAGCAATTGGAACCACGTGCATTGCTCTCAGCAACATCAAGCATTGAGTTGCTTGTGATTGAGTCCAGCGATAGCTCCGATATGCCTGCCAGTATGGCAATGCTAATGCAAGAGACCGATTACAGTGTGTCGACTTTTTCGGAGGCAAGTGTGGCACCCATTCTCTGGGGTGAAGGATTGTCTGACCCCGGAGAGCCTTCTGCCTGGGATCGTACAGGTATGCCACTGGGTGAATTTCATTCACGGCTGAATTTTCTCAAACGGGACACCATCGACCCACTTCTTGCGCCCGGTAATCCGAACTTTTGGCATGCCCATGACTTTTTCGTGAACCCTTCGGTCAGTGAAAACTCAACACTAGTAAGTCTGATGCAAGCGGGTGAATCCGCTGCTGCACCGACAAATAACCTTTCGGTTTATTGGGTGCCAAGCCTGATGAACACAACGACCGGTGATTTTGTGACACCGCTGGACAGTTCCATTGCATATTACGCAGTCCAGAAGCCTCTGGAACCAAGCAAGATCGTCGACATGCCTGCAGGGCTTTCGATCATCGCGGGATCAGCCATGCCAAGTGAACGTCAGCCTACGGCGGTCATGTTCTGGAATTACATTGGAACAACAACGCAATATGACCATATACCGCAAGGAGACGAGTGGCAGGATTTACCGCTGCAGGCTGTCATCATGTTTCCTCAGTTCTGGGACGGAAAAAGTCTTGCAGGAACCAATTTCAAAGACCATATGGCTTATGATCGAGGCGGTGACGGTGGTCCAAGTAGTCACCCATACCTTCTACCAGAACTGCAACTCCAGATTCATTATGGTCATGTACCAGAGGATGGTTCATTCGTCCTTTCGTCTGACTCCATGACAGCAGATCGACCCGACTATGCACCAGGGTGGAGTATGCATGCCGATTTTATTCATACGCCCTGGCCGGAACGAGATGTCGAAGGAAATCTCTACGATGGATTTGCTCGACGAGTCAATGATAATCTTCGCTGGCCAACAGTAGCCGGAACGGATGGGAATGCAGCCAGACCAAATCCAATGGGCGTACAGCAACCATTTACACCAGCACCGATTATTCTCAATCCAACACTTCCTGGAGCACCACCTGAGAATCCAATTGATCAGTTACCAGACGGTATTCCAGTTATGGGGCCCCTATCTCCGATTTATCGACCACCTAACACTCCTCTTCCACAACGCCCTCGACCAGAACCCATTCTCCCTCTTCCATCGAGTGATGGTCCGGACCTCCTTCTTGCCTGGCCAACTCCGGATGTGGTAATGCGCACAGGAGTTGCCAATGGAATTCATGGCACAGTGAGTGATGCTGAAGGACTGTCAACCCTGAAGATTTCAATCCAGCATGAAAGTGGTGCCTACTGGCGTCCTGATGGGAGTTTTGGTGGCCAACAATGGCATGACGGCAACGTCGTTGCAGCAGACGGTCACTGGCGATTGATGTTCTCTCCTGCTGCTGCTGGTGAATACGTTCTCACGATCGTTGCAACAAATACGGCAGGGAACAGAAGTGTAGCAACAACGTCATTTGAAGTGACTGGTGAACCATTCGTCGCACCACCGATGACGCCCCCTGTGAATGAAGACCCTCAACCTCAGCCGAGTGATCCACCACTCAATCCAGAACCAAGTCCAAATCCTGAGCCAGAACCCGAGCCTCTC
>WLWE01001717.1_pt1 | contig 15487 bp, 10 predicted proteins | sample 6718301 | NCBI WGS metagenome assembly WLWE01 (sample SAMN12718691, study PRJNA515312) | sponge metagenome | isolation source: marine sponge | host: Mycale hentscheli | place: New Zealand: South Island, Marlborough, Capsize Point | collected 2003-05-01 | reverse complement strand
TCAGAAGTCCATTCCGCATCGCATGAAACAAGCTACAGATGCTTATATTTTCTGTCACATTCAGATTTGCAAAAATCCCAAGCCGCTTTCGGTCTTCTGGCACCATTACCAAACCGGCCTTACAAGCATCTGACGGGTGAGTAAAACTGACCGCCTTTCCTCCGAGCAAAATTCTTCCCTGCCACTGACTAGGGGATGCTCCAAAGATAGTTTCCATGACTTCGGTTCTACCAGCCCCCATAAGGCCCGCTATACCAAGAACCTCACCAGCGTGAACACGAAACGACACATTATGTAATTGCCCACTCTGCCTTGAATCCCGTGAGGTTACACACAAATTTTCAACTTCAAGCAAACACGTGCCAATTGCTTGCTGACTACGAAAACTGTGTTCTGCGATTTCGCGACCAACCATCCAACCCGTCACTTCAGAGGCTGTTGTTTCTTTTTTATCAATCGTACAAACATGACAACCATCTCGCAGAATTGTGATCCGATCAGCCAACCGGAAGACTTCATCCATTTTGTGTGAGATATAAAGGATCGTGCAGCCCTGCTGACGCAGTGTGCTAATGGTTCGTTCCAGGCGCTCCGCTTCTGCATCTGTTAGTGCACTTGTTGGTTCATCCATCACGATAATTGATGCATGAAGGGAAAGCGCTTTCGCAATTTCAACGAGTTGCTGATCACCAACTCGCAAGCCACCCGTCATTTCACTTGGAGAAATGGACGCCTCAAGCAAACCTAATAGCTCTCCTGTTTTCCTCCTAGCAAGAGCATCGTTTAACAAGCCGAACCGCGTTCTTGGCTCCCGCCCAAGAAAAACATTGGCTGCAACCGTTAGCTCTTCTACCAGTTCTAGTTCCTGATGAATGATTGCAACACCAGCATTTTCAGCATCACGAGTGCTGTGAAATTGCACGGTTTGGCCAGCTATCTCAAGCTCACCAGCATCCGGCTGATGGACTCCTGACAAAATTTTCATCAACGTGCTTTTACCGGCTCCGTTTTCACCACAAATAGCGTGCACCTCACCACGCCGCACCTGCAGAGTCACGCCATCAAGTGCAACGACTCCGGGAAATTTTTTTGTAATCCCCCTCATTGCAACAGCAAATTCTGCCAGTTTGTTCATCGTGAAACGCTTACCCGCACTCTTTTGCCATGACTTTGATTCTCCCATATTCGCAAGGCTAGTAACGCGATGAAGGCAGTAAAACCCGTTGCCCAACCGCTTGCTGCACCAGTCGTCATCGACGCAATACTTCCCGAAAGCAAGGCTAGAACAGGAATTGTACAGAGGCCCAAAGCTCCGGGCAAAAAACGACGATCATGCCGCAGACCGTTCACACCCTGAGCAAATGTGACCGCAAGAACAACGACTACACCAACAATTAATCCCTCATAGACATCGGCACCTGTCTTGATAATTTTTGAAACTGCATCGATCACGACTCGCAGAAAAAAGGCTCCAAGAACCGTTCCCTGAACTGTACCCACACCACCAGAGAGCGAACAACCGCCAACTACAGCAGCAGCAATTGCATTAAGTTCATGCCCCCTTCCCTGATTGACCGGAGCAGCAACAGATTCATTTGCAATATAGAAAAGCCCAGCCAAGGCAGCTGTCATTGCACCGAAACAATACGCAAACCATTTCACATTTTCAGTATGTATACCCGCAAGATGGGCAGCTTGCTCGTTCCCTCCGAGGGCCTTGAGATGACGACCAAGCACCGTTCGCGAGAGCATTATCCATGTGAAAAATGCCAAGACAAGAAACGTGCCCACTGAAAACCAGATATTTTCTCGTACTACTTTGAACGCCGGGTCAGCAACATTAATGAGTGCGCTTTTAGTAGGTGTGAGAACCGCTGTACTACTTTCGCAGACTGCCCTCGCAAAACTCCGTAGACCTACAAGCGTCGCAAGTGTCGCAATAAATGGGGGAAGACGAACAACGGTAATAAGCCACGTATGCAATGTTCCAACAAAAAAACCTGTCAACAGACTCGCCAGAACTGCAATGAGTACCACTGCCGAACCAACGGGCTTAAATGCCATCATTTCAGTAGGGGCTAGCGCCAGCATAGTCACAGAACAAACAGTCCCGGACAATGCAATCATGGAACCGCTTGAAAGATCGATCCCACCGGCAATGATGACAACCGCGGCACCCAGTGAAAAAATTCCAAGCATTGCGCTATTACGAGCTATATCGCGCAGGCTTTCCATGGGCCGGAAAAAATAGGTATGGTTTGAATCAACAACTGCTGTAAAGGCAATTGCGAGCACAATCGCTACCAGTAATGACCACTCATTAGTTGATGGCCACCATTTCCTTACTGCATGAAGCGGAAATGAGCTCCATAATTTCATCAGAGCAACCTTTCAGAAAGCTTTCATCTGTGGGTAGCCGCAGAATTAGGAACTCGACAAGCCGTATTTCTTCAACCATTCACGAAAGACCGATAAGGACAAGACCTCAAGAGTTCCCACTGAAACTGCAGACTCTAGATCCTTCTTTGAGATGGGTGCATCTTCATCATTCTCCCAAGAGTCAGGAATAATCAAACGCAATCCAGTCGTGTATCTATCTCCCCCAGGCTGCCCATAATTGGGAAACATGTTCATGATGTCAGCATCTTGCCCTTCTTGCATTGCGAGCAAGAGGCGAACAGTTTGAACACCCATTTCGAAAGGATTTTGAACAATCATACAGTCAATGTTGCCGTTCGCCATATGTTCGATGGCTTGAGCGGCTGCATCGAAAGTAAAGATTGAAACCTGATCACGAACCCCGCGTTCTGCTACGACTTCAGCAATTGCTGGTGCATTGTAAGCCCATATACCAACCAAAGCTTTCACATCCGGGTGATTCACAAGGGCCGTCCGCACATTGTCTCTGGCCCGTGAATGGTCAAATGAATCAGCCATTCGGTCAATTTCACTGTAGCTTGCTCCAATTGCTTCACGACAGCCATCCATTCTGGCCCTGGCGTTATCGTTATCTGTGAATCCCGTGAACTGGATGAAACCACCCTCGGTAATTCCACGGGAGTCCAAAACTTTTTTTCCCGCTGTCCCCAACAGACGCCCGGCGATCGAATTATCGGTTCCTATGTAGTACGGCCGTCCATCTGAAAAAAGCTTCTGGTTAATATCTCCATCAACGGTGATTACTGATACACCCTTTTCCGTCAACCGCTTCATCTCTTCAACGATGGCAACATTTTCTGCCTGAATGACCGAAATGGCAACTCCTGCTACATCTGCTTGCGTGACGAGTTGCCTAAGACGATCAATCTGTCCCTGAGCCGTTGCATTATTTTTTTCCATCACAACCTCAAGCCCTTTATCAGCAAGAGCGAACTTTTCTGCTCCAGCTTGCAACCCGGCATTGAGTACATCGAAATACGGATCATCGCCATTCGTAATAAAGATAAAACGCTGGGGAGCCTTTACATTTTTATTGGTCTTAGCTGGTGAACTCTCACTCGACTTGTTACAGCCAGTGATACCAAAGCCGAAAAAGAAAAGAAAAATAAGACAAAAAGGACGCATCGATTGCAAGAAAACAACTGACATAGCTTCTAAATCTCTTTGCTTGGTGATAGTTATAATGAGGGACAAATTGAGCTCAGGTGTCACGGAACGTCATCACAACCTACTGCTTCCCACCCTCCCTGATCGACTCGCTACGCTAATAGTGTAAGCCACTTTTCCGAAGATGCACTATCGGCTGATCTGCGGAACTTATTTCTGCAGTAAGGACGTCAGCCACGACAATAGCGTGGTCTCCACTATTTTGCTCAGGGCCGGCCGACAGAAAAACAGGCCTTGCCTTGCACTCCATCCAGCCCACCGAATTCTGAAGTATCCCAGCCCCACAAGGAGATCTCCGGATGTCGATACCAGAGAATGGCTCAGATTCTATTGCTGGCGGTTTACCAAATTTACCAAGGAGGCTTCGCTGATTTTCAGAAAGTACATTTACAACAAACCGGAAATCTCCTTTGCCAATCGATGAGAGAAATCGTCGACCAGTTCCTACAGCAATAGAAATCGCTGGCGGATTGAATCCTGCTTGCATGAGCCAACTCGTCAGCATGGTTTTATCAACTTCCTCTTCTTGCCACGTGATGACAAAAAGACCACCTGGAATTCGCCCAAGAATTGAACCAATAGCCTCAGTAGAACCCTCCAAAGAATCACGGTCTGACACGTGACAACTCCTTCCGCATAAACCTTGTTTCACTTCTTACAAATAATCGTTTGTGGAAATACTAGCAGGAAACTACCCAACTTTTAAAACTTGGGTAGTTTTGGTGGACGGGAGGAACACTCTGCTATTCACGTTGCACAATCTCGATCCTCCTAAGTGGAAACCAGGAAAATGAGATAGACAAGGGAATCAGCCCACCCAAGAGCATTTAGGAAAAATCACTAGACGCTTAAAAACTCTGTAAAAACGACAGTGGTTCCAGACGAAAAAGACACTAGAGTGAGGTCTTCACACATGCGTGTAAAAACCATGATTCCTTTTTAATGCGACAAACAGTACGTTAAAATCTTGTCATCACACCATCATATGTCGCCAGAAAACGCACCCACCCTTCGCTACAGTACTCCAGCAGTTGTGCAAACTGCCCTCACGTACTTTCCATTGATTGGCACATTGACGGCGATGCTCGTGTTATCGTGGCATGCCAATATTGTACTTGCCAAACCACTTGGTCAGAATTCAAAGCAATGGCACAATGCTTCATCTGAAAACAACAGCAGTGGTCAGAAGCAGGAACTCAAGTTCCTGCAGTTAAGCTCAATGCTGTCAGAGCCTAAAAATGCCAGTAGTTTCTACGACGAAGTCGATGAACCGAAGCTCATGCCCACAATCCCGGCAGACGGGCAACCCATTCACGTTCTTCCTCCAGTTGAGCCACATGGACCAGTTTTTTTAGACATGCCGTATAACGGGGTATCAGGTTGTGATAGCTGTACAATCCCAAAAAATAATTTCAATGATTGCTTTGATAATCTATGGGCACCACGTCCCTGGTGTTGGCAGTTACTTCCAAACAACTTGATCTACACGAGCTACCTAGCAGGCCCCAAAGAACCACGTCTTGCAACGGTTTGGTACGACGACACTGGTCCGTCACCTATCCCTGGTCGTGGTGGAGAACAAAACGGCTGGCTGTGGGACTCAACCCTCGGTGGAAGAGTTTCCGTTCTGCGGTATGGATCCAATACAGAATTGCACCCACAGGGTTTCGAGATGCAGTTAGAAGGGGCGGCCTTCGTCAGGCTGGACCCCGGAGATGATCGCGACCTTCGGTCCTCTGATTACCGCTTTGGTATTCCATTGGTCTACGGCATTGGTCGTTGGCAGACGAAACTTGCCTACTATCATAATAGTGCACATATCGGCGATGAGTTCCATATAAAATATCCGACATTTCAACGTGTGAATTACGTTCGCGACGTCATTGTCTTTGGCAATTCGTACTACATGTATGACTGGCTACGGCTTTATGGAGAAGTTGGCTGGTCCTTCTTCAATGCTGGGGGATCGAAACCGTGGGAGTTTCAATTTGGCACCGAATTAATTCAGGCTCGACCAACGGGAATTCGGGGGGCACCATTCTTTGCCGTGAATGGAATGACTCGCCAAGAACTCGACTGGGGAGGGAACGTCTGTACCCAAGTCGGATGGGCATGGCGAGGCTATCAAAGTGAAAAATTGTTTCGGATTGGATTTGAATATCTTTATGGCTCCGACCCACAGTATGAATTTACTAAGACTGATCCGACGACTGGGAAAATTACCGCATTAAATCAAAATCGTGCTGGTATTGGTATGTGGTACGACTATTAATCATGATTCGCCATGACCAACCTTAGCCAGTAGGTACAGGGAAACTGCTGGGGTAAACTTGAGTCATGCCACTTCTCGCGATCGAGACAACCTGTGATGAAACAGCTGCTGCAATCATCTCGCCAGAGAGAAAAATTCTTTCTAGCGTTGTAGCAAGCCAAGATGAGCTACATGCTCGCTGGAGAGGGGTTGTGCCGGAAATTGCTTCACGGGCACACGTCGAACGAATTATTCCAATCACCGATCAGGCAACTCATGAGGCTGGAATTCAAAAATCACAAATCAAAGCAGTTGCAGTGGCTATTCGTCCAGGGCTGATCGGCTCCCTCCTTGTTGGTCTTTCAGCTGCGAAAGCGATAGCTTCGTCGCTACGCGTACCACTCATTGGATATGATCATCTTGCTGCACACCTCTACGCATGCCGTTTAGCATTCGGTGAAGAACTGCGGTACCCTGCGATTGGACTCGTAGCCAGTGGAGGCCATACTTCGCTCTTTCAACTGCATAGTCCGATTACTCTTCAGGCTCTCGGGGGCACTATCGATGATGCCGTTGGTGAAGCTTTTGATAAAGTCGCAAGCCTGCTTGGACTCGGATATCCTGGCGGACCACAGATTGAAAAACTGGCGGAACATGGAAATCCGCGTTCTCACCGATTCCCGCGGCCACTTGCGAATGACTCCTCTCGCCTTGATTTTAGTTTCAGTGGCCTCAAAACGGCTGTTCGCTATCAAATTTGGCCCCCGGGCGATCAGCATGCACGCACTTTGACCGACCGGGAACGCGCTGATCTTGCGGCTTCTTTTCAGCAAGCAGCTGTCGAATCTGTCGTAGCTAAAGTGGGTCTAGCCATCCAGAAGACCGGCTACCGTGTTGTCGCTGTTGGAGGTGGAGTAACGGCAAACAAGGCACTGCGGAGTGCCCTTGAAGATTTAGGAAAACGACATCGTGCAACAATTCTTATTCCTCCAACCGACCTTTGCACCGATAACGCTGCGATGGGCGCAATTGCCTGGGAGCATATTGATCGCAATGAAATAGCTGATCTTGAGCTAGACGTCCGTCCAAATATTCATCGAAAAAAAAAGTAAGCTACACGCCATGACGCGTCTCATCAAGAACGTGCACCTCACCGCTAACTACGTCATACATCATTCCAACAACACCAAGCCGCTGCTCTTGCACCTGGCCTGTAAGTGCCTTACTCCCCTCGAGCAGTTTCCGAACAACCCGAACAACATTCCGTCGTGCAACTGAATCAATAATCTCTTGTTGTGCTTCGATCGTCGAAGCCGCAACACCACGGCAGTCGTCCTCGTCCACAACCTTTGCCACCTCCCGAAGAATGCCTCTGGCATGCACGCATTCTGGAATGAGGGATTCATCGGGGCAACAGTAATTCGTCACGGATGACTCAATCGCGCCACACCTTGTGTGCCCAACAACTGCCACTAATTTTGCTCCTGCGACGATCGTGGCAAACTCAATGCTACCGATCACCTCCTCGGTTGTGATATTACCTGCCACACGAACACTGAGAACATCACCAAGACCAAGATCAAAAATTGCCTCAGCCGGTGAACGTGAATCGATACAACTTAATATCACCGCAAGAGGGTGCTGCCCAGTCGCAGTTGCAGTTCTTTGCCTCTCCATACTTCTCTTGAGAGGCTCTCCTACACGAAAGCGACTATTACCCTCGAGTAACATTGCCAGCACCTCCGCAGGACTCGTAGACTGCTGCACTTCATGGCTTGAATGCTCAACAAATCGTATTTCGTCATGAAGGCTTGGGTACCGTTCACCAAAGCCGACTAGACTCAACTGGACCCAGCGAGCAGGTGCCCCTGTTTTCTGAAAGTCAGACAATAAATCAATCACGTCAGGATCGATATAGTCTGCATTCGAAGCATCAATTAACAGCGTCCCCCCAGGTGGAACATCATACAAAACCGACTGCAAAGCAGCACGATTAAAGAACGTCACCTGGTTTGCCAATTCAACTCGGATAATATTTCCTGACGCATGTCGCTCAAGTTTTTTAGTGAGTGGCCGCCGATAGTTAGAGTGCAAGATAAAAATAATACTGCAGGTCAGCCCAATACCAATTCCGACTAAAAGATCTGTGAAAACGATTGCAAGAACTGTTGCAACAAATGGCACAAACTGAGAGTACCCTTCTTGCCACAACTGGTAGTACCGCTTTGGGTTTGTCAATCGGTAGCCTGTCTTGATCAAAATAGCGGCAAGTGTTGCCAAAGGTATTTCATTCAGCCAGGCGGGAAGAAGGAGGACGCATGTCAACAACAAAAGGCCGTGCGAAACAGTCGCGAATCGTGTCCGCGCCCCAGCATTGACATTCGCAGTCCCGCGAATCACTGCCGCACTCACAGGCAACCCGCCTAACAAACCACAGATTACATTTCCTGCTCCTTGCGCCAAAAGCTCTCGATTTCGAGGAGTGCGCTGCTGTCGCGGATCAATTTTGTCGACTGCCTCAATTGCTAGAAGTGACTCAAGACTCGCAATGATTCCAATGGTTGCAGCGGAGATGTAGACCCTAGAATCAGCGAGGGATGAAAAATCGGGGAATGTAATAAGGCCCATCAATCCATCTGGACCATTAGGCAGAGGAACCGAAACAAGATGAGTAGGACCGATAGCCCACGGACTACCCATACGTTTGAGCAGGACATTTATGGCGGTGCCCCCAATTACTGCAACAAGAGGGCCAGGGATACGTGTTCTCCGCAACAATTTGATTTGATCCCAAGCAACAACGACAAGAAGAGATCCAATGCCTATTGTTGCTGCCCCTGGCAAGAAATACTGGATGGACTTCGGCAGGTCTGAGAATGTGGTCTCGCGGTCGGGTTGGTTAAACGACATCTCACCTATTGGGTCAATGTCATACCCAATCAAATGCGGGAGTTGTTTCAGGATGATAATTACGCCTATTGCCGCAAGCAGTCCCTTAATAACACTCGTCGGAAAGAATGAAGAAATAAATCCTGCTTTGAGAAAACCTAAGGCCAATTGAATCACACCTGCTAACAAGACGGCAGTTAGAAAAGAATCGAATCCGCCCAGAGCTGTTGTCTGCGCAGAAACTATGGCAATCAATGCCGGTGATCCACCGGAAACACTCGTACGAGACCCGCTCAAACCACCAACTACTATGCCTCCCACGATTCCGGCAACAATACCGGAAAACAGCGGCGCTCGAGCAGCTAGGGGTACACCAAGACAGAGTGGTAACGCGACCAGAAAAACAACAACGCCCGCCATAAGGTCGGGCACGAAATTTTCTAGAACAAAACCACGTTTCGGCATCTCACGGGAACCCTAAAGAGATAACTGACCAGATCACACTGCTGATTACAAAACTCAACAGAAATGTACCTTCCATCCACTGATCTCGTCCACGCCCAATACAAACACAACTACGGTCAACGGGTTGGCGGCGACTACAAACAAGAGTACTCTCATAGTCGGACAACTTGATTCCATGGGTTACCGAATAGAAAAATCTCACACATGACAGCATCCGGCTATATCACTGATCTTGATTATATCCCTGGCTTTTACCCGCACATGTCACCAACAGCAATGCGATACGCTGCATCACTAAATCGCGTCAATCCTCCGAAAATTGCTGATGGCTTTCGATATCTTGAACTTGGATGCGGACTTGGACGATCTCTCACCACACTTGCTGCAGCCAATCCTCAGGGTGAATTCTTGGGTGTCGACATTAATTCAAGCCATATTGAATCGATTGAAAAAGATATATCGGCAGGCGGCCTGACAAATGCACGGGCCATCACTTCTGATTTCGGAAGCCTCAGTAAAGACATTGGCACATTTGAATTCCTGACTCTCCATGGCGTCTTTAGCTGGGTGTCACCGGAGGTTAGAGAACAAATACTCGCTATTGCAAAGAAACATCTCGCACCAGGCGGTCTTCTCCTCGTCAGTTACAACGCAATGCCGGGCTGGGCTCATCTCCAGCCAATCCGGGGAATTCTTCGCCAGTACGCCGCACTGAGACAGGGCGACACAACTCAAAGAATTCATGATGCCCTAAATTACCTCGTGTTCATCCGCGACAAAAAGGCAAAATATTTTGAGGATAACCCCCGTGCAGCAGCTTACGTTGATGGGCTTTTAAAGCAAGACTTACGATACTTAGCTCATGAATATCTCAATGAGCATTGGACTAGCTTTTATTTTTCAGAAGTAGCTTCCATGTTTGACACAGCCCAAATGTCATTTGTTGGAAGCCTTCCAATCCACACGAACTTCTGGGACCTATGTGTGCGGCCAGAGTTCCAAGACCTTTTTCGGACGACCAGTAATCGACTTGTTACCGAATCGCATAAAGATTTTTGTGCAAACACTGCTTTTCGTTGGGACATCTACTCGAAACAACCACAAATAATCGAAAACAATGAAGCTCGGATCGACCTCATTGAAGGGCTTTATTTTCGAGCTATACATGATGATGTAAAACTGCCCCACCAAGTGAATCATGGTGTTGTAACCTCGACAGTCAAAGGGCCTCTTTACGAAACCTTACTCTCGATACTTGCACAGGAAACACTATCACTACCACAAATCCTCGGTCACCAACGACTTTCTGAAAACGTACCGGCAGACGTCATTCGTGCTATTGACGCTGGAGTAGCTATGGGACTTTTCGATGTCTCTGCCAACTCTTTACCGATTACAAAAGGTACAGCACAATCTCATCCCTTTGTTTCCTCACCTTTCAATCAGTCTGTCTTGAAAAATGATCTGCTTAGCGGCCGACCAGTATCACTAGCTAGTGTGGCGACGGGTACCGGGCACTCACTGGGTGACTTTGATGCGGCTATCCTGCATGAACTTAACAACGCGGGAGAAGTAGGCTTAGCGGACCGAGTCATTGCACGACTAATTGAATCCAAACGGTCTCTTCAAAGAGATGGAAAGCCTGTTACAGACAAAACAGCTCATCAGGAAATGGTTGAACAGGCTTGTACCCAATTCATGAAAACGAGTCTGCCACAAATGTTCCGGCTTGGGATTGTTGAACAGAAATCCTCGTAAAGTGAATTCTTCTTGTTCCTACCGACTAACTCAGGAAGGTGGCTGTATTGGTACTATTGGTGGTGGTGCCTGAAAGGAGGGTGGCTGAACTGGATTTGGTGAAGGAGGGATCACACCCGGAGAGCCAACAGGCAGAATACTTGGTTGAGCAGTTGGCTGAACACCCGACTTTGCATTGAGATCAGCAACAAGTTGCTGCACCTCAGGACAAATAGTAATTCCGTTACTATTAAATACATCGGCAGGACTCACTCCGTATCGTCCGTAGAGGGCACCATCCGCGTTGTGATCAACAGACAAATCAGCTCCTCCAAGAGAAACGCCAAGAAAAAGACCTCGGCTTCTGGCGTATGAATAAATTTCGGCACCTAAACGAGCGTCAGTTGCAGCATTTGCTTGACGACCAACGGGACCGACAGCAACCGACGCATCTGCACCCAAAGTAACCTTCTGACCCCCAAGAATATTTGTCAGACTTTGTGGCGTTTTAAAGACCAGCACAACGTCAGCTGCCTGCACACCTGCCTGAAAACCAACACTCCCACCACCCATAGTTACCATAACGGGAGGGCTCCATGACTGATCCGGGTTCCGAACATGAAGAACTCCTTTTCCGTAATTGACACCTAAAATAAATCCTCCTTTAACCATATTTGGAAATATGGCGACGCCTGAAGCCGACTGCAGCATGCTCGGTGGAATGGCTTCAATTTGAAGATTAAAGAACTGGTCGATCGTTTGTCGTGCCGCTACGACGGTCTGCACTTCAGGCCCGGCAACTACTGGTGCTTGCGCATGAAGATGAGTCTCACTATTTATTGCAGCTAGAATTGCAAATAAAGCACAGACTGCTGTTATTTGTAAAAGTCGACCCGAAAGCAAGCGGATGTTCATTGATTCAGTCCTCTTCAAGATGTTCGATTAATGAACAAGAAAATAAGCTGAAACAGAACCATGCGTCGACGCCAATTTTGATCCTTGAAAATTGGCCTCATCAAACAATACGCGGCTATTCACCCTGCTTGGCAACCCGAAAGATTTCATCGAGTGTTGTCTGACCATTCAAAACTTTATCGAGGCCATCATCAAACATGATTCGCATCCCCCCTGCTATGGCTGCTCGACGAATATCTTGTGTAGCAGCACCCTGGAAGGCCAGTTCGCGAATCTTGTTATTTAGAACCATCAGTTCAAAAATACCCATCCTCCCCTTGTAACCACGCTTTTGGCACTTAGCACAACCACGACCTTTCATGAACGTAGCTGTTGCCAACTGCTCTTCAGTGAAACCAGCGGCCTGTATTTCACTCTCAAGAGGTTCATGCGGCTGCTTGCAGTTTGCGCAATTAAGACGCACCAACCGCTGCGCCAAAACAGCGACAACACTTGATGCAACGAGATAAGCAGGAACACCCATATCAATCATACGGGTGACGGCACTCGGCGCATCATTTGTATGCAGCGTGCTAAACACTAAGTGGCCCGTCAGCGAAGCTTGAATGCCCATTTGTGCTGTCTCAGTATCCCGCATTTCTCCAACCAGAATAACGTTGGGGGCTTGTCTCAACATCGCTCGAATCACGCGAGCAAAATCGAGTCCAATTTTATGCTTAACCTCAACCTGATTAATTCCACTTAGATAATATTCAACGGGGTCCTCGGCCGTGATAATTTTTGTATCTGGCCGATTCAATTCATTCAGTGACGCATAGAGCGTCGTTGTTTTTCCGGAGCCGGTTGGACCCGTGACAAGAATAATTCCATTGGGTCGACGGATAAGATTCTTGAAAATCCTGAAGTCGGAATCACACAAGCCCAATTGACGAATGCCTACTTTAATATTGTCCTTATCAAGCAGTCGCATTACCACCGACTGTCCATGATTTGTCGGCAGCACACTGACTCTTAAGTCATAGTCTTTTCCATCGTTCGCGCTTACTTTAATTCGTCCATCTTGAGGTCGTCGCCTCTCCGCTATATCAAGACGAGAAAGAATTTTAATCCTAGAGAGTATTGCTCCTAACAGACGCCGGGGTGCACTATCCCGGACAACCAACCGCCCATCAATTCTATAGCGGACGCGAATTTCATCTTCAAACGGCTCAATATGGATATCACTTGCCCCAAGTTTTACTGCTTCTGTGATAATAAGATTAACAAGTTTAACAACTGGCGCTGATGACTCGTCCTCATCTTCCTGAAGGGCAGCTTCTTGCTCGACAGTCGTTTCAGTGAAGTCAATTTCCGTATCAGTAAATTCCTGCGTCAACATGGAGTCAGCGCTTTCCCCATCTCCAGCACCATAGTACTTATTAATGCTCTCAACAATCTGATCTCGCATGGCAATTGCCATTTCAACATCACGATTGAGGATAAAACGAAGCTTCTCTTGTGTGTCGATATCCGAAGGATCGCTCGTCGCAACCCGCAACCGCCCACCATCTTCTTGAAACGGCATGATTGCATTTTCTCGAGCAACGCTTTCTGGAACTAGATCAATAACTGATTCCGCAACTTCGGTGCTGTCGAGATCTACGAAAGGCATTCCATTCGCCTTAGCTACTGCCTTCATGATCTTTTGAGGGGAGGCATAGCCGAGACGCAACAACTCCTCGTGAAGCAGTTTGCCTGACTCACCGGCAATACGATTTGCCTCAGTCAACTGTTCTTCACTAATAATTCCCTTCGAAAGTAGAATGTCTGAAAAGCTGGATGGCATCGGAACCTTACCCCTGAGAACTTATTGCTTATGGCCTGCAAAAAATAAAATTTGACTTTATGGATTCATCTACCTGCCGCTATTTCCCCAACCATATGACGTGACGGCAACTCACTGAATGCCCGTTTGGACTGGAGGGAAACATCAATTACCCATCCTTAAGAATATCACGTTTTTCTTCGACTTTGTCCGAGGAACAGGAATTTGATCCAAAAAGCTTACCTGTTTGATCAACTTTCATGTCCACAGAAATGTTGCCCCCTAAATCATTGACTAAAATCGGCTTCCGCTTTCACAAACGCTTTTGATGAAGAATGGCCGGTACCATCGCCCGCGTGTCCCAAGACCCTTCTGCTTCATTGAATCCGAAACGATCAGGCAGACTTTCTATCGGCATTTGGTCATCTGATTCAACAATCAGCCGACTATCTGCAGGAGCGATAGCAGCCAGAGCTTTGAGTAATGAATTTATTTCAGCCAATCGTGCCTGAAAAAAGCTCCATGGTGGAGAAACAAAAATAATCCATGGGCTGTCTGCTGATAACGGTGGCATCCTTCGCGACCATAGCAACACATCTCCAGGTATGACGTCCACACGGTCAACGAGTCCAAGTTCTCGACTACTACGACGCAAACAATCTGCTGTTGGAAAATGCCGTTCGGCAAAGATTGCTCGTTGGGCTCCACGACTCAGTGCTTCAAAACCTAGAGCTCCGGTACCCGCGAAAAGATCGAGTACTGTTGCACCACGAACCGCAGTGCCCAGTAGGTCGAATGTCATCTCCCGCACGCGGTCTTTCATTGGCCTCGTTGGCCCTCCTGGCTGAAACGCCAACCGACGCCCCTTCAAATCACCTCCTATAATTCGAGGAGGACTCACCGCCTCTGCTTTGCCATCATTATTACCACGACGATTCTTCGCACGAAATCCACCGGATTCATGTTGCGTGGGCTTTGTTTTAGGCGTCATACATATGCTTCCTGAGTTCGGCTGTAAAAAATCACAAAAACTTTCATACCAATCCAATGTGTCATGACATGGTATCGTAGTTAGAAAGTCCTGAGTCACTTATCCAAAATTTCTGTACAAGACGATCGCCATGACACGAAGGAGAAAAACCGTGCAAAAACGTTTCCAAATACCGTTGCTCCTAGCGGGGTTTCTTTATTTTTCGCTGGCATTCAACCTACCTCAAATCAACGCAGAGCCTCCTGCTCAAACTAAAAAGGAGGTAAAGAGCCCCTCTCCTGTACAAACTGACTCTGATTTTAGTCAGGCTCAAGAAGAACTCAAAAAACTTGTTGGAGAACTGACCTCGCTTCAGGCTGAATACCAGCAACCTAACGCAGACAAAATCTCAATAGAAAATAAATTTAACACCACCCGAGACAAGGCACGCAAGGCAGCTCTTGCACTTGAACAAAGTGCTGCAGCGGCTGTCCTTGCAAACCCAGAAAATGAGGACGCATCTGCTGTTGTAAAAGATGTGCTGCAGTCTGCGATGCAAGCAGATGACCCGAAAAAGGTATTGTCGCTCCTAAAAACACTCGACGATGCAGGCAAAGCAAATGAAGAACTGCTGCTTACTGGTGCAACTGCGGCAATGATAACTTCGGAACTTGATCTGGCAGAGAAATTCCTGAAGGCTGCAAAAGAAGCTGGTATGAGTGCCGATAAGATTGCCTCTCTTCAAAAAGCAATTGATCACGAGCGCCCAAAAGTTGATGCTGAAATGGCTACCCGGGCAACCGAAGAGAAAGCCGATGACTTACCCCAAGTAAAAATCGAAACCACAAAA
>WLWE01001709.1_pt1 | contig 15521 bp, 25 predicted proteins | sample 6718301 | NCBI WGS metagenome assembly WLWE01 (sample SAMN12718691, study PRJNA515312) | sponge metagenome | isolation source: marine sponge | host: Mycale hentscheli | place: New Zealand: South Island, Marlborough, Capsize Point | collected 2003-05-01 | reverse complement strand
ATCCCGAAAAATTTTCTCATCTCATCTGATGATGCTGGCACAGCTCCTTCAGGAATCTTGCCATCTGTTATGAGGTTGACAGAGCCAAGTTGGGGAGGCAAATATTCTGTTGTTTTTCTTTTATTAAGCTCAGATATAAAGTCTATGACTTCTCCCAAAGCTCCTTGAGCTATCTTGCTACCAGCACCCATGAATCACCATGCCCTGCAAGACCAGTATCTTGCTTTTGTTTTTGGTCCAGGATTATCGCAGTTGTGACGAGACCGGAAGTTGCTCCTGCGGCCTTTTTGGTTTTTCTTGATTCGCATGTTTGGGTCGCCGAATGTTACACGCTTGACTCTGTCGCCATCCTTGACGTAAACCACAGACTTCTTTTTGCCGTAGCTCGTCTCACCTTTGCTGATCCTGCGAGGCTTGTTCAGCGTCACCTTTTTGCCTTTGTAGGTTGCCATCAATAAACCCTCTGTTGCTCTGGATCAATCAGCTTTGGAACGCAATATGCTGTGGCAATGTCCTTTGGGTAATATTCGCCATACCTCCGGACCAACTCCCGAGCATAATAGTTGCAATCTTCAACTCTCCAAAAGTGCATGTCTTCACTCACCAACTTTCGTTCTTGGCCAAGGTAAAGCATCAATGCGAAAACATGAACCACTCACTTGTGGACTTTCTGCACGTCGAATGATGCCTTTCTGACCGCACCCTTGTGGGGTTTGTATTCGCCTTTCATCAGCTTGAAACCTTTGCCAGACTTCATCCAATGGAATCCTTTTGGGGCATCAACTGCTTTTTTTGCCACTTTTCTTCCCTTTCCAGCTCACACGTTTCTTGGATGTTTTGCGCTTGGCTGCTGCTTTGGCTGACTTGCTTTTGCATTGCGCCATTGTTGGCCGACAGGCGGGATATCCTCGTTTGCTTTTGGTTCTTGACTTCCTGCCGCATGGCTTTCCAGTCTTGCAATCTACCCAGCCTTTGCCTTTGTTCTGGCTAAACCACTCCCTGAGGCCACCGCTGGTGCTACTTTTTTTTGGCACTTTTCTTACCCCAGTTTTTGGCACCAACCTTCCGACACTTGACAAGAGCACCAGACCCATACGCCGAAGGCCACGTTCCACCTTTGCGGGTGTAGCGTGCTTTTACTTTTTTGTAACAAGCGTCTTTCTTGGCTTTCTTTTTTGCCATCAGTTTTTGCCTCTGTAGCCAGCAGCTCTTATTGCGCGACCTTGCCTTTCGGCCTCAGCCTTAGTCTTGTAGACTTTGCCAGACTTGCCCCAGCGATAGCCTCCTTTGACTTTGCGGACAGGCACTAATGCCCTCCGAGAATCTGGTTCATCATCTCATGAACGTCGCCATCACCTATCTTCATGACTTTGACTTTCATGTCGCCTTCCTCATATTCCTCTTCCTCTTCCATCATGCCATATTGCATCTGGTGACAAAGCAAAAGGAAGTTAACAAGCTGATCGTCCGAAAGCTCAAGACCTTCAGCATCATGCGGAAAGCCCATCTTTTCTACAAAAAGCTCCGCATTTTCTTCCATGTTTTCTACGTTGACTTCAGCCATGTTGGCCTCCTATTTCATCATGTCTCTATATTGTTGAGCTTCAATGTCGCTTGTGGAGCCGGAGCCGCTGGGTCGGAGCTTTGGGCGCATCCGAGCAACTTCAGCATCGCTCATTGAACCACTTGGCCCCATGCGTGTCCGCTCCGCAAAGTCAGCTTCTTGCTGGGCGCGAATGTTGTCGTACATCTTTTGATCTGCGGCCATGCTGGTGGCAGCTTCAGTAGGCATCGCAGAAACCATTGCCTCAAGATTCATACGTTCCATGTCACTGAGTGCACCGCCAGCGATTATTTCTTGCACTCTTGCTGTCAGCTCTGGGGGAGCTTCTGCTTGCATGTCAGTGTTGGCTCGCAGGAAAGCCTGCATAAGCTCAAGGTCAGACATCGTACCTAAATTATCCATTATTTGCTTCTCCATTATAAAGGACAGACCAGTCTTTTTGCCCGACGAACAGGCCAATGGAGAAACAAATCGCCTCGCCAATGTTCTTGATTAGGAATCCTGAGAGTGTGCGCTTGTGCGACTCAGGCTTGACAATGCGAGCTATCTCTTTGGCTCTGGCCACTGTGAGGTATTCGAAAAGGTTGCTCAGAGACGTTGAAGACCGCATCCGCACGACCATCGGCACTGCCCAATGATGGTAACCACGAACTGTGATTGGGGAAAGTCTCTTGGCTGTGTACACGATGTCCATCCGATAAAGATCCATGTCCAGCTTGCCTTGCTTATAAAGCTCTGTGCAAATGACTCTGGAAAATCCACCATCTCCACCGCCACGCTCTATTTCTTGTGCGCGACTCTCTCCAGGACCACCACCATCAAACCTGTCCATAAAGCTGATGAACCCGCCATCATTGCCTTTTGGGTCTGCTGGAGCGGAATATGCACTGTCATCGCTTTTGGTGTTATACCTCAAGCCTCCTATTTCAACCTGATCGTTGATTGGGGCTGCTGGACCTTGATAATCATCTTCGTCGAAAGATCGTCCGAAAAGATTAGATGTGGCAGAGCCAACGGACTGGCCAAGCTGATAAGCTGCATTGGACATCCCTGTCAAGAAATTTTGATCGAGTGGATTCTTTTCGTTTTCTGCGAAAGTGATGTAACCGTCCCCGTCCTTGTCTGCTCTTTCGCCACCACCAATGCCATAAACATCTCCAGCATATCCAGGACCACCACCATCCCTGCGATCTTTCAAGCTGAGATACTTTCCAGGATCTGGCTCTCCATCATCCAAACCGTATCCGTCTGCTGAAAATGCAAGAATATTTTGCCTGTTTCCGATGTTAACTGGCTGGCCAATGTATCCTTTGTCTATTGCTTCTTTTATCGTTCCAAAAGTTGGCAGGTTGTTAGTTGGTTGGCCAGTTTGCAAAGCTGTTGAAAGATCAGCAACACTAGACTTAACCTTATCAATTGCACTTGGGTCAGACAGCTCCAATTTTGAAGGTATTTTTTCAGGCGGCGTTGTAGACAAAACCTTTGATTGTGACTGCATATCGGGGGGCTGAGGTGTTGCTGAATACTGGTTATTAGCAACCAGATACTGGCCAGCATCTAAAAAATTGTTTTGCCGAGAGAATGGTGCTTTAACACCTCTTAAAAATTGCTCTGGATCATACGCCACGCTGATCTCCTTCTGGCATTCCGGACATGAAAGACTCCAGCGCACCCATATTTGGTCCTTGGGCTCTTGCTCGGATCTCTTCGACCTTGTTTTTCAAATATTCCATCATCGGGTCTGCCGCAGGTGCTGCGGGACTGGGAGGAGAAACCGCATTGGGTGGTGCTCCTGCGACAGCTGTTTGGCCAGAAAACTTGGTTGGGTCAATTGGACCCATGGGCAAAATGTTGCCGTTAAAGTCCACTTTTCATAGCCTCCATCTGGATTTTTGCTGCATTCTTTTCTCGCTCAAGCTGCAACTCTGCTTGGAGCTTTTGAACCTTGGCCTCCAACTCTGCTTGAACCTTGGCAGCTTGGATGTCCATGTTCTGGCGAGCCTTGGCCTGATCGATCTCGATGTCTGATCTTGCCTTGGCTTGGTCTGCGGCGATCTCGGATTGAGTGCGCTGTTGAAGAGCCTGAGCCTCCAGCTGTGCGAGCTGCTTGGCGTATTCCAAAGGATTCTGTTGACCGCCTTGTTGCCCTGCTGCTTGAAGAGCTTTGATCGGTTGCATCTGGGGAGCTGCAGCGACCACTTGGGCTGCGCGTTGCGATATGAGCATGTCCATCTCTGGATCGATGTCTTTCAAAGCGAATTTCGGATCTCTGAGGTTGGGCAATGGTGGGAGTGGCATGTTGATGCTGGCTTCCATCCGCTGGCGATACAACAACGCGACGTGCTCAGCAATGTGGGCGATCAATATTGGCTGCATCGTCTGGGCTGCTGGGTTGCCAGCCAAAGACGGATCTTGCATGAATTGAATGTGCACCGCAATGTGGGCTTCGTGATCTTGCTCTGGGAAAGCCTTGATTGGCTTGCCATACATGATCGACATGTTCTCGTCGATTGGGTCTGTCCTCGGAGCTTCTTCTGGCTTGATCAAAATCTCGTCAATGTTCGGGATTCTGATGGCCTCATACATTCGTTTGTATGCTTCGTAAAGATCGTGCAGCTGCGGAGCTGACTGGGCCATTTGCAAGATTGCTTGAGCCTGAGCGATTCTCTGGGCAGTGCTGAATATGTTGGGGTCAGAAACCGGAATGATGTCGACACGATCGTCGAAGTCAGTCGCAAAGATCGTCTCGCTGGAACCAGCAACCGAAAACTGGAAAGACTCCTCGAGGTGCTCTGCATTCAGTTTGGCCAGCAACTTGAACTCTTGGCCTTGGGAATAATGCAGACGTTTGTGGATTGCGCTGAATGCTTTGGAGCCTTGCTCAATCAGAGCGACAGTTGACCCGACGGGTGCATTCGGGTTGACATCCCCAACATTGAGGTCAGAAGTCGAAGCGAACCTTTGGCCAGCTTGGACGATGAACCCCAAAAGGTTGAACAACGATTGGCTTGGCTCTTTGAACGGCAATGGCATTATTGCTTTGTTGACGTCATCCACCGTTGCATCCAGATCAACGAACTCTCCAGGATTGACATCAATCTCGCCACCGCTGACTCTGCCCTTCAGCTTGAAGCCACCTTGCATGTTCGCAAAAGCTGCGGAGTCCAAAAGTGCACGCAACGAGCCTGTGGCTGCTCTGCCCAGACCGCCGATCATGTGATACAAACCGAAACCGTAGAATCCCAATCCAGGCAAGAACTTGTAGCTTACGAACCAGTCTCTGCGCTTTTTGTCCTCGTCTTCCTCGTCCCAGTTCCTGCGGATGGCAACGATCTTCTCAGAGTCATAATCAATGGTGATGACGTAAGGCAACATGACAAGATTCTCAGACTCTTCGTCCTCAATCCCGTCTATGCCCTCAAAAGCCTCGTAACAATGCATCTCCAAAAGAGTCATGACATCGTCGTCAGAGTCGTCACTTTTGTCTATGCCTTCGATCCGCTGAGTGGTGTAACCATCATCCTCATCATAACTGTCCCCAGTGTATTCCGAAGGCAAATACCAACCAGCCGCGACATACCTGTTGTAGTCGTTCTTGGGCATTTTGATGATGTGGGTATATCTTGGGGAGGTGTGAAGGTCTTTGCTCTCTGGTGCAACAACAAAATCTTCAGCTTTGACAAACTGGCTGCATTGGCGACTGAGGTTCGCATCCCACCAAACCTTTTTGAACGTCTGGCCAACCAATGGCAGGTGAAACAACATTTGGTCAAGATCTGGGAAATACTCCGGCATCTGCTCCATGATTTGGTAATTCATGAATTCCTTGACACGACGAGCTTGATCTTCAGTCTCTTCGTTTGGCTCGCCAATGATGGTGGTCTTGACTGGACCGCCAGCCGGATAAAGCTCTGCGATGGCTTTGGCGTTGAACTGCGTGGCAGCTTCTGCGATCAGCGGATGAACGACTGTGCTGAGACCACGAATGGCTCGCTCTTCTTCATTCTCGTCCATGCCACCTTCTGGGTCGAGCGTCAACAAGCCTTGCTTGTAGCGTTCTTTCCACTCAGAGCGAGCTGACTCGTCATTCTCAAAATAACCTGTGAGGATGCCAGCTTTGCGGGACGACTGCTTTTCGTCAATGTCCTCTGCTAAGTTTGCATCGAAGTTACTGTCAGACTCTTCAATGGCGTCCAAGACCGGATCACCAATCAAAACATCCCCATCCGGCAAAGTCTCAACCCGAAGGTCATCAGGCGGGGAGCCTTCTGCAAATGGAATAACAGGTTCAGCCATACATCGTCAACCTTTTCCTCATGGGCTCGTCGTCATCTTCGTAATCACCTGAATGGGTGACAAACCAGCCTTTGCGCAATCTCAACCACGCTTGCGTGCACGTGTCAACTATGTCGTCATTCTCAACCGCTGGGAATGCAGCACAGATATCAATTAAATTTTTAGCCCACTTTTTGCCTTTTGGAAAGTAAATTCTTCCATCCTCCAATAATGCGGAGCTTGCATGGGCGCGAGCTTGCTTGTCTCTGTCCGGAGAATACTCGATTACGGGGATGCCAGCCATGCGCAAATCTTGCAACAAACTCTGGCCGGAAGCCTTCTTCTCGATCAACACAGCGTCTGGGTCGTACTCTTCATATGACTCTTGTGCGATCTTCCGCAGCTCTGGGTAAGTAACACGATCCCACCAAGCCTCAAGCACCATAGCACACATCGCTCCTCTGTGCCGGAAGACTCCCCACGTTGTGCGAGCGGAATAAGATGATTTCTCTTTGATGCTGAATGCTGTGTCCCAAGACTGCAAAACATATTCAATCTCTGGCAGCTCATCGCCTTCCCATGGAACCCACCACTCTGATTTCAAGATCCCACCACCTTTTGGGGCTGGCCTTTGTTGCAGCTGTCCGGCTGAAGCATATGTCCCGAGGCTTCTTTCAAGATTGGAAAGAGTTTTGTCGTCGATCCGGTTTGGCCAGAGAAGCTCTCCTTCTTTGGTGCGTGGGTCTGTGAACCCTAAGCTGGATCTGGTTTTGGTTGGATGACCGATTTCATATCGGGCTGGCAAACACAAGTGATCCCATTCATCACCAACCTCATTTGCCAATATGTGTCCTGTCAAGTCTCCCTCGTGCACTCTTTGCATGATCACGACAAAAGCACCAGTCTTGGGATCATTGAAACGTGACTGCATGGCTTGGTCCCACCACTCCAAAACTCCCTCTCGGACAGCCATCGAATCTGCCTCCCGAACATTGTGTGGGTCGTCAATCACGATTATGTCGCCACCCTCCCCAGTCAAGGCACCATCCACCGAGGTTGCGATCCTTTGGCCAGTGTGGTCGTTCTCAAACCGTTGTTTCTGGTTCTGGTCACCAGTCAGCCGGAAAGCCTCACCAAAATGATTCTTGTACCATGGGCTGTCAATCAACCGTCGACATTTGACACTGTCTCGGATCGAGAGTCCAGACGCATAAGACGCGTAAAGAAATTTCTTGGCAGGAGCGAACGTCCAAGTCCAAGCTGGCATCGTGACCGCAACTGAGATTGACTTCATGTGTCTCGGAGGGATGTTGATTATCAAACGCTTGATGTCACCTTCGACCACAGCCTGCAAATGCTCAGATATTGCATCAATGTGCCAGTTGTCATTGAAGTCAGATCCTGGCTCAATCGTCGGCCATGAGCTCTTGGTAAACTCCTTCAGTGAGCGTCTCATCTTCTCCGCTCTGATCTCCGTCAATGACAGCGTGCTCAAGAACTCGTTCAATTGCATTAAGATCGTCTCCAGAAAGTCTGCTGATGTCTAATATTTTGCGCTCTTCTATTTGGGCTTTGACCTCCACAGCTTTGAGGTCTGGGACGCATTTGCCGAGAAGAGTTTTCGCCGCCATGACCCGCAACTCTGGGTCAGCGGCTATGGCTCCAGCTTTTGTTGCCAGACCATCTGCGTCTTTCACGTAAACCGGAAACATCTCTTTTCCGGCCATGACAGCCGACAAGAACCCGACAGGGTCAGCTTGGCCCATGATCCAGTTGATCGTTGCGTTGTGGTTCCATTTGTATTTGTTTTTCCGACCACGGGAAACCTTTTGTTTGGCCATTGGCTCAACTGACTTGAATTTGCCGTCCCATGCCTCTGGCTTAACTGGTGGGCCATTGTTTATTGGCCTTTGAACTATGGTCTTCGGCTCCTTGGGCTTGGGAGGACGACCAAGTTTCTTTTTCTCTTTGTTCATTTTCTTTAGCCTTTCAACCTTGCTTGCAGTGGTCAACTGAAAAATAACTGAGCCAACTATCGCTGATCTTTGGGCAAAAAGAAACCCTCCATCTTTGCAGTGCGAAACCTAGCCGGATGGAGGGTAGTGAGGAGAAAGTAGTATGAATGAAAACACATTACTCTTTTTTGTTAACAAAAGCAACAGCTCTTGCCAGAAACAACTTAGCATCATGGACAGCATGCATTATCCGCAGCTGCCTCCTGACTTCTTGTTGTTGGCGCAACAGCTCTTGGCGTTGCTGCTCAGGAGTTAAGTTTGCCAAAAAAACACCTCAGACTTCCAGATAGGTCAATCTTACTTTATCTCCAATTGGGCCTTTAAAAAATGTGTTGAATGACAAGCTAACTCTCTCACGTTTTTCTTCTGTTATTTCACCAACAGAGTGATAAACGGTGGATGGAAAAAGCAAAAGACTTGATTTAACAGCAGGAACCCAAAGGTCTTCAGCATTGTATGCAGTTGGTTTTTTGGCATCCCCAATTCCTAAAGCAGACCATCCGTTTGGTCTTATGTAGCTATTGTAAAAAATTATTTTGTCATCATCAGTAGTTTCAATATAAAAAACACCAGATATTGTTGAATTCTGGTGGTAATGTTGGTGATGAGACTCTCCTTTTTTGCTATAATTTACCCAACTCTGCGTTATGGCAATTTTAGTTTGATCCTGTGGAGCCATTGTTTCGCTGGCATATTCAAGAATGCAATATTCTAGCTGAGACTTCAATGGCTTTAAAATTTCGTTTTCTAATATATAATTATCAACACTCGTTCTGTTAAAATTGTTGCTTCTAAATTTTTGCTTAAGCAAAAAGTCTGCTTGCTCCGAGCCAATATCAGGGAGCTTAAAAACACCCAAAGGTATCGGGAACAAGTTTACCATTTCCATCATTGCATTCCTTCATTTGTATTTTCATTAGATCCGACAAAAACTCCATCTTTGAAGAACTTGGCGAAAGCGAAAGGATCACGCTTTTGACGACGACGCATCTCATCCGAGTAAGTCATCCGCTGATCGGCGTAATAGTTTTCCTTTTCAGGATTCCAACCACGCATTGCTTCCCCAGCTTCACGACAATCTTGAATGACAAAAGCCAACTCATCGTCGGTGCACTTGCTCGCCATGGATGTCCACTTGGCGAACTCTGCAGCTGTTGCCCCACTCATTGGGACAACTCCATGTGCTTTTGGTTCATCATCATGAACACCCCAGAAGCCACATCAGCACTCTCGTCACCCAGACGAACCTGCCAGACGCAATCCCAATCGGTGGAATCGATGACCGTGGCCTTGCGACCGAAGTAAAAACAATCCTCATCACGGATGATGATCTTGTCGTTGCGATTAAACATAAGCAGTTCCTTTCTCAAAGGCCAGAATGAATTTGAGCGGCTGTGTCGTAGCTCAAAGTTGTTATCTTCCAAATAAATGCGTTGAGCACAAAATCTGAAATGTCTTCATCACCGATGTTGTCAGACCAAGTCGACCCAGCATTGTCTGAGATCACTGAAAAAACATAATCGTATTCGCTTGGGAAATCTTTGTTGATCTTTGCCTCCATCGCAGCAGCAGCATCCTGAAGCTCATAATATGTATTTTGAGCCGCATTCAACTTCTCTTGAAGCGCATCCGCTTTATCAAAATCTCCAATGCGAAGAGCATCATCAATTTTATCGTCCAGCTCAGCACAATCAAATGCGAACCCATAATCTTCTTTGAGCTCTTTGATGAAAGTTTCTTGACAAGCCATCTCAGTTCCTTTCTCATTTCTTAATTGTACTATGCCTGAAGTCCAAGCAGAAAGCAACAAAAAAGATTCCCAATGTTTACAATCACTTGCAGAAGGTTCCCAGTCTCTGGGTTCTCGTCCCCAATCAAAACACGACTCTGGAAACGACTATTGTTGTTTGTTTGCAATCACTTGCAAGATTCGTAACCCACGTTCCCAGTCTTTTGCTGATTTTGAACAACAAAAAAATAACCTGAAATATTCCCTTATAGTAAAGCAAAAAAGGACGGGTCAGAAAACAACTGCACACAAAAGGTTGGTTTCGCTGGGAACGCTGTTGTTATCAAACAATAATTTTTATTTTTACTTCCATAACAGCTTTCTTTGAAATTTTCTTGTTTTCTTTTTATTTTTTTGCAGGCATACTCAAGGTTCACTGAGAAAGGACACTCTATGCCTAAAGTTTACGTCGTCAATCGTCCGAGAGAAAACAAGTTTGGGTGGACCCCTGACTTGAGTGATGCATCGCGTTATGGTGCGTTGGAGATTGTGTTTGAGCCCGAGGACAAGCCACAATTTGTTCCAGGACCATCCATCCAAAAAGCTCGGAGGATAATGAAAGATTTCGGGTCAGAGGATTACATCCTGTGGCCAGGAGGTGGTGACCCTATTGCTGTGATGGTGTGCTGCATGATCGCATCAGAAATGTCACCAGTCGTGCGCATCCTACGTTGGGAGCGTAATTTTGAAGAGGGAGACAGGGATCGCCGCAAAGGTTGGTACATGCCTGTTGCCCTCGAAATGAGAAAGGCTTAACATGAAAGAGCAAGTAGATCTGCTTGAGGACGTGGCACCTGCGTCCAATGAATTAGGTGCAATTTCTGACATGGCTCAAAAGATGTTCAACATTCAAGCTGAGTGTGAAAATCTGGAGATGCTGTTGAAGAATAGAAAGCTGGATCTAAAAGCAATCGCCGAACAAGACTTGCCTGATTTGATGCAAGAACTGAACATCAAAGAATTCACCCTCACCAATGGTGCCAAGGTGGAGATCAAAGATGTTATCACAGGCTCAGTCCCCAGCGCAGGTGCAATCGCACGTGCCAAAGGTGACACCCAAGACGAGCTGGCGATACGGCAACAACAGTGCTTTGAATGGTTGCGCGGCAATGGTGCTGGTGACTTAATCAAGAGCAATGTTGAGGTCCAGTTTGGGCGCAATGAAGATGACCAATGCAATGCCTTCACAGAAGAGCTGCGCGAACGTCAACTTTATTATAAGCGTGCAATTGGTGTCCATCCGTCCTCACTCAACAGCTTTATCAAAGAGCGTTTGAGCGAAGGCAAAGACATCCCCCTAGATCTGTTCAGAGTTTACACAGGTCGCACAGCCAACATCAGGAGATAATCTTATGGCGAAGAAAGAATTAGCGAAGAAAGAAGAAAGCAATGTTGTGTCCATGTCTGTAATGGATATGTTGCTTGAGGATGCAGGGTCAGCCAGCGAGGGAATGTCCAAAGACGACATGATGATCCCACGCTTGTCCATCCTGCAACAAATGTCCCCGCAGATCAACAAGCGTGATGGCGCATATGTTGATGGGGCTGAAGCTGGCCACATCTATGACAATGTTTCCAACGAAGTCTATGATGGAGAGAGCGGGATCACAGTGGTCCCGATCAGTTATCGTCGCGCCCATATTGAGTGGAAAGCCGATCGTGGTGGCTTGGTTGCTGACCATGGCTCAGACAGCGCATGCTTGGACAATTGCACTCGTGGCAGTCGCGGTGAATATCTCACCGACGAAGGCAATGAGATTGTTCCCACAGGCGAATATTTTGTGTATGTTGTTGAGGACGATGGGAACTATTCCCCAGCAATGCTCTCAATGAGCAAGTCTCAGCTGAAGCGTGCACGTCAATGGAACTCAATGATCAACCGTCTGCAGGTTCCCCACCCACAAGGTGGAGGCACAATCAATCCTGCGATGTTCTGGAACGCCTACACGCTGTCCACAGTCCCAGAAGAAAATGATCAAGGCTCTTGGTTTGGGTGGAGTGTGAAGATGAAGTTTGACGCTAAGTCTGGCGGCATCTTGGAGAACAATCCCAATGGTACTGAAATTTATTTGGCTGCACGTGACTTCAAGCAACAGGTCGCATCTGGTGTCCTGAAGCCAACAGGCCCAGTCAATGACAATGAGGTGCCATTCTAAAACAACCCAGTGGGTTGTTAGGCAATCTGTGCTTCAACGTGCTTTCCATCTTTTCATGTTGGGGTGCAGATTGCCGACGATTCAGAAAGGAACATCATGCAACAAACAAAAAGATTCATGAAGTTGTTTCGTGGCTACGAACACGCACATGGACAATATCGAGTTCAGAAGACAGAAGCAGACGGCAAGATGTCTGGCCGTGCACTGACCATCAGCGAGCCAGCAACCCAAGAGAATTTTGAGTCTCACCTGAATGGTGGCGACTACATCCTAGGCATCATCATGCTGCGAGAAAACAACTCTTGCAATTTTGGTGTGATCGACATTGACATCCGAGGTGACGTAAAGCTCAACGAGAGTTTGGAGTCTCTGGAAGAAAAGATACGCTCAACCCCATTGGTTTTGTGCAGGTCAAAGTCTGGTGGTGCACACTTGTATTTGTTCTGCGAACCTGCCATAGCAGCCATTGACATGGTCGCCAAGCTCAACGAGTTTGCAGCTGGGCTAGGGTACGGTGGCGCTGAAGTTTTCCCCAAGCAAATCAGCCGCGCAAACGAACGTGATCGTGGCAACTGGATCAACCTATGTTATTGGGATGGCGACAATTCTGAGCGGCATGCAATCCATGAAGGCAAGAAGCTCAACCTGAAAAAGTTTTTGGACGTTGCTGAAAAGAAGCGCACCACCTATGAGGCTCTGGAAAACTTCAAGCCTGACCTGACGAACAAGTTTGATGATGGGCCGCCATGCCTTCAACACATAATGACCATGGGCTTCCCAGAAGGTGGACGAAACATTTCTTTGTTCAATGTGGGCGTTTATTATCGCAAGAAGAACCCTGACGACTGGCAAGAAGATCTGATGAGGTTCAACTACGAAAGCATGAGCGAACCACTGCCATCTGGTGAGGTCAATGGCCTGATCAAGTCTGTCAGCAAAAAAGATTATGCCTACACTTGCAAGCAATCTCCAATTTGCAACTATTGCGAGAAGTCCAAGTGCATGAAGCGAGAGTTTGGCATTGGTGGGATCGGTGGTGGTCAAGCCATAGAGATAGATGCCATCACGAAGTACGAAACTGAGAACAGACAATCAGTGCGATGGTACATCGAGATTGGTGGTGAGCGAATAGAAGTCACGACCCAACAGCTTTTGGACCAGCGCCAGCTGCAAAAGCTGTGTGTTGAAAAGCTCAACAAGTGTCCGAGCACAATGCCAGGACAGCGTTGGGAACAGCGCATCAACGAGCTGTTGACCAGTGTTGAGGTGATCTTAGACCCAGACGATGCATCACCCCAAGGTCAATTTGAGAAGATGCTCGACAGCTTCCTGACTGGCAAAGTCCAAGCTCGCCAAAGAGACGAGATCATGAATGGCAAGCCATGGCACGACATTGACGATGGAAAGGTTTACTTTCGATCAGAAGACCTATTTATTTATCTTGAGGCTAGGAGGTTCAGATATCCATCACAGCACCAAGTCTGGTCTTGGCTCAGGACTGTGGGTGGTGACCGCAAGGCATTCCGAATCAAATCTAAGCCAGTGAAGGTCTGGTCTGTTCCGGCTCCAGACTTCTATCAAGACGACGATGACTTGAATATTCCGAGTGGTGTGACTGAGGAGTTTTGAAATGAAGGCATATCAATCAATCGCCATCGCCATCCAAAGTGTTTTCGAAGACCCTGACATTCAACCAAGAGATCGCAGGAAACAAATAGCAATAATTCTTGAACCAATGCTAAACGAGATATTCGGGAGCGATTATCAAAAACAAGAAGAGGGAGGTGTCCCAGATGATAAACCGTGATGAATATGAAAGAGTCTGCGAAGAAAATCGAGAGCTGAAAGAAAGGCTCGAAAAGATAACAAGAGAGCTGTTCGTGGTTTATTGCACAGCAAAGAAAGTTTTAGGGGGAGAAGATGCTGCTGGAAAAGAATGAGTTAGCCAAGGCCAAGTTTGCGGAGATCCTTGAAAGAAACCTGCAACCCAGACCAGAAGCATACCATTATGCAGAGGCTGTTGTTTGTGATTTTTGCGGCCAATATACACGTGGCAAAATTTACAAAAAATGGAGCCTCCATGAGCTCGCATTGCGCACAACAGTCGACTGCGACTCATGCTTCACAGAGCTCTTTCAGAAAGGAATAGAATATCATGAGGAAAGTCCAGATCATCCTCGGACCTCCAGGAACGGGAAAAACAACCAAGCTGCTAGGGATAGTTGAGGACGCACTCAAGCGCGGCATTCCCCCAGAGCGCATTGCTTACTTAGCCTTCACCCGCAAAGCAGCCCACGAAGCTGCAGAGCGTGCAATGGATCAGTTTGGTTTCGATGAGAGCAGGTTCCCATACTTCCGGACATTGCACTCTTTGGCCTTCAAACAGCTCGGACTGCAACGAGATGAAGTAATGACCAATAACCACTATCGCAAATTTGGCAAGGCAATGGGTGTTGAATTTAAAGGCATATATGATGAAGACCTTGGCATTCATACTGGTGATGGCTTGGGAGACAAATGTTCACGAGTTGAGTCTCTGGCTAGAGTTGGCCTACGCACAGTTGAACAACAACACCACATTTCCAAGATCAATGACCTGACCCTGCATGCGGTGCGACAATATGATTCTGCGTTGCGCGTTTATAAGCATGACAATGGATTGCTGGACTTCACCGATATGTTGGAGCAATATGAGTCCGCACTGCCAGTCGACATTTGCATCTTTGATGAGGCGCAAGACTTGAGCTCATTGCAATATCGCATGGCAATCTTAGCCAGCAGCCAAGCCTCAGAAGTTTACATAGCAGGGGACGACGACCAAGCCATCTTTGGTTGGGCAGGAGCAGACGTTGCCAAATTCCTATCATTGAAAGGTGAGCGAGTTGTGCTGCCCCAAAGCTATCGCATTCCAAAAGCTGTGCACAATCTTGCGTTGGAAGTTGTCAGCCGCATCAAGAACAGATATGAAAAGCCATGGTCACCACGCCAACAGCAAGGTTCCGTCGAGTGGGTGGCTGACGAACAACAAGCTGACTTCTCTGGGAAGGGGACTTGGATGTGCCTCAGTCGCAGCAAATACCTGCTCAACAGGTTCAAGCAATCCGCAAGACAACAAGGCTATGCATACCTGTTGAACGGCAAGCACTCCTTGGACAATGAAGAAACCAAGGCAATCTTGAGCTGGCAAAGGCTGAAGTCAGGCAAGCAACTGACCGTGCATGAAGCCAAGAACATAATCAAGTTTTTCTCTTTCACAGTTGACCTGCCTAAGAAAGAGTCATATGATCTCAATGATCTGGGTCTGCCAGACGAGGCAAAGAATCTTGATTGGATGACAATGTTAAAAGGCATCGCCCCAGACGAGCGGGAATATCTCCGATCTTGCTTGCGCAATGGGGAGAAGTTTTCGAACAAGCCAAGAATATCAATCTCAACAATCCACCAGTCCAAAGGTGGTGAGGCTGACAATGTGGTCTTGACAACTGACATGGGTCGATTGAGTTGGGAGAATTCACACACCGACGAAGAGAATCGAGTGTGGTATGTGGCATTGACCAGAGCCAAAGAGAACTTGTTTGTCGTGCGTCCTCGCAATTTGATGCACTATCAGCTATGAGTAAGCTCTTGGAAACATTGGGAGAAAAATTATTTTCATCAAAATTGAATTTTTTTGTTGCCTTCTCCTGCGACATCAGCGATACTACGATTGTCAACTGAGAAAG
>WLWE01001708.1_pt1 | contig 15528 bp, 2 predicted proteins | sample 6718301 | NCBI WGS metagenome assembly WLWE01 (sample SAMN12718691, study PRJNA515312) | sponge metagenome | isolation source: marine sponge | host: Mycale hentscheli | place: New Zealand: South Island, Marlborough, Capsize Point | collected 2003-05-01 | reverse complement strand
GCTTCTTGCTTTAGTGGATCCTTGATGCCTGCCGCCTCGTCCTCAAGCTTACTAATTTTTTTCAAACGAGATTTGTAATCCTTACCCATCTTATGCATTTTATATATCTTCTTGGCATCTGCCCCTTCGATTATGCCTGCCTTTACTTCCTTGAACTTTTGGTTAACATCAACAGTTCTTTCATAGAAGCTGTTTATATTTGAATACTCGTATGGCTGTCCGTTGAAGGTACGTACAAAAGGAATCTGTCTAGATTCTAGCTCGTCCCAGTTACCAGTCAAAATCTTATCTATAACATTTGCAGATCTTGTCACAAACTTACCGGCACCACCAGTAAGAGTTTCAACTACAAAATCAGCCTTATCTGGATTTACATCTATGTATCCTGATCTATACGCAGACCCTCCAGTAACTTCGTTCAACCATTTAGCGATTGACTGTGTCCATCTGTAACCACTTTCTTTTCCTAATTGAGACTCCGGCTTTGGTGCAGGGTCGTATATGAAATTCTCGTTATATATCTTCTGTCCAAAATAATCTTCGTTAAGACCTATAGCCACTGGGATCTGAGTAGCAGTAGGCAAAATAAATTTAATAAAGAATGAAGAAGCATCTTTACTGGTAGGAAAGTTAATCGGGGAGAAAGAACCTATCGCAGTCTGCCCTATTGCCGATGCTACTTCTCCCGGAGTCTTAGTTCCATTCAATCCTTCAGATATGTAAGAACCTGCTACATAGAATACGTTCGACCCATATGGCAAAGGTATCTTCCAATAGTCCTTGCCGTTAGGCTTCATAATGATTATGTTTCTTTCTTTTTCGAATTCCGGTATCTTAGAGAAGAAAGATTCTTCATCCTCATCTTCATCGCTCATCCATTCATTGAATACCGACATAACACCGCCCATAACAAACAAACCTACAGCCATCTTCTGCGCTCTGGTAAGGTGATACTTTCTATTCCCCTCGCTGTCTATTTTGTATGCAGGCTTTAAGCTACGTAACAATCTAGAGCTACCCTGAACAGAGGCATTGAAGAACAGATATAGGGTGTTACCCATCTGTCCTAATGAACCAGTTTTGTTAAAGTTAACTGTCAAGTTCTTTCCGAGCTCGGCGGCTTTGGCTCTAGGGGTGCCAGCCTTCCGAGCATTGACATATGCTGATAAACGAACTGCATTCTCTACAGAAGAGTTTACACGCTCAACTAAGTTAGCTGCAGCTTTGATTGCATTATCTCCTTTACCTCTTATCAACTTCTCAATGTCCTTGTTTATTTGATCTGCAGGCTTACTATAGAACCATTCAGTCTTAGCGCCGTCCTCCAAGAACTCCTTGTAGTACTGATCCATATCCTTGTTTCTGGAGGCTTCCTTCTTGCCAGTCCATCCACCCTCAACAGCGAATATAGTTTTAAGTGCAGGGTACACATCTTTAACTGTCTTGCCTACAATGTTCTTATCTTTTATAAGTCCATCGTCTAGATCCTGTTCAGCATACAAGTTCAATACAGCTGTCTGAATATCTCTAGAGAAGTTACGGAATACGAAATCAGGATCGTATGTGGTAATCAAGCTACTAAGCATTCTGTTGAACCCACCTATATATTTAGTGAACCATTCAGCCTTAACTACATTAGCTCCTCTAAGAACATTAGCTAGATCAGCATCCTTAAATCTGACAAACTTGTAGTCACCATCAATACGGACAGATACCATACTCTCGTCAAGAAGATAATCGGAAACAGATTTAGCAACTGCTATCACCTTACCATCACGCATTGAGGTCTTATAATCTTTAGACGTTTCTGGATCTACAATTTCGTAAATATCTTTGTTCGGGTTGTCTTTAGCTAGCTCATAGAACCTTTTCATAACGTCGTTCTTAGCACCTCTAATAATTGTAGTGGTGTTAGAGATGATAGCCTGAGTCAAAGGAGAGTCTGCTTTTCTTTGACGTCCCTTAGCTCTTCTCTCTCTGGCACGTACCTCTAGTTTGCCACCGCCTTCAATAAACTCTGAGCCGAACTGCTCATCTGCGAAACCTCTAAGCGGTACGTAGTTTTTATACGTAGCGTTAAATGCATCTATAGTGCCCTGAGATTCTAGACCAGACTCAACCAATCTGTTTCTAGTATCTGCTATCAACTCTCTGATAGCTGTTACTGCTGTGCGAATCTTCGGAGACAGCTGAGACACATCTGGAGATGTTAGATTGAGATCGTACTTAGCCAATATCTTTCTAGCTTCTACATCAGTCATACCAGAACCATCCTTCACTAACGCATTGTCATAGAAGAATCTGTAAGGCGTTGAGCCATAGATCAATAGAAGGTCAGTCAAGTCAGACGACTTCAGATCTCTCTTGTTGGCTTCAATCTCTAGGTACTGTTCTTTAGAGATGCCTAGTAGCTGAGCGACATCTGTCGGTGTCATACCGCTTGTCTTTCTCATTCTAGATAAGTTCTTGCCAATATCTGTAGAGATAGTGCGAAGATATCTGTTTCGCTCCTGAGCGTGCATAGCATACAGCAACTCGTTAACATCGTCTACTGACAGACCAGACTTCTTGATCTTGCTAGTGATGTCTTTTATTCTGTCTTCTGTTTTATTTAGCTCGCTCTTAGCTCTACCGTGCATCAATACTTCCGCATTACGGAAGTCTTGGTCTAGACCAACAGGCTTACCTGTAGCATACTCAATATCTTCTTGGATGACAATGATGTCTCTGTAGCTATCTTGTATTCTACGTCTAGTAAGATCTACGAAACGCTCAAAAGCATTTCTTTCTCTTGACTTCCAAGTATCTGAGGCAGCAACATCTTGATCCACCTTATTGTCTATCTGAGACTTAAGCACACCCTCCTTGTTGTCATTTATAGCAGAGTATGTTTCCTTAGCGTTCTCTTCTTGTTTTACTTGGTCTTCAATCTGGAATCGTACCGTTTCCCCCTTAGAGTTCTTGTACTCCTGAAGCTCCATAGGTTCAACCTTAGCCACCTTTGGAATAGCTCCAGCACTTGACGTAACATTAGATACAGCAAACTTAGGATCAGCTTTAGTGGATACCTCTGGACCAGACACATTGTACTTAGTGTACTCGTTAGTCAGGTCGTAAGACTTGTAGTATTTATTTGGCTGTAAGATACTTTTGATTACAGCTTTAACAGTCCATCCGAATGATGGGTGGTGATCTGGATCTCCCGGCTTAGTCTTAGATACCTCAAAGGTATTAGGATCAAACTCTACAAAGCTCATAATCTCACCGCCTTCAACACCTTGATTAAGAGGGTCTGCAATAAGATTGTAGAACTGATTCAAGTTCTTAATACCGATAGCATTTTGGAACTCTTTACTCGCAGCGATCTTCTGGTTAAGAGCTTTACGTAAGTTAGGAGAATAGTTGTTCTCAGCGTCAAGAAGCTCCACTAGTTTCATAGGGTTCTTCTTAAACGAATTTAGATTTTTAAGTCTAGAGTTATTCTTCTCGTTGAACGCCTTGAATGCTTTGGAACCTTCTTTAGACTTGATGGCTTCGTTGAATATCTCCATCAATCTAGCTTTGCTCATAATCTTGTTATCAAGCACTGTCTTTACCAGCTCCTCAAAGATATGATGCTGGAACTGCCAAGAATCTGTCAAGGTTCCTGAGTGTGGGGCAAACAGATCAGCATTACCTTCTTTGGCGTTTCTGATAAACCCTTCTGCCTGTGACTTAGAGTTGAACGCAGCTAGGTTGGAAACCTCGCCGAGTTCTTTACCATTGCGCTCAAGCATTAGAGGCACATAGTTTCTACCACCCAATAGCTCGATAGAAATACCATTACCTAGTTCGGTTGTACCCGCACTAGTATAGTCATACATATTGGTAACGAAGTTTCTACCTTCTAGCTCATTGATGTCTACGTCGGTAACAAACTTGTTGACGAATCCTCTAGGGTCATCAGACGCTTTAGGAGCGTCGATGACTTTGATTTGTTCTCTAGGGATGCTTATGGTACCTACCTGTCCAGACTCACCCTGCTCCTCTGTAGGTGCTCCCTCTGTAGGGGCAGCTTCCTCGGCAACAGCTGTACGTCCCTCTATAGCATCTAAGAATCCATTGATAAAGTCAAACGCTTCCTCCTTAGACTTAATAGCTGTGTCGTCTATCTTGAGTCCTAGTACATCGTTAAGTATTCTAACAACAGCTTTTCTGATTCGCTCAATAGTTGACAGAGACATCTTCTGTACATCAATGCCGTCCTTGACCTCTGCAACAAACTCAGCTAAGAACTCCTCGGCAATCACTGCATCCTCAAGAGTTAGACCCTTGCCGTACACCTCTCTGTTGAGGTATTCTTTTTGGAAAGCTGTTAGCTTATTGGCTAACGCTTTCTCTACCTTGGTACCTTTACTCAATTGTGATCTCACCTCATTAGTGAATCGCACAATCTGTTTTGAGTTTAGATCAACAGCTTTAACATAAGCGTGCATCATCTCGTGAGACAAGCTGCCTAGGCTAGCTTTGTCTGCATTTACTACTACAGCAGATGTACCATCCTCAAGTGTTCTGAATTGAGCTCTTGACGAAGACCCTGTAACGTTCTGCATATCAGCATCGCTAACTACATATACATTTACAGGAGCAGCACCAATAGACGATAACGCACTATTGAAACTCTCAATCATCTGTGGTGCCTTATCACTAAGATTGATAGCATCCACAGAAGCAGTTTCTAGCTGTTGTCTATCAGCGCTTGGTTCTTCAGCGACAGCTGCTTCTTCCACTGCAGCCTGATCAACCATTACTTCAACACCATATGTTTTCTTGCCTCTTCTACCAGTTGTTTCGGTAGATAATACAAGTAGGCTTGGATCCTCCACAGACAATCTTTCCTGAAGGGCTTCCACTGCTGCCATTGCCTCTTCTTCTGTGGCGTAGGTCATTTCCTCTTCAGGGAATCTTCTTCGCCCTGTAGTAGGTTGTTCAGCTAAAGGCTCTTTTGATAACTCTCGTAGCTGTGCTAAATCAGCATCTGTATAATCAGACAGCTCTAAGCCTTGGAAGCTAGCGTCGTTTTCTATCGCTTTGATGATCGAGCGATAAAGCTCTGTCCCATCTTGTCGTAGCTCGGACCTTGTTTTTGCAACTCTTCCAAGAATTTCTTTCCTAGTTCCTTTGTCGATAAAGTTCGATTGGATTGGTCGATACTTTTGTCCTTCATAATCTATATTGTTTTCTTGTAAGTTTTGTACAAACGTACCTATTTTATTTTGTAATTCCGGATCAGAGAAATCAAAAATATCAAAGAAGCTTACTTCCCCTGTATTTTCATTGATTGAAAAGTCTGTAATCCCTGCAGCATTTAGTGCATTTAGAGCGCCTTGTGTATTAGATACTTTAACGATGTATTCGTTTCCATTCTGTACGTCGCTACCATCTTCTACATACTGTGCGGCGATAGTACTTTCCTGAGTCTCAGGGGCTAATGCAGCTACAAGAGACGCATATTCTTCAGCCTGCGCCAGTGTAGCGCCCGGTAGTACAACACGATTACTGATCTCTATGATCTCTTCACCAGCATCGTTTTTATATCCACCGATATTTTCCTGAACCTCTATCTCAATACCCAGTTGATTTCCTACCTCTGAGAGGTTGTTCTTGTATTGAGTGTAATTTTCATCTTCACGTAATGCGGCTGCATCCTCTACGCTTTCTACAGTAGTATTGAAGAAAGGAGCTACAGCTACAACTGGAGCTACTTCTTCAGCTGCTTGAACATCTCTATCTGCCGCAACCTCTTCAACGCCTGCTTCTTCGATAGGTTCGCCTTCGACAACGGCTTGCCCTTCTTCGACAGGACTTGGTACCCCTGCTTCTTCTTGACTAACATCTTCTAAGTATTTACTTTCGATCGCTGTCTTTCTGCTTCTGGCATCTACAAGTTTAGATCTCGCCTCTTGCTTTTCTTCGACAGTTTCGGCTACACCGAACTGTCTAGACAACTCACGTATTTCTGTATTGATATCTGATATATCGGCTTGGTCTTCCGCTGAGAACTCCGCAGGAGCTTCAGCTATTGGAGCCTCTTCTACCACCTCTTCAACCGTAGGTTCTGCAACCATCGGCTCCTCGACTGCAGGCTCTTCAGCAACAGCTTCTTCTACAGGAGCTTCCTGTTCTACTACAGAAAACTTATCAGCTAATAGATCTGTTACCTCTGAATCATTTGTAGCTTCCCAAGAGCCTTGGGTAATCTCTTCAGGAGTGGCTGCCTCTATCTGTTCTATAAATTGTTCTCTGCTGAGGAACTTACCATCACGAAGATATGTAGCATTTCTTCGCTCAGCCATATTAACTAGCTCAGCATCTATTTCTTTTATCCTGTCGGTCTTATCCTTTACAAGGTTTTTATCTTTGCCTTGTATCTGTTCGTCAAGGGTTTGCTTTTCGACAAGTAGCTCAAGAGCTTTCTTTTGATCGGCAGTGTTTAAGTCGGTTGGGATCTGTGTGGTTACGCTAATGATTCTGTTAAACTCATCAAAATTTTGCTTAGCTTCAGTTTCCGTCATCTCACCAGCAGAGACTTTTTGTCTTAGGCTTTGACCATACATAGTGGTAAACTCAGAGTCGGTAGACATATCCTTAAGCATATTAAACGCATCATCGTCTATTAAGCTCATCTCCTTGTTATTCACTGCATTGACCACAGCTCCCGGAGTAGATAGCACAAAACCACCTACAGCTTCTTGAGCACCGCCCTTTAAAACCTCACCAGCAAATTCAATCCAAGTGTTAGGGGTCTGGAACATATCCTTATCCTTGGAGATATTGTATATTTCTTTTATGCTGATTTCAGCAGCCTGTTGCGCTGCACCTGTTTCAAATTCTGCAAGACCACCGGCACCCACAGTAAGGATACCACGAGCCATCATATTCTCAACATCCTCTCTAATAAACTGAGAAAATGCCTTAGCTGAAGTTGAGTTTGTAGATCTGCCTAGAGCTCTCGCTACTAAGCTATTGAGTAGACCCTTCTGGTTTATGATGTTTCTAAAACCATATGTTTCTAGCACAGCGACAGTTACACCAACTGGAGCTGTAATGTAGTACTTTTCACTTTCAGATATATCGTCAAACTCTGGATTGCTCTCCATCTCTTGGTTCAACTGATCTGTTGTTAGGGCATACATATTTGCAGTACGCTGAGCCCAACCCATAGGACCAGCACCACCAGCCATAGCAGGTAACGATTCAGCAAGTCCAAGAATAGCACCACCCCAGAAGCCTTCCTTCTGCATATCACGCCACTGCTCTGTGGTTCCCTTGTCCCCAAACAGCTCACGAGCACCTTCACGTGTAGCGTCTACAATACCCATCTCTGGATCTGTATTTGCAGCTACAAATGAATATGGGTTTCTGAAGTACCCCTCCCCAAACTTTACGCCTTTCTTAGCGTTGTCTTTAGCCTTCTCGTCTATAATCTGTCCAAGGCTTTTTCCAGCTGAGCGAGTACCATATTGCTGAAAGCTAACTGGACTAAACTCTGCTCCGAAATCATCAGTTGTTTCTGCAGGCTCCTCTGGAACACTGTATTTCATTTGCTCCTTAATCTCAGCTACAGTCATATCCTCATAGCCTTCAGGAAGAAGGTCTGAATACCCTAACTGCTCTGCAGCACTTATAAATGTTTCTCTATAGCCATTCTCTCCCATCGCTGGTGTTGGGAAGTATTCCACCATAAAGTCCGTAAGCATACTTGTTTGACCTGAAGTAATAGAACCCACGCCTGATAAAACGCTGTTCCAGATACCTCCAGCCCAGTTACCTTTCTGAGACTGCACGTCAACGAAATCACCCACCATCTTATCTAGACGGGTACCTTGTTCCTTGAAGTACTTCTCTCTCTCAACAAGATCTGCATATTCTTGCTGCAGTGCTATATCTCTATCTTTGAATTCGTCGTATTCTAACTTAAGAGATGGATTGATGTTTATCTGCTCTTCTGTGAGACCTCCAAATTTATCGTTGTATTCAACCTTAATCTCTTGAGCACGGGCAGTCCAAGAATCTATATCTTCTTTATACTTCTTGGTTTCCTCATTGAATATATTCGATGCCTTTTCAACGTCTTCTTGGCTGCGAATAATGTTTTGCTGTTTAGAAAAGTCAAGTGAGTAATCGTTTATAGCTTCACTATCTACTGTATCTTGAGGGAAGAACGCATCCTCAGGTTGTTCTGTATATGTCGAATCGCCATCCAAAGATACTGAAGGAATAGCGGCGTCTTTTTTTTTTACTGTAGGTTCAGGGAACTTATACTGATTAAGGAACTCTTCCTTACCCTTAGTATAGAAACCATCTCTGCTAACAACATCGAAAACCTTTTCTTTGTATTCCGGTTCTTCTAGATACTTGAAAGCAAACTCTTCCCAAGTTTTAGTATAGTAACCTTCTCTTACAAGAAGGTCATAAAGTTTTACTAATTCGTCGTCCATACCTTAGTATTAATCTAGTTCGCCTCTTCCGCCCTGTTGCGATGCTCCTTCACCAGATTGATTAGATCCGGGTTTCTGAGTCAAGGGTTGCAAGTCGTAAGTGTTTTGATATTTAGTTTGAATCCTACCTATCTCTAGAGCTGTTGCCGGTCTGTAGACCATTCTCTTTTCTTTCTTTGTTGTTGGGTCTTCGTACTCATTTTCTGCTGGTACTGTAACTTCAACCTCTTCCTCTACATTTACATATACGTTTCCGTCAGCGCCCATACCTATTTGAGAAACACCATCTACCTTAGTGGGTAGTGTCAAGAAGTTAATATCAACATATTTACTGCCATCCCTGCGATCACTTTCTGCGAACGGACCATCAACAGCTCCAGTGTAGACCTCCTGTGTCATTTCGCTCATCTTCTTCAATCTTCCAGAACCACCTGATCCGCCACCGCTTGGACGAGATGGTCGAGCCACCTTAAGTGGTAAAAGATCGATGTAATTATCAACCAAAGAATTTACGTAGAAGTCGATATACTCTTGTTTGTTCTCCGAGTTTCTAACTAGCTCAAGCTCTTCTAAACTGTTGATTCTTCCGTCACCGTCACCCGCAAAACCAGATTGAGGGTTGTTAGCTGTTGTTGCTCCCCATATAGCGGCACGCTCTAAGGCTTCTGGTGAACCAGACATCTTCTTAGTAGCGATGTCTGTAATGCGTTCTCTTAATGCATCTACATCTAGGCTACCTCTTCTGTCATAGAATGTAGAAACCACATTAGAGGTCTCTTTCTGTAGGATTCTAGCTTGATCGTAAGGATTCAATAAGGCATAGGATCCTGCTGAAGGTAATGCATTTGGATTCTCTAGGGCGGTTACCATATCTGCAAGATCTCGCTTCTGTGTTCTGAAGCCTCGATCCCAATCAAGAAACTCCGAACCACTCATAGCAAACTTAGTAGGGTCTGCGTTAAAAGCAGCTACCTGCTTGCGGTGCTCTTTAGCAAGCACCTGAGCAGTACCTGCTATCTGTGTATAGTCTGCGTATGCGCTCTTTAAGTTGTTTCTAGATTCAGGATTATCATTCTCTGCAACTATATCCATAGCACCCTGCACCTTGTCCCAAGCTGTTTGAACAGATTCCTTATCACCGTCTAAGTACAGATTCTTCTCCTCTGCGAATTTATCTAAGTAGGAATTTGTAGCAGCTTCATCCTGTCTCTTCTGATTGATGCGCTGTTGAGCGAGTCCAGCGAAATCTGGAGTCTCAATTATATTTGCTGGTACGAAATCTGACATTACTTAAATTGTGGTTTATTCAGCAAAGAGCTTACAAATTTATGCAATTTTGAGTTGCCAGAAGATGATAGCTGTTTTAGTTTTTTAGCTTGACTAGGATTGAATATGTATTCGCCGCCAGTCATTTCACCGATCTTAGCACCGTCCTTCATAATATTTATAGGGTTCGTTTTATGTGAAAACTCACCCGGTGTCTTCTGTACCCCGCCATCTTCGAGATATTCTTCTGGAATCTCTTCTAGTTGGGTTTCAGTTACATTAAGTTCGCCTACGCCCTCTCCAAGTTTTTTGAACTCAGATAAAGAAGGTGTTTGAAAACGGTTACCGCCAGATATAGTTGAGGCTTCTTTGAACAGCTCTTCTTGGGCTCCCTCTGTAAGTATTTTGGCTCTTTTTCTGGCAGCTGTCTTGCTTTCTCCACCAGCATCCATAGCTCCCAGACCTGTTACAGCTGTCTTAGCTATATCTGTAAGACCGCCCACAATATTTTGTGTTCCGGCTGAAATAGCAGCTGTTGCTTCGCCACGTTCTCTGCCTTCTCTTGCTATGTCTCTAGTGCGTTGGTTCTCAGCACCTTGAATGTTAGCACGCATTGCGCCCATTATATCTGCTTGCTGCTGACCCAGCACACCAGTACGACCTTTGATACCAGCTTCTGTAACAGCGCCAATACCACCGATTACCCCTCGTGACCCTGCACGCTGCAAAGCCTCTGTAGAGGTAGCCATAGACTTGTTTATCTCGTCTAGCTGTCGCTGTCGTACATCACTCTGTCTAGCCTGAGCAAGCATCTCGGCATATTCTTTGGGTCTCCCCGTTGGAGCTACATAGGCGTCTGCTAAGGCTCTTTTGCCTCTAGCTCTTTGTGATGCGCCGTAAACAGCCTTGCCTACACCGGCAGCGCCCTGTAGCGCTAGTAATGACATTGTTACTGGATCCATAGTGCAAAAATACTAATTTTAATTATGCAGCTTAGAGTCTGCAAATACTGTGTTAATAGCAAACAACTCAATTGGTGATGAGGTTGTTTTTGTGAGTTTTAGCTGTATGTAATAGTCTCTGATTTGATCTCCTTCGATAGAGCTGTTACCAACAACCACTAATAAATCTCCATCAGATACCGTGACATTACCGCTTAGCGTCAGTGTCTTCTCCGCTGTTATAGACAGCGGGTAGACACTTAGGCTGTCTAGCTGTGAGCCGTTAAGTTTATATACCGTAGCGGTAGAGCCTAATGGGAATGACATCGTGTTTATAGGGCTGTCAAAGGTGATACTGTTACCTCCAACAACATCTGAAGCTACATTACCCAATGCAAATATCTCGCTAGTACTAGTGACAGAGGTTATAGATGATCCGTGAGATGTAGTGTCTCCGTGGATAGAGGCGTAATAGAAACCTTCTTTTTCTGTCCATACCCCGCTAGGCGCTGTGTCTGGATCGTATACAGTTCCTGCTAGGGTAGCTGTTTGGTTGGTCGTTGTAGCGACCACCTGCCAAGTAGCATCTCCCTCTAGAGATAGGGATTCAAAACTCTTGATAGCAGAAGGTGCACGGTTAGACACAGACTCAACAATAGATTCTGCAACAGCTCCACCGTAGTAGGTGTTTCTATCAGCATCTTCACTATGCTTGTATATCTTTCCTGACTTGAATGTATACATATCGCTGTTTAAAGATACAATAGATTCTGGAGTAAACGAATATCTTGTGGTCCAAGCCTTGTCATTTGTTCCGTAAGCTATGGTAAATGCGGCTAGTGCTACAGCATCTGAAGTTATGGTACCTGTATCGTCGGACGTACAATAATCATTATCAAAGACGAAGGTTTGTTCGTCTGTATTTACAGTTATTGCAGCAAAGAAGTTAAAGTTTGAGTTTGTTGCTACACCGTATCTAGTTACAGTTTCCGTTTCAGCGGAATCAATAAATATAGACCCGCCATCTGCAATGTCGTCCATATATACAATTGCCTGAAGGCTATCCTGAAACTCGTCACACACGCTATTAAAAGTTCTTTCTTCCGTGTTAAAACTAAATACAGCTACATCGTTTACAGTTACAGGAGCAAGGACTTTGGTTCCGCTACTGTCTAGCTGTGCGCTATAGGTGTACTGCACTGAAGGTGAGGCATTAGTACTAACTACCACTTCAGCCTTTGTGATGGTATCAGATGATACTATATACTCATTGTTGTCTATATCTATACCTCCAACAACTTTAGTGGGCGAATACTTGGTAATCACACCAAACTTATCTTCAAAGTATGAAGACATATTAGCATCGCTAATTATCGTGATTCCTTGTGAATCGATTCGTAATACCCTACCTTTTTTAACATCAGCAAAATATACCATACCATCTCTTGAAGAGACACTTTCTGAGTGTGAGGTTCCGTATTCTCCGACATAATATTGTTCTGATTGAAGTACGTTATTAGATAGCGCTACAAGGTTATCTCCGCTGCTAGCCTGTATTACATTTCTGTTTACAGCTATAACACCAGCTCTGTTTTCCTGTATGAAATACAGCCTTTGGTTATATCCTTCCAGACCTTTCACTGAGCCATACTCATAATCCAAGTCCATAAAATTACTTAGGGACAGGTTAAATGATGACAATCCGTTAAAGGTACCTTCGTGTAGGTACGGCTCTGAATACGTTATAGAGCCGCTACGCTTAACTGTTTTAGCATCTGGTATAGGCGCTAATGGTCTACCTATAGAGGAGCTGTTAGAAGTAAAGAAATCGCTAACACTATAATCCTCTATATATCTAACAATACCAATAGTTGGGATATTTGATTTCTGACCAGTAATCAACTTCTCATTGGCTATAGATGTAAATAAAGATCTCTTTCTAAAGTAAACATCACCTAGCTTTACGTCGATAACCTTTTCTGGGTTATCGACTGTAGCATCTGTATACGCCCCAACAGTTAAAGGACTGCCTGATTTGTCACTAGCGAAAAAATAATTTACCCCCTGTCTAACGTAGCTGTTCGTAATAGTTATAGTATTAGAACCCACGGTAAGTATATCCCCCTTAAACAACTTGTATTCGGATGTTCCTGATAAAACACCACCAGAAGACGTAGATACAGTTAAATCTAAAGTAGTAGCATCCCTTTCATCTGAATGAACACCAGACAATACGGGATACGAATTGCCTATTTCATAATATACCTCAGAATCATCAATTTCAGAATTATAAATTTCTATTACACATCTTTTATTCCAGTTGGTATTTCTATTTATAATAGAAGTAGAAGCAAATCCTGAAACGCCCGGTTTTTCCTCAATGACTAAAAAATTTCCAGTTGTCCTTTCAACTGTTCTTTCTGCTGAAGTATCTAATATAGGGTTATCATCATCTTGACCTAAAGTTTCATAGCCCATAACCACAAACTCATCCGACAATTTATTGCCGCCGTCATAATCCACGATTCTGAGCCTGTCTCCTTTTTCGAACACGTATTTTAAATCAGCTCCTGCAGCGTCGTTATAGCCTGTGCTTCTTTTAAAAACGGAATTTAAAGAAAGGTATATTCTATTGTTGTTTGTAGAATTCCTTAAACTAGAATTAGTTCTGTACGGAATAAATGCACCGTCTACACTGTACATTATTTTTAATCTGGACGAACCTCTACCTTGATAGACAGGCGCCCATCTGCTAGCCCAATCTGGAGCTTCATCAGGAAGGCGCATTACTATAGAGGCTGCTCCATACAAATCATTCTCATCTGCTCTATTGTTTAGAGAATTTACATAAACATCCCCTAATTCCTGAACGCCACCGCTCCTATTCCTGCTATCATAATAAACAATCCCCATCTTATGAGATGAACCAGATTTAAAAGACTTATCTGAGGAATCTACAGAAGCAGAAGTAAATGAAGTACCTATAACAGACGCTTGAGTAAATTCATAATTGAGTCCGTCGCTTTGTGTTACCGATACAATACCAGCAGCCACAACACTTCTTTCTTTACCTCCTTCAAAAAATACTGCAGCCGCATCTTTAAATCCGCCTTCTGATGCAACATTTCTCAAAATAACGTCTTGGTTTCCAGTTAATATAGCCTTTAACAAATTCTGATTATTCACAGGGGTGGAAACACCTCCGATATACATCTCTAATTCACTAACATCTAATTCAATTTCATAAAACGAAGAAGATTTTGGCTCTATAATAGCTCTACCGCTTACCTGAGCGGTGAAGTCTGTTAGAGATGAACCAGAAGTCGCAAACACAACATTTTGATCTCTAGTAGGAGCTAACATCAAATTGTATTTTTTTGATGTTAATCTAGATCTGATTGCGTCCATAGCTCCACTTTTAGTTGTGCCGCTTGGAATTGATATCGTCTCAGATATAAAAATACCTGAGGGAACGAATGATACAGGATCATCAGTTTCAGATAGGGCTATTCTCTTCGCATTTGATCCATCTAAATCAGTGATAACAACTTCAACACCAGAAAAAGACAATGGATCATTTGTTCCTGAGCCGCCATTAAAAGTTACTGCATCCCCAGAAAAATTTACATTTAAATATATTGTAGACTCTTCTGTAAATGTGGTAGGGAAATCGTCTAGATCATTAAAGTCTAAAATAGTTTTACCCCCTGAAGTACCGCTAGAACTAGCTGTTAAAGTTATATCGTATATCGTTTCCGTGTCTTTGTAATTAGGTACAAGAGATACATCGTTAACATCTAAAAAGTTAGGATACCCCTCACTGTACCCACCATACATTAATCTACCATCAACTATCTCTTGAGAATCCACTAGTTGAGGGACATTGTCAAACAGCTTATTTTTATCTATAGTGCTTAATGCACTCCCCTTAAACTGATTGCTAAATCTTACTGTAACGGCGTTAGTATTAAAGCTGTTATTGATTTCTGAGATATCATAAAATGTACCGTCATTACCCTCTCTGGCAAACACCTGAATCTTATCTACATCAGCTACCGTGTTTTTAACAAACACGTTAATCTGATTATAAAAGTCCTTAGCTTCTTGGGTGTTGAATCCATCTCTTAGCTGTGCTACAGAAGTAGTCAAAGAGGAATATGGCGATAGTGCCGATATTTCTCCGTCCTGATATATGTATCTATAGGCAAACTGAAATACCTTATCGCTTATTCTGTTTTCCTTTAGATCTCCGTTATTTACAATGCTGTAGGTAGGCGGATCTAAGGGAGGCTGTTTAGCTGTTGTTAAGTACAACAGCTTTTCCTCATCTGTACCAGAGGTAAACTGAGCAGGGTATCCGCCACGCAATGCCTTTGATGCATTAATCTTCTTTGGAGAGCTGTCTGCAGCACTAAAGTAAACTAACTCATCCCCCTCTAAAGACGTCACTATGTTTGCTTTTACAAAAGTATTTTCAGTGAAACCTAAAACAGAATCTTTGTATACTTGGTATGCTGTATCTTTTGTTGCTGAATACCTATATATGGTGTGATCACTATTACTGTTCCATACAAAATAGAATATGGAGTTTTTTTGATCGTTAGCTACAGAACCTATAACCTTATTGGTACCTGCGGGCAATAGGGTATCTAACGTAATCTCGTCATTACCGTATGCGTTCTTAATGACAAAGGCATCTCCTTCGTCATCAGACGAAATACGCACGTTAAGAGCATCAGTCATTTCTGTACTCTTAACTAAGCGGACATCATCGTCACTGTTAAGGTATCTTGGGGTTAACTTATGTAGAGCCATATTAGTACTTAGGCGATAGTTTGTTA
>WLWE01001701.1_pt1 | contig 15572 bp, 18 predicted proteins | sample 6718301 | NCBI WGS metagenome assembly WLWE01 (sample SAMN12718691, study PRJNA515312) | sponge metagenome | isolation source: marine sponge | host: Mycale hentscheli | place: New Zealand: South Island, Marlborough, Capsize Point | collected 2003-05-01 | reverse complement strand
CCGCTGCCGACAGAGGTGTTGGAACTACTGCTGGCGCAGAAACCCTGCGAGGAGCTGCACTGGACGCGGTTGGGTGCGTTGGCTGGGTTGCGGGCCGCGGAAACAAGTTATGCCCGCCCCAGCGATGTACGCGAGGGCGGGCAGGGTCCAGTTTTGGAAGTGCTGGGCAAGGGCGGGAAAGTGGGGCTGATACCTGCTCACCCGCTGGTAGTGGAGTCAATCCAGGCGGCGGCGTGGCGCATCACCCCTGGCGGGTTGTCAACGCGGTGGGCATCGTGGGCGCGGAAACTGACCGGCCACACCTATCGCTTTCATCAGTTGCGGCACAGTTACGGGACGCGGATGTACCTGGCGACCCGTGACCCGCTTCTGGTGCGGGATTTGATGCGGCACGCTAACGTCCGGTCGACCGAGGCGTATGTGGAGGCTGACACCTCTGCTATGTGGGCGGCAATCCTGGGCCAGTCCTAGGACCTTGACACCCACCCCCGCGGGTTTGCCTCTGTTGGGAGTGCGCCCGTGGGGGTGGGGCCGGGGCCACGGTACGGGGGCCGGGGCGTTGCCTGTAAGTGTTTGACACAAAAACGGGCTTTTTGTTCCAGGGCTATTCGTGTTTAGTCGCCATGTTTGCCAATGTGCTTTTCGAACCCGCAGGGCTGGCCGAGGTTCAGGTAGTAGTCCACGCCGTTGATGGTGGCGCCGCACAGGAAGCCTTGCAGTTCCTTGGCGACGCTCGGCCAGTAACCCATGTCACGCTTAGCGTTGTCTATTTTGCCGCGGCGCTTCGCATCGTTTGACCAGGCGTTAGTCTTTGATGCCACCTGGACGTGGCCGTATTTTCCTGCAGTTGAGTACCACAAGACGCCTTTCGGGGCCGATGCGATGAAATCGGGGTCACGTGGGTTGCCATCGTTGCGGTGCTTCCACTTACCCCCTTGGTTCAGCCACGCCTCACGGGCACTTCCCCCAAACACGGGAAGATTCCAGCAGCTCCTACTGAACTTCTGGCATAAGTTCGTCCAGTCTTGGCTGGGCTTGTCGCGTTCTTTCTTTGCGAAATCCATGGCTTGCTGGACGGTGCGGCTGGTCAGTTTGCTTTTGGCCATTGTTCAGCCCTCCGATGGTTCGCCGTCTTGCCACGGCTCTGGGTCATAGTTCACGTCACTGTCATCGTCTTCTGGGTTCATTCGTCCTTGCCTCCTTTGTTGTTGGTTGACACTGTGAACACTCCGGCGGCGATTGCGCCACACACCGCACTGATAATCCCGAGGGCTTCGCCGCTGAGTTGCTGCCCTCGGATAACGGCGCCAATACTCAACGTCCCAAACGTCAGAGGGACGGTGTAGGCCAGAATGAGGATGGCGCGGTTTCTCATGGCTTAGGTGGGGTCCGTGATGATGTAGACGGCTCCCGCGCCACCATTCCCGCCGGGGGCGGCTGTCCCGGTGTCGCCACCACCGCCGGCACCTGTGTGGTCCTTTGCGTCACCATTGGGCACGCCACCACCTGCCGTGACTGTGCCTCCACCGGAGCCACCACCAGCGATGAACCCGTCCACGCTGATGAGGTTGAGGAACTGCCCGGTTATGCCGTCATTCGGGTTGAGGTTCAGCGCTGTTGCAAGGTCGAACCCTGCACCGCCGTCACCATTGGAGCCACCCTCTGAGCCGTAACCACCGCCACCGCCGCACGGGTTGTTCTCATAACCGTTTCCGACACCGCCACGGTTTCCCTGACCGGGGACGCGACCACCAAGGTCTACGTAGGCGTAGCCGCCACCGGCACCGCCGCCGCCGCTGCCGCCGCTACGCGCACCCACCGCGTAACCCGTCTCATATTGGAGACCGCGACCTCCACCGATAGCAGCAGCGAACGGGGTTTGGTTTTGCACCGCTACCGTCGTCGGCTGCCCTTGCGGAATACCGACGGTCGTAGACCCGACCGTGATGGTGTACGTCGCTGTTCCCTGAACGGGAAGAATGACGGGAACGTGACAACCCGCGCCGATGACACCAGCCGAGCCACCACCCCCTGCCGGGTACCTCGACTGAGACGACCTGCCGCCCGTGCCACCCGAGCCGACCATCACACCCGGCAGGACACCCGCGCCGAGCGTCACCGAGAACACCGCTTCCGGTTGCGGCGTTGCGCGTACTTCCACGAACCCGGTTAGTTCCCCGCGTAGTTTCTTCGGCAGCAGAGTCACGGGGTCGCCGTCAAAGTCCTCGGGCACTTCCGTCGTGGCGATAGCGTCCAATAACTCCCGGCGTGCCTCTAACGCTGCCGCGCCGTCCTCCGTTAGTGCGAGGCTGCGCGCCGTCCCGGTGTTACCGGGCAGGAAATACACAACCTTGCGGTTGTTCTGCTTATCCCTGACAAGCCATTCCTGTACGGCGGGGCCGCTAATGCTGACGGGCTTCGCGGTGACCGGCGCGACATCTAACCGTGGTGGCGCGGGCGGCAGCGTCGGGACATCTATGCGGGTAGCGATGATGACCGCGCCGGGTTCCGCTTCTTGGCTTACTGCCATACCGGCGCGACCGGGCCGCTTCCACCCATTCCTGCCGGGTGCGTATTCCAACTCATCGCCGGTAATGCGTGACTTATAGCCCGTGTTATCGGTGACTTCACTTGCGCCGCGTCCCGTCTGCCCCTCACCCCACACGACAACCCCTTGCGTGCCATAGTCACCTATGGATGACGGTCGGGACAGTTTTGTAGTCTCGGTCAAGTTGCCCATTTGCCCCGCCTTGCCCACCGTGACCGTGTGCGTGCCGGGGCCGAACTCCCACAAGCCCTCGTTCACGAGTCCCGGTTGTCCCGCCGCCGCGTTCGCTACGTCGCTTGCGTACCCGCCGTCCCCGCCGCCGACGCACAGCACCCACACGAGGCCGCCGGATAGTTCCACCGAGAACGTGCCCGCCGCGTTCCATTCGTAGTATTGCCACTGCCCGCCCTTATCGTCGTAATACGACGACGACACCGCATCCGGCGCGCTAACAACCTGCGCCCACGACGCCCCCGCACTACCCTCCGCAGAGATTTTGTCCAGGGCGGCCTGGATGGTGTTGTGGTCCCCGACATGGCCAATGTCTCCGAGCTGCCGGGTGGGTGGAAGGTCAACGTCCACGCCCATGCCGCTGGCGAGGTCTTGCACACTGGTGACCAAATCGTTGTGGACTCCGATGTGGTTACTGTCGCCTTCTTGGTAGGTCATAACAGTGTCCTTTCTGCGTTTTGGAAATCGGCGAGGTGCAGCACGACGGTCCAGGCGCCGTTGGCGAGGGTTTCGGTGTAGCCCAGGAACGTGGCCTGGTAACTGGCGACGGGGCTGCCGGGCAGCAAGTAGGGCACCACGACGGTGTCCCCGAGTTCTAGGGCCGCGACGGCGGCGCGCTCGGTGTCGTTGGCCATGGACAAATCCACGGTCACGTCTCCCATCATCCAGTGGGGGTTGGCGGTGCGGCTGGTGATGCTGGCGGCCAGGGCGCTGGCGTCCGGCTCCTGCTGTAACCGGCTACTGCGGCGGTAATCCCGCACGCCGTACTTGCCCACGCTGTCGGTGTCTTCAACGGTGGTTTTGCCGGTGGTGCGGGCTTCGGGCTGGTAGGTGACGGTCACGCGGTTGCGGATGTAACCCAGTTCTGTGTTCATGCGGAGGTCATTGGAGTACGTCGCGGCAGGTGGGAGGGTGACGGTGGCGGGGGCGCGTCGGGCTGACTCGGCTTCAAAATGGGTGACGCCTGCGCGGTCGCAGTAAAACACGCTTTCTGTGTCGCGGGCGACGGATTCAATGAGGCGGTAGGAGTCGGTGGGGTCTTTGTCATCCTCCGCGCACATCACCTGCGGGGCGGCGCCTTCAACGCTGACGCTGGCGCCTGCCGCGTTGACGATGCTGGTGACGCGCTCGGTGGCGGTCATGGCGCTGAACACGTTGTCAACGTCAATGCGGGTTAGTTCCTCAATGGGTGCCGCGGCGGTGACTTGGATGCGGTCATGGCTGTAGTCAATGGACGTGATGTACCCGGTGAACCTGGCGTAGTTGTCCCCGGTGGCGTACTCATCAACATAGACATCGGTAAACCCGCTGGGGGTGTTGGCGTTGATGGTGACCGGGGCGCCTAGGACGATGCTGGTGGTGGCGCCCTCATACTCATCGGCATACACATCAACGAAACCGCTGTTGATGCCACCCACCTGGAACGTCGGGTAGGAATCGTTCATCCAGTCTTGGAAATCTGGGGCGTCGCGGGTGATGATGTTGATGGTGGCAGTGGTCGGCACCGGCTGGTCTTCCACGTCGGTGCGCCCGTAAGAAATGTCAGACTCATACTCGGGGACTATGTCGGCGATGTTCGTGCCCGCAATACTCACGTCCCAGTCAAAAACGCCCAGGCTCATAACGCCACCCCGGTCCTGACGGTCCCGCGGTTCAAGATGCGGCGAACCTCCCGAGCGATGGCGACCGGGTCGCCCACGCCCGTGGTGATGTTGATGGTGGTGCCGCCGCTGTCTTGCGCGTACACCGTGGCCTCCCCGCTGCGGGTGTTCCCAGTGGGGACGCTGACCAGGGTGCGGGTGGGGTTGTAACTGCTGGCCTGCGCGGGTTTCGCTGCGTTGAACCCGCGGCGCATGGCCAGGCCCATGGACCGCCCGATGCTGTAAAACTCTTTCAGGTTGCTTTGAATCCATCCGTTCATGCCGTTCAGGAACTCCTGCGCGCTGTCAACGCCGGGCTGGTAGAACTTCTGCGCGAACTGTTCCCCGGCTCCCAGTGCGGCGGCGTCCACGCTGGCCAGGTCCGCGTTCATCTGCGGAATCATCCCGTCGGCGATGATTGCCTTGCCCAGTTCCGTACCGGCTTGCGGGCCTTGCCCGGCCACCAGGTTGATTAGTTCTTCACTGGCGCCGCCAGCGGTCAGTTGATTCAGGACCGTTGAAAAGTCAATGGCGTTTTTGATGGTGCGTTCCCACGCCTTTTTCCAGTCTTCCTCTGTCCCCAGGAGCGCGTCCACCACGCTGCGGACATCTATGGCGCTGCGGACGGTGTCGGCGATGCTGGCGGCTGCGCTGGCGTAGGCGGCCTCCGCTTCCTCTAGGGCTTGCTTGCGTTTCGTGAACTCCGCTTGAATCTCGGTGTTCAGTGCGCTCAGGCCCTCGGTGATGAACTCTTTGTGTTTGTCGTTGAGTTTGTCCAGTTTCGTGGCGGTGACTTCGAACCCGTTGGCCATGTCGCCGATGACTTTGATGGTGGTGCGCTTGATGTAGTTGGTGGCCTCCTTGATGCTGCTGCCGCTGCCAGTAGGGCCGTCGCCCATGGTGTTGGCCAGTTCTTCGGCAGCGTCGCGGGCCTTGTTCATGTCCTTCACTTGCTTTGCGATGTTGTTGCGGATGGCCTGGTTGCTGCTGCTGGTGTAGGCCGCTGCGGCTGCCGCGTCGCGGGCGGCGTTCAACCGGCCCTGAGCAATAGCCGCGTCCACGGTGGCGCTGGTAGCCGAACGCAGGCTGGCGGTGTATTCGTCTGTCCTGATGGCGATGCCGGTGACGGCGTCTTTGCCGGTGATGAACTCTTTGGCCATCAGGACCGTGGACGCCAGAACGCGCTCAGTCCATGACTCGGTGTTTTCTAGTTCGTTGTAATACTTGCTGAACTTCTTGGAACCGCCGTTGGCCTCCAACGCGACCGCGCCAACCGCTGCGGCAGCGCCGAGGGCGCCCAGGCGCAACAGACGCAACTTGCCCGCCGTTGTGGACGCTGATGCCGCGAACAGTTTGTTGGCGATGGTTGCCGCTTTCACGCTGGTTTCATAGGCGAAAATGGCGATTCGGGCGGCGATGACGGCGGCTGATAGCGCGGCCAGCGCACCCACCAGGATTTTCAGGGTTGTCTGATTTTCCCGCGCCAGGCGTGCCATGTTGCTCATGGCGGTGACGGTGGATTTCAGTGTGGGCAGCAGTGCCGCGCCCATCTCCGTTTGGAGTTGCTCGGCGTTCGCTTTGAAAATGCGGAGTTGGTTGGCGGCGCCGTCGGCGGTCTTCAGGAAATCACCTTGGGCGTCTGTTGTCTGCGCCAGGATTACCTGCTGGGCGGCCAGGACTTTCTGCTGTTGGGTGAGAGTGCCGGTGCCCTCATAAATGCCCATCTCAAACGCTTTGGCTTTCAGCGTCGCGTCATCCAGCAACACGCCATAGCGGCGTAGGGGTTCAGCCTCACCGCGGAGTCCAGCTCCGAGGGCTTCAATTACGGCGGCGGGGTCTTCATTGTAAAAACTGGCAAGGTCCGAGGAAAGGACGGTCAACTGTTCGCTGAATCCGGTGAGGTCTTGACCGCTGAGATTTGCGGCTTTCCCAAAGACGCCAAAAGTGGTTGCCGCGTCCAGTGCTTGCTGTTCCGTCTGGCCGAGCGCGTCGGGCGCGGTCTTGGCGAAATCCTTGATGGATTGGTTGGCGTCCCCAAACACCGCATCCACTTTGTTCATGGTTTCTTCAAGGTCACTTGCCTTGAACGCTGCGCGGGTTGCGGCGACTCCTAGGGCGCCGAGCGCGGCGGTGGCGGGGAGGGTGGCTTTCTTGATGCCCGCACTGAACTTGTCCATTTTTGTGGCGCTCTTGCCCAGGGCGGTGTTGACCTTGGCGATGCCGGTAATGGCGTCCTTAGTGTCAGCGCCGATGCTGATGACAATGCCGGGGATACTCATTAGCGCCCCGCAATCATGGAGCCTTGGCCGAGGATGGCCTTTTTCAGTGCGACGTTCCAGCGCGCCCGCACCTTCGTCAATAGTGCGGTGTTGCGGAGGACGCGGGGGCCGAGGAAATACCCGTCAGCGTTACGGCCTCGCCCGTAAGGGTTGTGGGTGTAAGTGCTGTTTTTGCCGCGGGTGTAGCCGCTGCGTGGCCCGTACTCCGCGCCGAACGCTAGGGCGCTGCGGGTGCGTGCCGACGTGCCGCGCCGGTAGCCGCTGATTTTGGGGTTGACGCCTCCCAACTTCACGACAACGATGCGGTCGCTTCGGGCGCGGGCTGTCGCGGCCATCGCTTTTTCGAACGGTGTGCGGGCTGCGGCGTTGACCGCGGGGACCACTAACTGCTGGGCGATGGTCTTGGATTCCTTCCGCATGAACTTACTGGCCTGCCCTTTGGCGATGAGTCCGGCGCCCATGCCGTCGTCCAGGTCTTCGGCCAATAACTGCATCCACTTCACAACATCGTCAACGGTGCCGTTGTCGCTGATGCGGAGGCCGGGGGAGCGAATGGTTTTGTTACCGCTGGCCAGGTTGCTGCCGAACGCCATCACTTGCTCCTTTCATTCAGTACCGCGATGAGGGTGACCAGGTCGGTGGGGGTTTGCTGCCACAGGACGCTGGGCGCGATTCCTGTGGCCGCGGCTAGGGCTGCGATTCCTCTGCCGACGTGGTTTGCGGGGTAGGGTCCGGCGCTTCAACCTCGCCCGCAATCACCGTAATGACTGTTTCTGACCACCGTTCAAACTCCACTTTGTGCCCGTTTTCGCGGGACTCCGCGGCCCATGCCAGGACGCGCATGGACAATGTTGAGGCGGTTTCAAACCAGGATTGTCCAGGGTTGGAACTGATTTTCCGTCGCAGGAAAAACATTTCCAACTCCTGAACATCCCGCTGGTCAGCCACTACGGCCTCCCGCTTTCCGTCGTTGTATTCGATTGTCAGGTCTTGCGTGAACATGGGAGCCTCCTGTGTGGGTTACTTGCTTGAAGTTGTGGAACGCCCTGATGCGGCGGTCCAGGTCGGCTCACCAGAAACCGGGAACTCCCAATCGCTGATGAGTTGCGTGGCGATGTCGCCGCCGATGGTGATGGGGGAGACGACGCACTGCCCGGCGAACGTCGGGCCGCCGTCGGTGACAGGCACCCAGGAGAACGCGACTTCAACGCCGTCATTGTCGAACGCATACTTGATGAAACCCGCCGCGTCTTCCCAGTCTTGGATGGCGCCGCCGATGAGTGACCAGGTGGTTGTCACGATGGCTGCGGGCTTCGGTACGCCGAGGGTGGGTGTTCCTTCCTCGGTGTTTTTGTTCGCTTCCAGGCGAACGTTGCTGATTTGGACGCCGTAATCCGTACCACCGAGGGTGAGGGTTCCGGGGCCTTGCTGGCTGTCAGTTATTGCCACTGCTCTTATCCTTTCGAGATTGTCACCGTGGCGGTCGCCACCACAGTGGAGTAGGTGATTTCCCCGATGGTCAGGGTTTGGGGGTTCGCTGCTGGCGCGCCGACGCCTTCCATGAACGTGAACAGGTTGTCAAGGATGTCGTCCCCGGCTTGCTTTCCAGCTCCTGCGGCGATGTAGGCCACGGGCACCTGGGCCACTAGGCCCTGTTGGGTGCGTGACTGAATCACCGGCAGGTCAATGAACAGGCAAGGCGGGTTGATTAGGTCGGGGTCACGGGTTACCCGTAGCCCTGTCTTGTTGGCCAGTTCAGCGGCCCATTGGTCCAAATCCATCACCAGGCTCATCCGATGACCGGCTTTCGGTATCCAATGAGGCGGTAGATGTTCGCCATGGCGTTGCTGACGTCGTCCATTTGTTCGAAAGAGTCATAGGACGCGACAGCGCCGAGGTTGGCGCGGGAGCGATACAGGACCGAGGCGTACAGGACGACGGCGTGAACGATGTCGGCGGTTGCTGGTGCTTCCGCGTCCAGGTCGGGGCGGGTGCGTTGCGCCCATGCGTTTGCGGCATCCAGGGCGTCGGTCATGCGCTCATCGGCGGTCAGGCCGATGTTCGCTTCAACGTCCTCAATGGTTGCCCACAACATGCCGTTTTCCTTTCGCTGGGTGGGGCAGGGCGGCGCTGGAGGCTCCCAGGAACGCCGCCCTGCCTGCCTTGGGTTACTTCGTGGAGGTGCTGCGCGTTCCGGCTGCCTCGCTGAACGTGAGGGCACCGGTGTCGCCGCGGAGGGACACCCAGGCCATGTACGCGAACTGTGCGAACACGATGTTGGCCGGGCCTGCCTTTTCCTCCCACCGCCACGCGAGGCGGTTGGACGTGAACAGGATGTGGTCGGCGCTGCGGTACACCACTGCGCTGCCAGCGTCCAACGCCCACGCCATGACGGCGGTGAGGCCCTGAACGTTGACCTGTGCCGCCGAACCGCCCGACGTGCCCGATGCGTTGCTGGGCGCGATGTAGGGGTTCATGGGGCGGCCTGCGCCGTCCACCTCTGACACCAGGCTGCCGTGGTAGCCGCTGCCAACCGCGAGGCGGTCAGCGGGCAACATGCGGGCGGCGTTGAAATCGCTCAGGTTGCTGATGACTCCCGCGGTGGGCTTGCCAGCGGTGGCGTTGGTTCCGGTGCCAGCGCCAGCAAGCAGGCCAGCGGCGGCAAACGCTTCCACGTTGCGGGCGTAAGCCTCACCGAGCGCGCCGAGGATGATGGCGTCCAGGTTGGGGTTCGCTGCGTCCAGCATTTCGCGGGAGGCGGTGAACTGACCGCTGACGGCCTTCGGCGAAACGGTGAGTTCGTTGAACGCAATCGTTCCGTCCGTGGGGTTGACGCCCTCGGTGTGGTCGCCGACCAGTGACGCGCTGGTGTCGAACACCGGGATGGTGAACGGCGTGGCGTCGGCGATGCCCATGCGGGAAACGCTGTTGGCGATTGGCATGGGGTAGCGGTCCTCCGACACATACAGGTCGGGGCGGTATCCCGGCGGGATGACCTCGGCCACGTCGGTGGTCTTCTGCGCCGCCGTCATCATGTCCTGCGCGGCACGAACACGCATGGCCGCGTCGGGGTTGTGGTTGGCGTTGACCATGTCGCCGAAAAATGACAGGTCACCGTTGCCGTATGGGAACGGGTCTTGAACTCGCGCCACTGGGACGCTGGCTGACACCGTGGTGGTTTCCACGGCGGTGGGTTCTGTGGATTCGTCCACGGTTTCACTCTCGCTTTCTGTTGGCTCCGGCGCGTCTGCGTCGGGGGTTTCGGGGTCTTCCTCACTTGCGGCCACGTCAGTAACGCGGGCTTCGGTGAACGCTGGGAACGTCACCAGGCTGATTTCCCGCAACGTTCCAGCGGTGACAACGAGGTTGCCCGCGTCGTCCTGTTCGTGGCTGTCAACTTCCAGGCCAACACTGAGGCCGTCGCGGATTCCCTCGGCGGCTTCCAGCAGTGCGGTGTCACCGTCACCTGTGGCGGCGATGCGGAACTTGGCCAGCAGTTCCATGTCAGTGGAGTCGGACTCGATTAGGCGCCCGATGGGTCGGTTTTCGTCGTGGTTCACCAGCATCACGACGCGGTCAGGGACGGTCACTGCACCGGCCTGGATGATGGTGGGGCCTGCGCTGGTGCGTCCGGTGCTGCCGTAGACGGCGGCGATGCCGGTGATGGTGCGGGTTTCCATGTCAACGTTCTCGGCGGTGACAGTGGCGTGCGCTGTAATTCTCATGCGTTGCCTTCCGGTGCTAGGTCTTCCCACTGGCGCGCCTCATCAACTGTCAGCACGCCAATGGAAATCAACTTTTCGTAGAGTTCTGCGCGCTCTAGCGGGTTGCCGCGTAGGCGCTGGTCCAGGGCGAACCGGACACTGATGCCGGGCCGCGTGATGTCGTCCATGCTCAGGCGGTTCTCAACGCACCGCACCAGCGGCCCCACGCCGTAGTCCAGGAAGGCGCGGGCCTCTTGGCTGACGTTGGCGTAGGTCAACTGGCCGCTGCCGACGTTGGCGGCGCCTGCGATGAGGTACGCGGGGACGCCCACCAGGTTGGCGATTTGGCTGGTGGTGTATTGCCGGGCCTCCACTAGTTGTGTCTCGGCGCTGTTCCAGCCCATCGGTTTGGCGTCAATGCCTGCGTTTGTGTACGCGACGGACGACGCCTGCCGGGCTTTCTTCCACCCGTTCAGGAGGTCGGTCACTTCATCGTCGGCCAGCTCGTAGGTGGATGAGTTGGAAAGGATGGTCAGCGGCAGGGGAACATCGGCGTACCGTTTCGCCGCGGTTTCCAGGCTGATGGCGGTGCGGATGGTGCGGGCGCCGTGGTTGCGGATGCCGTTGTGCCAGCCTTCGAAACCGATGAGGTTCCGCAGTGGCACCACGACGCCGTCCACGGTGGCGATGGTTTCGTTGCGTTCCTTGATGACGGCGACGCGGTCGGGCGCGAGGTAGTCCACGGTGGTGGGGTAACCGGCGGTGTCTCGGCTGGTGACGTGCCAGTAGGCCACGCCTTCCATGAGCAAATCCCTGGCGGTGTCCACCATGGTGTTCCAGCGGGGCCTGCCGGGTTCCGGTTGCGTCAGCCACTCCACAGGGCCGGGCATCCCATCGGTGACGCGCTCTAGTGGGAAGGACGCCAGGGTGGTGGTCAGTAGGTCCATGCCGCGGGCTAGGGCTGGGACGGTGTACGCCTCAGCGACGGTCACCGGAACGTCCAGGTTCATCGCGGGGAAATCGTCAGCGAGGTGGCGCCCGGTGCGGAGGTGGTACACCTCGGCCTCGGTGTTCATGCTGGCGCGCACAGCGTCGGTTTTGCGGGCAGCGTTCAGAGGCCACAGTGCCATGCTCTGCGGATACCAGAATGACGCGCCGGATGCAAGCGTTTCCATGGCCCAGTTTGGGCGTGTCGCGGGTGGCCGGCCGCCGGTCGGCTGCAACCCCTTACATCGTGGGCAAGACAAAACCCCCGGCGACACCGGGGGTTCTGCCTCCCTAGCGGGGGTCTATGAGTCTGCCACCTCCTGATAGCCCAGGTCAGTGCGGGCCTGGCGTTTGTTGTCCTGCAACGGGACGCCGTCCTTGCGCTTCTGGCGGTACCGGCGGGCGGCTTCGCGCTTGCATTCCATACAGCCGCCGGGGCCTACGCCCACGGTGTTTTTGTCGTGGCCGTTGGGGCACTTCGCGGCGCTCATCGGCTGCCTGCCGCGATGCTACGGAGCCACAGGTCAGCGCGGGCAAACGCCCACCCGTCCGGTTCGTCGGTGTGGTACCAATGGTCATCAGCCCACTGCTGCACGTCCACGTCCACCAGCCCGCCGTAACCGGAGTAGGCCATGCGGGCGTGGGCGCGGACGTTCTCCACAGTCAACGGTTCGCCAGTGGCGACCATGTAGGCGGCAATCCATCCGGCCAGGTCTTCACTCACGGCGTAGTCAACCCGCACCACAACGGCGCGACCAGCCGCCAGCATAGCGGCGCTCATTGGGCCGCCTCCTTGCAGGTGTCGCGGCGGCAGATGAAGGAGTAGAGGCCGTCTGCGTGTTCGCGCATGGCGCGGGCGATGCCGGTGCTGGTGGTTTTGCCGCACTCGGAGCAGGTGACGCCAAACACCAGGTAGGGCACTTTCTGGCCGTCGGCGCGTGTTTCGATTTTTTTGGTGGGTGATTGCATTGGTCTTACCTTCCGCTAGGGGGTGTTGCGCTTACTTGGACGTTATGCCCACCCTGTGACGTTCCCAAACATGGTGAAACAAAATCGCCCAGTTTGTCTCACGCCGAACGGATGACAGGCCTGGCGCTCCTGGGTTTCAGCAGTTCCCCAGCGGCGAACACCAGCGCCCTGGCGGCCTCTGTGGGGCCTGGGCTGCGGCGCTCGGACAGTCTCAGCCCTGATTCAACGTGAACCGCGACGGCCCTGCCCACGTCATCATTCAGCGGGTGGTCATCGGGGTGGTGCAGGAGTTCACCGTCAGCGATGGCCCTGCCCACACCTATCAGCCACCGGCCCAGTTCGATGGTGCCCACCACAGTGGGGGCCTGCCGCCCGGCGTAATGAACCGCCAGTTGCGGCGTGACCAGGAGCTGCCGGGGCTTCCATGCGTCCACTTGCCGCCACGCCATGCTGGTGCTGTTCGTGACATGGGACCGGACAATGACGGTGTCCCCATCACGCCAACCGGCGACCAGGCCCAACCTGGTGGCGTCAGGGCTGCGCTCAACGGCGACCACGTCCGGCGGCGCGTCTGGTGGCTCCTGCGTGCTGAAACCTCGCGCCCACACCCCCGGCGGCATCCACCCATCCGCGGCTGAAACCCAGGCATTGAGATACTGGGTGCGGAACGTGTTTTCGTCCTGCGTTCCCAGGCGCGTCGTCAGGAACCGTTCCCGGCGCTCCGACCATTCAGGGCTGGCCCAACGCCAGGTGTCAGCGTCGTCATACGGCGCGCCTTCCGGTGCGCTCCACTCCAACAGCAACACGTCCCCACTCCCATCCTTATCCTGTAGGGCCTGGTCCCGGTAGGAACGCAACAGGTCACTGCCTGAATCGCCAGCGGTAGACACCAGCCACATTTGTGGTTGCTCACGCTCAGCAAGCGCAGGCGCCAGCGAGTCCTCCGCAACACTCCGGTCAACCTTCCACGCTTCGTCAATGATGGCCATGCTGAGGGAGTAGCCCACGCCCGTATTGGGGCCAGCGGCCTGCACCAGCCACCGCGACCAATCCGGCAGCGTGATGGCCTCCCTGCCATTCCCAAACGTCACCGCCTTCTGCCCATACGTCTCCGACGCCAACCGGCCCGCAGGCATCCAAATCTCCCGCGCCGTCTGCAACAGGTTCGATGTGCTAAGGACCGTCTGCGCCTCCCCAAACCGTTCAGACTGATGCAACCGCCACCACATCACCGCCCGCAACAACCACGATTTGCCCGACTGCCTGGACGTAGTCACCACCACCACCGGCCACCTCAGTGAACCATCAGCCCGCACTTCCAACGCCCGCCCCAACACATACCGCTGCCACGCCCGCAACCCAGCGCCACCCGGCAACACACCACTAGCCTCAATGAACGCCACCGCATCACCACCCAACGAGTCACCACCACCAGGAGTCTCCAACCTCGGCAACGTCAACCCACCCCGCACCACCGGGCCAGAACTAGGCTCAGGAGGCCCTGACAACAACTGTGCAGGCTTTTCCCGAGATACCCGGGGGGGTACCGGGGAACTGATGGCGGGGTGCTCTCCGTCCTCTGAAAAAACGCGATTTTTGCGCGATGCGTTTGCGCGTTTTCGATTTCCGAGCGTGGCACCGGCTGCGCGGTTGCACTTGCGGTGCTCGGGGACCACTAGGCCGTCACGCACTAGGTCTTCGGCGGGTATTTTTTTCTGGGCTGGGTTGCGGCTGATGTCTATGCGGTGTCCGGCGTCCCAGTGTTGGCGTGGCGCGATTGGCTCCCCGCACCTGGGGCAGACGCAGTTTCCTGTTGCGACGCTGGGTTTGAGTAGGCGTCTGAGTGCTGCCTGCTGGGCTGGGTCATGGGACCGGCTCATTTCGGTGTTCTCTTTTCTCAGTTGTGGATGGGTGGGAGTCCGTTGGCCTTACGCCAGCACCCTGGATGCATCCCCTGAATGGTGGTGTTCTGGTGGTGGGCTGGGATTTTTCTGCCGCACTTCACACACGTTTCCTCTGTGGTCATGGGTTGCCGCGTTCGTAACAATCAAGGTGAACCCATCGGGATGTGCCTGGCAGCAGTGCTATCTCCTGGCGCCTGAACACTCGCATCCCGCACCATGAACACATCCCTGGGTGTCTCGCTTTCGTTGTCGTCATGCTCTTTGTCCTTTCGTCGTGCCGGAGGCTGATTTGGGCAGGGGAAGGACCTAGGCTCAGGCCCTTCAACCCCACTTCTGTGCCGTATGGCGTCATCGGTGTAGGTATTGGACGCGGCTTGCGCCGCCGTTTGACAGGGTCTCTCTGAGGTCCCCCATGTGGGGGCGTTGCCGCTACCGGTCACGCATCATCCGGCCAACAGAGGTCAGTAGTAGGCCATTCGGATGGCCAGCCTTGCCCTATTGGTTCGCGGTTGGACCTCCGCGTGTCTCGCCTGTGGCGTCTATTCAGTTGTGGGTCTAGGTCGCTTCCCCGAGGTGGGGCACGTTGGTCACGTTCCAGGCAGCAAGTTCGTCGTCTGTGATGTGGCTGGCGTTGGTCAGGTCAATGAGGTCATCCCTGTCGTGCAGCAGTAGGGCCTGGATGCGGTGCAGGGCGTACACATCTGACTGAGCCGCCCGGTATTTCTTCAGGTTGGGGCAGTTCTTCCCCGCTTTGCACTCGGTCACGCTGCCACCGCCGCCAGTAGTTGCTCCCCGATGTATTCGGTGTAGGCGGGTGGGATGGCTTCTTTCAGGTCTTCCCATTTCATCCAGTCAATGCCCATGGCGCGTTGGCCTTCTGCGAGGTCGCGGGCGGTCCTGCCGCCGTCGGGGATGTCGTCACCTGGCCGGTGGTAGACACCGATGGGGCGGCCTTGCTGGGCGTGGTTGCATCCGCTGTTCATCAGCAACAGGGGGCTGTCAAAGTAGCGGTGGCGGCGAACATCTAGGCCGAACGCGCTGCCGCACATCATGGCGGGGTTGGCCATTGGGGCGCCGGGCACGTTTTCGATGACGTAATTGCCACCCCACCCGCGTAGGAGCTGCAAGGTGGGTGTGAGCAAATCCAGCGTGTCAGCGGTGTGGCCTTGCGCGTCGCGTAGGTGCGCGGCTCTGGTGAACGCCTGGCAGGGCGGGCTGGCGTGGATGACATCGAACGTGGACAGGAACTCCCAATCGCGTAGCACGTCCATGGCGTCGGCTTCATGCAAGTAGAACGGGTAATCGGGGTG
>WLWE01001700.1_pt1 | contig 15574 bp, 19 predicted proteins | sample 6718301 | NCBI WGS metagenome assembly WLWE01 (sample SAMN12718691, study PRJNA515312) | sponge metagenome | isolation source: marine sponge | host: Mycale hentscheli | place: New Zealand: South Island, Marlborough, Capsize Point | collected 2003-05-01 | reverse complement strand
GATACACCCTTGTTTTAAATTTAATTGCTGTGTTACCTGTTTGACTAATAAAGTCTGGTATAAATCTACTTATTCTCATTATAAATTCTCCATCGCCTCTCAAGTCTGGTGCACCAAGTGCTTGACCAGTTGCAGCTCTTCTTTGTGTAATATCAAAATCACCAGAAGTAATACTAGCAATGACAGCAGTAATAACACCGCCAGCATTTACTTGATCGGTCCCTGTTTCCTGTTGATAGTATATAGTACATCCGTCTGTATTACCAGTAACATCGTAAGAGTTGTTGCTGCTAGGATCATAGTAGGTAGCATGGGGTCGTTCGAATACAGCAGAGTCTTGCCATGCTGCTCTAGGTAAAGTTCCTGTTGTCCATATAGGTCTTTTGGGTGTTGAGTCTAGATAATTGTATGTAACCACCCTGTTAATTTGATTAGAGTTTGTTGTGCAATAAAACCAGCTTATTTCACCAAATAGGTTATTTAATCCTGCATTAATAAGATCTCTAGAAACTAAATTTATATCATCGTAAACATCATCTTCAACTAAACAAGGCATTGATTTTAATTGACCATCATATGTAAAGAACCCATTTTCTGACATCCAATAAGCAGAACCATCTACCTCAATACAAGCATTTTTTCCCACAAGTCCGCAGTTAGTTCCTACCTGTTCAAAAGAGAAAGTAAACGGTTGACCCACAAACTTCATAAGAAATAATGCAGTATCAGTCCATACATAAATTGCATCTCTACCTTTTATAGCTCCCATAATTCTTGAACCATCAGCAAGTCTTTGAGTACCTGCAGTATTATTTGCTTTGACTGTGTAAGAATCTGTTTGATCAATACTTTCTTGAGATGAGAATCTTATGAACATGTCGTCTTGACTGCTACTGCTTCCTACAGTTGTTTCTGTACCAAAAAATACTAAGTGTCTGTCAGGTGTGGATACTAATACATGTCTTGATGCAGTTGGTGCATTTGGTAAAAGAGTAGCTCGTGTGCTAGTAGATCCGCCTGCTGCCGCATCCCATTCAAAACAGGCACCATTGTATATGAGTGCAATTAATTTTGTACCATAGTTATCTAATATCCATAGTCCGGGGTCGATTGTAAAGTCAGAAGAAGATGCTTCACCCCAAGCTACAAAGTCAGATATATTGGTAACCGTAGCACCTCCACTGTGAGTAGCTTTGGTTGTCCCATTAACACCTCGAGCTCCTCCGCTTAAAGTATTAGTCGTTGTGTTGTTAGCTGTAAAACTTATATCTTCTGTTCCAATTCTTATTTCTCCAGTTGATGGAAAAGCTGCAGTGCTGGCTAATACAATATCAGTTGTAATTAAATCTGTTATGGCAGTTGAAAGAGTGCTCGTTGCTGGTCCTAATGCAGTCCCTGACCAAAGACCTGTACCCCAACCAAAACCACCTAGTTGTTGTGATGGCCCTACGTCATAATAACATAAGACAGAAGCTGACCCTGCAGTTGATAATGGAGTGCCAGTTTCTTGAGCATCCATAGTAATCGTAAATGTTGTAGATGTAGGTACAGAAGTAACCATAAACTTTTGATCTTCAAAAGTTGCATTGGTAAAAGTAGAACCCGATAAACCTGTTACACTATCAAACAAGACAATACCATCTTCTAATAATCCATGAGCCCCGGTGCAGGTTACCGTAACTGTGGTTGATGAAGCTGTGCTGGTAAAATTAGCTCCTGTTAAAGTAGTTCTAATAGGGTGTATGTCATAGTATGTACCCCCAGAATATACGTATAAAATTTTATTTGTACCGATAGCAGCATATTTAACACCTGAGTTATCATCCCAATGATGAATAGCTCTAGCTGCACCTGTCAGTTTATCTTGTCCTAATTGTTCCCAGCCACCTATTTTTTCAGGTGTACCATACCTAAAACGTACGTTATCACCATCAAACCATTGCCCTTCGGCTCCGGTTTCCGTTACTTGTTTATTAAATCCTGGGGCAAAGCCTAATTTTTGTAGCATAAAAAAACCTGTTTAGTAGCTAATATAGCAGATTATGCGCTATTTCAATGGTAGATTTATACTTTAAACAAAAAACAATTGGCGTATGTTATCAAATCATTGTTGTTTTTAAAATGTTTTTTTACCTTTTTTATTGGCTCTATTACTTGTTGTATACATATACTATCATGCCCTGTAAAATAACCACCCTTTTTTATTTTAGGGTAGTAAGCCATAGCCTCTTCTAAACATTGTTTTTCTGTCATCATAGCATCAAAAAATATGAAGTCTAAAGATTTGTCATCAATATGTTTTATAGCATCTAAAGAATCTTTTTTTATAATAACTACTTTTTTACCTTTTGGTGTGCCATACTCTAAGTTCAACATAGCAATCGATTCATTTAGTTTCATTTGTTTTTCATCTGTTATTGATACTGGCACTCCATTTGGAACTCTTCTTAAATAATCTTCATAAGGTTTCCAATTATCTACACCGATTAATTTTTTTACGTTATTACAATTGTGCAAGATTGTTAGAAAACTTTCTGCTCTAAAAACACCTAGTTCCAAACCAGTTAAATTTTTACCCATAATATTTATTGCAGAAATAAGAGGAGATATATCTGTTTCTGTCACATCTCTATACGCTGTTAAATGGTTCATCCTTTAAACCACTGTGGTAGACCTAGATGTAATCTTTTATCAAACATATTATCTCCAGCTCCTGGTGTTTCAACATTGTTATAATGTAAAAATACTTGATAACATTCTTGACCTTGAAAAGGTTTTCTCCAATGTTCTAAATCACACCCTCTATATACTAGCATGTCTCCTGGCTTTAAATCTACTTTGATACCTTTTTTACTTATTTCTCCAGATGGTTCTAAATAAATTGGCCAAGGGTCGCCACCAAGATTCATAGTAGTTGATATCTCACAACTAAATCTATCTTTGTGTCTTCTCAGTTCATCACCTTTTTTATAAATTCTTGCATAAGTATAAGCTGGATATAATTTTAATCCTGTTACCTTTTCCATTTCTGGCTGACATTTTAACATCAAGGTTTCCATAGCAACATCAGAGTAGTGACTATAGGTATTTGGTATCTGCTCATCCTGATTTTCATAATGACCCATCATAGTTTCAAATGGTGATATATATCTTTGTTTCCTACAAGTATCGTAAACTTGTTTTTTCATAGCAAAATAATTGACTATGTATTCTGCTAAATCTTTTGAGATAGCTTTTTTAATAATTGCGTATTTATTTTTTTTAAAGCTCATAGTTTATATTTAAAGTAATTCTATAATGTTTATCTGTACAAGTAGTGCTAGTGTGTTCTAACGAACCATCAAATATTACAGCTGTATTATCTTCTGATTTAACCTTTCGATTTCTAAATATAGTCTGTCCATTGTTTTCATTAAGAAAAAATAACACAACTCCATGTTTATCATGTCTGTCTACGTGATAACCGTGTACAACTTTTTTATCTGTTTTTGTATAAAGGTTTAACTTTACCCTAAACAATTTTTTAAGTTTTAATTTTTTTATAAAAGGCTCTACTATGTCAGAATAGTAACCACTGTTAATACCAAGGTCTTCTCTAAAAAGAGTGTGGGTAAAAAAGAAATCATCGTTTTTTATATTACTAACTCCGTGTTGTACATACCAAGCAAAATCCGGATCAAAAACCAGTTTCTTAATTTTATCATATTGATCTTTTTTAAAGAAATTATTTTTTATTTTAAACATAATTAAAATTTATTACCATTCTGTTATTACAATTAGTAGAGTTAGTTCCATAATGAGTTTGATCTGCATCAAAGAAAACCATTCTATTACTTTTACTTTCTACTTTTTTATCACCTATCATTGTATAACCATTGTTGTCGTTCAAATAATAGATAGCTGTCTTACATTTAAAAAATTGATCTTGATGTTCATCAAATTTAATTAATTCATTAGATACAGGATTTAAATTAGCTTTTATTCTGATTAAAGATAATGGTTTTAATTTATCAATCAAAGGACTTAAACGTTCATAGTAATCAGAATTAATACTATAGTTCTTATAAAATATATGAACAAATTGATAATCAAATAGTTTATCTTTTTTTGTTACTTTACCTTGTAAAAAAAACCATGGAAAAATATCAGACTCCATCATTAATCTTAGGTCAAGACTTTTTTCAGCATCTATATAATTATCTTCTATCCTAAGCATCTTTTGCCATTCCTTTTGGTATTGCTTGTATGTTCCAGTGTATAAATCTAAAAGGTGATTTACCATGATCTACTGCAAACTCGTGTTCTAAATAACCTGGAAATATTACTATAGTTCCTGGAGTAGGTCTAAAATGTATTTTTTCATTTCCGTGCGCTAAACCATTATTAGGTTTTATAGCTAGCTTAGTAACACGTGCTCCTGTTCTTGGTTCATAAAATATTGGGTATGATGTTTTTTCATTACATTTTAAAAAGTAAAAACCTGATACATGTTGATTCCAATGTACATGTGCAGATTGATGACCACCACCTTTTTTAGCAAACTCTTGAACCCACATTTCAGAAAATATGGTAGTGTATTGTTGCATATCAAAACCACACCAATCTAAAAAATCCCAAGACTTTTGACCCACATAATTTCTTAAATCTAAAAAATCATTGTCAGCTGTAAGGGGTGTTGAATGATATGATCTGCCAAAGTCACCATTCTTTTTTATATATTTTTTTTCTCTTTTTTTAGCTTCATTGATATATTTATCAGATGCTTTGTTTAAACTTGTTATAAACTCTGGTTTATCTTCAACCCATATTGGAGTTTTAAATAGTTCTTGTATTTTCATATTATTTATATGGATATCCGAGAGACCACATGACCAATGAATATCGTGTTCCTTTCCTTACTGGTTTAACCCTATGCCATACAAATGAAGGAAATACAATGATAGATCCTTTTGCAAGTATTTCTTTTGCTTGTTTCAAATGCTTATCTTCATCTCTTAAGGGTGGATCATAGTTTCTAAAATCAAACTCTAATTCACCACCTTCATATTCAGACCCATCTGTTAATTGAAGAGTCATAGATAGTTTTCTTATTTTACCATCTTCATTTTTATTACCTTTTTTATTATAAGGTTTGTGGTAACTGTCAGCATGCCAATCATAATATTGATTAAGTTTGTATTTAGTAAATTGAATTGGCTCAGACCAATCCCATTCAAAGTTCCAACCTGCACTTTCATTTGCTAACTTTACGTAAGGCTGTATTTCTTTGTATATCCAAGTATCATTTAACCATGTAACATCAGAGTGTCTTCTTTTTTTAAGTATTGCTATCTCATCTTTATTTAAATTTTTATCTTGAAAACCACCTGTTCTAGCCATCTCTTCTTTTTTAGATAGTGCATATTCAATTATATCATCACATATTCTTGGAGGAATAGCTGATTTAAAATACCAATAATAATCATTTAAAATCATAATTTTTTAAAAACCACATTACCTGAAATTGTTTTTTGTTTAGATGATTTTAAAACCATGTGCTGTAAAAAACTAGGAAAGACAATTATCTGACCTGTCTTACATTTGGGTTTAAAAAATGAATCATACATATAATTTATATTTTTATAAAATTGTAAATAGTTTCGTAAAGGATTAATAAAAACAGTTTTACTTTCTTTTACATCCTTATAAATAATAAAAGAAAAATCACAGTCAATATGTAAATGTGGCTCTTGATGATCATTATTTACATAATTATTTTCCCAAATTTCTTTTAGATATATTTGAAAAGGATGTTTAATTTGTTCTTCTAAAATAGATCCTATCGTTTTAGTTATATACTCTACACTCTCATCATCTATGTCTGATTTTTCATCATGCGTGCTTGGTGTTTCCGATACCCAAGTTTTTTTAAATTGTTTACTTTTTAAATTAATTTTATTTAAATCTATATTAGATATCAACACAGGAATTTTAAATAACTCTATTATCACTACACGTATATGTAAGTTATAGTTTGAACGAAATTTAATGTGTCTCTTGGTTTATTATCAATGTAATATATATTATTTGAAGGGAATAAAATAAAACCATTGTTTTCAAGTTTCATATCCCAACTTCTACCTTTTCTTCTGTTATCATCGTAATAAATTCTAACATGACAATCAGACGTGCCTACACCATACAACAAAGTATAATCAGGAGAATTTTTTAAATCTACAGGATCTACGTTTAATAAAGGTTCAGTTCTTTCATTAGGTAGATACATATTAGACCAAGTGTCTTGATTAACTAAACTTATTTTATAGTTAAGATAAATATGTTCTATGATATATTTATTTAATTGTTCAAATTTTTTATGATTAAGTTTAATCTTTTCACCTTTTAATATGGAAGAAAAACCAGATAAGGCTAAATCAAATCGATCAATTTCAAAGCCTTTTGGCATTGAAACATCTCCATAAATTATTGCTTGTTCACTTAATACTTTCTTTTGCATATCTATATATGTTTTAAAAACTTATATAGTATACCTTTTTATTTGTCAATCTCCAGATCCAGACTTAGAGTTTCTGTTTTTTAATACCCAGCCAGTTGAATTATCTGCTTGATAAGCAGCTTCATCCCACTCATAAAGCCAAGTGTGAGTGTTAGCTTCATTCTCAGCATCTTGCTCTGCTGTTATTGCAGGGGCATCACCTATTGGTGATTGCCATCTAGCCTCAGCTATATTTTGAGTCCAAGATTCATGTGGTTTTTGAGGCCAAAAAATTTGATTTGCTTCATCCCAAGTATATCCTATACCGGCATAATTACCTCTAAAAGGTGTTCCACCTAATTTATGTGTATTAGCTACTGTGTTGTAAGAAGTTTGTTTCCAAAGATGTTCTGGCCAGCCGTGGACTCTTTCTAAAAAAGCTTGTCCTTTTGCTTCTGAAGCCGCGTTACCATCGTCAACAGCATTGACTGTTAAAACTCTATTGTCTTCTGATATTTTTGCAAAGTGTGCCATAATTAATTTTGAAATTTATACCTTATTACTACGATTCCGCTACCACCAGAGTTTCCAGTTGCTCCTGGAGCAGGTAATCCTACTCCTCCGCCACCACCACCAGTGTTGGCATCTCCTGCTTCACCTTGTTTTGGTTGAGGTCCTCCTGGGTGTCTATCTCCACCTCGGCCTCCGCCGCCTTTTCCTGGGCCTCCGCCTCCGCCTCCACGTCCTGGATCTTGGTCAGTTCCTCCGCCGCCTCCTCCAGAGTAGAAGAAAGTTGAACACGCAGGTTCACCAAAAGAAGATGGTGCAATTGTTGACGAAACTCCAGTTCCACCATTACTAGCGCCATTACCAGCTCCACCGGCTCCGCCACCACATCCACCGGATGTTGGGTTTCCGTTTGAACCTGGTTGACCTTGAGGTGGACTTACAGGAGGTGTATTTCCTGCACCACCACCCGCTCCGGGAGAGGGAGCATAACCAGCTCCTCCGCCAGATCCACCGGGCATTGTAGGTAATGGAGAACCACTATGTGGATTTCCACCAGCTCCGCCGCCAGTAGATGTAATTGGACCAAAAACTGAATTTGCACCTCTTTCTGATGCTGATGGGGATGGAGTAAAACCTGCTCCTCCCGCTCCGACTGTTACCGGAAGACCACCTGTACCAATATCAGTTAAAGATGCACAAGTTGCTAATGGAGATCCTGTCCAAAGTGGAGTTGTAGATGGGTCTTGAGATTCTCTATAACCTCCGCCACCTCCGCCGCCGCCTGTTGCAGGGCCTCCGGCTCCTCCGCCAGCTATTATTAAATAATCAACTTTGTTATTACCAGAATCTTTACCTTGTGATGCTACACAAAGTGTTCCATCTCCTGTGAATACATGAATTTTATAATCACCTACAGTAAAAGTAGAATTACCTCCGGTTGCTTCAACATAAGCAGGTCCTGATACTGCTGTTGATCCAAAACCTAAAACTTGATAACCGAATGATTTGCCTTTACGAGGACTTGTATTTTTCTCACTCTTACCAGATCCTGCTCCAAACGAACCCGGTGTAGAATATAGGGTTTTTACATCTTTCATATCTAAATTCCTTATGCGTCGTTAGCCGCGTCAGTAGTAAAGAATAATTTAATACCTAGAACTCTAGATTCACCGGTAAAAGTATCTCCACCGTCTGCAGCTTTTCTAAATAGTTGAAAGTAAGATTGCTCACCTGCTGCAGGAGAACCTGCAACTGTCATTGCACTACTTTCAGCTGTAATTTGTTGATCTTCGACTGTTCCAATACCAGCATCTGTAACTTCTATTGCTGTTCCAAAAGCAACATCAATAGTATCGCCATCGGCACATGCAACGCCTTGTAAACCGAATATACAGTTTCCTGTGTTTGTAGTAGAAGGTGACCAATAAACTTGGTAAGTCACTGTTCCTTCATTCCATGATTTTGGCATAGCCACTGTGAATTGAGTATATTGTTGTGTACTTGCGTCAAAGTCCCATACATTTAAATCTGGTCTTGTAGCTGTTGTTTCAACTAAAGCTGCGTCTGCAGGATTTGTTGTTGGTCCATACATTGCTGCAGCGGGTACCCACATAGTTTCTTTACCAGCAATTTTTAAAGCTGAACCGTTTCCTTGTAAAACACCTGATCCTTTTGGAACAAGGTTAATACCTACGTTAGTTTCACCAGACGCTGTAAAGCTAGGGTTGTTACCAGTAGCTGCGTTGGCATATGTTAATTCGTTTACTGCAGAACTTGTAGCAGTTAATAAAAATAATTCGTTTCCGTTAGTATCTAAAATAGAAGTTCCAATTTTAGGAGCAGTTAAAGTTTTGTTTGTTAAAGTTTGTGTTCCAGTAAGAGTTACATCTCCATCACCAAAACCTAAAGAAATTATATCTGGATTAGTTCCATCATTAGCTGATGCAAATACTATAGCATCACCTTTGTCTGTTGCTGCAAAAGTAAACGTAGCTCCTGAACCAGAAGCATATTTAAACTGAACTGTGTGAGATCCTGAAGTTGAATTTCTTAAAAAATAAAAAGTTTCTACATCTAAAGGAATTGTTACAATTTGGTTTCCACTAATTGAACCTGTAAACTCAATCATTCTGTGTTGAGCTGTTCCAGTAGTATTTCCATCTACAATGGTTAAAGCAGTTGTTTGTGCTCCACCAGCGATCGATTGTGTATTAAAACCACCAGTTAATTGTTCTATAAGATTTAAATTCGAGTTAGTTTTTGTTCCCCAAGTACCGGCATTTTCGCCAGTTGCCATTAGTTCTATACCAAGATCCGTAAAAGTTGATGCCATAATTTTTTCTCCTTAAGCCACGTTTACGTCTGTATAAGACGTATTTCCTGTTATGTCAATATCTTTGTATGCTAATGGAGATACATTTCCAACCGCTGTTGTAGCTTCTACACCAGTTAATCCTACTACATCTGCAGGTGTTATTGCCCCTACGGACGACGTAGAAGACACTCCACTTAATCCTACAAGCATTTGATCAAGATCTATTGATCCTACAGCTGACGTTGTTGCAACGCCTGTTAATGGTACAAATTCTACAATACCAGCTATTAGTTCACCGACTCCAGCTGTTGCAGAAACTCCTGTTAATGATGCTACAGAAGTTAAGTCAAGTGTTACAGAACCTACTGCAGAAGTTGTAGCAACTCCTGTTAATCCAAATGTTAATTGAGTTGGATCTATTTCTCCAACAGAAGCAGTTGCAGAAACTCCGGTTAATGAAACTGTTGGTGATAATATAATTGTTGGTGAACCAATTGAGAATGTTGCAGAAACTCCAGTTACTCCCATAACGTCAGCAGGGTTAAGCGTAAACATGCCCCAACCATTCTCGCCGTAAGTTCCATTACTCCAACCGTTAACACTTAAATTTGATACGATTGCATCAGGTGCAGTTAATTCTACAGTTAAACCAGAGAAACCCCAACTTTCAAAGTTCCAAGTATCTCTACCCCAACCTTGTTCATTGAAAGCTGATATAGAACCTACTGATGATGTTGTTGATACTCCAGTTACAGCTACAACAGGACTATTACTTTCTCCCCAAGGCTCTTGACCCCATTCAGATCTACCCCAACCTTGTTCAGAAGATGCAATAGGTTCACCTACAGATGAAGTTATGGATTGACCTGTTAAAGTTATTACTTCGTCATTAGCTTGACCCCAAGAACCACCGTCGTTCCAGGTATCTGCACCCCAACCAGTTGTAATGGCTTCAGTTGTGCCCCAACGACCGGTGCTCCAGGTTGTGCCTGATTCGTTCCAAGTGTTGGCCATAAGGAAGACCTCCTTATGCTAGTCTAATGATAGCGTTTGATGCGTCTGCTGCAGGAAATTGAATTGTAAAAGTTCCGCTGGATACAGTTTTGTCACCACCAAATGCGATAACAGCACACGCTGGATCACCTGATGCGGAATCATTATAAATTAAACATCCGTTTGCTGTGAAAGATGCACTTGTGTAACTCACATCGTTAAAGTCACAAACTGCAGTTGTGCTGTCTGCAACAGGAGTTATGCTTGTAAGCGTCGCGCCACCTGCTGAGTACGCTGATCCTGATGTGTTAGAAATTTCGTTTGATGTTGAATACGCTGTTGTAGCAGCCCCTAAAGATGCAGAACTAGTGTATAAAGCTATTTTAAAAGTGTTGCCACTTGATGCAGTAAAGTTGTGAACTCCTTTTAAAAGTTCTACTTTAAAACTTGTACATACCGCCGATGATATTGCCATAATTTTTTCTCCTTATTTATGGAGACGGGGACTTAACTGGTATTCTAACTGTTCCGTCAGTATAATCGTCTCGTCTTCGTCTTCCAAGCTGCATTCCTGCAAACTGTTGTATAGCATTTTTATATTTATTTTCGTATAATGTCAACATATCTAATGGGCCTTTTAAAAATCCATATGCCTCAACCAGACAAGCATATAAAAGTCCATTTGGAAAGTATTTACTCAAGTATGTTGAAGTCGTTGAACTAGATAATCCTAGTGGAATCATATTATAATATATTCTAAACATATAACCAGCATCAGGCGTCGGGGCTAGATATATACCCCCAGATGTCGTACTAGAATCTCCCGTAGCTCCTCCAAACATAGCATAATATTTGGGAAAGCCTGTTACAGAATTTGTAGTATCCGTTGGTTTTTGTATGGTTCCAGAAGGACCAAACTTTCTATCTATGTACTCAGATAAATATGTCTGATCTTTTTTTTCTAACCAAGTTCCATTACCTTCTGTGTTTGCTGTAGAATCAAATACTTCTATTCCTCTAATAAACAAAGCTCCTGTTGATCCTTTGGTTCCTTTACCAGGAACATTTATAGTATTATCGTTTGCAGCTAAAGTTCCTTCTGAAACATATCTAGATGAATCCATAGGAAGCTCTTGATATATTCTAAACTCAGCATCTTCAATAAATCTATTTATAACAGCAGCAGTAAATACATCAGAGCCTACCTCTGTGTAATTTCTAATATCATCTGTTAAACTTGAGTATGTTGTTCCAGCCATAATTATGCTCTATCATTTATCGGTCCAATTGTACACTGTAAACCGCCCCCTGTTTCTGTGCTTGATGCAGTATTAACTAAAGTAACATTTATTCCATCAAATTGTGTAGAAAATTCAGGTTGACCTGTTCCTTTAACCTGAGTCGTATTTAATGATGCAACTTTATAAGAACCAAAAACTTTAGCTAAATTACTGTGTGAGCTTGCAACTGTAGATTCAGGAGATACACCTCTATAAGGTGCAGACGTGCCTCTAGTACATCCTGTTAACTGATTTGATGATCTTCCAGTATATTCAATAACTTCGTTTTCATAAATTCCTGTTGTGCTGTTTACTTTCTCTATTACAATAAAACCAGATGTTGGAAATTCTGATCCATCGGTAAGGTCAATTGTTGTTGCTGAATCTGTTATTGCTCCATTTAAAGTTGTTGATAGTTCTAATGTTGAAACTGCAGCTCCACCAACAGGTTGTTTAACATTACGCAAACGAATATGATCATTAACTTGTAGTTCTCCATTTGGAAAATTAATTTTTAAAGTAGTGTTAGATGCGGTTACGATAGGATTTTCAGGTAAAAAATCTTCTGTTGGAAATTCTGTTCTCGCAGGGCTAGCGTGTTGTAGAGCTTGTGGATCTGCATTTGTTGGTTTAGGTTCTAATTGTGGTTGTTTAGGTTCGTATTCTGAAATGTGTACAAACGCACCATTCCATTCTCTTACCATTTCATTGTATGGAAAAGCCATTCCTGATCTGTCAGAAATTGCTAATGCATATTTACCTTGCGAAAAAACAGCCATTAACTAACTCCAGGGTAATATATTTTAGGAGATATATATGTAGAGTTAGAAGAACCATCTTCGTCTTCCGCTCTTAACAACTCATCTTCATATAATAATTTTAATTCTTGAACTCTTTGTGGTGCGTATTTTACAGCTAAGTAATAAGATAATCCTGCAATCATACATGGCACAAATCTATATGGCACATCACTTGCATTTGTGTATGCACCTACATCATCAATTCTTTTTGTATAATAAAAATTTATAAAATTACCAGCTTGTGAAGCACCTGGTGTTAAATATAAAGTCATTGTGACTTTATCAATAAATCTTTGAACCCAATATTGTGAAGGTAAACCTTTATCTGTTTTATTTGAAAACCCTTGATACTGAGATCTACTAATTTTTGTCAGTGGTGTATCAACATTTGTAGAAGCGTTTCTAAAATTAGCTTCTTGTATATCAGTCATTCCATTTGGAAATTGAGTTACAACATCGTTTATTGCGTGAGTAGCAGCTGTGCTACCGTTAATACCTCTTGTACACCCAGTTAAATTTAAACTAGAAATTCCTGTGTATGAAATTTGTTCACTATTAATTGTGATAATTCCGCTTGTTGACATGCCTGTTACAGAAGCAACACCAATAGTTGTAACAGCAGCATTTATTCCTGCAGAGAGAGTGGTTGCAATACCATCAGATAAACCATCTGATGGGGATCTAAAAAAAGTGTATACAGCTTGACCATCAATTAACTTGACGTTTTGGTTTTTTACTTCCCAAAACTGTAATCCTCTATTTCCCCATTCAGAAAATAAAATATTTAAAGATCGTTTTGCAGTTTTAAGTTGATAACCAGAAACCCCTTGCATCCCAATACGTTCGTATGCATCTTCAATTATTTCATCTATTCCAAGATTCTTATCGAAAACATAAGAACCCGAGGTAACGTTAGCCACTCAGACCTCCTATCCGGCTGTTAAATTCGGACCAGAATATTTATCTGTTAATAAAGTGTATGCAGCAACATTTGTTTTAGTCTTACAAAAAACTCCTTTTGGAAATAAAATTCCATCTTCAGGAAAATTAAAATTAATTACATCACCTGTTGGGACGTCTGCAAGAAATAAAGTTGCCCCTGAATTTGATGTTGTTGTAAGTTCTAGAACACCTGCGCCTCCACCATCAGAAGCAATAATTATACCTCTTAACCTTACTGGTGGTTCAATGATTGCTGTTGCACCTGCAGCAGCATCAGATCTAGTAGCTTGTATATCATTTTTAAACGACATTTGTTTCTCCTTAAAATTAATATGTGGGGCCGAAGCCCCACACTAATTATTTATTATGCGCTTACACCTGTTCCAGCTACTCTAGACTGGATTGTGTTAAAGTAATCAACTACTAAATGATTAGCATTTGTACCTTTGTGTGCACCCATAACATTGATTTCTAATGCAATGTCATCTGGCACAGTTGTAGCAGCTTGTACTCCAACAGCATTACCATTTAAATACAATTTAAATTGATTTGCAGTAACACCCACTTCACTTCCAGCTGGTTGGTATTGGAATCCTAGTCTAACTGAGTTAGCTGGAATTGCCTGTACTGTAGCTGTTTGTGTAGCGATAGTAGAATCTAGCATAGTGAAAGTAGATCCACCTGCTGTGTCTAACATATCAAAAGATACACCTGCTCCATTTTTTCTAGAAATGAATTGTATTGTAGTTGTATCTTGTAAGTGTGAGAATCCGATACCATCAGTTGGTAAAGTATCTGAATCTGCATAACCATCTTGAGCAAATCCTACCCAAGTGTTTAGATCACTTACATCAGTGATTGCAATGCTAGTTTCAAACCACCATTTTTGGTTTTGATTGAATTGCCAAACCTCTGGTCCTGCAATACCTTGGATCTCACCAGCGGCAGGAGCATTATCTCCTTGTCTTAACCATCCACCAGCATACTCTGCTAGTTGAAAGTCTGATCCACCAGTTGATGTAACTGACCAGTCACTTGCATTGTAAATCTGCCAGTCGTTTTGATACGCTTGTTCTTGTGGTGATGTACCACCAGTTATAAGCGGTTGTTTGATACCACTAAATAAAGAAGTAGCACCATCTTTTCCTCTTACGTTTGTTACTCCGTTTGAAAAGTGTGTTGTCATATAATCAGCGCCTCCGTGCGCCAGTCATTCTCCCTAAGAAAAGAATAACCAATTTATGTTCAATTAAATCTTAGTGTGGGTATTATATGTTATTTTTTAGTAGAGTGCAAGAGAGCCTACGGTATTTATGCATTTCAGCAATGTAGCTTTTGATTAAGTAGCTACAGAAACTTGTGGAGCTGATCCTTCGACAATATTTTGTCTATGGGCAATAGCTGCTTCTTCCAGCTTGATCTTTGTGATGACTTCTCGAACTTTGTCATCAATTCTGACCATTTCAAGAGTGTATCTACCATTAGATAGATGCTCCTGTTCCCACTTCAACTCCAAGGACCTTTTTGCTTTGTAAAGGTCTTGTATCATTACTAACCTCCTCATAGGTTATTCGATAAGGAATATCTCTAAACATTCCCGATGATTCCCATTTTATAACATTTTCTCCGAGTTTGTCAAGGATTGCTTGCTCTAAAGAAACAGCGTCATCATTAGATTTTACTTCAAATCTAGCGTGATGATCGTATGCATATATGTTTACTAGGAATTTTTTCATGGTTTTTCTTTCTATTTTATGATTGTGGCGGAACTGTGTCCCGCCACAAAAAATTATTGATTAAGCACCTGGTGATGCAAAAATACCTCTAGGGTCAGATACACCAAATACGTATCTTTCTCTAGCTTTGTATCTTACATTGCCAGTATCAAAGTCACCTTCCATTTTAGTAGTCAATGGAGATCTTTCAAAGTGTTTCATACCATTTGGCACATCAGTGATAATGTAGAACGCATCTGTGTCTGTTAAGAAATTGTTAACAGAGTATCCTTGAGGAACCATCCCCATAGATTTAAGTGCGTTGACATCATTATCAGCAGTTCCAACTCTACCAGTAGAAGCCATAAGTCTTTCAGCTGTGAATTGTAGTGCAGATGGAATGATCATCTTTGTAGCCTTAGCAGCGATCTTTAAACCTCTTTCATCAGTAAGCGCAGCAATGTCAATCATTGATTGCTCTAATGAAGTTTCGTTTAAGTCCGCAGCTGTTGCCAATGTATTACTGAAAGTTCCAGCAATAGTTG
>WLWE01001695.1_pt1 | contig 15618 bp, 21 predicted proteins | sample 6718301 | NCBI WGS metagenome assembly WLWE01 (sample SAMN12718691, study PRJNA515312) | sponge metagenome | isolation source: marine sponge | host: Mycale hentscheli | place: New Zealand: South Island, Marlborough, Capsize Point | collected 2003-05-01 | reverse complement strand
TGAAGTGGACAAAATATTGGATTTTAATTTTCTTTGGATCATTGGGCGCAAAGTTTCGTCTAATAGACAAAACCTTCCTACTACCTTCCTCGATTGTAACGACGTAAGGCAATTTTATTCCCGTTGGTTCTCCGTCGGGACCAACATCTTCGAAACCTTCTAGATCTAAATTAACGTGGCATTCTAGAACTGTATATAAAGGATCTACTTTTTGGGATTTTGTTACACCTTCGACTTCTCTTTCTTTTTCTTCTAAGTCATTAGTGATTGTACCGGTTGGTTTAGTTAACTCGATGTCAGAATAAAAACCTGCAGCCATTTGCTTACGCAAATCATTTTCTGACATCTTGATAACATGGATGACTGCTTCCGCATCGTCTAATGAGGTAGCCGTATATGGAACAACAAGGTCATCCGCTGGAACAAACTTAGAAACAGCTCGTCCCAATAAATCGTCATAATAAACTTTTTTAAATGTAGAACCTGACAGAGGTAAATAAAATAACATTTGATCAAACTCAGGTTCGTACTCTTGCATTTGATCCATCAACTGATAGTTCATAAAATTTTTAACTCTTTGTGATTGTTGTTCTTTCATAGGATCAGATTTACCCATAACCATGGTTCTAACTGGTCCGTCTGCAGGTAACAATTCTTTATAAGCTAAAGCTTGAAACTGAGTTACAGCTTCAGCTAACACAGGGTGAGTTGCACCTGATGCTCCTTGAAAAGGTTCTGTTCTATTTGTGTATTTAAATCCTAATAAATCTAAACCTGTAATGTAAGCTCGTTCCCATTCTTTACGAGACATTTTATATTCCATGTAGTCTTGTTGTAATTGACTACCCATGGCACTTGTATCTTCTTCTGGAAGTAATTCGTTTAAGTTTGCAAAGTGATCACCACCCTCTTCAGGCATTGGCATTGAGTTAGGGTCAAAATCAATTGTAGCCCCACCATCATCTTCTGTAATTTCTACTGGTCCCTTACCTAACTCTTCTGCAACATCGACCTCTTCCATTTGTTCTTTTAGAACTTCGTCTTCAGGTCTTTTATCGTTAGGGAGAGCTTTATCTATATCTGCCATATATTTTCTCCTAGACTTTCTTAACTTGTTTTTTTGGTAATTTCAACCCTTGTGATAAAGGCCCTTTTTTAGGTGGCACTGCCCACCATTTAAATGCAGGGTTTTTAGCTGCTAGTGTTGGGTTTTTCTTTTTTTGTGGTTTATTTTTTATACTCATATTTACTCCTTAATCTTGTTATACCACCTTCTGAAAATCCGATAGCTCTTTTATTTTTATTCATAAAGTTGGCAGTTTCATTTATTGTTATTGGGTTGTCTGGATCTTGTCCTCTTGCTAAATTATATAAATACAATTCTCTTGGCTCCATATTATCTATTAAAGCTTGTTCTTTTTCTTTTTCCGTTACAGGTTTGTAATCCATAAAAGGTATCATTTGATTAAAAGTCGATAACCAATTCTGTGGTAAAAGTTTTTTGTAAGAGTCTTTGGTAAAAATAGAGTTAAATATTTTATTTCCAATAGGACCTGATTCTGTATTTACTTGTTTGCTAGTAACTGGAAAATTTTTAATTTGTTCTTCTTCTAATAAATCAAACGCAGCTTTTTTTGTATCTTTAATAGGTTGAGTTATATCTTTAATTTGTATTGGTGCACCGGCTTGACTTACCGCTAAATCTGTTTTGTATTGTTCAAATTTATTTAAATTTTCTTCGCCCATTTTTTTAACATTGTTAAGAGCACTTTGCATTCTTTCTTTCGCTAAGTCATCATAACCAACATCACTTAAATCAGTATAATCTTTTTTAATATTTTCAATGTACTTCATCATATCAAAATTAGATTTATTTAAATCTACAACTTGATCAAAAATTTTACCATCACCACCGTTTTCAATAAATTTTGCTTTTATTTCTTCTAAGTTTTGTCTATCCCCACCTTTATAAAGATTAAAAGACATAGCTTGCAGCATACTTTGATAGGCTTTTGCTTTACTCATTAGTGGCTCATTATTTGTATAATCTAAATAACCAAGAAGAACATCACCAACACCAAATAACTTACCTGGTGTTTTAGAAGCCATACTTAAAGTTTTTCCTGCTTTAGAGTTTGCAAATTTTTTAAATCCGTCTGAATTAACAACTGCTTTTAAATCATCAGACAACATTTCATACGCACCAGATAAACCAGAAGATAGCATTGGTTGTTTAACGGTACCTGTTTTGTCTGTAATGTAAGCTAAAATTTGTTTATCCATATCTAAAGCATCTTTAGATGTTATTTTTTTAGCAGAATCAATTGTTTGTGTTGTTCCTCTTTTAGTTGGAAGTACTTCTTCTAAACTTTCAAATATTGTTTTTTCAGTTTTTGAATTAGGGTCATAAAATTTAACAGACTCATCTATATTTTTAGCTATCTCTTCTCTTATTTTTAAATTACCTGTAAACTCATCTATTAAATTTTTACCTTCTGTTTCTAATCCGGTAGTTCCTGTTTGTTGTCGGTTTAATCTAAGTTTTCCTAATGATGATTTATCTCCTGTTAAGTTAGACCAAACTCTTTCTAAACTTCTTTGTTTTTTTAAAGCAGCTTTATACTCAGATGAATTAAGTCCATAGTTTGCTTTGGCTTCCTCTAAATCTTTTAAATTTTTAACTGATTGATTATCAAATCTTGATTTAAATGCGTTTATATCCTTAGCAATAGGAGTTACGTTTAAAAAATTTTTAAAATCTAAATTTCTTAATGCACGATATGAACCAGGGTGGTCGTAATTTATTTCTAATCCAGGAAATTCTTTTTTTAAATCATTGGTAAATTTAGTAAATTCTTTTACTTTAGAAAGAGCAAATTTTCTTACTTCAGGTTCATCTGGAAAACTATCATAAATCATAGATCTTATGTTTCTAGTATGAAAACCCGACATTGTTTTTGAATCAACTAAAGAATTGTAAACATCTGATATTGCATTTTGCGCGTCCTCGCCACGTAAAAACATAGGTGTTTCATTAGTTCTAACAAACATGTTGTTAACTAATTTGGATGTTTCTTGATTTATTCTTGATTTAGTCATTCCAGTTTCTTTAACTAAATCATCAATTTCATTAATCCCGTTCTTTAATGCTTTAAAAATTTTTTCTTGGCTTTTTGTTTGTTTTAAACCTCTTGCTTCATTGCCTTTAAAAATATTCATTTGATCTTCTGTTAATGTATTTGCTAGTGAATTTTGTTTTCTAAACTTAGAGGATTGTTTTTTAGGGTCTATATATTCATAGTAAGATGCAGGGTTACTTAAATCTTTGCTTCTACCGGGAAAAAAATCTAAATTATCTGCTTGATCAGGATATTTAAGTTCAATTTTTTTAATTACATCTCTAGCAATATCTGCTTTACCAAAAGGTTCTCCTATTTTGACTCTTTCATCATATGCTTCTTTAAAAAAAACATGATACGAATCTAAAAGTTTAGTTCTTTCGTTGTATGACATTTTAGCACTTAAACCATCATCAAATCTCATCCGTCCACCCTCTGCTGCAGGGTTACGTCTCATGAATGCATTGATTGCATCTATTTCAATAACATCTGGTCTTTGTGGTGGTTGTGATATTTCTGAACCGTACTTCATGGTTCCTGAACCATATTTTTTGTTCATCATGTTTTTAATTTTGTCAGTTTCAGCGCTTGCTAATCTAAAAGCTTCTTCGTCTTCTTTTACTAATTGTTGAAACACGCCACGACTATCCTGTGAATTTAGTGCGTAGGTTTTAAACCATCCCTGTGCTTTAAAATAATCATTGCTCATATTAAGTTGGGTCGTAATCACCTTGGACATCTGTTACAAAGTCCGTAGGATTATCTTGCATTTGTTTTAATTTCTTTTTCTTTTGTAAAGTTACTGAAATGTCATTTATTAATGTTTTGTCACCACTTAACGTTTGAAGTTCTGATACGTCTGAATATAAATTTTTAACATTGTCTGTTGTGTTTTCTCCCATTTCAATATTATAGTCATCGGGTCCAGTTTGTCTTCCTTCTGGAATACTTTCAGTTGCTTCAAATGTATCTGCTGGTTTACCTTTAGTTCCTTCATCCGCTATACCTGGTGTGTATCTCATATTGACACTTTCACCGAGAGCTGTGTTACCACCAATATAATCTATTTCTACTTCACCAGTTCTAACGTCGTAATAAACATCAACATTACCAGTTGGTGTGTCTAATGACTTAACAACTTGAGCATCTTTATAAGCTGACCCTTTTGTTTTATCTAATCCTTCTCTAAGTGCTTTATTTACTAATGGTTGTAGCCAAGCCGGTGCACCTGTGCCACCATCTATAATTACTTCGTCTATTACTTTTTTGCTCACGGCTCCTGATTCTTTACCAAGCATTTTACCAATACCTAATTTAAGAGCAGCAACTCCTCCAGCTGTAGCACCTAATAGTTTTAAAAATCCTCTACGACCTTTGTCAACTATGTTACCACCTGCATAACCTGGTCTTAAACCAGCAATACCTCCGTCTGCAAATTTATAGTTTAAACCCACGCCGCCAGTGTATCCATCATCAAAAAGATTTTTTTCAGCACCTGCTGTAAAAAACAAGTTGCCGTCTGGACTACCAAATTCTTTTTGATAACCCGCAACACCAGTTCTATCTGGTGATAATAAATTATCTCCTTTTAAATAAAAATCGTTGTAATTAACACCTGCACCTAAGTTAATGCCATCGCCACCTTCCATAATTTCTTTAGAAATATCTGCATTAAATATTCCGTCATTGTAACTAAGTTTAGGTGTTAAATCAGAACTTTTGTATGTTTTGCCATCAAACGTTGTAGCCTCTGTACCACCTGTAAGATTTAACTTAAATTTATCATTTATTGGAAATGTTTTATTTAAATCAAGTTCTGATTTTCTAAAACCATCTTCATTATATATTTTGCCTTTTAAGGCATCATCATAATTAAAATCAAGTTGAGTATTTAATAATTTACTGTCATTTGTGTTAACCATTCCAGATAAATCTAAATTTCCAAAAGTATAATCACCTTTACTACTTAGTTTACCTTCTTCAATATTATCACTGCTAAAACTTAAATTACCGATGTCAAAATTACCTGATGTTACAGATTGTTCGCCTTCTGTGTTAATAGATCTTTTTAAAGTTAATCCATCTATTGGAGTTATCTCAAGGTCTGCTTCTGCTTCATCTATTGCGGCTTTAAGGTTTTCTGTATTAACCATTCCTGTTTCTTTGTCTATTATTTCTTTATCTGGATATTTTAAGTCTAATTCCATTATTTTATTTTTTAACAATAGTTTTTCTTTTTTTCTTTGTTCTGAAAACATAAAAAAGTTAACTCGAGACTCAGGATTGTTTCTTTTAAATTTTTGGTATTCTTTAACCATCTTAAACATTTCTGCTTTTTCATCTTTTTGTTCAGGTTGATTACTTTGTACTTTTTCTAATACCTTTTCTGTTATTACTTCCACAGGATTGTCTTCTGCTAATAAACCATCTTGAAAACCGATACGACCACCGTTTGCCATGCCTTTAAAATTTTTAGGAGAAGTTGTTTGCGTAGATAAAAATTCATTAATTTTATTTTTGTTTTTTCTTATAATGTCAATAACTGTTTCTCTTTCAACACCTTGTTTTCTAAGTATGTTTCCTTTTTCAATCATTTTATTATATAAAAAAGTATTAGATTCTGGTCCTGTACCGTACATACCTTTTAACAATGTCATTGAATCTTTTTCAAACATATCTTCTGTGTAAGGTTTAGGTTGTGGTAAAACTGATAATCCTTCGTTAAACGGAATTCTAGTATTGTCGTTATCTTCACCTAATAAATAATTTAAACCTGTAGATGTTGTTGCTTGTGATCCGGGGGCCGTGAGTCTTGTTCTTGCCATCAAGGAATCCGAACCATGGCCAATGTCTGATAGATCAGGTTCGATAGTTGATTGACCACCCATGTAATAACCAGCACGTCCACCTTTAGCGTTTTTAGTTCTACTTGTGTTTTTAAAAGTTTCTATAATTTCATCCTCACCTTTACCTTTTTCTAACATTCTAAAAGCTTCATCAAGTGTGCCAAGTAATTCTGCTTTTCTTTGTGGGTTGTCATCTATTAAAATTTTATCTACCAAGTCATCCGTGATCCCTGGATACTTTTGTTTTAGTTTAAATCTTTCAGCAGTTTGAGTTGCACCAAGGCCTTCCATTTCTTTTATAGAATCTTCAAAAGCTAACTTTTGGTCGTTTGCTCTAGCTTCATCAACTTTGTCAACTGTTTTACCAAGACTACCTTCAACAAATAAATTATCAGGGTCTCTTTGAAATATAAAATCGTTTGTTGCTTCTACAATGTCATCAACATCTTTTTGTGTTAATCTTTCATACGGACCTTTTTTACCTATAATTTTATTAAGTTCTTTCATGGCTCCCATTGGGCTCATTTTTTTAGTTAACAATTTTATAATTTCTGTAACACCCATTACCGATTTACCACCGGCAAAACTTGCACGTCCACCTTCTGCAAAAGGCATGTCAGGATCATCTGGTGTAGGTTCAACTACTTCTTCCATTTTTGTTAAAACTAATTTACCATCACCAACATATTTGTTATCTTTAACTTTTAATAAATCTTCACCCATGTTTTCTCTAAAAATTTTTTCATAGTGTGAAAAACTTTCACCTTTTTCAAATGCACCAGGAAACGATCCAGCTTTGTTGTAAGCTTCTTCGCCATATATTTTTTTAAATACTAAAATAGGGTCATGTTCAATCATTGGCGAATATTCCATAACTCTTGCAGCATCTAAATCATCTAATTTAAGTCTGCCATTTTTATATTCTGATTGTAAAAATTGTCTGATACCAGTTCTAAGCTGACCTTCTTCGTGCATACTACCACCAAGATATTTATCATTTTTTGCTTTTAATGGTTGACCACCTGTATCTAAAAAATCTTTTAAATCTTTTTCTGCAGATGCAAGACCTGCTTCTGCATCATCTTTCATAGTTTTTGCAGTTGATTTTAAATTTTCTAAATCTTTTTGAATACCTGTTATACCTTCAGATGTTTTATTAATACTTTTTCCACCAAACTCATTGTAGTCAAGAATGTTATTTAAAAATGCCATTTGCTCGGCATCGTTCATTGAGTCAATATATTTTGCTTCATCTTTAAAAATATCTAATACGGTTGCAAAGTTTCCACCTTTATCTCGTTCAGAAGCTAATAATCCTACTTTGGTTGCTGTAGATTTGTTTTTAGGAGCAAGTTTTTTAACATTTGACCCTGATTGTTGAGATACGTCAACTCCTATGCCTTTTAATGCATCTAATAATTTTGTGTATACTATTCCTGCCATACTTAGTAGTACTCCATTTTCCTAGGTTCTGTTTTAATATCTTCATAATCTTCTGGATGGGGTAGGAAACCTCCCTGCCTGAATCGCATAATAGCCATAGTCATACTGTCGACTAAGTCATCATGATCGCCAAATGGGAATGATGCACATTCCTCAATAACTTCTTCTGCAAAAGGCTCGTCAGGAGCCCAGATTAATCCGGCCTCAAAGAGCGGAGCACAAGAATTTACTCGTACGTGCTTATCATTACCACGACTTGGCGTAAATGTCATCACTGGAATGTCCATTTGTCTTAGTTCGTGCGTTAACGGAGTTCCAGATGCTTTTTGCTCAACGATAACCATGTCAGGATTCCAATATTTGTATTGCTCTAATGCTTCACGACGCAATTCTGGAAATTCAAAACGATCTTTTACTGAATCAAGTAAAATTATGTTTGGTTTACCACCTTCGGTCGGATAAAAAACACCCCAAGTGGTAATTGCACTATAATCAGCTGTCTCCTTTTTTAAAAATGCAGTATCGTAGCTTTGAATGACGTAAGTAACGTCTGGTAAAAATTCTTTGTCCCATTTTTGCCACCATTCACGTTTTATAAGTGCTCCTTCTTCAGAAGTTGGCTCTTGCATCCATTGTGCGTTCCATTTTCCAACCGGAAGTGTTGCTTTAACACCTTCTAACTCTGATAATTTCCAATATTCTGGCCAAACAGGTCTTTTCTTATCTCCGTGGTCCATGATTGCCGGAAATTCTACAACTTCCCACTGATCACCTTTAACTTTTTTTTGATTGTCCATTAAAATTCCTGTTAAATCTTTTTTTGACCACCTAGTCATTACTAAAACTATTTGTCCGCCTGGTTGTAAACGTTGTCGAGGACCTGATGTGTACCATTCGTACGCATTTTCAAATGCATTTGCTGACATTGCGTCTTGCTCTGAGTGTGGATCGTCAATAATCAAGAGGTCTGCACCACGGCCCGTGATTGCACCACCAACACCAGCTGCAAAATACTCACCACCTTGGGCAGTTTCCCATCTTCCTGCAGCCTGACTGTCTTCTCTAAGCGTCGTATCAAAAATTTTAGAATATTCGTCGCTATCAATTAACGTTTTAGCCTTACGACCAAACCTTACAGCAAGCTCTCCTGTGTGAGTTGCTTGAATAATTTTGAGTTTAGGGTTACGGCCCACCATCCACGCTGGTAACAAGTAAGAAGCAAACTCTGATTTCGTATGACGTGGAGGCATATTGATAATCAATCTATTAATTTTTTTATTTGCAAGGTCATTAAACTTTTGAGCAATAACTCTATGATGTGCACCTTCTATAAACTCTGGCCAAACAGCTTTTGTAAAAGACATAAAGTCATCTTTTGCTTTTCGCTGAATCTTTTTTTCAGCATGCATAACTTTAAATCTTTTATACATTGCTCTAACGTCAGAAGGTAACTTATCTATTTCTATATTTTTTTTCATAAAAAATTTTTTATAATTTTTTGCACCTTTTTAACAGTGGAAAAGTATTATACCACCCTTATCTGTCTAAAACAAGCAATACAACCTAGAGTAGTGGGACCCCTTTTTGTGTAAAGGTGTATCGACTTATGTAAAAGAAAAATAAACCCAATCGGGTTTGGTACCTCTATTGATATGTAAAGATATTTGTGAGCCATGGCCCGTTAGGGCCATGGCAAGAAAGGTTAGTCCAGTAGGACCATGTATGCCTCGGCATTGTGTTGTCTAAACCAATTTAAATGCTCTCGCATTATCTTCCAATGTTTACTTTCACCTTGCCCAAGTCTTATGTCTTCTAGTGTTGCCATTGTTTCAGCAAGAAAAATACAATCATGTCTTCTTGCCTCTTCTTTATTTAGCATAACAGACTCGCCATTGAATCTGTTCTTTCTTTCGAACTTTCTTTCTGTGTTTGTTTGTGTCATATATCCTTTCTTATTATAGGATTATCCTAGTCTAGTTCGGTCCTGTTGTCAACCCTTTTAATCTCAGACCTTGTATAAGTTCCCTCACGATAACCATACTCATACTCATTAGTTTGTTTTTCATAACCACCACTCTCTCGCCTGTGTCTGATAAACTCGATCGGTCTGCCCTGTTCAATGTTTTCCATATTAACATTTAACCACTCACTTTCGCAACCTGTACTGCAAAAATATTTGGCTCTTGAATTATATTCATTAGAGGTATCTCTAGTCCATAATGCATATCTACCTCTAATCACACCTCTAGATTTTAGAAACCTATCCTGTGTAATTCTAGTATGGCAATCTGGTCCTTGGCAAAAATGTTTATTAGGCATTGTGTAATCCCCCTAACATTGCAACAAAACCACTAAAACTAATTAATGTTCCTAGTGTTGCGTGTTCGCCTGCATGTAAAAAAGTTATTACCCCTAACATCATCAATGCAAATCCTGTTAGTACCATTAGTAATCTTCCTATTAGTTCGCCTGTCATTATCTTTCCTCTCTTTCTTTCGCTTGTTTAAATGCTCGGTCTAGTCTAGCCTGTGCATTTTTATTGTCAATAAATTGTTGTGTGCCTTTGGCTAACCATATGCCAAAAAGTAAAAATAAAGGCAACACAATACAAATTACATATTCCATTATAACCTCACTTTCCAACTGCCTTTGGCAGTTCTATAATTATCTGCGTCCATATCAAAGTATGTCATCAGCTTTGCACCTTGTTTGCTTGTCCAATATCTACACTTGTCTGTCCACTTGCCTTGTCTTGTTATGTGTTTTTTATCCTTATTAGAATAATAAGTGATTTTAAATGTTGTGTTGTTTTCCATATATACCTTTCTATTTGTATGGGACAATCCTATATGAATTGTCCCATAGTGTCAAGTCTAATTTAGACTTTCTTCATATTGTTTTCTAGCCAATATTTTTGCCTCTCTTGATTGATGTTTATTCTTCATACCTTTAATCATACTAGCCAAATTACTAGGATTATAAATTGTCAATCCTGTTGAGTTAGTTCTGATTAATTCTGCCTCATCAACTTGTATTCCAAGTTCTGTTGCAAGTTCAATACCCTCACTCAAATACCTGTATGCTTTCAATCCAATTTTTAATTGGTCGCATTGTTTTTGAATTGTATCAATCCAAGTTTGGTGTTTGGAAACTAAATTGCCTTTTGCAATTCGCCATTTTTCAAAATGTTCGTACTCATCTTTAGTACAAGCTATTGCTCTTGATCTGCAATAAGATGTTCCAATTACATCAAGATAGTATGGCGCATTAAATTCTTTTTCCATACCAATAGCATTATCATCACTATGATAATTACCATTATGACCTAATGCTTTCATACATTCTTCAACATGTTTTGTTTTGTGTGGGTTATCTTTGTTTTCGTTTTGTTGAGCAAAGATATCTGGGTTTAAGTCTTTTGCTTTTAGTTCTTCTCGGTAGTATGCAACTGCAAACTTTTTGCCCTCATCACTACTATACTCACTACCATTTAGATTGCCAAACAAACCAAAATCAAAATGTGATTTAGTTTCTACTTGTTCATTATCCTCATCAACATTTTCATTGTGCGAAAAATAAAAACATTTATCTTTTGCAACAACATCACAAGGTTGTCCATACTTCTTTTTAAAAGTTCGGAGTATTGCAACATCTTCTGGTGGATATGATCTTGAAACAACTAACTTTGCAAGTTCACTTGCATTGAAATATTGTTTATCAACATCTTCTCTTGCTTGAAGAAATGCCTCTCGTTCTTGCGTGTCCTCATTTTCAAAGACATTTTTTATTTTATTAAAGAGTTTGTTTCTTAACTCGGTGTTCATTCTTATTTTACTCATTGTGTCCTTTCTATTTTTATTTATTTGCATAAATGTAAATTAACACTTGACAATAGGATAGTCAAGCATTATATTTGATGTTCAGCCTCATTTGAGGATTTATCGCTGAAACAAAACTATAAATCCTAACGGGACTTGCACCGGCAAAAGCAAGTAGGATTAAAGCCAGGGATACACAGACAACCTGGCCTGATCCCTGGTCCATTGACACCTGTTAAAGTCAGGGCTCACAGCTAGCGTGGGGGATCGATGGACCTGGGATCAGTCATTAATGACTGTGGGATTTGAACACTATAACATGGGGCGTGATACCCGGACGGTATGGGATTGTATAATTGTACTTAATAAGATCCTCCCCCACGTAGCATAGTGACTGGTCAAAGCTCCAAGCTTCAAGCTTGACAGCTGGTATAGGATGGTGTAGGATTAATTTAGAAAGAGAGAAATGATTATGTATAAACTATCAGAAATTATCGATGCATGGACAGCGGTCTATGGTGAAGATATGATGACGGAATATCCGGGCTTCATACAGCACCTGACAGAGGAAGAATCGGAGAAAGAAAGTGAGTAGACGTCCAGGGCCAGCAATGGCCCGAGTCTTCCTGCAGCATGCGCGATGGCTCGAGGACCAGGGACCAAGTTACAAGCTTCAAGCGTCAAGCTGCAAGCGCCAAGCTGCAAGCTTGACAAGACAGAATTATAATATTATAGTATCCTATAATTTAAAGGAGAGGAAAGTATGAAAGTAAAAGACGCAAAAGAAATCACCGGCAGCTTAACACGTACAAGCAAAATGCCAGGCCTAAGTTACAGCCTGCCAGCCTGGGAGTGCAAGACCGGCTCGAAGCTCAGGAAGGTTAAGGGCTCTGTATGTGCCAGCTGTTACGCGCTCAAAGGAAATTACACAAGATACAAAGCTATTAAAGCGGCCCAGTATGTAAGACTCAAAGCAATTGAAGACTCAAGATGGATTGAAGCAATGACAGCTCAGGTTAAGCGGTCAACTTATTTTAGATGGCACGACGCCGGCGATGTACAAGATTTAAATCATTTAAATAAAATCTATGAAGTATGTAGACAGACCCCGGACACCAAGCACTGGATGCCAACACGTGAAGCGTGGATAAAGGACCACCTGGACAGCAAGCCAGCTAACCTGGTGATCAGGTTCTCCCCTCCAATGATTGGGCAGCGCAACGACAGCTGGCCTAACTCTTCAATGGTGGTGACTGAAGGCGCAACGTGCCCGGCACCGCAGCAGGGCGGCAAGTGTGGCAGCTGTAGACAATGTTGGGATCCTGCTGTAAAAGTAGTTTCATACGGTAAACATTAAAATGTGGTATCATCCAAAAAAATATAAAGAATTACATGGCATAACTAGCCGCAAGTGTAATACGCGCCAAAGAGCTCCGGGTAGTTTGCCAGCAAATGGCGCGTTAAATTCTGATCAGGTCATTAGCGAGACTAAGCCGACGGGCGATGGAGAGCGTGCACCTGGTCAGGGCCTTAAAGTTTCAAGCACCAAGCTTCAAGCACCAAGCGTCAAGCTTTCGAACCAACCTGTTCAATCGCCAAGCGACAAGCATCCCAACCAGAGTAACAAGCGTCAAGCTTCAAGCCGTAAGTAACAAGCTCTTCTATCCGAGAACCATGGTACATGGATATTGGAGAAGTTTTAGAGGGCAAAGGACCAAGGGCCTTTGCAAGTATGAAAGTGTTGTGTGGGTGCTTAATATGGAAGCCAATTTGATGAGGCGAGAATCGAAGTTTGTTACCTTTAGTAACCTTTAATTCTACAGTACAAAAGTGCCCAGAAGTATTACAGACCAATAGATCAGGAGTCCCAAGTAAGCTAATGTTTTCAATTCGAATAAGCGAAAATGATTTAAAATTTTGCTTAACATTTTTATAAAATTTAGCCTCTGGGCCCATATGTTTTTCAAGGTAACCACTGCACTTAAATTTGCAGTTTTGGTGGTATGTTTAGTGTCTGTTGATTGACGGTTTTTAATACAAGACGATGTGCACTATGACCTTTGTGGCCTATAATTGGTGTGCTGTTTTCTTGTACTTCCATTCTAACTACTTTTTCTAAATGACCATTAATTTGAACCATAATGACGGCATTAGAAATAGCATTACCTTGTCTGCTACCATCTTTATTGGCTGCTGTGAAACTAGATAAGAATTGTTGCAAATCTTGTACTCGCATTATTTTTTTATCTGCATTTCTAATAGTTGAATCTCTTCTCGAAGTCTAGCAATTTCTGCTTGGAAGTTATCATTTTGAGTTTTTAATTCTCGTATGGTAGATGCCATTTCAATTACAATTTGTTTTGTAGCTTTCAATTGATTTTCAGTTCTAAGATGCAAACTTTCTCGTTCTTTGTATTGATGTAAATCTGCTCTGTATTGTTCTGTTAACGCAGAGACAGTATCTATTGTAGATTCGTTTTCATGACTCATATCTTCCCCATGTTCTTTCTCATATTTGTATGTACGCTTGTCTTTCATATATTGACAATATAGGATAGTTACCTTAAAAAGTCAATATGGGAGTTCCTAAAAGATTAACAGAAATGCAAAAAAGATTTGCCGAGTATTTAGTATTTGGTGGTCCTGAAGGACCAGTCAACAAAGCTGAAGCAGCCGAGCTGGCAGGCTACAGCAAGAAAAGATGTAGACAAGAAGGAGCTGAACTTACCAATCCCAGACAGGCACCGCTTGTAGTTAAATACCTAGATGAATTAAAACAAGAAAGAAATTTAAAATTTGGAGTAAACTATGAAGGCCACATAGCTGAGTTAGCTAGAATTAAGGACCTGGCTTTAAAAAAGAATTCTTTCTCTGCTGCTGTAAACGCTGAAACAAATCGTGGAAAGGCAGGAGGACTATACATAGACAGAAAAATAATAAAACATGGTAAATTAGAAGACATGACAGAAGAACAACTAGAAATGAAAATGGCACAAATCGAAGAGGATTACGCAAGTCTGTTAACCGATGATAGTATCATTGACGTTAGTGAATCCGAGTTATCTTCTTCACACAAGAAGTTGGAAAAACCGACCGCTCCGAAAAGTGAATAGAACCATCAGCCTCAACGTCATAACCTGCAAAGATTCTTACAGTTTCATCATCTTTACTAAACAACCAACCTTCACTCACCGGTGTTGCTAGTTTCATATCTTTAAATTCTTTGTCTGTACCCCAGCCGCCCTCAGTGATGATATCAATCCAATCGATACGCACACGCTTATAAGGAAAGGGCACGTGTTGTTTAACAGTCTTTGGTTTAGTGTAGCTGTTTATTCTTCTAGATTTTTTCTTGGATTTCATTTCTGTATATGTATCTAAAAAAAATCAGTTTTACCAGAATTTTGTATCGCGCGCGCATAGGCAAACTGTAATATTGTGTGAGGTGACATTATAATCTGTCACATGACACTTTTTAAAATCATAATTTGGCAGACATTAGTTATATATACCAACACTTTTAGTTGAAGTGACAGAAAAGACACTTTTTTTAAAGTAGTTTTTATTTTTATTTTTATTTTTTTTACCATACATATACACTGGAGCATTTAGAATGATTCTAAAGTGTATTTATGCCACAATCGTGACATATTTATCACAGTGCTTGTTTATCTGCCTTGTTTTTGACATAATATTTCCTCATTATAGACACTTTATCTTCAGCCTCAGCCATAGTTTGAAGCAGCTTATCGGCTTCACCCGTGATGTCCACGTGTTCTGGAATTATTATATTGTTCTCACTTAACGATTGTATTTTGTACATACAATCTTCAATTACAGCTTCATATCTCTTTAGAAGCGTTCTAAACAACATCTCGTTCATATTTATCCTTCCTATTATATTTCTTTTTATTTTTTATTACTTTGTGTCTAAAATGTTTTAACTGCACAGCAATAGGATTTCGTTTTTTATTTCTTTTCTGACTCATTAAAATCCTCTGCCTGCTCTCTGCATTTATCGCCTTCTTCTTTAGAATGATTATAATCTAGCCATTCAGCGTGATTAATCATTATTGTCCTGTACTCCGGTGAAGTCTGATGGCCGAAGTTCCACCTTTGCTTTTTCTTTTTCATCGAACCTCAATTCATTATACATGTCAATTCGTTTTAGTGCCTTGTGTTTCCAGGCTCGAAGGCTTGCACCTTCTGTTTTGAATTCTTGATAATATAGGTCAGGCGTGCAGACCATGATAACTCCTTGTTCAATCTTGCTGCCGTAGACGTAGTCGTGTGCCATTGCGTACATGGCAATCTGTAAGTAATAGTCTTCGATCCATTCTTCTTTTTTCGGACGATTACTTTGTTTGAAGTCAACAATAGTTTCTTTGCCAT
>WLWE01001687.1_pt1 | contig 15648 bp, 9 predicted proteins | sample 6718301 | NCBI WGS metagenome assembly WLWE01 (sample SAMN12718691, study PRJNA515312) | sponge metagenome | isolation source: marine sponge | host: Mycale hentscheli | place: New Zealand: South Island, Marlborough, Capsize Point | collected 2003-05-01 | reverse complement strand
AGTCTTTCAGCCTAAAATAAATGCGCCCTTCTTCTTCGTCTGTATAAGGCCGGCGCAGTAGTATTTCTTCGCGCGTATTGGCCTTTTGCAGCGTCGTACAGAATTCTTCCAGATAATCATAAAACTGTCCGTCAATGGACGCGTCTTCCGACACTTCCACAATGGCGCCCTCCGTTTCAGTCATGTCTGTTAGCAGTTGATTGATCCGGGCCTCCCACTGCTCTTTCTTCGCGGTCCGTGGAAGGTGGTTTAATTGCTCGACACAAGAGCGTTGGAATGCTGTCTGGTTCATTAGCGCCTCGGTGTCTAGTTCCAAAGGCTCTCCGTTGACGTCCATAAACCAAACCGGGGGCAAGGAGTTATACTTACGCAAGTTCGCCACTGTAGCCCCTGTTACAGCCGCTCCCACGCCATACTTACGCGTGCGGCATAGCTCCGAGTTACAGTAGCTTTGTATGGGCGCGTCCTTGCACTTATATGCGTATTCTTTTTTCTGTAGCTGCTTGGCCACAATGTTGACTTCGTTAAGGGGCAAGGGCGGATCTAAATACTGCGCATTATAGGACAGAATTTCGGCTTCCCAGCTATCGGGGTAAGCTTTTCTCAAATAGACGCCCAGATTAAACAGGCCGTTGTTACGGCCGCCTTCGCTTATTTTTTGTTTGGCAAGGATCTGAAGGCACGGCGGGCCGTTGGGAATAACCGCATCCCCGGTATCTTCTATCTTTAGTGCCTGCACTTGCTCCGGGGTTTGCACATACTGCGCGTACAGCGCGAAAAACTCTTCTAGGGTAGCTGCACTCCCGTCATCGTGAAACCCGTAGCGTAGGCCGTCCTCTGCATTGTAATAGGGCATGTTTAAGAAGTTGCCTACGTCGCCGCGGTCCAAGAACAGCTTTATCTGTTTAGGAAAGATTTCGCAGCCGCCATGCCCAAGCACCGAGGCAATGTGCCCCAAGACTTCCTGCATCTCTTTGGCCGTGATCCAATCGTCTACAAACAAGAACATATGCGCGCCGCCAGACTTTGATCGACATACGATTAAGGGCAGCTTGAGCTTTCGGATTTGCGATATCAAAAGCTTGTGGTCGAGCGGGTAGGTATCTACGTCGATACAGCCCCATTTAACCTTGTTGTCTTCGTTAATCGGAATAATTCCGATACTGGCGCCTTTTCCTGAAAGGTGCCCCTCCCAATGCTTCGTGGTCCGTGGTTCGCGGACGACTGTTGCTTTACCTGTATTTTTACCGTTTGCCTGTGTTTTATCTATTTTATATGTGCCGTAGGCTTGTTCTAGCCCGGCGAAGATATCCGCAAACTTTTGTGCATCTGACATACCCGTCCCCTAGATAGAAAAGGGCCGCGCACCATACGCGGCCCCGGTTGACTTAAAACGGAATTTCATCCGATTTAGGGTCATCTCCATCTTGAGAATGCTTCACTTGCACATCGCCACTGCCAATGCTTGCCGCAAAGGCTTTCCCCTGCCCGTAAAGAGCATAATCTTCTACGACGCCTTCAAGCCCCATGTCCCAGCCGTGCCAGCTGCCTTTGCTGTTTTCTTCGCTGACTGAGCGCAGGACGTACACATGGCTAAAGCGTGGCGCTTGGAACGGGCCGTTCTTGCCCATCAGGGTGCGCCCTTGAATCATAGAATTCCACTTGCGCGACTTTTTAAGCTGCGTGGATTTCATTGCGATAAGCGCGGGCTGCGCGCCGCCGTCTTCGTCGATTACCAAAACAAAGTGTTGATGGGTTTCTTCGATATACGTTCCGCTGCCGCCAACGACGTATTCACGGTTGTCGTCTTTGCTGCGTTCCGTTTGCGGGCGTTTTTCTTCTGGTGCAAAAATATTGACGGGTGCGCCACTGCCCACTCCTCTTGGCGCCCATTCGATAAAGCGACGTTGGTATGCGCAAGGCAGAACACGAATACCGTCTTTGCCTTTATAGACATCTCCGGTCACGGTGTTGTAGATATCGCCTTTGCGGCCATCGAAATTGTCGTCATCCAGAAGCGGATCAAGGCCGGACAAGATTTTAAGAAACGGTAACGCAAGATCGTCTTGCGTCATGTTTTCGTTGCCTGAACCGGCGTCGGCTTCAAACATGCCGGGATCGAATTCTTGCACCTCGGACTTTTTTGCTTTTGTTACTGCTTTACCGGCCATCTTACTTTCCTCCTTTGATGGTTGCGCGCTGTGAAATATATGCGCCAAAGACTTCCATGGGGAATTCTTCCCCGTTTTCTACCCGCTCACGTATCCACGCCTTGAGCGTGCTTGCGTGAACGTCTTGTTTTTGTTGGGCTACATAGCCTTTGGCCGATGCAATCGCGTAGAATTCTTCCGCTTTATTGTCTTCGCCCCGACCAAATTGGCATGATACGACGTTCTTAATTATGTCGTCATGGCCGTTGTTGCGCAGCCATTCAAAGGCCGCTTCTTTGTTATTTGCAGAAATATGGCCTGCATATAAAGGCTTTATTTCTACTTTGGACCCATCGTCTAAAGTGAACGAGGATACGCCCATTTCTTGCAGGACAGACGGCAAGTCTTCGTCCGTCATTTTCAAAAGGTCTTTCTTTTTTTCTTTAAGAAATTCCTCTGCGCGTTTAATTTCGTCTTCGGCTTCCCGAATACGGCGCGCTATTTTGCCTACTGACTTTAGGCCGTCACCGTCAAAGCTTTCGAGAACATTTGATGGATCATCGCCTTCCATCATGTCGAGTAAACTACTCATGTCTTTCTCCGTGGTTCGTGTTTCGTGGCTCGTGATTAAAGAGGTTTTTGGCCCCTTGCATATCGCATATAATTATATATATTGGAGGCGTCAAGGAGAAAATGCAATGTACAGATTTAAAACAGAGCCGTATGACCATCAGCGTACCGCGTTCAATGACTCGTGGGCCGCGGAGTATTACGCGTTGTTTATGGAAATGGGAACGGGGAAAACCAAGGTCGCCATTGATACCATTGCCGCGCTGTACGAAGAAGGCCGTATAGACGCTGCTTTAATACTGGCACCAAAAGGAGTTTATGACAACTGGGTGCAGGGAGAAATTCCTATTCATTTGCCGGACCGCATTGAGCGCGAGGTTCTGCGCTGGCAAGCCAACGCCACCAAAGGGTTTAAAGAAAAGCTACGCAACTTTGCCATTCCGAGCAAAGACCGCAAGCCTATGCTGCGCTTGTTTGTTATGAACATTGAGGCCCTGTCTACGGGTAAAGGCGCAGATACCGCTTGCGACTTTTTGCGACTAAATAAGAATTCTATTATGGTCGTGGACGAAAGCACCACAATTAAAAACCGCCAAGCCCAGCGCACAAAAAACGTCGTAAAATGTGGTCGCTTGGCTAAGTATCGCCGGATCCTGACAGGCTCCCCAATTACTAAGTCCCCCATGGACCTTTTTAGCCAATGCGATTTTTTGGAGGAACGGTGCCTTGGGTTTAACAGCTATTATGCGTATCAAAGTCGCTACGCCGTAGTACAAAAACGTACTATGGGACACCGCAGCTTCCAAGAAATTACGGGCTATCAACGATTGGATGAGCTTAACACAAAGCTAGACCGCATTAGCAACCGGGTGTTGAAAGAAGACTGCTTAGACTTGCCTGAAAAGGTGTATATTAGTCGGCGCGTACCGCTCACCAAAGAGCAGGAAACGGCGTATATACAAATGAAAAAGCTGGCCTTGGCTCAGCTGGAAAATGGCGAACTAGCCACAACGCAATCGGTCTTGACGCAAATCATGCGCCTGCAACAAATATGTTGCGGCTTTCTGCGCACCGATGACGAAGAAATAGTAGCATTACCTAACAAACGTCTGGATGAACTTATGTCCATCGTAGACGAGCTTCAGGGTAAGGCAATCATCTGGGCAACGTGGACTCACGACATACATATGATTGCTGATGCCCTGCGCCGCCGCTTTGGCCCAGAAGCGGCGGCAACTTATTACGGAGGCACGCCTCAAGACGAACGGCAGCAAATTGTTACCGACTTCCAAGACCCTAACTCTCCGTTGCGGTTCTTTATTGGCCAGCCAAAAACCGGGGGCTACGGCATTACTTTGACCGCCGCTCAAACCATGATTTACTATTCCAACAGCTATGATCTGGAAATACGGCTACAATCTGAGGACCGCGCGCACCGAATTGGGCAAAAGGGAACAGTAACGTATATTGATTTAATGGCGCCAAAAACCATTGACGAAAAAATCATTAGCGCCCTGCGCGACAAAATTGATATTGCCGGCAAGGTGCTGGGGGAAAATGCAAAGCAGTGGCTTATCTAGCGCCCTGTTGCTGCTGTTGTTGAGCGTTGATTAGTCCCGATACGGGGTCGTTGGGGAACATAGTAGCGTAATTTGCCCGCATGTTTGGATTGCCGCCTCCAGCCGCCGGGGGAGGAGCCTGCACCGGCGGCTGGGCTCCCGGCGTCGCAGGAGGCGCGGCATTTGGGAGTGGTGCCGGTGCCGCCTGCGGAGGAGTATTAATACTTTGTAGGTATTGCTCAAGCTCCGCCGTGGACGGCGCCGCGTTGGCCGGAGACACAAGAGTAGGAAGCGTTAAATTAAATTGCGCATTCTGTATTTGCTCTTCCGTCGGAGTTAGCCCGGCGTTGATAAGCGCAGCATTAAGTTGTCGGTTCAATCGAATGCTTTTGTTTCCGGCGGAAGCGTTAAGCCCCTTATCAATAAGCAATTCCATCGTCGCCGGGTTACGCGCGGCTTCTTGTAGCAAATCGTTAAAATATGTGTTGGGCATATGCTGAAACTTATTACGCGCAAATTGAATACCCGTTGAAGCCTCGACTAGACCCTGTGTCCGCCCGGTAAGCTTGGATATTTGCGCCCCTATACCAAGGCCGCCGATGCGAACAACAAGGTCATAAATAGCAGAGGGTGCGTCTTTAAGTTTGTAATTTCCGCGTTCTCCGTTTACTATTGCGTCTTCAATAAAAGTCGCCTCGCGCAAAATGGTATTAAGCCTTGTTGCTTCCGCATCCGAAAACAAGCCTTGTTGCCGCATAATGCCCATTACAGACTGCTGCCCCCGGGCTAACGGCTTAAACAAATAATCCCGATACGCTTTAAAACTCATTTTGTCATCTGCGCCGCCGGCAAAAGCATACGCATGATCTAAAATAGCGTCTCGCAAACCCGCCGCCACCTCGGGACTTGTTTGCGTAGCGGCTTTTGCCGCAGCATTTAAGTTTGAAGCAGGGTTCTTTGGGCGGTTGCCGGGAGAACCAATTAACGTTCCAACCCCCGCGGCAGGCGTTTCCGCGTTGCCTAAAAACGCAGAAAGAGCAAGTTGGTTGTCGAGCCCCTTTCTAAACAGGCTGTCCTCTTTTCTAGCATCTGCCAACAACTTTTGCGCTGTTACCGAGTTTGTTAAGTCGTCTTTCAATGACTGAAACATACTTAATGCTTCGTCGTTTTGGCGCATCCATGCGGTCAAACCGTTCATGTTTACACGGTCCGTTGCAGGGTTATAAAAGTTTGATGCTTGCCCTCGCAGCATTGTTTCTTGCGCGCCACGCACTGTGCCCAGACGCGCAGCCGCACTATCTGCAAAGTCTTCTCCCGCATTGTCTGCCATGAACCGTGCGGCGTCTTGAATTTGCAACAGCTTTAAATTAGTAGCGTTGGCACTCCCGCGCATAACGGTGTCAAAAACCAATTCGGGGGGCAGTTTTGCCGCGCCGGTTCTGCTTTTTCCCAATATATCGCCACTAAACGCCCTCGTGAAAACATCATTCAAAGACCGACTAAAGTTATGCGCCGCCTGCAAGTTTAATTGGTTTTGAGTTTTAGGGCCTATTGTTTGAGAAGCTAACCCTAAATCATCCAAAGCCGCTTCCGCCATTTGGCCATAAAAATTACTGTCGCGGTAATTTCCCGCGGCCCGTGCGTCGCGGGCCATAGAAAGCATTTCGCTGCGAAATCTTGTTAAATCGCCAACGGTTACATCTGGCGCGTCGGGAGCGCGGGCCGCTTCCGCCGCTTGAGATTCTTGTAAACGCGCAGAGTAGTTTCGCTGATACGCTTGTGTATCAATTACCTTTTGCTCAGCTTGTAAAAAGTCAATTAATCGTTCTGCGTGAGACGCCACACGGGCGCGCTCAACCGCGGACAAATCACTGCCCACAACGTCGAGCCCTTTTTCCCGATAATTTCCTGCAACATTGGCTAAGTCTCTTATTACGGTGTCAAAGCTGCCTAAATCTGACTTTATTTCAGCGATGACTGCGTTCATGTCCGTGCCGTAAGCAAGAGCGCCGTCTACGCGGTCCGCGGCACCGGGGTATTTAGTTTCAAATTCTTGAAATTTGTCTTTTCTTTTATCCGCAATTGAGCGCAACCGACTTATTTCGTCCTGCGTTTCCCGGTAGCCAACAACAAAAGCATCCTCCACGGTTTCCATGTCGCGGCCAGAAACTCTATTAACAAAACGTGTAATAAGCGAAGGAAAAGGACTTTCCGGTAATAAATCTGCACGAATTTGGTCAAACGCCGCAACCACACTTCCTGCCGCAGCGGGCTCCGTTTTGTCCACACGCGTATAGAGAATTCTCTCTTGGTCGCGCGCTTCCGTTAATACTTGACGCGTTTGCGTTTCAATAACTTCCCCTGCTTTTTTTGCCGCGGTAGGCGTAGTGGAGATAATGTTGCCGGCAGTGTCCGCGGCTTTCCCTTCCACTTGATTTAACCGAGATTGTAGAAGCTCTTCATATATGTTGCGTTGCATCGTTGCGGCCGCTTCCAAAAGACTCGGATCGTCCATGGCAATCATTAAATCCACCATTTTAGTCATGGCGGTAAGGTTTTGTAAGGCCGCCCGATCCAACGTAGGTCCAGATTTTAAATCGGCAGAAATATCTGCTTGCAACTTTGCTAAAGTAGGGGACAAAGCTTTGCCCGCCGCAGTAGTCGTGTCTAAATCCACGCCGGCGTCTGCGGCTAATGTGGCTAATTCTCTGTCCGACTGCAACGCTTTTAAAACTGCCGTAGGGTCTTCGCCGGCGTCTTCTAAAATCTTCACGACTTTAGTTCCAAGACGTTTGTATCTGCCTTCGGTGGTTAGTGTAGACAAAGCTGTTTTTAAGGGTTGAATAACCGGCGCAGTTATTCGGAGTATTTGCGCGGGGTTAAATATTGCGCCTGTAATTTCTGCGGCAGTGCGCTTTAACACATTTCCGGGGTCATTTTGTTCCGCCGCTCCGCCTAGTGCCGCCGAGGTTCCTGCCGCTCCTGTTTCTATGGCCGCAAAAGACATGGGCCGCGTCATTGCTGTTTCCAACACTTGTTCAACAGGAGTAGCCGCAATAGGTTTTCCGCCTTGTTTTTTAACAAACTCCCGAATGTGCATGGCTGGCCCGAGGGCCGCGTTCCGTGAAGCGGCTAAATACGGAACAGGTAACGGTAAGATGCCTCCGCCAAAGGTACGCCCGCCTTCGTATAGCCCCCGGCGCAAAGGCGCTTCCGGAAAGAAATATTCGTTAAGCTCGTTAATGAGATACCCTCCGGTTAAAGCTCCCGCTATGGTGGTAGCCCCTAAAACAACAGGCGCCGTAACAGGCGCCGCAGGAGGAAAGGCTGCGCCGGCTGCGGCAGCAAGGGGAACACCCGCCTTAAAACCGCCGTAAGCGCCAAGACCCATTCCTCCTGTTTCAGTCATTCCCCGATTAATGCCCTCCGCCAAAGTGGCTAAGGCCCCGGGATCGCGGACAGTGGATAGTTCTTTAATGACGTCTAGGTTTTTGATACCGGCTTCACGTGCGGCGGCGATATCATATTGTGTTTCAGCGGCCAAATAGTCGGCTATGTCCGCATCGGTAAGCCCCGCTTCGCGGGCCGCGTTGTAATCATAGTCAATTTTTGTTGGTTGCAGCGCCTCGGCGGCTTGAATTGTAGGGCCTAACTGAACATTAGTGTCGGTCATCCGTCTCTCCTAAAGTCGGCGGCGTTTGGTTTTTTCTTACCGGACCCTGCGGTCATACCCAGATTAGTTGCTGCTGCGTCATAAGCAAGTTTAAGTTGTTTCGCAAAAGCAAGCTGCGCGTTGGCATCAGAAGTAGACGTTTCTGTCAAACTTTTATTTTTTAACGCCGTTTCAGTGCGTTGAATAAAGTCCGCCAGAATGTCTCTTTGCGTTTTAACGTTAGATTTTAGCTTTGCATCCGTTTGAAGAAATGCGGCTTCGGGCAATTCTTTAAGGGACAAGTTTAACTCTGTAGCAAGTTGCCGCCCCTCTAAGTTAAACCGTCGCGTTGCAGCGTTTAATGCACCAAGCGCCTGTTGCGCCTCTTTGGTTCCAGTAAACAGCGTGCCGTCTCCGCCAAACAATTCTCCAAAGGTTTGCTCCCCTAAGTAGTTTATTGCACGGGTAATCCCCGAAAGAAGCCCGGTGCCTTTTTTCAAAGACACCTCAGGGTCAATTAAGCTTTGCGACAGGGTTTCTATGGCACCCGCTTCTGGGGCAAGCCCAACCATTGTGGGATCAAACCATGCGGGTAACTGGCCGCCCGCTTCATAAATTTTCTTTAACGCATTTTGTGCCGGAACGGGAAGTTTTCCGCCGGGAGTTGAGATGCCGCTTGGTCCTAGTTTTGGAGAAATATACGTTTCCAAATCAGCAAACAATCTATTAGTCTCTGTTTGCCCAAGCGTGCCCGCAAGTAGTTCATCATACGTCGCTTGGTTTGAAACAGCGGCACGTAACCGTTCTGACCCGGTTTTATCGGTATCCCCTTTACCGCGTTCTTCGGCCCTAATAGCGGCGTCTTCGGCACGTTTTTCCGCATCTATGTCATAACCAACTTGACGCAATTCGCCCGCAATTTTAGTGGCCTCTGCACGCGCTTCTTGCGCAAGGCGACGCGCTTCGGCGCGCTCTTCCGTGCTTAGCGTTGTATCGTTTGCCCGGCGTTCCGCCGCAATGGCTCTTGTCTCTGCCCTCGCTTCTTTTGCAATCTGTGTTTGTATTGCACGATCTTCAGCACCTAACGTCGTATCCAGCGCACGTTCCTCGGCAGCTATCGCGCGAGCTTCGGCACGTTCCTCGGCAGCAATTGTTGTATCTAACGCTCGGCCTTCCGCAGCTATGGTAGTTTCTAAGTTACGGTTTTCGGCATCTATATCGTAGCCTACTTGACGCAATTCACCCGCGATTTTGCGTTGTTCTGCCCGCGCTTCCGTAGCTTCCGTGCGCGCCGCAGCCCGCTCCTCCTTAGATAGAAGAAGATCGTTTGCACGCCCTTCGGCACGAATAGCCGTCTGTTCTGCCCGCGCTTCGGAGGCAATTTTCGTGGCAAGCGCGCGCTCTTCTTGCTCTAATGTTGTGTCCAAGGCCCGCGCTTCGGCGGCCACCGCTCGTGCCTCGGCACGGGTTTCGGCAGCAATATCCATTTTAACGGCACGCCCTTCTGCATCAACGGTATATCCAACTTGACGCAATTCTCCTGCAATCTTCGTGGCTTCCGCTCGTGCTTCTTGTGCAATCCGTCTTGCTTCGGCGCGTTCTTCTGCACTCAAGGTGGTATCGGCCGCGCGTCCCTCCGCACGAATAGCCGCGGCTTCCGCTCTACCTTCCGCAGCAACTTTTTGTAGAACAGCACGTTCTTCGGCGCTAATAGTAGCACTTAACGCCCGCTCTTCCGCTGCGATGGCGCGTGTATTCGCGCGCTCCTCTTTAGCAAGCAACGCTTCTTGGCCACGGTCAAAACGAATTTGTTCAAGGCGCTCTGCGCGTTCTTCTGCATTTAACACGCGGCCTAATTCACGCTCTTCAGAAGCAATTTGTCTTGCTTCCGCACGTTCTTCTGCACTTAATTTACGACCTAATGCCCGTTCTTCTCTTGCAATTTCCGCAGCCAATTGGCGCTCAAATTTTGCTAAATCTGCGGTTGTGGCACGCCCCGCCGCGGTTATTGCCGAATACTCGCCCTGCGCTGCCTGCAATGCGGCAAGCTTCATAGCCTGTTCTTGTTGTTGATTGGCCGCGCCAAGCGCCCCAAGTTGTGCGCCCAAACCTGTTGTAGCGCCCGCAAGCTGCGCCGCAGGAGAAAGACCACGTAAATCCTGACCGCCCGCGCCCTGTCCGGCAGCAAACCTACCGGCAGCATCCGATATAGCAAACAATGCCTGCGACTGCGCCGCCTGCTTTTGTTGTTCAGGATCGCCCATAATGCTCTGATAGGTGGGCAACATCTGCTGATAGAGGCTTTCCAAAGTAGGATCGCCTCCGCCCTGTAATCTTACCGGGCCGCCCTGACTAAAATTTGCGGGAGGAGTGTTGCCCGCCCCCTGTGCCATAAGTGCGCCAACCCCTCCAGCCATCGGGGTAGGTGCCCCGCCGGGGGTTTCCATTTCTACATTCGACGCAATCCCCTGCATCAGTTCCCCAATGCCGCTGTCCACGGCACCTTGCTCGGTCATCATAATTGTGGGCTGCACCAACGCTAAAACTGATTCCGGAGTAGCCTGCGCGTCCTCGGGACCAACCAAGTCGGCTAATTCATTGTATCTAGCTTGAAGCGGCTTATCGTTGCCCCGTAAGGCGTCAATAACGCCCTTCATGTCCTCGGCCGCGTCCAAACCCGCCATCATTTGACCGGCATACTCTTGGCCAACTTGCTCCATTTGACCCGCCATGCCCTGCTCCGCCGCAATAAGCTGCTGCTCTTGTGGCCCCATTTGACCGCCCATTGGACCGGGGGCCGCGGGAGGTGGTGGGGGAGGCATCATATCTTGCGGCATGGGTTGCGCTGGACCGCCAGCTTGGCGAAACAAAGGAAGTTGCATTACTGGACCGCCCATTTGATACCGTTGTGCTAAACTGGGATCCATTTTTTGTTGAACAGACTCCGGCAGGCGTGAAAACCCTTTGTATTGGTTAGGTACGTTCATTAAAATAACCCCGCTTCTCTAGCGCCACCCGCGGCGCTAAGTCCCTGTATGCCCAAGCCAAGGGCCGTTTGAAATGGTGAAACCTGTGGCGTAGACGTTGCCGTAACCGTTTGTTGCGACGTTGGTACACCCATGTAAATGTCTGACAAGAATCCGTATTGCTGGTACGGCTGCGCTTGCTGCGCTGTAGTGGTAAGCCGCGTGGCGTCCAGACCCGCTTGGCGAATACCTCTTTCCAAAGCGCCTGACGTAATAAGGTTAGATAGATCCCGTGAGCCCAGACTAGACAGCATAGACCCGATATTGGCTTGCTGACCACCAAGTGCGCCAAGCTGCGTGCCAAATTGACCGTATTGCCCGGCCAACGCGCCAAGGCCCTGACCAAGGTTTTGTTGCTGGCCGCCCATAGCAAGAAGCTGTGCGACGTCTGCTTGACCCAATTGACCAAACTGAAGACCAAGCTGGCCTTGTTGCTGCGCCCCTTGCAAACCAAGGTTGCCCATTTGATTGGCCAAGTTGCCCATGGCCTGACCGCCCTGCATTCCAATGTTTGCCCCGGCCTGCGTTTGTGACCCCGCCTGACCCAAGCCCGCAATACCCATTTGCCCGGCAGCTTGTGCGCCCTGCATTCCAAGACGCGCTTGCCCTTGACCTAACGTTGCAATGCCTTGCGCGGCGGCGTTTTGCGCTTGCTCTACTGAAATACCAAGCTGCCCAGCAATTTGCTCCGCAGACATACCAAGTTGCGCCATTTGAGCGGCGTTCTTTGCAGCCCCTTGCTCCGCAGACAACCCAAGCTGCGCGCCCTGCAAAGAACCGGTTTGAGCTAGTTGCTCTGCGGACAAGCCAAGGTTGCCCATTTGTGTGGCAGCGGTTTGACCGCGGCCTTGCGCTGCTTCAAAGGCTGTTTGCGCGCGGTTCGCGGCGTCGGTAAATCCGGCCTGCCGCATTTGCGCCGCTGTGCGCCCTTGTTGTTCCAAAACGTTTCGACCTAGCTCGGCTTCTGCAATTGCGCCGCGAGAACCGCCAAAGGCGCCGGCGCCGACTTGCTGTGCAGCAAGCTGGTTCTGCTGTATTTCACCCTGACGGGCAACATCCGCAAGAGCCTGTTGCACCGCTTGGTCTTCATACTGGCTCATAAAGGCGCCAATACCGCCGGGATCAAATTGACCGGTTGTACCTCCCAACAGTTGTTGAGCGTTTGCTACGGACTGCCTCGCACGGTCTGCCGCGGTAGCCACGCCTTGCTGTCCAGCTGCCGCCTGCCCGCGCATTCCCGCGGTAGCCGCATCTAATCCTGCAATTCCTGAACCCGCCGCACCTCGCAGGCCCTCGCCAGCCATTTGTTGAATGGTTCCTAAATCACCAATATTGGTGCCCAAAACGTCTTGTGCGCCTTGCGTACCCGCTGCCGAGGCCGCTGCTTGGTTACGAATGTCCCCTGCCGCGTCAAAGCCAAACTGGCGAGACTCTGCACCGAGGTCCGCGAGAGTTGAGCCGAGGGCCGAGGATTGCTGCAATTGAGCTAATGCTCCCGCGCCCATGCCGGTGCCCAGCTGCACAGCATCTTGAATGCCTTGGTTAGCGGCCGCTTGATAGGCGTAAGGAATATTACGGGTATCTCCGGCTAATTGCGCCGCTTGGTTAATAAAGTCTTGCCCACCGCCCATGCTAGTCATGGCTTGTTGCAAGGCCGGAATGCCGCCTTGTTGAATGTAGTTTTGTCCGCCTATAATAGCGTTAGCCCCACCTTGTAGGTAGGGCGCGTATTGTCCAACACCTTGTTGCGCTAACGCAATGGCATCTAACTCGGGCTGTCCCAGTCCCGCAACTTGATATGCAGGCGGCGCTTGAGGATTTTGTACTTGGTTGGCAATAAACTGTTGTACGTCGGCTAACAGCGCACGGCGGTACTTTTCAATGTTGGGATCTTGGCGCGTTATTGAGGTATTAACGGTGCCATAGTTTGTTGTGTCGGTCATGCTACGGCACCCCCTTCAAACATTCGCATCATATTATACATGTTGTTCATGCCTTGTTGACGACTTCCACCGCCCGCGCCACGCACCGCATCGGCGGTCATTACAAACTCGCCATCTGAAAGCATGGCCGGAACGCTGTCAGAAGTACCTGTACCCGGACCAGAAATAGGGCCATTACGGCGCGGGAAGTTTTGTACGCCACCACCGTTTGCCGCGTAAATACCGCTTATTGGGTTGCCAAAGCGGTCATAGCCAAACACTTGATCGCTGCCTATTTGACCTTGCGCAATTAATGCTTGCAGATCAGGCAATTGCAGATCCGGTAGTGCAAAAGACGGTGCATTGGGGTCTTGAGCCATGGCGTTGGGCATTGCGCCGGCCATTTGTACCATGTCTTGGTTTGTTGCGCTTATGCCGGGAACGCTGGAGGCAGGGACAATGCTGTCGTTTACGCCGGGAAGCGGGTAACGCTCTGGAACGCCTACGCGCACCGCGTCGATTTCTTCCTGCGTTAGTTCCGGATAGGGGCTAAATCCTTCGGGCAAGCCTTGCCCTTCTGGCGGATCAAACGCGCCCGCCGCGAAAGCCACGCCTGTGCCGGCTAATGCCGCGGGGCCAAATTGCTGAAGTACGCCGGGGGTCGCCGCGGCGGCCTGTGCGGCCTCTAACGCAGCGCCGGTTAAACCTTCTGGAATATTAGCAAAATTCTTTGCAATTAATTCGGCTTTACTCGGCAACAAAACGTCTTTTGCGGTTTGTGCAAAAGTTTTACCGCCTTCAACGGCGGCTTTTCCCGTTTCTCCAAGACGCGCTAACTCTGAACTCGCTACGTTTGGAGTTGCCCCTGCCATCGGCTCGCGGCCAAAGAAGCTATACGCGGGATCGCCTTGAAAGCCTTTTCCAATGCCGCCTAAGAAACCACCTTCTTTTCCAATATTACCAATGCCGGACGAAAGACCGCCTATAGCGCCACCAATAAGCGCCGCCTTCATACTGTCTTCAAAACTCTTGCCTTGGGCTAATGACCCGAGGCCCGCGCCCAACGCGCCAGAGGCAATTGTGCCCATGCCGGGAAAAACAGCATTTAATGCAAAGGGTAAAACAACAGGCGCAATCTTCTTAACGACGTTTACAACACCCTTAACCGCCTTTTTAATCCCACCAACAAGCTTTTTAAGAAAAAACTCGCGCTGACCCGTCATAGGATTAACCGAGTTACTATCTGATCCAACCACATACGCGTCCGGATCCGCCCCCTCCGCAGCAATAGCCTGATTAATCATGGCCAGCATTTCAGGGTTTTTCTCCGCAACCTCCCGGGGAACCATAACTTCCCGCTCAGAAGCATGAACAATGTATTCATCGCCCTCGCGGCCCATGCCCGCCATGCGCTCCGCTACATCTCGCATAGAGTTAAGGCCCTCGGGCGCGCCAAACATTAAAATGCTGTCGTCTATTTCGTCCATGTTGGAAGCTAGAAAGGAGCCAATACCGCGGTCATCAACCTCTATCATTTGTGCGCCATTATTTGCCATCATGCCTCACCTCTAATAGCTTCGGGCGCAGTGACCGAAATTACCGTGCTGCGCGCTTCAGAACCCGTCCAAGGCTCGTTACAATCAGGACATTTTCCATCCGGGTAACTCGCAACTTCTTCGGGGGTATCCACTGCGTTATTACAATTTATACAATGCACCATATCAGAACTTGTGGAAGGTTTCCAGCGAGAGCCGTCTGCCATAGTAATAATAGTATCGCTCATGTTATTGTCACCGTTACTGTGCCTACACCGCCCGTGGCCTGCGAACCGCGAACATAGGGAGAATGTGCTAGGGGTACTCTAACATATCCATCATGGTTAAAGATAGCCCCCGGCTCTAATCCACTGTCATCCGTCTGTAAATTAGTAAATACCGCAAAAGTATTGCGTCCCTCCCCGGGGTTTTGCATCTGTTCCAAATACACAGCAAATGAACGCACAACCTCCGCAAGATACTGCTGGTCATACTCCGTTGGAGCAATTGGAAAGAAGGGAAGAACAAGGTTTCGGGACATTAACGCATCCCGTCTGGTTGAACGTCCACACGCGGCGACCCAAGGCGCCATGTTGTGCCGGCGTCCGACGTTTCAATCTTAAAAGCAAACGACCTGCCGCGTAATCGCACGTTTACTTGTTCCGTAAACTGCTCTACCGGCACCGACGCCGTTTTCTCCACAATCTTAGCATTGCTTTGTAAATAATTGCCGCCCGGGTAATTACGCGCTTTCAACGTCATTGTCGCTTGAGGCGTTTGATTGGTGCTGTCTCGGAATGTTAAATCCGGTATCATACGGCGTAAAAAGGCAAACTGATCGCCCTCGCCCAAGTCCATCTGACTGCTTTCAATATACGCACTAATGCCGCTGGCCGGGTTGGTGCTGCCGTCATCAAAACCCTGCTCGTGGAAATACAGCACATGATCTGTGCCCGCGGCCACCGGCAAGTCTTCCACGCCACGATCAAGCCAAACCGTGCGGGCCAACGTGCCATAGTACCAAATTTGCTGCTGGTAATTGTACACCACATAACGGTCATTCTCACTGCTGGAAGCAGACGGATAAAACCACCAAACCTCTGAAAACGCGGTGTTGGTAGACGCCGTAACCTTCTCAAGCTGGTCTGTGTTAATGTCGCTAAACACATAGTCCCGAACCGTACAGGGCAGCCGTTGCACCGCACCGCCATACACATAAAACTCTTCGGCACCC
>WLWE01001686.1_pt1 | contig 15649 bp, 29 predicted proteins | sample 6718301 | NCBI WGS metagenome assembly WLWE01 (sample SAMN12718691, study PRJNA515312) | sponge metagenome | isolation source: marine sponge | host: Mycale hentscheli | place: New Zealand: South Island, Marlborough, Capsize Point | collected 2003-05-01 | reverse complement strand
TCTTTTGTTTAGCTGGTTGGAATGTTGTATGATCTATGATAGGTCGTATAGCATCCAAACAATCTGTAAAGCTCCAGCCATGTACTTTTTGTAATAGTTCGAACCCATCGCCAGCACCACATGTATTACAGTAGTATGTGCCACGACCATCTTTATCATCGAACCTAAATCTATCTGTCCCTTCCATACATATTGGACAAGGACCATGTTTATTTTGTAGGTAGTTTCTATCTATCCCTAATGAGGATAGCACACCATACCATTTGCCAGTTACGTCTAATTTATTACTCATGTTTCCTCCTTACTTATACTTATGTTTTCTTTTTGCTTGTTTTATTTGTAAATGTTTAATGTAACTTGCACATTCACTACTTGGTTTTATTGGTTCAACATTTTTAAAATTTGGAAAGTCTTTAAATCTAGTTCGATAAGTATGAAAAGCCCAGCCTTCTTTATAGTTATGAATTGCACAATGCCCAAGCAGCATAGCATAGAATTGTTTTCTAAACTCTGGTGCATAAGTTAATTTGTTTTTAACAGTTTTAGTTTTCTTATCTACAAATCCTAATTCTTTATCTAGGACTGCGACATATTTTGATTTCTTTAATTGCACATGCCCACATTTGCTACATATGTTGGAACCAGAAAACATAGAGAAACAACCCTCACATATTATTTGGATTTCATCTTTAGGTTTAGCCAGTTTTCTTTCTTTAATTGTTATTGGTTTCTTAGGATCAAGAACCCATTGAATATCATCTTCTACAAAGCCATGTGTATATACAGCTCCAGAGTGGTCTATGATTGTAGCTTTCTCTTTGCCTTCATATGGTCTTAGAACTCTGCCAACCATTTGTATGTACATGCCTAACGACTTAGTTGGTCTAGCAAGTACGCATACCTCAGCTGGGGGGCAGTCAAATCCTTCAGTCAACACCATGCAATTACAAATTATTTTTATATCACCATTATTAAATTCGTTTAGCACACGTTCTCTTTCAGAGTGTTCTGTTGAACCGTCTATATGTGCAGCTTTAATACCAATGTCTATAAAAGATTCTGCAAGATTTTTACTATGAGCTACTGAAGATGCAAACACAATTGTTTTCTTATTGTTTGCTATCTTTTTCCATGAGGATACTATGTCTCCTATAAGTTTAGGATGATCCATTCTATCTGCAAGTTGTACAGAATTGTAGTCACCCATGGACGTTTGTATTCCATTCAGGTCTGGTATTGTTGGTGCGTAGTATTCGCAACCAACTAGATGCCCTTCTTCTATGAGTTTACCAATAGATGGAGCTTGAATCATATCTGAAAATATGTGACCAAGACCTCTGCCATCTGAACGTATAGGTGTAGCTGTTAAACCAAGCACTTTGCTTTGATTGTACATTTGTATAATCTTTAAGTATGTATTGCTTAGACAACGATGTGCTTCATCAATAATAATTAAGTCTGCTTTTGGCAGAGCTTCTGTTTTATTTGTTATTGACCGAGACCTTAGTGTATCTATAGAAGCTACTTGTGTTTTATGCCAGAACTCTGAGTTCTCACCAGCCATAATGATTCCGTGTCTTACGCCTTCATCAGTTAGTTTGTTTGAACATTGAGTTATTAACTCACGTCTATGTGCTAAAAATAAAACGTTTTGGTTTTGTTTTATTGAATGATGTACAAACGCAGATGCCATGACAGTCTTGCCAGAACCAGTTGCTGCTTGTAGTAATATATTTTTGTTGCCTTTTCTTTGGGATCGAATGATATTATTAAGAGTGTCTTTTTGATACTGTCTTAATGCCATCATCCTCCTCCTTGTAATTTACTCCTAATGCTTTAAGAGCTTCTTTCATTTGTTTTATTGTTGCCTTAAGATAATCGTTTTCTTTTTTTAATATTCGATTTATTCTTAATGCTTCATCATTAAAGTGTTTATTATTATTAGGGTTTACCATTACTCCTCCATGTTGAGTGAGCAGTTTTAATGTCATGCTCAGGACACCTCACTAAGGATTATTTAAAACGGTATGTTTTCATCTGCATCATCTGTTTCTGTAATCTCAGCAGTTGGTCTTTCAAGATAAGTAAACTCATCTCCACCAGCTCCGCCTTCATACTCTACTAGCTCCATGACCTGTACACCTACGAGTGTAGCAGTGACGCCACTTTTGCCAGCGTACTCCCATGGTCTTTCCATGTATTGTACGTTGCATAATGATCCATTACCTATGGCTGTGTCGCCAAGGTTATCACCGTATTTATCTTTAACAAATGGTGCAGATATTTCCATCTTTTCCATGATTCCAGTTACAGGATTCTTTTTGTTAAAGTGTGTGTTACGTTTTATTTTTACAAATGGTGTGCCATCTTCAGGATCAAAGCGTTCTTTCTGTGCAAATCCTTTGGCTACCCATTCTTTAGATTGTTCTGGTGTTACATGACAATCGACAGTCCATTCAGTATCTTCTGAAGCATACTTGGTAGCAGGGTTGTTTCCAACTCTAGCCCATTTTACTTTTACATTATTTAGTATCATAAGGTTTCCTTATTACTAGTTATAAATGGTGAGGGTTGCTCACCGCCTAAAGTACTCATACTAGATGAGTGACTTGTTTCTTTAAGGACAACGCTTGCGTTGTCCCAAATAAAAGTGCCAGACATTTCTCATAGAGGTGTGGTAGTATGAGAGTGTCTGGCTTTATTTTGTGTTGTCAACTACCACGTTTGACAATTTTTGTAAATTTGTTTCCCTATAGGGGGCTAATCAAATTTCTTTTCTTCTTGTTCTATGAGTTTATCTAAGAACCATCTAGCTTTTTTGAGGTCGCACACACCATCTTTAAACCTCCAACGTGCAATATATTTTTGCACTGTACCAGTTAGGTAATCCATTTTCTGGTCAAGTATAAAATCAATAACCTCTATTTTACCTTGTTGGTAATGACTTGGGTTAATTTTGTCTGGTTTATCTGATGGTCTGTCTTCATTCCACCGTACTTTAATTTCTTTATCCGTCATTGTATATCCTTTACATGTAATGCTGTGTCTATAATCAAAAGTTTGTTAATTAAATATGCTCGTTTGTAATACGGATCACCCGGTCCTTTAAATCTAGCAGGCTGCAGTCCGTTCTTTGCTATTATTTCAAATAAAATTCCTGGTGTTGTTACTATTATTTCTTTTCCTGTGTGAAACACCCATCGATAAGCTTTTGTTGTTGAAAGTGCTGATGGTTTGTCGTTGTATTCAATCTCAACCACAAGGTTTCCTGTTTGTTGTGACATTGGGTCGTATTTTACTTCGACTCCTTTGTCATCGCAGGGTATGTGTATATCCCATTCTTTGCAGTAACCGTCAACTAAATATGCATCATCGTATTTCTTTTTGACCCACACTAGTATTTCTTTTTCTATTTTTTGACCTCGTTCAAGGTCTTTTGCAAAACTTGTTTCCATGTTACCTCCTTATAAGTCTTTGGCTGTTAATTTTTAGGTAGAAATCCTTTAGTAGCAGGGGTTGTAGAGCTTTTGCACATGGTTTTAGGTCTACTATACCTCCCTGCTTTACCTCACATTTTTATTTGTTGATATAAGTCTTTGATTTATATAGTATTAATAGACATTTTAATACATTATTTTTTACTTTTACCCCACCTAGAGTACATCAGCAGAAGAAGAAGTCTGACCCGTGTACATCCTCTAGTATTAGTTTGCCTACTTCTGGTGTCTCTTCATTAAAGCTATCATCGTTCCATATTATTTCTTTACGCATGATGTTAAAGATATCTTTAGCGTACATTTTTATAAATTCGCTTTTAGTTGTATTGATTAATGCTTCTACGTCTGCAGCGTGCACACTAAAACTGTCATGTATTGCACCAAAACTTTTTAAATTTAATGCATTTATGACTAGTGACATGTGACTTGCGTCATAAGAGTGAACCCAGTTAGCACCAATTGCTGACAGATGTTCTGCAACTGTTGGTATGTCTGTTGTTTCTAAATACACGTGACTTATTTGTTTCTTTTGCAGCGAACCTTTATATACTTTTTTTCTTGCTACCCATTTTTGAGTGAGTACAGGAAAACCACTGGGCGTATTCCATGATATGTCCTTTAGGTTCATGTGATTTATTTTATGATCTACCAATGCTTGCAAATATTTTTTAATTTCTACTGGACCATGACAAATTGAATCATAAGCTTTAACTAAGTCTTTTCCTAGTGCTTTAGAATCAGAGCGTGTTATGTCGTAAACTGATGTAATACCAGCATCGTAACAATCTTGATATATTATTTCACCAATTTTTCTAGCACCAGCATCATAAGCTCTAGTCATTGAGCCACGTTTACTGATACCTTTGCGTATTAATTTCATTGGTATGTGCTGCATTTTGCTACCAATGTCTGTGTTTTTATTTAATTCTAATATTTTCTTGCCCATAACTAGATAAAAATCTTTAGGCATTTGCATTGGTATCAAACCTACTAGCTCACCAGCTTTTTCATCTAAAGACATTGCTGCTAAATGTTGCGTACCGTTGTTAACTCCGTCAATTGAGATTGGCATTGATGAATAGTATGGTTCGCCAGTGAGAGCGCTGCCTACTATCCCGCCTATTTCAAAACACAATGATAAAAATACCCATGGTTTTTCAGCTGACATCCAGTATTTTTGTGTGCCTACAGGGTTTTCAGCTACGTTTAATATCATGTCAATATGTTCAATAGTCCAATTATGTTTGTCTAACACACCCATTTTGTCTACTGAGATGTCCACTAAGCCATCATTTTCAAGAGATGTTTTGTAATCTAACTCTAACCATTCTTGCAAAGGTAATTCAGTAATTTTGTACGTTTGGTTAAATGATGTAGCTGCATGTATAAATGTATATTCTGCACCTTTTTGATTGACAACTTTTTCTTCAGAAAACAAAAAGTGCCCACGTGCTAAATCATTTGATTGATAGCTGAAGTATGGATCACGGTTATAAATACGACCACGATAATCTAAGTACATTGATTGATAAAAGCTGTAACCTAACCAACCGGGATGATGTTGAGTGCCGTTTATCGTATCTAAAATCGCCATATTTCTTGTGGCTTGTGACTGAATGCGAAGGCAGTATTGTTTGTCCGTCCAACGTCTATTTTCAAGGTTGTATCTGTCTTGAATTATTTTTAATTTATATTCTGTTTCTTTTATTTTGTTTAAGTTTTTTAATTTACTAATTCTGTTAGTGAGTTTTTCTATTTCTTTTTCTAATTTTGGTACAGCGCTTGAATTACCTAGATGTGGTTCAAACAAATCTTCGTCACGATACAGCAGCATTCCATTCAAATGTTTGTTTATGTTATCTCGTTTTATATCAATTGTATCAAAGGTTATAACTAGTCCTTCACTGTTAATTAGTTCTATTTCTGTGTTGACAAGTTGAGGGCGTAATTCCAAGCTGATTGCTGCAACCTGTGGATTTATTTTCCACCGTACTTTTTCTAATTTGTTTATGGATTCAAAAAATGCTTTATCATTGTACGAATGATCAATTTCTACATTTGATTTTATTAGTCTTTCAGTTACACCTAAAGTTTTACGTTGCCCTTTGACCCATGGTTTGTATGGGTACTTTGAAAGACCTATACGATCTTGCGGGTCAATAGATATTTTTGTGAAATTTTCACCAATTTCCAAAACATAGGGATTATAGTTAATTTTTTGTTTGATTTTGTTTTGGTATACGTCTTCCACTCTAAAGAATGGCTCACGAGTGAGAATAAGGTATCTATTTTCAATTAATTGGTCTAAGATGAAGTCACCTACCATTAAACAAATAGAGTCCTTAGAATCGAATCCTCCTGCGTTTAGTATATTTAATGCGGTTGCACCAATATTTTTAGAAGTATTCGTTAATTTGATTACACCTTCGTTCTGTTTAAACTTTTGAACTAAATAAATGAATACTGAATTAAGTATTCTGACAGTTCTAAAGTCGTTGTACACACATTGTGCTTCACGGAATATTTGTGCAGCACCTGAAGCATTGTTGTTTCTGTTTGAGATTCTATATTCTAGAATATCAGCCTCAGTGTTGATAAGATTTTGTTTCATACACCTCCTATAGTTATTTTTTACCACTATACTATACCCTTATTATAGACAGAAATACCCTTATTAGAAAAGATGTCTGGAAAAAAAACACAAATGTTATACAAACCATTTGTGTTTTTTATCTATTTGCCTTTCCAGTCTTGTTCTCTTTTTTTCTCTTTAAATAATTCGTAACTAAATAATGTTAGCCACGCACAAAATACAATAAAGCTTAACAATAACATTACTGAGCAAACAATTCTTGCATTCTGGCAGGGATTACATGATTGGTATTACAAGCGTCACAACAATCACCGTTTATTTTTACAGGGTCTGGGTTATTACCAAATCCTGTGAAGTGATCTTCACATATTACACATTTCCATATTTCTTTGCCATCACGTTCACTACCTTCTGTTGAACCTGTTACAAATGTATCAGTTATTTCTAAACCGTGATGTAGTTCTTCATCTTCTACTCTATCTGGTGCTACCATTTCTGCAAACAACATATTATGTTTGTTGAATTCATCTGCACCAATATGTTGATATTTAATATTTTTCTTTTCTAAATACTCAGCATCATAGTAAGTATCTACAAACTGTTCCATTTCATCAACATATATTCTTTTGTCTACAGTTACAACACATTGATATTGTATCTCTACATCATAATATTTACGTTGATATTCATCTAATAATAATTTATCAGTCATTAATTCGCTCCAGTTATGATGACATCATAGTAACCATCTTGTTGATATTTCAATAACAATTCTTTAGCATCTGTGTAGGTTAGCATCTTTGGGTTCATACGTTCACCATCAACCCACACTATATATTTTTTTATTTCTTTACCAGTTAGCATACTTTTCCATTTAGTTTTCTTCGCCATCATTGTTAAACCTTTCTGTTAATTCGTTACAATCTAGCATGTCAAACACATCATCATTTGACATATATTTTAGACAACACAATAGAAGATGGTCGGCTGTTATACGACCTTCTTCTACCATCTCTAATGCATTATCACGCCAGTCACGATACATTATTGTCCACCCTGTGGAATTATCATCATGTCTTCCATCGATGTATAGAATGCACCACCGGCGTTACCTTCATCATCACTACTAGCAATGATTGAATGACCATCAGTGAATTCAATGAATGGTGTTGCACTCCATCCCATTGCTTCTTGTTCCATATTGTTTAAGTATCCTATTCTAGCAACTGTTTTACCACGGAATAGTTTTGTTGCATCTTCTGACCAGTTTTTCATTTTATTAACTCCCTGTGTTTTGATATAGTGCTGATGTCATGTATTTCATGATAACCACCAGCGATCCTTGAATGTTCGAAGCTCACATGTCCCATGTTTAATAATGTCGCAACCTCATCTCTGCCAAGAGTATTAATTGTTATTTTATAAACATGTGTACCTTTTGTGGGGATAGCTAATGCTTCTTCTTTTGTTGCATAGTAAGACGAAAAATATAAAAACTTCTCGTCTTCTGTTATGTCTTTGTCTTGACACCAGTTATTTGTTTTTTGATAAATTATCATGATTCATCACCATCTGTTATTGTTATATTTATTTCTATACGTTTATCTGTTTTTAGCATGCCTTCTATTAATGTTGTGTTTATTGTTACGCAATGTCTGTCACCATTGAATAACTCTATAAGCATATCTTGTAATGATTCATCTAGGTTTATATTCGCACGTCTTAATGGTTGTGCAACTGGTGTGTGTTTATCTTCGTTTATTCTTTTATCTAATAATTCCCACTCGGTATCTTCTGAGCTCATTGTTTTTCCTTGAGGTGAAAGTACCGATGTGTTTCAATCGGCACTAAATAATTATTGTCACAAGTTGGGCAGTACCAATTCTCATTTTCTGCATCAACTTCTATATCATAGTAAAGTTCTTCTTTACAATCATCACATTGTGTATTTATTCCCATGCTTCACGCATCCATTCAGAATAATAGTGATAACCTCTGTCATAACTTGTTTGAAGTTTGATACGATATTTTTTGCGTATATATTCAGCAGCATCTTCGTCATTTACAAAATATAAACCATCATCTTCAACATATGTACCAATGAAAGCCCAGCCTTCTTTGTACATACTTGGATATATTTCTTTGAATGGACGTCCTGAACTATGGTCATAGTATACTTCTTCATTTGGATGAGTCTGCATACCAGTTGGGTATATATATTCTCTTTGAATTATTTCCATTAGTAACCTCTTGACATTTCTTCATAGGATAGTTTTTTATCCTCATCATCTAGTCGATAAGCACCCCAGTGATAATCACGTTGTAACTCATCAATCATATCATGTGAGCGTTCTAGCACATCATCTAGTATTATTTCTGACACACTTTGAACGATACTTCCATAAACACGTTCTTGTTCGATTTGTGACAGATCTTCTATTTCTGGACATTTGTCGTCTATAAAGTTTTTTACAATGTCCCATATTACAATACCTATACGCATTTCTATTAGTTTTGTATACATATTAAAACCTTATTATTTGATATATTATTATTGCTATCATAGTAAATATGAATAGCTGAAAGAACAACAGCATTCAACATTCTGCTGTGTAGTATAGTTCGTCAGCATCTGGATTTTCTTTAAAGAATTTTTGCATTTTGTAACCTAAGTGTAGTCTTGCAATCCATTCCCATATTGGCATCCATTTAGCTTCGTTTTCATTGTAAGCTGGTTTGTCTGATATATCTGGTTTAGCTTTGCCAATTTGTCTGAATTTGAATAGCCAGTTCTGAAAGTCTATGTATCGAAATTGTTCAGGCGTGTCATGATGCTGTCTAGCCCATTCTGTTGCCCAGTCATCCCATTCTTGCCACAGTGTATAGTAGTCATAGTCAACCCACTTTCTACCGTTACCATTATGTATTTTGTGTTTGAATGCTAGGTTTTCGTGCAATTGTGTTATTTGTTTTGTACCTACGTCTTCAAATACTTCACGGTCTAGTCTATATTCTATTACATTGCTTTCACATTCTATTGAACCAAAGTGCTCACCATCGTCACTTGATTGAACACCAAACCAAAACTTGCCTTCTATGTCGCCATCGTAATATCTGCCCATTATTTTATTACTCCTAATTTATATGCTAATTTAATTGTATCCATTATTTTTTCTACTTTTCTTTGGACATCATATTTACCATCATCTTCATTAAACTTTGGTTCGACAGTTAATACAGATATTTTGTTTTTTTCTAAATTATTATCATCTGCATCACCATGTTCTATGTTTATACGACTGAACGTTGTATCTATTGCGTCATAATTTAATCTGAATATATTAGATAAATCGAATACAGTCATATCATCTTTTGGTTCTATATGTATTTTCATGATTGCTCCTTATGTGATTCACGCCATTGTTTATATTCTCTAGTTTCTTTCACGATGTTTGCACTTGTGCAATGAAAGTCACGTGAGTCAATTTCATTGAGAAACTTGTCCTCTTTCATTTGTTGTTCAACAAGTTCAATCGCTTCTTCAGCACTATTTGCTTCGACATATTGAAGCATAGGATAAAGTTCTATTTCGCAAGAGTATTCATATTGTTTGATTTCTTCTATCTTGTCATAGTCTATTGCTTGTGCTAGATTTTGCATTTCATAATTTAATGCTGTTGCTAAGTTCCATGGTAACGGTTCATTAATTATTGAATTAGCTTTTATTCTATCTAGGACTCTTTGCATTAATGTGTTTACATTTGAATTTGTTAACGCTAGGTTATAGTCATCTACTTTTTGCATTTTTATTCCTTATTTGTTGTTATAAAAACCAGTACACCCTACCGCATTTGGTGGGGTGCATTGTAAGTGCTGTGCTTCTTGCATTTTCTGTTCGAATGTACTACAAGAAGACAGCAGTAACATTATTATTATTATTCGTCCCATTCTTCTACAGCTTGGAGCATACTTGCAGGCACATTCCAGCCACCATCATGTGTATCGATAACGCAACGTTTAATGTTTTTCTTGCGTACAGTGCCTACTTGTATTTCACCGTAGCGGTTTTCGAATTGAACACGATCACCGACTTTGAGGTCACGCATTATTTGTTGAGAAATGTTTTCTTTGCGTTGTTTTATTAAGTCACCAATGCTTTTCAGTTCTTTCATGTCGCTACTGTCAATAGCTTTTTTGATTACGTCATTTGCTGTCATATTATTTCCTTAGTCAATTAAATCAAAGTATGCTTGTGGATTGTTTTCAATGAACCAGTTTTTACCTTTTATAAAGTCATTGTATAATTCACGAGCTTGTATTGCATCATGTTTACCAGCTTGGAGATGCATGTTGTAACTACCCATGAGTACATCATAGACAGCTACTTCTACAGGATTAAGTTTTACTTCTACACCTGTAAATCTATTGGCAATGGTTTCATGGTTTTGACCAACCATCATGCCTGCACTGAATGGCACATCTTTTTTGATGTAGCCATATTTCTCATATATATCTGTAATATTCTTATTAGTCATTATCTATTTCCTTATTTACAATATGATAAAACAAAATAACAATGCCACCCGATATGAGTAGCATTGTTGCGTTTATGATGTCAATTACCACCATGAGTCATATACAACTTTGTAACCGTCTTTGATAGCTTTTAAGCCTTTGCTGACGAATTCTAAGTCATATTTGTCAATTTCGTCACGATAGTCAGCAGCGTCATAACTATCATGACCAAAGAAGAAGCCAGATGTACTTGGCATATCTTTTTTCTTTATGGCTTGACGCAAATCAAGCAAGTCACGTTTTGTGAGTTCAAGCGGTATACAATTGAATTGCATATCGTTGTCACGTTGTAGTGGGAAGCCTTTCTTTTCCCACAAGTCACCCATCCAACCATGTAATCTATTGTGTTTACGCCAGTAAGCTAATTCAACATGCTCACTATCATCAACAGTTATGTCTTCAGTTTTAGTTTTCCAAGCGTACATATCTAAGCCCATTACTTATCCTCCAAGTTATATTTTTTATTTATTTTATTATTTAGATGGGCAAAGAATGGAGCTAAGGCACAAGCAGTACCTATCATTGCACATAAAAATAGCATGAAACCTAACAGTATATGTTCTATCATATTTACTCCTAGTTTGAATGGCGCATTGTTGCATCGCCATAGGTTAATGGTTCTTCTGTATTTCGTTCTGGCATATTGGATAGCCAAATATTACGATTGATTGCATCACGTTGTATTGAGTCAACAACAACTTGATAGTGATTTTTAGTACAGAATTCCCAGAATTGACGTTTGTATGATATTAGATGTAGCTTGTATAACATTTCAGCTGAGCCAATGTCAAACTTTTTGTCAATCACTTTATTAAACTTTGCAATAGTGTCTGGATGTTGCCATGACAAATGAAAGTCTGTTCTTTTTATTTTACGTAGGTCTATCATATTAACTCCTATTTATTATTATGAAATGAGCAGTTTATTAGCAGACTTCATGCTCAGGAAGTGCATCGTAGAGCCCTCGCTTCTACAAATTAGGTGAGCAGTTTTAGGTGGCTGCTCAGCACCTGTTGTTTTAGACATCACCGCATATTGATGATGAATCGTAAAGCCCACTAGTGTTAATAGCTTTACTATCCTTGACAGTCCTATTGTTTAAACTTGGCTGTTGGAGTTTGGTGAGAGGACATCGCTATGGATTGCGGTAAATCGCACATTGACTGATGGATGTTTTTTGCAGTAACCTCTCTTAAAGCGGTGGGATTCGAACCCACAATACCAGCGTCCCGGTATTACCTTTCTTTGAAATTTGGGAGCACTTTTTGGTGATACTCAGCACCTAGGAGAGAAGACAAGCCATGACACTATAGGATTGTGTCAATCCAACGTCTTCCTATGAAAAAGATTGTGTAAATACCCTTATTAGTTAACAGTACGCATTAATATTTTTATTGTTTATTTTTTTAAAAAAAAGAGCTAGTTTATACTCATAGCTCAGGAGTTTTATAGATATTTAAAACGGCACATCTTCGACAGCATTCTCTACTGTCTGTTCTTGCATAGCATTGGCAGAATTGATCTCAATCTTACCACCATCACTATACTCTACAGATATGAAGCGTTTATATACATCAACGCCTTGCTCGTCTTTCCATTTGGAAGTACGATTCATACCTTTAACGGATACTTTAGCACCTTTGACTAAACCATTTTTATAATAGTTGTGCAATTTCTCAGTAGCTTTAGCAGAAACAATTGTCTCTACAGTATGCCACTCAGTCTGGTCTACCCACTCGCCTTTAGCGTCAGTATAGCCACCAGATGTTGCAAGACTAAACGCATATTTAGTATTGCCATTAGAAAATACGGAAGTTTTAGCACTTCCACCTAAGTTACCACTTACGATTGCAATGTTCATACATTACTCCTTAGTGAGCTAGTTATATGACAGCTATAGCACTCACGTTATGACCATAGCTGAAAGAAACAATTAAATTAAAGACAAAACAAGACTTGCTTATTATCTTTGGCATGCGTGACTGAGATTAACTTGCCACGTTTAACATTAGCAACAAGTGTGCAACCATTAGTATTCGTATGTTTACGAACATTGATTGCAGTATCATTGAATGCAACAACATCACCTATGTTTACAGGTAAGCAAATATTATCAGCAATAGACTTTTGATTATCTTTGCTGACAGTAGCAGATTTCCAGTTAGGTGAATCACTGAGAACCTTTTGCATTTTCTTCTTTAATGGTGCATCAGTAACTTCTGTTAATTCACCACCATTAAATAGAGCGTCTTTTATAAAGTCTGACACAAGTGACTTGTTAGTTCTTGCCATAGATTACTCCTTATTAGCATTATAAGATTTACATTACGAAAATCGCTTGCGATTTTCTGCTTGTTGTTTACGTTGAAAAGTAAACGATAAAGGCTACTCATAGAATAGCCTTGACTTTTACTCTGTTTGGTCGTTATTACTGATAGTGTCAGCAGTTAGATGTATGTCATATTTATCTGCTAACTCTTGTTGCATCAACGCAAGTTCGTCTTGACCATGTTCAACCCATGCGTCATGGGCATCTATTTGCCAGTCATACTCACGCATATCATCTAAGTCACTACAATGTTGTAGTGCGATTGCAGTTGTTATGTAGTCTTGCAGTAATGCAGTTAGTTTACGTGGTTTGGTATCCATTTATTACTCCTGTGTTATTAATATATTATTCTTGACGGATAACGTTTACGTTATCCTTTACGATAACATGAGGTGAAACCCAAGTGCTATATCGCCTCGATGTATAACTATGAGAACACTCAAAGAACACGCAATGTTGAACTGCTGTTGCTCTTGCTGTTATCTTTACAGATAATCCTTGCGATTATCTTGCCTTTGCTGTACGGAGCACCCTTGTGGTGCTTGCTGTTGCTCTGCAGAAAACGCTTGCGTTTTCAAGGGGGGTAGCCGAATACTTGGAGGCTACCCGTATATAATAATAACTCATATACGACAGAAAGATCGTAGTTTTAAAAGGGGTAAAAACCCTGTAAATTTTGATTAGCCCCCTATAGGGAAAACAAAAACGTTTTTTTTCTGGCTCAACAATGGTAATCACGAATAGCCGTTGAGTTGGTTGCAGGGCATTACCCGTGATGACAAGCACGGTTCGTTGACTACTACTATAGATGTCCCTGCTAATGTAAAGTCAAGTTTTGCAACACTCGATTGATACTTCTTGGCTGAGAGGCTTGCTACCTCATGGACACATCATAGACACATCATAGTATCTTTAAGTAATCATATAAACACATACAGATTTTTGTGAATCTAAATGCCCACTAGCGTATTCCGTTGAATGCCCTAGATACATAAAGGGAAAGCAACGGAATCGAAAGGTTCGTTACTGTTTATATGATTACTTAAAGATGCTTTTTATTTTTACTTTCGTTAACTTAATGTAATACTTAAAGATGCGAAATAATTTATTTTGGAGAAATACAAATGGCTGGATATACAGACATACCCCCTAGTTACTTTGACACACTTATTGCAAGACCGGGAGAGATGCTTGCGGATACTGCAGTTGGAGTTATAGAGGGCGGTAGAAAACTTAGAGATATGTACAACACTACTGAAGATTATTTAGATGAAGGCTTGGCAAGAGTCGGTGATTTATTTGATCGTTCTCCGCCAAGGATGACTGGTGGTCCAATGTCTAGGAACGGATACCGGCATTATCCTCAAGGTAATATTCCTCCTAATGCACGTTTCACGACTGAGGTAAACCCTAATGTAGATGATGACTATGATAACTTAAAGGCAATGACATTTCATCAAAATCGAATGGAGCCGGCAGGCACACCAGTTAAATTTACAAGCAAAACTTTTGAACAAGAAATGATGGATTACAATAACGGTGTACCAATGACTCGTCAAGATTTTGAGAACTACAATGATATGCGATATCCACCTAAGTCTGACTGGCAAAAATGGAAAGACTCTGTTAAATCTGGAAGGAGATAAGATGCCAAAAAAAGAAGACCCAGCAGGTCATTTAAAAAAGTTTGCATGGAAACCGGGGGAGTCTGGTAATCCTAATGGAAGACCTCTTGGCTCAAAAAATAAATTAAAGTTAACCAAAGAAGCTTTTGAAGAAGTTTCTGGTATATCTCCGGGTGAGATGTTAGCAATGATAGCTCAACGACAGTTTGCACAGAAAACTGCTGCAGGTGACGCTATGGCTATTAAAGCTATTACTGAAGCTAACAAATACATTGAACCAACACAAGATGCTAAGACAGCTGCTGAAGAAAAAGTTGAAGAACTTTCCGAAGACGAGTTGTTAGCACGTATACTTGAGCTAACTGACGAAGCGTTAGACGAGTCGAAACATTAGGAGATATTATGAATTATATGGGCAAATCTGGAAGTAACAAGAACTATAAACCAAAACACAATATGCAACGTGATTTTTATAGAAGACCTTCGCCTGAAAGAGACTTAAGATTTTTGGAGCCAATGCCTCGTCCTAAAGCTACTCCTCAACCAGAAAACATTAACAGATTTGAAAGAGATCGTCAACGTGCTTTAGATGACATACTTCAAAATAGAAAAAAAAGTAATCAAATGGGACCTATGTCTGCTGGAGTTGATTTTGGTAACAGACGACCAATGTACGATAGAAATGGAAAGCTTATACCACAACGACCTGTACTTAAAGACAGTCGCACTGTGCCAGTACCTATTATGGATTATGTTGGCAGCAAAACTGCTCAAGCATATAAGCCGGGCTATCCAACAGAGATGGATTATTTAAGTGACCCGTTTCGTGAAATTGATCCCGGTAGTTTGTTATTCCCTGACAGTCCATATGACAATGCAGAAGAAGAAGATATGTACATGGACTATAGTCGTGGTCCTTTATACTTTGGATAAATTATGTCAAAAACTAAAGAAGCCTCTAAGCTGTTAGCTGAACTTGAAAAGAGGAAGAGGTGGGAGCATTGGAAAAATAATCCCGAAGCATTCTTTG
>WLWE01001685.1_pt1 | contig 15669 bp, 16 predicted proteins | sample 6718301 | NCBI WGS metagenome assembly WLWE01 (sample SAMN12718691, study PRJNA515312) | sponge metagenome | isolation source: marine sponge | host: Mycale hentscheli | place: New Zealand: South Island, Marlborough, Capsize Point | collected 2003-05-01 | reverse complement strand
TTTTGTAACCTCATAAAAATCAACGTTTCTACATCTACTTTTTATTATTACACGAGATCTTATATGGCCAGAATGAAGATTTTCAGTACTTCGGAACAAAATATTTTTGATTCACCACCAAAATTTAATAGCATTGAACGAAAACGGTTTTTTACATTACCATTGAAATTAAACGAATTAATAGAAAATCTAAAAACACCAACCAACAAAGTATGCTTCTTAGCCTCAGTCGGATACTTCAAAGCAAAAAATCGTTTTTTTGCGCAACAGTTTAATCAATCTGATATTGAATATATTTCTCAGCAGCTCTGTATAAATGCAGATAAGGGTCAGCCAAGCACCTATAAAAAAGAAACGTTTCGGCGTCATCAAAATATTATATTGAATCACTTTGGCTTTTTACCCTTTGATGAAATAGCTATGGAGTTAGCCAAAGCTGAAATTTCATCAATGGTGCAGGTTCAATTTAGGCCAAAGTTAATTTTATTAGAAATCATTCAAATGATAACCCGCAAAAAAATTGCACTGCCTAGCTATAGAGTGCTGTCTATTTTAATTACTGATATGATTAATCTGCACCAAAAATCACTTAATCACACCATCAAATCTAACTTGAGCTCTGAACAACAAGAGAAGCTTGATACCTTATTAAAAAAGGTAATCGGCTCAGGAGCTGACGATAAATGGCGCTATCAAATTACCCTACTAAAAAAAGCTTCTCAGTCAGTAAGACCAGCAAAAATACAGGAAAATGTTACAGATCTTAATAATTTGTTAGCGTTATATCTTGAGTTTAAACCAGTAATTAATCAGTTAAGTTTGAGTTATGAATGTCTGCGTTACTATGCACATTCAGTTATAAAATCACAAGTTCATCAAGTTTCTCGACGAGAAGAAGACGATCGTTACTTGCATTTATTAGCATTTATTGTGTACCAAACATTAAAACTGCAAGACATACTGGTGGATACAATGCTACTTGCCGTACAATGCTACTTGCCGTACAAGCTACTTTAAACGCAACAACTAAAGAACATAGGGATAGCTATTACGATGAGAGGGAGAGTCGCGAGAAGTCTGTAAGCCACTTGGTTGATGATTTGCAGAAAGGTTTTTTAGGGACCATAGCAACAATTAAAATTATCATTGCTAACGCGGAATTAACGGCAGACAAAAAAGTGGCTGAGATAGCTGAAGCAGTTAACCGACGTGAAGCAAAGAAAAAAGATGTTAAACAGAAGCTTGATACTTTTAAAAAGGATATGAAAAACCTTCAGCAAGGCACCAATTATTATGATTTTTTATGAGTTTCGATATAATGCAGACAGAATTGGGGTTAAAATTAAGGCAATATGGAATGCTTTATAATCGAGTTTTGTGGGTAGGTATTTTCAACAATGCAACCTTCCGAACTTGGGTTTTGGATCTGGTTCGAGAGGATCAATTATTCGATCAGGGAATAGATGAGGATGGAGATGTTATTGGATATTATTCGGAATTTACTGAAGCCATAAACCCCGAAAAAGTGGCTGGAACTCATTACACTTTGAAAGACACAGGAGAGTTTTTTGAGTCTTTTTATTTGACAATTTACCCGGACTATTTTGAGATCAATGCCAACCCAATAAAAGTGAACGAAGATGGAGAAACCGAGAACTTATTTTACAAATATACTGAAGCCATTATGGGACTTACTTCAGAAAGCAAAGATAAATTGGGGCGCGAGATCCTCAGGCGATATCGACTTGAACTCTATAAATTCATTGGGATCTGATGAGTATTATACCAGCATCGAGAACTTGCCTTTGGCTAACTGGATCAAATGTCAGGATGGTAAATTGCACTACACCCGGAAAGGATCAACAGGATCCATACAACTGGATAATGAAGCATGGGAAAAAATATACGATGAGTACATCGAGGTTTATGGACTAGGAAAAATGAAGATCAAACTATTAAAAACAATGGTAAAAAAAGCCGAAGCCGAACTTGATTTTTGTTTGACCGGGGACCGGTTCAAATTAACACAAGCCGAAATTGAACAAACGGCATTAGAGAACATGCTAAAGAATGCCGGCAACGGATCAACGATCGAGCAAACCTTGATCCACCTGAGCAAGTGGATCGGACATTGGATCAAAGCGGTGGATATTTCAACAAAGGAATACTTCACAATGATAGAGGAATTGGATAAATACAATAAGGCTTACAAAACAAATAAAGATGGCAAAGAAAATAAGTAGTAAGGATATATTCACAGAGATCGATATCTTTAAAGGCATCCGAGATAGTGCTACCGATACTATCAAACAAATGGAACTTCTACAACAGGAAGTACAGGAAACCGCAACGGCCCTAAAGAAGTCAATAGGCGGTGCAAAGTTCGACTCCTCAAAGGCAATAAACAACGTGGTCAAAGCAACCACAAAGGCCAACAAATTGGCTAAAGAATCCATCCAGATCGACAAAGCAAAAAGCCAAGCCACCATTACCAGAACAAAGGCCATGAGGGAACTCGAAACACTTGAACAGGCTAAGAACCGAACCGAGCAAAGTAACATCAGGTTACAGGAGCAAAGGGCCAAACAAAACGAACGCATCCTGAAACAACAGGAGAAGCAAAAGAAACTAGCCAGAGATGAGGCAAGCGCATACAAAAAATTAGTCAAGGCTACCCGGGATCTTAAAAATCAATCAAAGGACCTCGGCGCACAATTATTGCTTCTGGAACAATCAGGCAAAAAAAACACAAAGGCGTATAGAGATCTATCAAGACAATATCAAGCCGTTACCAGATCAGCCAAACAAGGCGATCAGCAACTTAAAAAACTAGACAAATCGGTCGGCGATAACTTCAGGAACGTAGGAAACTATAAAGATGCGATCCGAGGTTTAGGTACCGCACTTTCAACACTTGGAGTAGGCGTGGGTATAGGTCAAATATTAAGAGGCGCGACAGGAGTGATCGTAGACTTCGATCAGGCACAAGCCGACCTTACCGCAATTTCAGGTAAAACAAAACAGGAACTCGCCGGCCTTACGGCTCAGGCAAAGGCCCTTGGGGAGACCAGTCAATTTACGGCCAGCGAAATAACATCGCTCCAAATTGAACTTGCGAAACTTGGATTTACTACTGAGGAAATAGAGGCTTCAACAGAGGCGGTTAGCAACTTTGCCTCAGCAACCGGGGCGGACTTAGCATCCGCTTCAAAAGTGGCTGGTTCGGCCCTCAGAGCCTTCAATTTAGATGCTTCAGAGATGGAGCGCGTAGTTTCAACACTTGGAGTCGCGACAACTAAATCTGCATTGTCATTTTCGAGTTATGAAACCGCACTTTCAACCATTGCTCCTGTAGCCAATTCTTTTGGTTTTTCAGTCGAAGATACCACCGCGTTATTAGGACAACTAGCCAACGCTGGATTCGATGCAAGTTCAAGTGCAACGGCAACCAGAAACATCCTATTAAATTTAGCGGATGCCAACGGGGACTTAGCACAGGAACTAGGCCGGCCTATCAAAAATGTTGAGGATCTAGCAGAAGGTTTAGCGGAACTGGATGCGAAGGGAATTGATCTGGCTAAGGCACTCGAATTAACCGACAAAAGGTCGGTGGCCGCATTTTCGACTTTCATTCAGGGAGCCGATGATCTAGTCGAATTTAGAGATAGCATAACAGATGTGAATGACGAACTCGAAGCGATGGCCAAAAAGCGACTCAATTCCGTACAGGGACAATTCACATTACTCACCTCGAAAATACAGGGATCCATTATTCGTTTTGCTGAAGCAAATGGGATCATAAATATAATGAAACAATCCCTAGCATTTTTGACTGAAAACATGGATGCTATTGTTTCTGTAACCTTCAAATTAATTAGGGCTTTAGTAGCACAGAGAACGGCTATTTTGGCCCTCAATCTGGTAGAGAAAGCACGCCTTCTAGGACTGAAGGGAATAGGACAAGCGATCGCCAGAAATATACCTTTCACTAAGGCATATCGAATGGAGCAAAAGAAGTTAGCAACCGCATCAAAACAGGCTGGAAATGCTCAGGTTCGACTAGGGAGCGCGCTCAAAGGAGTGGGATGGACAATCGCTATCGGACTGGCCTTAGAGTTCGCAAGCGCGATGTGGGATGCCGTTACTGGAGCAAGGGAACTTGCGATAGAAGAAGAACGCCGGAATAAACAAAACAAACTGAACGAAGCACAAACCAGAAAGTCCTCAGATGTAGTAGAAAAACAAATCAAAACTTTGCTCGAAAAAAAGGAGGAAGAATTCAGGGTGAACGATCTGTTAATAAGACAGAAAAAAATTGATGCTAAAACAACAAAGGAGCGACAGAAATTAGACAAAACAGATCTTGCAAACCAGAAGGATATTGTGGCTGGAATCAAAGCGGAAGCACAGGCTTTATTAACGAAAGCCAAGGCCGATAAAGTAAATCTAGATCAGGCTTTAAAGAACGCTAAAAACGCCACAAAACAAGTTCCGAATTATGTGTACGATGCCAAAATGGATAAACTCAGGAAGGTCGGAACCAAAACAATATCCGCCCGAGATCCGGCAAAAATAGCATCATTGACCGCGCGCGCTGGAGCCAAACCGGTCGAGATCAAAGCACTCGATGAACTTGTTGCTGAACTAACAAAAAATGAAGAGGAGTTAACACTTCAAATAAAAGAGGAGGTTTCAGCAAGGGACAAGTCGAATAGATCAAACAAAAAAGCAACAACAACGATCAAAGAATTAAACACCCAATACAAAGAATTAAATGAGTACCTCGACCAACAGAAAAAACTACAACAGGAACTACTCGAAATTGAACAGGATCGCAACCTTCTAAAACTTGAAAAAGCATTTGAAACTGAACTCGATGCACAGATCAAAAACACCATGCTCACCGGGGAATTTGATGCTTCGCTTTTAAACCAGATGATCGATGAGCGACTGAAAATTGAAACTTCATATTTAGAACAAAGAAGGGATGCACGGATCAGTTTTATGAAGGAAGAATTTGAGCGTGAAAAAGGCGATAGATTAACGGCCTTAGAAAATGAGCGCGACAAATTACTAGCACAGGATAACATGACAACTGAAGCGCGTACGGAGATCTTAGCGAACTTTGATATACGCAAGGGCGAACTGGATGCACAGGATAAATTAAGGAAGGCAGATCTTAACAAACAAATCCAGATAGAAGAAGCCGAAACTCAAAATGAAATTTTAGAGATCAGACAAAACGCCCTTGATAGTTATAACGAAATAAGACAGGAAGAACTCGATTCTGAGGAATCATTCAGGCTGGCGCAATTAGACAAAATGAAGGATTATTACAAGACCGCTAATGATCTTGTCAAAATGTCTGCTGATTATTTTGTTCAACAAAGCAATCGCAAAATTGAAGCAATCGATAAAGAAATTTCAGAGGCACAAAAACAGGCGGAAACATTTAGGACACTTGCTGAGAATGGGAACATAGATGCAAAAGAATCGCTCGCGGAACAACAAAGAATAATAGACGAAGCGAACCGCAGAAAGTTACAGGAGCAAAAAAGACAGGAGCGACTAAGACTAGCGGAATCTGTTTTCCAAACCTATACAAGTAAACTGGAATCGGATAGCAAAAACCCACTAGCCGAAACAATCAGGGACACGAGTTTATTGCTTCAGTTTATTAACTCGATCCCAGCCTTTGAAGATGGAACTGAAAACACCGGAGCAAATGGTCAAGGCGTAGATGGTAGAGGCGGTTTTCATGCGATCTTACACCCTAACGAGAGAGTCGTACCGAAAACCCTCAATGATAAAATTGGTGCGCTTACAAACGAGCAATTGACACAGATCGCGGTCGACTATCAAAACGGCCGGGTTCTGGATGGATCAAACCAAACACAAAGCGCACTCGATTTTGCGGTTCTAGTAAACGGCATAAACGAACTGAAGGAAGTGGTTAAGAACAAACCAGAAACAAACATTGAACTTGGCGAAATAACAGGCTCGCTCATGTCAATAGTAAAGAGTACAAAACAGGGTAACTCGACAACCTATAACCGATACAAAATAAAGAAATAGATGCGACACTTTTTGAACGGCATACAGATCGCTCCGCGAAACTTAGATCAGATAGGAGTGCTATCAGATTTTACCGACAACCCCGACTTCCTGAGGCTCAATACCGACTCTGTAATTTTACCTCGAGAGGCCAAAGAAATCATCCAGAACCACATCCAGAATGTAGGATTGTTTGAGGGCATACCTTATCAGGTAGAACTCAGATCAGGTTTGACTATCGAGTATTATGCAGATCTGGTAGATGGCGTAGTGGTCCGGGATCATGAAGTGGAGGTCAATCTTAAAAAACGAAAGTCGGTAGACAATTTTTTCGAGCGCGCGGAAGGTTCTAGTTTTGACCTTCTGGTAAAGAACGGAGTCCAGTTCGATCTGGTGGATGTTCCTTATTTCGTTATTAAGGATAATCAATTTGAACAGGCCCTACAACTTGCAGTCGTTTCTTTTATTCTAGGACAACAAACATACCAACAGGCTCTAGTGGTAGGGGAAGCGATCAATCAATTAGTAGAAGCCTCAACCCCGATACCCGGTTTGGCCCCACCCGGGATCCCTGTAGTTTCTTTTAATGTTCCGGCCATAATTGGAGCATCCCTGAATCTGGTAATTCAATTAATTTATTTTGGTTTGTTGCTGATCGCGTTTATAGATCTGGCCACTCAATTGTTCCTTGTTTTGTTTCCTGTAAAAAGAAAACTAAAGGCATGCTACTTCAAAGAATTAATGACCAAAACATGCCAGCACTTCGGGTACACTTTCGCTAGTGATCTACTCGATGCTCAACCCTATTGGGCGGTCCTTCCTGTACCGCTTATTCGCGATCGAGAATCCTTATGGAATATTTTACCCGATCAATTATTTCCTGTTTTCAATAACGGATGGCCCGGAAGTTCAGATACGATATCCAGCGTTTTAGATCTTGTTAGAGCGATGGAGACGATGTTCAACGCTCGAACTATTGTACGGGGTAACGAAGTGCGCTTAGAAAGGCGCGATTGGTTATTGAATCAAACCAACCTACAGATCCTTCCAGCCTTGGCCCTTCAGTCAGAGCGACAGGATCAATACCGATACAACACAACCGATATCTGGAAGCGATATTACATCCACTACCAAAATGATTTTCAAGACCTACATACCACAGATGGAAAAACATACGACTACCACGATGCCGAGTTTTCAACGGAGCCTAGTTTCCCTGTATCAAATCCAGATCTGGTTACGATCAAGGGCCTTCAGGATGTCAATATACCATTTGCCCTTGGATCCAGAAAGGATGGTTTAAACTGGATAGAAGCACTAGCAAAATTGACACTTCAAGGTATCGATGGTTTTACAGGAATACTCGGTGGGGGAACTAATTTTGGGGCGCAAATCGATGACAGGAAAAACGCACTCCAGATAAGCCAAACATACTTTTCAGTCACTAAAGTTTTATACGGCCAAACAGGGGCGGTATCAAGCGGTCAATTAGTACAAACCGAAGCCGACCAAAATATACTTTCAGCAACCGGGCTATGGGACCAGTACCACCAGATCAATGAGATCCAACAGAATGATTATATTATACGCGAGGATGTCCGGATCAGAATTTCTAGCGAAGAATTCTTATCTTTGTTAGACAACAACTTCGCACTTATTGATGGTGTACTTTGTGAGATCCTTACACTCGAGTGGATAGATGATAGATCCTTTGCGAAATTATCTTACAAACAACCGAACCCATGGGCGCAAGGAAAAGTATTTACGCAAACAATAAACTAGGCATGGATGATCTAAATAAATTGACAAAGGAACTCGCCAAAACCATACAAAAATTGGATAAAGGATCGACCGAAATATTGCAGAAAATTAGAGATCAGGAACCCGAGAAAGTGGATCAAATTATGGGCGATCAAAAGAAAATAATGAAGGCGATAAAGGATCGCGATTTTGATGCCTTAAACAAATTAAGAACACGCTATGCCAATTATACAAAAGACTAGATCATACCAAGATCTTTTTGCGAGTACAACAAACTACCTGAGGGGAAACACAGGCGATGCTTTTACCTTCAGGTTAGAGTTCGATGAGTCCATTCAGGTTACATCCGGAAACGGCGATACAATAAACAATAATGCGACCACAGATATAATCACATGGCTCGGTGGATCATGGGCGGAGGAAGGCTTCAGGAATGGGGACACAATTTCGATCACAATTTACAATACATCGACCGGCGTGGTAACAGATTTTACAAGCACAACGATAGACTGGATACAGGATGACGAAATGAAGGTCGCATCGACCACTTCGACTTGGTATGATTTTCAAACAGAAGCCGTAGTTATTTTTGTTACTTCGCGTTCAAGAGAGGGCATGGAATTGTCGTTAAATTTTGTTGGTAATGGTTCTCAGGGAACCGAGTTTTCTTTGATCGATGGAAACGCAACCCGATTAAATTTTGATTTCAAAAACAACCCCGGACCAGTTTTTAACGGAACTCAATTCGGCGAGAGATCTGGAATGTTTAACGTAATTTCAAATTGTGAATTAACCGCATCGACCACAGGAGTCCGGACTTATGTTTTGACTATTTCGGCAACCATTGATGGCCTTTACAATTCAGGATTGTTTTCTTTTAATAATTGCCTGAAATTGTACGCAAAAATGAATTGGGAATCTTTACTTGGCGAACCCTTCGACAACCTTGAAGCGATATACAATGATGATGCCGATACCGGATGGTTTGATATGGGATTCAATTCAGCACCGGTCGATGCTACTTTGATTCAGGGAATCAACGAACTTGCATATGACAACCCAACCGCCGGTTCATTCGTAATCGAGTCCTCCAGTATCAAATATGCAATTGGATCGGCTTATGTTTCAGGGGATGATTCGTACTACAAAAACCAACAGGATTCGCAGTCGAATTTATCAATGATCATACCTACTCAGGTCCCCACCTTAAACACCCCAATAAATAGTTTTCAGATCTTAGGCCGGGGATATACTTTAACGATCCATGCGGTAATTCAAACAGGGAATCAATTTTTGGTTTCTTATACTTTTGATCCCAACTCAGATTTTACCAACTGGATCGATGCCAGATCAGATGGGGACCGCACTTTTTATCTTTGGGCGAAGTTCGGCAACACCAATGTTTTAGTGTTTCAGGGACAGATGACAAAGGCTCCAGCCGTAACAAAAGTACAAACCATGATAAAGTCCGGATATCTGGACCACTCAGAAAATGTTACCGCCGTTTCAGGGATCGATATGAATTACTCAGGGAACGTAGAAGATGACATCGCCTTCGTGGGATCATGGCGGAATAGATTTTCAGAACCGATCACTTATTTCAGGATAGGCATAGAGGCCTTTAATATCGCTTCTAACGAATCTTTTACACTTCAGCAGAGCAATGTATCATTTGCGACCATACCGCAAGTTTCAGGGGTTTATGTTGTTAACGAAGTTTTACCGATCAATACCGAACTTCCGACAACCTCAGTAAAGCGCGATGCCTTCCTTACAAGGGACACCTCGATAGATACCATAACAGGATGGGGCCTGAAGATATATTACCCATTTTTGTTCAACTGGAGATACTGGATCAATCAGGCTAACGCCAACGCCGATTTTTACCCAGATCAACAAACCCAAAATTGGGTTCCATACGGGGGCCAAACAGGACCATGGAGGCTCAGGATCAATATGGAATACGATCGCGCCGGAGAGAATTTTCAGTACTTGGATGAAGTCGTAATTAAAGATTATGAAACGAACCCAAACCTGATACAAATTATAGAATTAAAAAGGGCCAGTACGAACGCCGTAGTGGATGTTGTAATTGAAGGCGAACTGCATAAGATCGTAGCACAAAACGTGACCTCCTCAGGCGAAGCATGGAACCAAGCAACCACTTGGGGAATGATAACGATCGAACCGACTGAAGCCAGTCCGAGATGGTTAAGTTCAACGGCGATAGATTTTGATGGAAACACAAACAACCCCCTCACACCGCTATCAGGTTTGAGATGTGATCTAACTTTTCCTAGTCCGGACAATGCCCGGCTGGAATGTTTCTTTGATCCTTCAAAAATTAACCTGAGTAACGGCGTTAAAATTACGGCAAAAATTAAGGGGTGCTTTGAAGATTCGGATGTCGTAAATAAATTGACTACGGCAAATGTTCAAAAGATGACAACCTCAGGGGATGAGAAAATAAAAGCAATTTAAAAAAGAATAAAAAATGGCAAATCAACAAATCAATCAGTACACAATCGAAAGACTCGAGTTCGGGGATGATGACTATTATGACATCGACTACTGGAACGGGAGCGCGTACCAGACTGCAAAGATCAAAGGATCAGTAATTAAAGGCGGTATGGCCCCGGGACTTTTTGCACAAACAGATGATGGAACGGCGGTAGAAAATACCACTACCGAAACAACGCTCCTCGGATCTGGAGTAGGTTCACTTTTGATCCCATCCGATTCATGGATCAAGGGCCAGTCGTACCACTTTCAGGTTACAGGAATAATAACCGCGAATGTAAACGACTTCTTAAATATTCGATTGAAGTCTGGAGCGACTGAACTTTTATCAGGGGGTGCAACGGCGATGTTTTCAATAACTGGAGGTAAATATTTTCAGTACGATATCTATTTTACTTGCCGGGAAATTGGAGGTTCAGGCGTGGGTATTTTAGAAGGTACAGGAACTTTCGGAAGGAAGGTGGATACGGGTTCACAATATCGGGTAACCTCGATCAATGATACCAACAATACAACCTTCAATACAACCGGAAATAATACACTCGATATAACCGCCGAATGGAGCGTAGCCGATCCGAATAATCGGATACAATCGAGAACGGCAATCTTAAAAAGAACCTACTGATGTCCTGTTTAAAACTTACAATAGAATACGATACATACGGCGAGCAAATTTCGACAGAAAACGTAGCCGGACAAATCAATGGTTATGACTATTGGGTTTTCAATTACGGGGGCGAAGATCTGTATATATTTTGGACCGGCGGTCGATGGTTTGGTTCAAAACTTTTAGATATTTCAGGCGCAAGAGTATTGTTTCAAAGTTCGGATACATGCCCCGAAGCGGTCCTTGGATCAACACCGGGTACAGACTGGATCGACATGGGCGTATGGGTTAATCTGGTAACTTTCACGACTGAATGTGTACCATGCCCAGAGCCTAATTGCGATCAGGAAGATCGAAAAAAAGTATCCTTTAATTCAGTCAAATTGCCTACCGATTTTGTAGAACAGGACAGAGGAATAAAAGATTGTTGTTGTAAATATTTTGTTCTTTGTGATCCGGGATCCGACACATGGAAAAACGACATCACATCAGCATGGGTAAAAGTTTCAGATCCCTCCGACACCTTCGCATTCAAATTATACAAGGATGGGGTACTTTCAAGTTTTACTCCAACCCCTCAGGCGTTCCCAAATGACACCGAGGCATATTACACAACGATCAACTGGATCGATGTTTTTAATGCCGATGGATCTGGATGTTACGAACTGAAGATCGAGTACTCAATATCCGGTATCGTAGGCGAAACAACATGGGGCGAATATCAACTGAGCCAGTATTCAATTAAGAACGCTTTAAAAACGGCTAGGATCAGAGCAATATTCAATGGCTTTCAGGAAGTCCAAGGAATAAATTTCACAGGCGCACAAGTCGAATCTACCTTCAGGTTTTTCGGGTATATTGGAAACCGACAACCGAACATGGAAACGGATAATATCATTTATGGAAACCGCGAAATGAAACGAGTCATCCGGGAAAACTTAAACTCCTACCAGATCGTTACAGAACCAACGGATGAGTGTATTACGCGCCCTCTAATCGACTTGTTTTTACTGAGTGAAAACGAACTATACATAAGCGACTACAACGCGCATAACCATTCGTACCGATATGAGGATCTACCGGTAATTGTTTCGGAGTCCCCTGAGATCGAATATTATGATCTGAGCCGGAAGGCTAAAGTTACAGCGATAGTAACAGATAAATTCAAAAATAAAAGAACGTATTACAAATAAAAAAAACCACAAAAAATGGCAACAGAAACACTACAGGTAACCGCACTAACAACACTAAATAATTACATCATTATTGATGGTTCAATAGGTCCAAAAGGATCAGCAAGACTGGTTCAATATTACTACCCAAAGGCAAGCACCAACTTCGCAAAAATTGAGAGAGTTTCGGAACTTGCTGGTAAGGTATTAATCGAAAATTTTTATGAGATCAGTAACCACATGACCGGGGGTAGATGTTTGATCCCTGAACTTTTGGTTACTCAAATAACAGATGGGAAAGTGGCTTTTACCCTTCCGGGGTTTATCGATTTTTGCACGTTGAACACAGGAGCATAAAGCCTGAATAAAAAGATAGAGGATGAAAGGATTAGAACAATTTACAGACCTACTTGCAATGGCCATAGGGATGACCGGAGCATTGCTGAAAGGCTTAAAAAAGCGAGTGAAATTACAACAGATTATAACAGGGATGATCGTGGCCGGGATATTGTCATATAGCCTGATCGGAGTGATCGAAATATTTTATGATCAATTAACTCCGAAACTCATTATCCTTGTTTCCTTTGTTGTTGGATGGATAGCAAATGAGGTAACCGAGAAGATCGATCTGGTTTTCGAGGATGCCTTCCAATATTTTTTAGGCTGGTTAAAAAAGCAAAATAAAAACAAATAATATGAAGCAACAAACCACAGATTATCAGAATTATGATGATGACAACTTAACCCAGATCGGCACCGATTCGTTTCAAATTGAAGTGAGTCATTGTGATACGATCATCGAAGGTAAGCATGTTATTATTGACACAATTATTAAGAATGACACCTTGATTGTTGAGAAGGTTATGTACGATCGAGAAATACAAATCATCGAGCGAATACTGGATAAACCAGATGCCGGAAAGAGCGTAGTTTCTGTTTTGATCTTGGTTTTTTGCATCTACTCGATCTGGAAAAAATGGAATTGTAACAACCAAAACACCCAGAAATAATGGTCAAAAAATATACAGACAAACAACTTCTGGACCGAGTGAAGGAGATCGGATCCTTCATAAAAATACCAGAGGGGAGATGGATCTTAGGGGTACGATCCTCAGATGATCTGCCGAACCGGTTCGATGATAAGTTTTATGAATATCAGGGCGAGGAGTTTATTCAGGTTTTGACCGGGACAACGAACCCCGGAATAACCATTTTGAAGGGCGGTTTTAAGAGATTCAATAAAGTGGGATCAGCAATTTTGAAGTCCGATCAATGGTACTATAATGTCTGGAAATATGGTTTACACCGGGGCAAAATGCCGGCTTTAAGACAGATCGGGAACGCGGTTTTGGTCCATAGAGATGGCGATATGGATGGCAAATCAGAGGAACTCGGCAAGCCAATACGAGGCTACTTTGGGATCAATTACCACTCAAATACCTACAACTTTAGGGGCAAAAACTTGAACGTAACTAGAGAATATATTGGGGACTGGAGTGCCGGATGTCAAGTTATCAATCAAAGAAAAGCCTATCTTGAACAGATGAAATGGTACGAAAATGCCCTCAAAAATGGGGATCAAAAGTGGGTTTCATATTGCCTTTTGAACGAATTTTAGGCCAAAATGGGCAAATGCCCGGAAAGGCCGTTTTTTTGCGTTTTAAGACACTTTAGGCCCTTTTGGGTATGTTACCCTTAAAAACTTGAGATCGCAAAAAATCCAGTAACGGCGGGCGATACAGAGCGTGTAAAACGCTGATTAGTATTTCCAAACAATATAACCAAATTTTTGAGGTAGAAAAACTTTTTTTAATTTTTTTTTACACGCTATAACGTAGGCCCACAAAGGCGTACAGGCGATATGTTAATTTTTGTGATAAAAAAAGATTAGGATATAATAAAAAAAAGTTAATATATTAGCAACGGCAAACGAGCCACACACACACGCCCCCCCGGGGGTACTACTTAAAAAAAAAACACCATGACACACACACACACAACCCCAGCATCAAAATTTAAAACAGGCGAAAAAGTATTTTATTTTAATACGCCTTGTGAAATTACCTCGGTTCGTTGGAACTGCTTTGACGAACAACACTACTACAACGTGAAATATTTTGAAGGTGGAACTAGACGAGGAGCAACCCTTCGAGAATTTGACAACGCACTAAGCAGAGCAAAAAAATAATTTTAACAAACAAAAAAAAACACTACGACATGAACGCTAGAGAAATTTTAACAGAAGGACAAAAAATCAAAACCCTAAAAATAACAGACAACGGGGATGAGATCATCAAAACTCGAACCATTGAAAAAGTGGGGAGCCACTCGATCAAATTAAAAGGACTCGCCGGATGGTATTCTCTTTACACTACCCACTACGATCTGGAAACGATCCACTTAAACCAAGACAACAAGTACCTAACTATTTTATCATAATTTATAAACCTAAAAAAAAACACACCATGACAATTACACAGATTTTAAATTTCGGAAAAAACACAAACACCAGAATCGAATTGAACGGCTCATGTTCATATTTATGCGCGACCGCTTCATGTGTTTCTGGGGATCTATTAAAAAGACCAGCCAGCATCAGCAAGGACCATCTAAGGTTCCCAGAGTTCGATAGAAGGACACAGGACAAAACATACGTAGGCGTTGAAGTTCGCACCAGATATTCGGATCAGTACTACTGGTTCATGACATTCGATGACGTAAACGATCCGGATGCGTACTGGTTCTTTGATCATGCCTACAACAGAAACACAGGCCAGTCAGTAAAAAAGAAAGGCACGCGAGTTTACAACCTAATAAACAAAATAGAACAACACTAAAAAACAGAATACGAACCGGGGGCCATGCGCCCCCACAAAAACCAAAACACCATGACACCATCAAAAAATTTAACAAAGGGCAACCAGATCAGACTACAAAAGAAAATCACTACGCTGGATCAATTCGGCAACCAGTCCCTCAGAGAATTTAATGCCTACATCGTTTCAGTCAATAAAGGACCGGATGCGATCGTAGTAAAAATCAAATCAAAAGTAGAAGCCGACCTAGATAAAAACACCGAGGTCGAATGCATATTAGAAACAACCCCGGAAGGTTTGGAACTTAATTGTTCAGGTCGTGGTGGATTTTCCTTCCGGGTTCTTTATATAGTCCCTAAGCCGGGAATGATATTTGACAACAATGAGTACCACGACTTCATTAAAAACGCCGAGCCGGACTTTATAATGCGCGGTAGAAATTCACGCTACCAGCGATTCGAACTTTTTGAGAATATCCACTACGGCGAGGAAGGGCCGATGCATATTTTTGTTGCAATAACTTCAGACTACCACGCGATCATAGATCCAACAGAAACATACCCGGAGAGGTACAAATTATACGCCTACACCGAATCAACTTTAGAGGCTAGCGACTTTAGACTAGGATCGGACTATTGCCCGGTCGTTAAGGCCACAGGAGAAGTCGTATGCGAGTTCGAGGCATAGAACAACAGAAAACAACCCGGGGGCCGTTAGGCCCTCTTAAAACACCAAAAAA
>WLWE01001683.1_pt1 | contig 15683 bp, 14 predicted proteins | sample 6718301 | NCBI WGS metagenome assembly WLWE01 (sample SAMN12718691, study PRJNA515312) | sponge metagenome | isolation source: marine sponge | host: Mycale hentscheli | place: New Zealand: South Island, Marlborough, Capsize Point | collected 2003-05-01 | reverse complement strand
GGCAGTGGTTGCCGCCTCTTCTGACTTCGGTGATTTCCAGACGAGAGTGGCAGCACTCTGATCTAAATAATCACATATCGTCGTCGCAAGGAGGGCCCTGGCAAAAACCAGGGAACCCTCCCTTTTTATAAATAACTAAAACTTATTTTAACCTAAAATGGCAACAGTACTCGTAAAAAATCTACCTAGTGTATCTACCACTGACGATGATGACCTTCTTATCGTTAATATTGGCGGTGGCAATGAGTATACAACTAGCAACATTAAAATTGGAGATCTAAGAACCGTTCTTAACTCTTCTGGTAATAGCTTCACTAGTGATGTCGAAGTTGATGGCAGCGTAACAATCACAGATGTCGCCACTCAAAGTGGTAAGACTTTTGTCGGAAACTTGGTCGGTAATGTTACTGGGCAAGCTACTTCTGTTTCAGATATTTCTAATCATTCTACTGATACTCTCAGCGAAGGCAGCAATAATAAGTATTTTACTGATACAAACTTTCTTGTTGAGTTCGAAAAAGCGCCAATTGGCCGCCTGGCTGATGTCACCATTTCTGGTAACGGTACAGCTACTAGTGGTAAGTTCCTGCTTCACAATGGCACTGCCTTTGTTGATACAGAAATCGCTACCTATGACCAGAGAACTGAAGTTGTAGAACTTCAAAACAAAACAGGCATCGCTAATGTCGATGATGGTGACAACCTGTATGATTTAATCCAGGCAACTGCAACAGCTGCTACTGATGGTGATAATGCAATCAAACTCAAGATGGGTTTTGATGAAATTGCATCTGGTGACAACCTTTATGATCTGATTCAAGCAACTGCAACAGCTGCTGGTGATGCTGATGCAGACATCAAGACTAAGATGGGTTATGATTCCATTGGCGCTGGTGACAATCTTTATACTTTAATTGACGCCACCGCATCTGCTGCTACTGATGCCAACACAGCGTTGGGTCTTAGAGTAACTGCTCTGGAAGCTGACCCAACCACAGCTACTGCAGTGACTGCTGTTCAGGCTGATGTAGACCAAAACGAAGCTGATGCAGATGCTGCTATTGCTACTGTTCAGGCTGATGTTGATGCTAATGAACTAACTGCAGCGGCTGCTTCTGCAGCTGCTCAAGATACTGCGGACAAAATCCAGACAAAACTTGCTGGACTGACAGCCGCAACCTATACCGCTAATGATGTAGCTGAATTGCAGGGAATTATAACCGGCCTGATTGACCAATTGAAAACTGCTCTTAGTTGATATTAAATGACAACTTAATATTAGGAGGGGGCAACCCCTCCTTTTTTGTTATCTAAATAAAAGAAAGGATAAAGTCCATGAGCATTGCAGAACCTCAGAATAGGGAGGAATTCAAACAATATATTCTCACTAAACTGGGCCACCCAGTACTACAAATCAATGTGGCTGATGAACAATTAGATATTGTCATCACAGAAGCATTTCAATATTTTAATGAGAGAAATCATTTCAATGGTGTAGAAAGAGTATATCTTACCACGCAAGTCAACAATGAAATGCGTAAAAACTGGAGAAGTTTTAAGGTAGATAATGTAAAACAAGAGTCGGGATACGAATACTGCGGTCCCGGTATGGTAAAGTCATTGACACTTGAGAACCCCGGTTCTGGATACCCACCATCATATACAATGGATGTGGCGAATACAAGTAATCAATCAGAAGTTGAACTTGGATTGGGTAGTGATCCTGATGCAGTTGAGATAGTTAAAGAACCAAGTGGAGAGAAAATTGTTGTTGCCACTACTACATCTGGTTCAGGTACAGGACTACGACTACTAATTGATTCCCCCAGAACATCTGTTTGTGGATTGATTAGTGTCAAGATTTACGAACCAGGCGTAAATTATGAGGTGGGTGATTATATAACCGTTAGTGGTGGCGGAAACGATGCAGTGTTTAGAGTTAGTGAGATTAAAACTAAAACTGGTAATTATGAGTATGCACAAATTTTACAGCAAAATAACTTTATTACCTTACCAAAAGATGTAGTTGGTGTAACTAAAATCCTTAGATCTTCATCGTCTTATGGTCTTGGTGGAGGAGGTATTGTGCCACCTGGTATGATATACCCGAACTTGTGGGGCCAAATTAATGGTAGTGGTTGTGACAATATGGGATTTGGAATGAGTACCTACTATATTGCTATGTCATTCATGGCGATGATGGAATTCTTTATGCTTCCACCGAAGATGTATAACTTCAATCAAAGAACACACAATCTTCATATTGATGGCGACTTAGGTGACTTGGGGCAAATCTTATGTCTGGAGTGTATGGTTAAACCTTCTCCTGAGGTATATCCCGACCTTTGGAATGATATGTGGCTCAAAGAGTTTGCTACTGCACTTACTAAAGCACAATGGGGTAGAAATCTTACAAAATATAATCAGGTACAATTGCCTGGTGGTATTGTTATTAATGGTGATAGAATCCTCACTGATGCTCAGAATGAACTAAAGCTTATTAAGGATAGATTTAGTATGGACTACATGGATCCGCCGCTTGATGAGGTAGGCTGATGCCCACAACAAATACATTTTTTAATTCTACATATCCTGGTCAATCAGCCGAACAAAGTCTCATTGATGACTTGGTCATTGAGCAGATTGCGATCTATGGGTTAGATATTCTCTATATGCCCAGGAGAATGCTGAACCTTGATAAGTTACTGCACGAGAGTAGCAAAGCAGCATTTGAACTTGCTCTTCCCATACCTATGTACCTCAAGTCATTTACTGGGTACCAGAATGGAATGGAAATTTTGAGTAAGTTTGGAGTCAGATCTTCTGATGAAATAACCCTTGTTATGTCGAGGTCACAATTTACATCTTACTATGCTCCTTTCATCAAAGCTTATCACAACCAGAACAAAGGAGCGGATATAGATGATCAATTGAATCACTTAGAGGGGGAAACAGATACAAGACCTAAGGAAGGTGATTTGATTTACTTCCCATTTGATGATGGTATTTTTGAAATTAAATATGTCAGCTTTGATACACCCTTCTTCCAGTTAGGTAGAGGTTATGTATTTGAACTTCAGTGTGAGAAGTTTGAGTACTCAGGTGAAACCTTTGATACCGGTTATGATGAAGTGGATGACTCAATGGCGCTTCCTGATTACTATAGGATGGAGTTCAATACCCAAACCGATGGACATAAGACATTTGAATTTAAGGAACCTGTAATAATCTATGATATATCAGATCTTAATGCTGCTGAAATTGTAACAGATAGTGGCGACTATATACTCGCCGAAAATTATCGTATCGTTCAGAATGTTGCAGATAGTGCATTCTTAAAGACAGAAAAATCTGGGCCCTTTAGGTTGTATAAAGACCCTGGGTATGTTCATCAAGTGCCTATGGTTAATGGAACTGTGATGTCTTGGGATAAGACACAAGGCAAATTGGTTGTTGGTGACCTATCAGATCTTGACCCAGATCAGATGTCAAGAGAAACATATGACATCGATTGGAACAAGTTTGATGAAGTGCTCATCGTAGGTCAAACTACAGGAGCGACTTATGCATCATTCAAAGCAGTAGTGAGAGAGTCTGCGTTTGATGACTCTACTACCATCCAAGATGAATTCAATCAAATTAAGATCTTTGATGTGGCTGATGAAAATCCTTTTGGATTTGTATAAATAATGATAGTAGATAGGATGAGATTTTGCTAGGCCAGTATCACTATCATCAGATATTCCGTAAAAGTATAATTGCATTTGGTACACTTTTCAATAATATCATAATTAAGAGAAAGGACCCTGCACGGAAAGCTGAAGACAATTTAGAAGCTTATAAGGTACCCGTACAATATGGTCCTTATCAAAAATATTTGGCTATGATTGCGGCTGAGCCTACACCAGAGCGCCAGTCGATGCAGATCTTTCTGCCTCGTGTCTCCTTTGAGATAAAAGGATTGAATTATGATGGTTCAAGAAAGCTGACTCCCACACAATTTGCAAAGACTGTACCAAGCGAGGGCAAAGATGCAGCTGGCAAAGCAGCGCAGTATTCACAATACCTTCCTGTACCATATAATCTTGAGGTTGAACTGAATATTATCTCTAAGAACCAGGATGATGGTCTTCAGATTCTTGAACAGATACTTCCCAACTTCCATCCTTCACTGAATGTCTCTATTGTAATCATCGAAGAGACACACGAAGAGAGGGATATTGCAGTAGTTCTCAATGGTGTAGGTTACACTGATGACTATGAAGGCGACTACACACAGAGAAGAACACTAATCTGGACGCTTAATTTTACCGTCAAAACATATCTGTTTGGTCCAGTTGATATTCAGAAGGATATTCGTAAGGTTACTCTTGACTATCGTTCTGATATTGTTAAGAGACCTGCTGAACTTCGTTATACTGCTGAGGTTGAATCCACGAGACGACCACCTAAACCCAGAAATGCTATTGATCCAACCAAAGATCAATACAAGGTTGTGGATACATATCAGGATGTCTACTCAGATGATCAGGACTTCTTTGGATTGTAACTATGTCTACTTTTGAAAGTCTGGATGATACATTCGATATCACTCCGGTTGAAAAACAAGAAATCAAACCTATTAAAAAAGAGAAGGTAGATATTACCATCTCTGATAAGTCTAAGGATAAAGAAAAAGATTACCAGTATGCTCGGGGTCAAATCTATAACATCATTGACAAGATGCAAGAGTCTTTGAATGGTGCTATGGAAGTAGCTGAGCAGTCTGACCACCCACGAGCCTATGAGGTGGTCTTTAATGGTGCTAAGAATGCTGCTGATGTTGTTGACAAGCTGGCAGACTTACATAAAAAGATGAAGGAGGTAGATGTTGCAGACCAAAGAGTCGAAGCAACACAGAATAATACACAGAACAATATCTATATGACTGGGTCTACAGCTGACTTGATGAAAATGATTAAAGATTCTAAGCAGGATAAATAAAAATAAAAAGATGAAGACCTATCAACAAATAAAGGAGGATATGGAAAGCAGAATTGCTGCCATGCCCCCAGAAAAAAGAGCTAAGGCATTAGCTATACAGGCAAATAATGCGAAAATTGCGGCTAAAGTAAATCCAAAAAATAATACAAAACCAACCACTAATAATTCATCGGCATTAGCGATCAGGGATACTAAAAAACTGCCGCCTTCAAGCAGCAGCAAAAGTTTACCACCTTCAAGCAGTACCACAAAGAAACCCAGTGCAATTGTTCCATCATCTAAAACACAAATGGTGAAAAGGAATACAGGTACTTCAGCAAAAAAAGTCGATGACAGAGTTAAATCTGCTAAGAAACCAATTAATAGAACAAATAGAGTATATCCTGCTATCAAAACACCAAATAAAGAAAGATTTTCCGACAAAGTTGATAAGAAAATCGGAAATGCAGCAAGAAAAGCTGGGTCTAAGTTAGGAGACGGACTCAAGAAAGCACCTGGTGCATCGCTAAGAGGTGCGGGTAAACTTGGTAAGGCAGTTATAGGTGCGAAGTCTGCATCATTGGGTAGTGTTGAAGGTAAAAATATAGGCAAAAGTGCAACCAGAGAGTATGGCGATAGTCAATACTAAATAATAACATAGGAATATTAATATCAATGGGACAACCAAAACTAAATTTCTTAACCGATGAACGCTTGGACCTCCTCCGTGATCGAAAGATTACAGAAGGTCTTAATGAATTGAAGTCTAATGTCAAAGACATGGACATCAATGTTGAGGTAGAGAAACCACCAGCAGAGCCTGCTGAACCTTCAGAACCTCGCTATACTAAAGAGAGTCTATCTCAGATGGCTCGTCGTCTGTATAGAGAGAATATAAAACCAGTTATTGACGAGCCAGAGACTGAAGTCAAGAGAGTCACTAATACATATTCCGATAGAGTTAATGGTAAGGCACTTGCCAAGGCCCTAGTTGGGATGAGAAATCCTGATAATGGAGATGATGGAGCCTATGCGCCACCAGCTGGTCCTAATGGTGGTAATATGACAGGACCTTCGGGTGCCTATCATGCATTAACAACTTCCATGTCATTGGAAGAGTACGAAGATTATATTAATAGTAAATTTTTGGTTGAAGATGAAGAATCAGTAGAGGAAACAATAGAAGAGCCAGAATTTTTAGTAGAAGAGAACCCAGCTATTGAAGAACTAGAGCAGGCATTGGTTGAGATGTCTGACATTTCGTGGGTTTCTATTGATAGAGTCATGAGGTCTATTGCTAGAGACAATGACATCACACCTAAAGAACTTCATAAAGAGTTTAAGGCCAAGCACGGGATGATCCCTGATGATTGGGCAGAGGAAAACCAAATCACTGAAGAATGCGGTTGGATGCCACTAGAAGAAGCTGTCGCACTTAATAAAGTAGGACAAGTCTTTGAAGTGTCATATATGTTTAGGTGTGTTACTAAAAGAGTCAAGTTCTTCTGGCCACAAGTTACTTACCCATCTCAGAAAGAGATGCAAGAAGTAGTAACTATGCTGTATCCTGGAGCAAGAGTGCTTGCTTATTATCCATCCACTGATTGTGGTGATAATAAAGATAATTTCATGGTGCTGGTAGGTCCTTCGACTCCTAGGTCAGTTGTTCTGAGTAAGGAAGACTGGGAACCTATGACATCAGGAGAATCATATGCTTATGAGATGATTCTTACTGAAGAGGGAGAACCAAGTTCACCTCCTATGATGACACCAAATGGTTTGGTTGTGATGATTGAAGATTATGATACTGGAGAAGAGAGAACTGTTAGTATTAATAGTGTAGAAGGTGAGTATGATGTAGTTGATAGATACATGATTTCCAGTGGTATTTTCTTTGGTGAAGGTAAGAGAGGACTATGGGACAACATTCACGCTAAGAGAAAACGTGGTGAGTCACCTGCTAAGAAAGGTGATAAGGATTATCCTAAGACACTGAATGTAGAAGACTATAAGTCTGATAAGAACTACAGGGCACCTAAGGTTCCTGCAAAGAAGAAACCTTATGATAAGATTGCGTCCTTCTCAATGGAGAGACCTCTTACCCGTGATATGAAAGAAGATATGTCAGGTATGTCCCAGAAGTCTGGTGACAAGAGGAGTACTGAGTCAGGTGCTGGTATGACAGCAGCAGGTGTGAAGAAGTATAATAGTAGAACAGGTGGCGACCTGAAAACAGCAGTCACCACCCCACCATCCAAACTCAAAGCGGGCAGCAAAGCAGCAGGGAGACGCAAGAGTTTCTGTGCTAGAAGTAGGGGATGGAATGGTGAGAGAGGTCTTGCTGCAAGGAGAAGGTGGAATTGTTAGTATGAAAACACTAGAACAATTTTTACAAGAGTCATCTCTTAACAGAATAAAAGATAAGGATGATTCTAAAGGTGTTGCTATTCTTTCTGCACAGAGAGGAGACAAATCTAAGAAAGAGAATAGCGCAAGGTCTAAGCAACTAGATAAAGATATTAGAGGTGCTGGGTTGCCTGGTGCCACTAAGGTGTCTGGTCGTTATAAAGAAAACCCAGGGACCAAAGATGAAAAGATGGTGGGAGAGAGATCCCATGTCGTGTCGTCCGGCAAGAAAGGCAAGAAGAAATTTAAGAAAGCTATTACTAAACTTGGTAAAAAATATAATCAAGATAGTGTGCTTATTAAAAAGAAACCCAAGGGTGATGCCGCTTTAGTAGGAACCAATAAGTCGTGGCCAGGTGAAGGTAAACGAGTTAAAACTGGTAAAATGCAACCCGGAAAAACAGGTGAATTCGATACTAAAATAAAAAATAAAACATTTACTTACGAAGAATATGTACAAGGTATGGCATAGTGATGCTCGTCCACCTATAATTTTAGACACATATGAAGAGGTAAGGATGTATCAAAGGTTAGTAGTGTTGCTTAATAAGTATCCACCAAGATGGAAGAAGATACTCTAAATATAGATGTACAGAAAATTTATTATGTTATCCACTCAGTATAGGTTACGACTAGAATACATATGCAGCCGTATCAGTAAAGGAGAGGAAGTGCAATTAACAGATATGATATGGGCTAATAAATTAGCGAAGGCAAATACAACTGCTAATGAAATGATGAAGATGGCGCGCCGCCAAATCACTCATAAGATTGAAGAGGGTACCATGGATGACTTTATGAATAGAATGAATCTTGGGAGCCCTGATCCATCTGATCACAAAACTGGATTCTATAGTGCTGACGATATCAAAGATTGGTTCCAGCAGGATAAACCGGATGACTGGTTGCAGCGAGACTAATTATGCAATTAGATGCAGCTTCGTCATATAAGTCTAATCCTCTTCTTAAGCAGAGAGGAGTACAGGTCAATTTTACAAAAGAACAAGTACAGGAGGTCATACGATGCTCCCAGGATCCTGAGTACTTTCTCGAAAACTATATTAAGGTTATTAGTCTGGACGACGGTATTGTTCCTTTCATTCCATATCCTTTCCAGCGCAACCTGATTGATAGTTTTCATAATAATCGATTCAGTATTTGTAAACTACCTCGTCAGTCTGGTAAGTCAGTTACGGTTACCGCCTATCTGATTCACCAGGCTATTTTTCGTGACAATATTAACATCGCTATCCTGGCTAACAAGCGAGAGACTGCGTTTGAATTGATGGCAAAACTGCAGACATCTTATGAGAATTTACCGAAATGGTTACAACAAGGGGTACTTGGCTGGAACAAGGGGTCCATTGAACTGGAAAACGGTTCGAGAATTACAGCGTCGTCCACATCTAGTTCTGCCGTTCGTGGTTTTTCTTATAACATTGTTATGCTTGACGAGTTTGCATTCGTCCCCACCAATGTAGCAGAAGACTTCTTTAGTTCTGTTTATCCTACTATTTCATCTGGTAAAAGTACCAAGGTTATTATTGTATCCACCCCTAATGGGATGAACCACTTCTATAAGTTGTGGAATGATGCAGAGAATAAGAGAAATAGTTATAGAGCAACAGAGGCACACTGGTCAGAAGTTCCTGGTAGAGATGATGCTTGGAAACAAGAAACTATTGCTAACACATCAGAACAACAGTTCCAACAGGAATTTGAGTGTGACTTTATTGGTTCTGCTGGTACTCTTATTACTGGTTCTAAACTAAAATCTTTAAGCTACGACGATCCTATCACCAGTTCTGCTGGTCTGGATATCTTTGAGGAGCCTATCCCTGGTCACGAGTATATGATGACAGTGGATGTATCTCGTGGTATGAAACTGGATTACTCTGCATTTGTATTAGTAGACATCACAGCTTATCCACACAAGGTGGTAGGTAAGTATAGAAACAATGTTATCAAACCAATGTTGTTCCCTGATATCATTGTACATGTAGCAAAACGATATAATAAAGCATGGATACTATGTGAAGTAAATGATATTGGTGACCAGGTTGCATCCATCATATTCTATGATATGGAATACGAAAACCTACTCATGACATCAATGAGAGGTAGGAATGGTCAGGTATTGGGGCACGGATTTTCTGGCGGCAAGACACAGCTGGGTTTGAAAATGGCTAAGGCACCAAAGAAACTAGGCTGCTCTAACCTTAAACAGATGGTCGAGTCAGATAAGATATTATTCAATGACTTTCAGATCATTAATGAATTGACTACCTTTGTAGAAAAAAGAGACTCATTCTCTGCTGAGGATGGATGCCATGACGATTTGGTTATGTGCATGGTCATATATGCTTGGGCTGTGGCGCAAGACTACTTTAAGGAGATGACTGATCAGAGTGTCAGAGAAGAGTTATATGAGAAGGATAAGACACAACTCGAAGAGGACATGTCGCCCTTTGGTTTTGTTGATGATGGATTAGGTGATGGGAACTTTGTAGCTGATGGAGAGGTATGGAAAACGGAATGGGAACACGAAAGGTATGACAAGTATAGGGATACAGCAGAGCACTTTGGGTTACCCGTTGATGAGTATGGTGCAGCTATGGGTAATTGGACTTGGGGTACGGCAAATACTGACTGGTGGTAACAGGGTTTATGTAAGTTTCTACCATTAACTTAAAAACTTTTAAGTAATGGTGTAGCCCCTGTTAAACACTGGGTTTTTCTAAATAAAAAGGAATATGAATTATTCAGGAGAATAGGAGAATGGTTATTAAGACCGCCTCCCCCGGTATCCTCGTAAATGAGGTAGATCTTACTAGGGGAACTAGTGATGCAATCATCACTAATTTGGGTGCTCTGGCTGGTCCATTTAAGCGTGGACCCGTTGGTGAGATGATGAGAATTGACACTGAAGCTGAACTTCAGAGAGTCTTTGGTGACCCAACAGATGAAAACTACGAGTACTGGTGGACAGTTAGTAACTTCCTTGAGTACGGTGGTATTTGTTATGTGATCAGATGCGATGATGCTGTTGGTGATTCCAGTGGCACATTCTTGCAGACAATGAAGAATGCAGCTGATCGCCCAAACAGTGAGGGTGAATACCCTTATGTCAAAAATGATGATGATTTTTACATTGAGAAGTTTCAAAGTGAAGATGTAAAGGCGAAGTTCCTTGCTCGTAACCCTGGTACCTGGGGTAACGGTCTGGGAGTCACAATGATCGACCGTGGAGCCGACTACAGAGTCAACCTTAATGATGTTCTATCTTGGTCTGCAATTGACGGATCACAAAATGCAACCGGTACAGTGTTCGATGACACCACTTTGAGTGGTACCTACATCGGTACATATGTAAAAATTAGAACCAGTGCAATTGATAGATTTACTGTTGGTCAACATATTGAGGAAGATGCACTTGGCGGCGCCAAGGGTCTGATTGTCCGTTCTGAAGGAGGTGTACACACAGTATTGGTAACTGATGGATCTTTTACCATCGGTAGCACTCTTAAGAATGGTGGACAGATTGTCGATGTAGTCTCACTTGGACAGCAAAGACTTTACAAAGTTGGTAATACATCAGCAGGCATTATGACCGAGAGTGGTCAATATGTCGAGGTCGATGATCTTAATACTACTATTGAAACTCTGGATGCTGAGTTCTCATTTGATGGTACTCCCAATGATCCCAACATCATTGATACTATTTGGATTCCCAATGTAATTTCTTTTGAGACAGGTATTACCTACAACTGGCCCTCTGAGCCACGCGATGGTCAGAAGGTTTCTGCTGGTGGCCCTGCTGATATGGGAGACACCTACCAGTATCATAAAGCCGAAGATGCATGGGTTGTATTGTATGAGCCAGGCATCGGTGACTTGATTACTGACGGAGTTAATGTATTCCTGATCGAAGGACAAGATGATTGGTACAACCAACAGATTGCTCTGGCTGGTGTGCCCTGGTATCGTTTCGCATCACGCCCCGGTACCACGATCAATGCTCGTGAGAAAGGTGCAGTCAATGATGAGATGCACCTGATTGTGTATGACCACACCGGAGACTTCACTGGTACCAAAGGTAATGTTCTTGAAATCTACACCAATGTTTCTAAACTTTCTGGTGCTAAGATGCCAGAGGGCGAGAGAAACTATTACCTGGAGCAAATGAATCGCCGCTCCAATGTTCTGTTCGCAAACCATGTTATTGACATGGCTAGTCATGGACTGAACGAAGGTCTGGATCCTGTTGGTACTCCAATCGGTGATGGTGTAAGATGTGGTTTCATCCTTCCTGGTCAGAGAATTTTGAAAGGTGGTGCTGATAACCTGCAGGCATCCTTGGGTGAACTGCAAATGGCATATAATCAATTTGAAACTGAAAATCTAGAAGATCTAGATTATATTCTTCAGGGACCTGCTTGCAGCAACCTGGAAGACTCGGTAGCGAAAGCAAACTTTATCATCTCTATTGTAGAGGAGAGAAAGGATTGTATGGCATTCGTATCACCTCCTCGTTATATGATTGTTAATCAAACTGATAATGAGAGAATCACTGACAACCTGGTAGCTTGGTCGAACGAATTATCTTCGTCTTCTTACACAGTATTTGACAGTGGTTATAAGTATACTTACGATCGTTTCGGTGATGAGTACAGATATGTACCTCTGAACGGTGATGTGGCTGGTACTTTAGTTTACACCTCACTGAGATCCGAGCCTTGGTATTCACCTGCTGGTGTGTCCCGTGGTCAGATTCGTAATGTGGTCAAGCTCCCTTATAATCCATCTAAGAGACAGCGTGACTCCCTGTACAGCAACAGAATCAACCCTGTATGTCTGTTCCCAGGTGAAGGCACCGTTCTTTATGGCGATAAGACTGCACTTGGTTATAGCTCGGCCTTTGATCGTATCAATGTCCGTCGTCTCTTCCTCATTGTTGAGAAAGAGATCGCTAAGATGTCTCGTACAACTCTGTTTGAGTTTAACGATGATGTCACAAGAACCCTCTTTAAGAACAATGTCAATCCTTTCCTGAGAGACATTCAATCCAAGAGAGGTATGTATGACTTCCTGGTCGTATGTGATGAAACCAATAATACTCCTGAGATCATTGATCGCAACGAGTTTGTGGCTGATATCTACATCAAACCAGCTAAGTCTATTAACTTCATCACACTGAACTTCGTTGCCACGAAGACTGGTGTGACATTCGATGAGGCGGTTGGCCTCTTCAGACGCAATTCAACCTGATAGAGGTATATCCTAATGGCATATCAAAGATCTATTGAGGATTTTAAGGCAGTGCTACAGGGCGGAGGTGTCCGCCCTACAATGTTCCAAGTGGAACTGCGCTTCCCTGATCCCGTAGTGGCAGACACTACACTGGCTACCAACGAAGGTACTTTCCTCATCAAGGCAGCCCAACTTCCTGGTTCGAATGTCGGGTTTATCGATGTTCCTTTCAGAGGAAGAAAGCTCAAGGTCTCTGGCGACAGAAACTTTGACGATTGGCAGGTAACTGTGACCAATGATGTCACCTTCAACCTGAGAAAGGCATTCGAAGAGTGGTCCGAAAGAATTCAGAACCATAACTTTGTTCTTGGTTCTAACACACTAAACGATTACTTCGCCAACGCCATCGTTCGTCAGCTCGACCGTGATGGTAATCAACTGCGCGCTTACAGATTTGAAGGCATCTGGCCTTCACAAGTAGCCGCTATTGACCTGGACTTCGAAACACAAGACACCATTGAATACTATGATGTCACCTTCTGTGTCCAGTACTGGAGTGCAATTGAAACTGGTGATCCTTATACTTCACCTGTAGCAAGAGATGCAAACTCTGCACTAAATGCAGTTTCATCCTGATTATTTTCTGTTATAATAAAAGGAGGTCGGTTAGGCCTCCTTTTTTATTGTCCATAAATAGTACATAAGACATTGCGATAAATTGTGAATCAAAATCAAACTCCTGGAAGACCCGGAGAGAACACTAGACTATTCGGTTTTTCTTACAAGCAACCAGATCTAGAAGAATTAGCCAGTAAGGTTTCTCCAGTTCCTCCCAACATGGATGACGGTGTAACCGTCGCAGCTGGTGGCTTTAATGCCTATGGAATGAACCTGGATGATGGTGCGGCAAAAGATGCCGAACTCATCCGTAAGTATCGCTGTATGGCACTGCACCCTGAGGTGGATAGTGCTATCGAAGACATCGTTAATGAAGCTATTGTTTCAGACTCAAAAGATACACCTGTAGCTATAGATTTATCTAATCTAGATGTATCAGAAAGAATCAAAACTATTATTAGAGAAGAGTTCTCCTACATTCTTCATCTCCTGGACTTTAATAATAAAGCTCACGAGATGTTTCGTAAGTGGTATGTCGACGGGCGCTTATTTTATCATAAGGTAATCGATCTCAATGCACCAGAGAGGGGTATCACTGATATCCGAAACATCGATGCTCTGAAAATTAAATTAGTCAGAGAATATAAGAGGCCTCAACTCGAAGAACCTATTCTAAGGAATACACAGAAACCAATGTCTGGTGATTTGCCCCAGGTATTTGGTAAGGCGACAGAGCAATTCCCTGCTCGTGTCATTGAATACTTCTTGTATAACAAGAAGGGTATGAACTACATGGGAATGAATCATAGTGGTATCAATTCTCAAAGCAATACAGTTAAGATTGCGAGAGATGCTGTCACCTATGTCACTTCTGGATTGGTTGATGCCAATACGGGACAAGTCTTGTCGTATCTGAACAAGGCCAATAAGTCACTAAACCAACTGCGTTGGATGGAAGATGCCATTGTCATCTATCGTATGGCAAGAGCACCAGAGCGCCGTCTCTTTTATATCGATGTTGGTAACTTACCCAAGGCTAAGGCAGAGAACTATTTGCGTGATGTAATGGCACGCTATAGAACTAAAATCACTTATGACCAGACCACTGGTGAGATTCGTGATAGTAAGAAGTTTATGAGTATGCTTGAGGACTACTGGCTACCCAGAAGAGAAGGTGGTCGTGGTACTGAAGTGTCAACTCTACCTGGTGGTCAGAACTTAGGCAACCTCGAAGACTTGAAGTACTTCCAGGACAAGCTATACCGCTCACTTAATGTACCAGTATCCAGACAAGATTCTGGTGATGGTTTCCAGATTGGTCAGTCAGATAATATCACTCGTGACGAAGTTAAATTTGCCAAGTTCGTTGGCAGAATGCGTAAGAAGTTTGCATATTTGTTTGTTGACATGCTAAAGACTCAGCTTGTTCTCAAGGGTGTCTGTTCTCCTAAAGAGTTCGACTCGATGAGAGAGCACATGCAGTTTGATTTTGTGTACGATAATCACTTCTCTGAGCTAAGAGAAATGGAGATGCTTCAGAATAAAATGCAGATTGCAGCACAAGCTGAACCCTACATCGGTAAGTACTTCTCTGTCTATCAAGTTCGTAACAGACTTCTTGGTTACACTGATGGTGAGATTAAAGAAATCGATCAACAGATTTCTTATGAGCGTAATGTTGGTATTATTCCTGACCCCAATGCGCAGTTCATGCTCAAGGGTAGACAGGAAGCTGGCGAACCTAGCGAGCTCTCTGGTGATGCACAAGGTTCTAATCTAACACCCCCACCTGGTGACATGGATATTTCTGGAGAAGGGCAACCAAGCGGTGGTAGTATAGCAGGTGGTGGCGGAGCTGGAGCGGGCGCCGGAGCGGGTGCTGGAACCGCTCCAATGTAATTTTATATAAATACTTTTATCCAAACATTGATATTATGTCTAGAGTAGCAGAATTAATTGATTTAATTGTCCAAGGTAAGAATTCCGAGGCATCTGATGTACTTAATAATGAGTTGATGACACGGTCTTATGACTCTATAAACACTATCAAATCTGAGGTGGCAGCTGAGTACTTTAATCCTGTGGTTGATATGGATGATGATGAACAACAAGTTGTCCAACCTGAGGAATCAGAAGAATGAAACTAATCAGAGAAGAAGTAGAGGCAGTAGAAGTTCTCTACGAAGAGACGAACGGCAAAAAGCATTTTTACATCCAAGGACCCTTCCTGCAAGGTGATGTTAAGAATAGGAATGGTAGGATTTATGAGTCTAACATTCTTGCCAAAGAAGTCAAAAGATATAATGAGTCCTATGTCAACAAAAATAGGGCGATGGGAGAGCTTGGTCACCCTGATGGGCCCACTGTTAATCTTGATCGCGTGTCTCATAAAATCACTTCACTAAAACAAGAAGGGAGTAACTTCATTGGAAGAGCTAAGATTCTCG
>WLWE01001682.1_pt1 | contig 15684 bp, 20 predicted proteins | sample 6718301 | NCBI WGS metagenome assembly WLWE01 (sample SAMN12718691, study PRJNA515312) | sponge metagenome | isolation source: marine sponge | host: Mycale hentscheli | place: New Zealand: South Island, Marlborough, Capsize Point | collected 2003-05-01 | reverse complement strand
AAGTGCCTCTGTGTGTCTTGAGTCTTTTTCAAGTTGACGGACATCACTTTTAAGATCGTCTTTAAGTTCTTTTGCAGTAGAAGCCACTAGGTTTACTTCTTCTAATATCATGCCTATTTCAGACTGAAGCATAGTTACCTCTTGTTGTATTAATTCTATTCTTTTATCAAAGTCAGAAAGATCAGGTGCTACAAAAGAATTTATCTTTTCTTCCATATCTATATAGCGTTTGTAAACTTCAAAGCCTCCATACAGAAATCCAACAAATGTAGATAAGCCAATTATCAATGGAATAATCTTGCCTTTACCTTTGACTTTTACTCCACCAAATTCTAGTTCTGCCATTGTTGATTCACCATTTCATTCATCATGTTATTTTGTGCTGACTCAAACAGACCACCATACAAATCATCAATCTGCATCATGTTATAATTAGATATATCCATGTCTGTTAAAGTGGTTTGTTGGTATTCGTTAAATCCTTTTGTATCTGCTAGTTGTGCCATGACAGCTAATTTAACTGTATCAAGAGCAACTTGATCGCCACTGTCTGCAACTTTAGCTAAAATCTTTTTTGCAATTTGTTCTTTAGTTTCTTTCTGTTGAACAACCTTAACTTCTCTTTCTTCAGGTTCTTGCGTTTCTTCTACTTCTTCTGTTTCTTCAACTTCAGGTTCGTTTTCTACTTCAGGCTCAACCTCGATATCCATTTCAGCTACTTCTTCCATAGCTTCAGCAATTTCAATCTCAACTTCAGGTTCTACCTCTACCTCATTTAATAATGTGGATGCTTCATTCTCATATAACTGAGTTATATTCCCCCTAACATGACCTGTTAAACCTTCTAGAAAACCAAGTCCTTCCCACCTATTAACTGTTGCTTCTCTAATAGCTTGTTGGTGTCTCATTCCGATATTACCGACCTCACCTGACGTTAATAACCCACCTGTTCTTGGTTGTATTGGGTCGGGTGTCTCAGACAACCCCATTATATCATTAATAATTTCCCTATCTATCTCGGCAGCAACGTGTTCTGATAATAAATTAGTTAGTTCTTGTTCAGCATCTATATTATGATAAGCGGTAAGGTCCTGAGCTAACTCAGGTGTCCATGTTACTCTTAATGGTCTAACCCCAGCCTCAACTTGTACTGATGTGAGATTCATTTCGATTTGTGGTACAATAATACCTGTCACGAAATCATGAATATACTTTTGTTTCTTAATCATCACCTAAACTATCAAAGTCACTCACAGATATGTGACCATAGAATCTGTTATTAACCACAGTTGTGGCATATCGAGACATTACTTCTCTACTTGGTTGGAAATCGTTTGGGTCGTAAATTGTTGGTTCACATAATTGTAGTGGTATATAAGGAGCAAAGACATACCCTGTCTCTAATAACTTTCTACCCATGATACCATGAGTTCCTCTACCTGTGATAAAATCGTGTCGAATGAAACCATTCTTCACCAAAACGTTGTCCATATTAATAAATACTAAACAACTTCTATATTATCTGTACATTTTGGACATGAATAATTTACATCGAACCTTTTGTCGTATACGATGTTAGTACCACCACAACATGAATAATCCTTTGTGGCTTCCTTTTTTGGGTAATCTTGTGGTTTATGTTTACAGATTAGGGTCTTATCGAGAATGTAAGCATATCTGTGTTTTTGTGTTCTAGGTAACCACACCCCTTGAACTTCTCTTGTTGAACCTCTCGGATTCACCTTACCATCAGCTGTGAAGAAGTCAGTCTTCTTATTACTCAAACCGTAATAGGTAAAGTTACATACTTGGTATATACTACCAGCATGTCTACTATCATCAGCTAAAGTTATAACCGCCCTGATGTCTTCTTTCTTCAATAACCTTATACTTGTACTTAATAGGAAAGATGTTGCATTAGTCCCGTTGAATTGTGGTAATACACAGAGTCTAGATAACTCCAATACTGATTGGTCCTTGTTATCTAGACCGAACCACCCTTTTAAGGCAGAAATACCTTGTGGATTAGAGAATGTGGTAACACCGTACATATCACCACTCTCTTTTCCGAATAAACCATAAGCGAACTTAGAGAAGAATTTAGCATCACCCAAATAGTGGTGTTGTCTTATAAATTCATAAGCAACACTTTTATCTATTGGTTTAATGAGGTAATTTTTTTTCTTAAAAGATTTATTATATTTCATTTTAGACAACTTCTACAACTTCTAAATCAAAAATCAATTTTTTACCAGCCAATGGGTGGTTCATATCAACTACAGCGGTATTTTCTTTTAATTCTCTAACTGTCACATTAACTATTGTACCATCCGCACCTGTTGCTTGTAATGTACTATCAACCTCAGTACCTTCAGGTAACTTTGTCCTTTCAACTTCACTAACTAAACTTGGGTTAATTTCACCGTAAGCCTCTAAAGGTTCTACTTCTATGGTTTTTTTTTGACCTGTCTCCATTCCCATAACACCATCTTCAAAACCTTTAATCATCTGACCTTGACCAATCGTAAATGATAAAGGGTCACGACCTTCTGACGTATCAAATACCTTTCCATTAACATCTTTTCCTGTGTAATGTACTTTTACTTTTTTTCCGTTTTCTATTTTCATAATTTTAATTTGTTTCTGTTACTTTTAATTCTTTTCTAACTCTCATAATTGCCTCACCTAACCAGTTCTTACCTTGCCATTGTGACTTGTCATGAACTCTTTCATCATCATAATGTAGACCAATACCCCAAATTCTATCCTTTGGACTAGCCTCTACAATCTCTCTGTCACCTGTTTCCATCAACTCTTTAAGTAATGACTCATCTTGTGTGAACTTAGCATAATTAGCTTCATACACATATTCTCTACATACTGAGTTCCAAACGTCAGTGTCAAAACCTCTAACTTTTCTTCCTAGTGCTTTTTGTTCCCTTGGGTTATTTGTTCTCATGATGGCATTAGCTACCTCTTCATCTTCGAACAATAATGCTTTCTTATACATCATGTATTGTTCGGCAGTAGTGAACTTCTGTCCATCAACTGTAAAGTCAGATTTACTCCATTGTGAATAAATACCCGACCAAAAATATACTCCTTTGTCTGTTGTTTTCATATGGGAAATATAGGTAAAAAAAATGGGGTTTTAAACCCCATCTATTAATTTTGTATCTTACCACTATTGTCCATCCTGAAACTCTTACCTTCTCGGTTGTAGATGACAATACCGTTCATATTGTTGATTGGTGAAATGAAATAATCAATCTTCCTATATTGGTTACTGTTACTAGCGTTTACAGCTTGACGTTCACTACTCTTAACTTGACAAGTGATTGTTCTACCCTCATAGTTCATGATTAAATCAGCTCCGAACATCATGTCGATGAAGTCACCATTACCACCTTGGTATAATTGGTTCATCCCATATCTCTCTAATACTTCACCAGCGTAATCTTCCGCTTCATCACCCATCTTAGTCAACCCAACCGTATTTCTAACGAATTGTTTTAACTCTTCAGGTTTAAAGTACTTACTCACTAATCTGAATAATACGGGTTTTATACTTTCAAGGTATCTCTTAATCCCTATCTCGTTCTTATCAGCTAATTGGTTGACTTTACCACCCTTTACAAGTAATTCAGTTATCAATTCAGCTAAGTCACTGTAATTTGTGTTCAGTTTGTTTACATAATCATATTCACCGTTCTCATCTAATACTAGACCAGCATCAACCAATCTCTTATGTGTATATGTTCCGTTAACTAGTTTGATTTCGGGATATTTCCCTGTATCATGAAGTATCTTTAATGGTTCTTGGTATTTCTCGGTCATATTTTGTACAACCTTAAGGTCCTTCAACATTTCGTCAATAACACCTCTCATACCTAAATCTCTATGTAACCAAGCTCTCAGACCACTAATCTTTCTACATAATTGATTAGCGTTTGGGTCTGTAAAGTGTGAACACCCTTGATACCTCTTTGTACGACCCATCTCTTCTTTTATTATATTCTTAATCATATTTTCACTTAATTGTGCTTTAGGTAGATTTTTCTCAGCGTAATCTATCCAAGTCTTTAACAACACAGGTTTATCTTTCTCTTCAAGGTCTAAGTGTTGTACCATCATCTTAAAAACATTTATCAATGGTTTCTTGAAATACTTAGCTTGTTTATATAATCCCCTAACCCAAGCGTCAACTTCGAATGGTGCTGTATAATACTCTAAACCATCATATCCTTGGTCACCGTATAAACCCTCACTCTCCCTTTCTTTATAACTGTGTTGTGCTATGTGTTGTATTTCATGCATAACAGCGTCTTGTATTTGACCACTAAGGAAGTTGAAGTTTGTCTTCATATACCTAGAGTCCATCCATATTTCTAAGGTTAGGATATCTTGATTTAAGTCCATCCATCCTTGAACACCTATTTCTTCCTCATCATTCCAATGAACGATAATTTTAGTGTTAATAGGTCTATCTTTAATGGGTGTTATTGTGAACTCAAAGTCACTTTCGTTTCGTTTCAGATGGGACATAATTTTCTTAGTGGTTTTACCCACAATACCGTCATATCTACCTTCTTCTATTATCTTACGAATGTTCATACTCATAAATATAATGTTAGGGCATAAAAAATGGGATAACGATTAAATCATTACCCCATTAGTGATTACTGAGTCACTTCAGCCGGTACTACCGTTTCAACTTGGTCCCAAGCATCAATCAATGCTTTCGCGTATGATGACTCTTTACCTGTCCACCCACCAAGGATTGCTCCTCTGTATAGGTTCTCAGGAACAACTGAGTTGTTATACCCCGCTGTTTGTACAGTGAATATGTTAACTTTTGGGTTAACTGTTTTTCTGTACTTCTCAACCAATTTAAGAACATCGATGTATCTACCACGACCATTATCATAGATAAAGTCTTTGTAGTCACTTGCGTTCACACCAAATAGTCCACCATGTCCCGCTTGCATATCTGAGTATACAAAGATGTTATCGTAGTGAGTTTTGTTCTCGATTGCCTCCTTGAAGAACAACCAAATACCGTTCTCAGTACCACCACCTTGTTTTCTACCTCTCACTGAAGCTTCCTTCATTTGAGATAGTATTCCATTTCTAGATGAAACAGGTTTCATACTCAATCTGTCACCGAATACACCAACCTCACCTTCGTCAGATTGTAATGCGGTAACTATACTAGATAAGTTACCTATTTCAGCCACAGTTACAGTACCGTACTCTGAGTTCAATGAACCCCAAGCTGAACCTGAGTTGTCAGAAAGACACGCGGTCTTACCTTCTAACTTAGGTAGGTTAGATACCGAAATATCTAAACATTCCTCAAGTGTGTCTTTCAACAAACCTGAGTGGTTTACAGAACCAACTGCTTGGTATGCGGTGTAGTATCTGAAAGGGAATTGTTTACCGTAAGGTACACCACCCTTTAAGACTTCACATACTTTCTTAGCAAATTCAAGGTCTTCAACCTCAGTGAAAATACCTCTAAGGTTTCTCAATAAAGCCATGTGAGGGATTCTGATTGTATCAAAAATCTCTTTCCATGTCTTACCTTGAGACCTTAATGACTCCCATGTTTGTGCACTTGCGTCCACAGACACGTTACCTGTAGTCATCAACTCGTTGATAACGTCAGACTTCGCGTGAGATATTCTCACTAAGTCAATAAGTCCCTTAGACTTGTACTTGTTAATTCTGTAAGCGTCGAACTCACCTAGAGCGTCAGCCCAAACTCTCTTCACGATTGAAGGTAAACCTTTCTTAGTCACATTCAACCACATGTAGTAATCGAATTGGTTTGTGATGTCGTCAGGTCTAACAATAAGTTCAGTACCAATCTTTCTCATAACACCTGGGTTGTTCTTGTTGAACTCCCCTCTATTTGGGTGTTGTGCTGCTCTGATGAAGATAACAGCTGGGTTCATTCTCATGAAGTACTCATGTCTTAAAGTACGAGCCATTTCCAAAGTCGCCTCGAAGTCGTGGTCCAAAGCGGCGTCGATTACGTTAGTAAACACGTCAGTTGTAGACTCTACATCTTTACCATAAAGACCTAATACGTCATTTTTCAATAACATAGAAAGGTTAGATGGTTTGTCGTGAGAACCTCTGTAATAAGATGGTTCACCGAAGATTGAACTAGCGGCAACTATTCTTAATGTATCCAATGGATTCAATGTATATGAAGTTCCACCCATGAAATTCTTCACAGCTGTCTTTTCATGTACTCTAATACCTGCTACTGACTTCTTTGATGCTTTTGAAAACTTGCTCATAATTTCTTCTTTTTTAATTCTTGTTAATATTATTCTTTTTATTTTAAAGTGTCAACCAAAAAAAAAACCCTTTTACCGTTGGTGGACAGTAAAAGGGTCATGAGAACAGACCTTCCATCTCGAACTGAGATGGGTGTCTTGTTCCTAATATGCTTTTACTGAGATTGTTCGATTAGAGTGTTTGTTTCTGTTTTTCTTAAGTAGATGTAACTCTTATCACCGCTTCAATAAAATATTTTAGACTTATTTGGGTCTATTCGAGAATATCTCAAAATAGGTCATATGTATTGAAATCTAGTTGGACGTACCAACCTTCGACATTTCCACGTTACAGATATAGGATGTAATCCTCTTGGGTTACAGTAACACAAGTTCCTGACATGGTTTAAAGACGTACATGTTTGTCTGATAGTTTATCTTCCCACGTTTATTTACGAAACCTCCTTAGAGGTGTGAGTGTCTTAAACTAACAAAGTGACCTTCTCTCTCTGATTGTATAATTGAAGTAACTATTCCAACCGCTTCGAATAAACTCAAAAGTCTTTGTTTCTCGTTTGTGAAGTTAATTATATGTAACAATTAACGTTCTGTCAAGGGGCTAACCTTATTTTTTTAGATATTTTTCCACTTTTTCACATGGAACACAGGTAACACCTAGACCTGTTGCGTCAGTATCGAACGACTTTCTAGACGCTACGATTCCGAAACATAATCCCGTTCTATCGTCCTTTACGTACTGAATATCCTCAGGGTCGATGTCCACATTATCTGTTGTGTGTACCGAACATGAGGACATCAAGACCCCAATCGATAAAATTGTAATTATTTTCTTCATATGTCTATTTTTTTAATTTTTTTCTTTCTCATGAAACTATTATTTAGTTCCCACATTTCATTAAGGATTCCACCAGTAATCTTGGTGTTAATTTTAGCTAATAAGTCTTTTTCCTCTTCAGTTAAACCAACTTTTATGTTACTATCAATTTCATTAGTATATGACAACTCAGAGGCCAACTGTGTGTACATAGTTGTAGACCATAATCTCATTAACTGGACTTTTATATTCATATCTTCCTTATGGTCTTCAGGCCAGTTTAAAAGACTCCAATCAAATCTACCCCCACAATATTTACCATATCTTGGGTCACTCTCATCCACTTCATGTTGACCATCAAATCTTGGGTCTCTAGGTACGTCATTATGATTTTCCCTTTCGGACATCTCCTCAAACACACAATAATCTATTGGGTCCAGTTTTATTAATAATGGTTCGTTGTATTTCATTATCCTAGTAATTCTTTAGCGTATTTTGAAACTAATCTATTGTCTGCCTTTCCAGGGAATTGTTTGTTGAAAGTACCCATGATTTGACCCATGTTGGTCGCCCCTTCATCAATCATACCTTGGACAGTTACTTTAATTAACTCCTCTGACATCATTGTTGGTAAATAAGGTTCTAACACTTTAATTTGATTTAATGAGTCCTCATCACCTGATTCAACCATCCCTTCAATAACTTTTTTCATGATTTGAACAACTTTGGCGTCATCAACAACCTTAGCGTTCTTTTCCATCTCAGCTACTTGAATTTTGGACTTGATGTATTTCAATGTGTCCCTCTTTACGACATCTTTCTCTTTCATTGCGGTAATGATGTCTTTACCAACTTGTTCTTTTAGTGTCATTGTTATTTGTTTTTTCTAGACCGAAGAACCACCCCTTTCGGAGTAGTTCTTGGTTGGGTTAATATTACTCCTCGATTTGTGGAGTATCGTTGTCAGATGACGTAGTGTCATCTTTAGTTGTTATTGTACCCTGAGTTCTCTCTTGAGTAGACTCAAGTAACTGAGGGATACCAACACCAGCCATGTCGTACATGTCTTTGTATTGTGGTAATGAACCTAACAACCCTGTGATGAAGTCACCCGTAGATGAACCACCGTTTCCATTTCCGTTTTGTTCCCAAACCGTAATCTTATCGATATCGATTTCTTTGAACGCGTCAGTTTGGATTCTTAACATCTCAGGTAACTTGTCAGTAATCATCATTTGGATAGCCACTTTAGGGTCACCACCTGCTGCTTTCACCAACTCGTCAAAACCAGCTGCCTGTCTTACCAACATCTCCTCAACACCTTTCGCGTTTGCTTCCATTTTGTAGAAGATACCGTCAGCCTCACCTTTTGCTAACTTACGTTTTTCTTCCGCGTCAGCCTCAGCCTTAATGATTTGTTCTTGTTTCGAAATCTCAGCTGGAACAATTACGTTCGCTTTCAATGTCGCCTCTTCCTTAGCAGCTCTCTCAAGTTCCGCCTCTTTGATAGCCTCATAAGAGTCTTTTTGAGTTTGTGCCTGTTTCACTTGTTGAGCGGTAACCGCTTTTCTTTGTGCCTCAGCCTCTTCAACCTTTCTCAAAGAGTTTGTTTTAGCGATTTCGATTTGTGCGTTGTTCTCCCCTTCAACAGCCCTAGAGTTAGCTTGAGATGTCTTAATTCTACGGTTAGTTTCCGCCTCAGCCTCACCAACATCTGCTTGTGTTGCTAATTCAGCCACACGAATCTTTCTCTCTTGTTCGTTCTCAGCAAATCCGATATCACCTTCTTTATTCTTCTGTGCTGTAGCTACTCTCGCCTTGTTGATAGCGTCTGCCGCTGCTTCCTCACCTAAAGATTTGATGTAGTTAGATTCATCAGTAATATCAGTGATGTTTACGTTCACCAACTTAAGACCAATCTTCTTCAACTCAGCCTCAACTTTAGTTTGAATCTCTTGTTGGAATTTCTCTCTGTTTGCGTTGATTTCCTCAATATCCATAGATGCAATTACCTCTCTTAACTGTCCGTAGATAATCTCTTCAGCTAACTTAGCGATTTGTTGTCTATTAAGGTTAAGTAGTCTCTGTGCTGCCATCTGAGCTACTTCGGGTGTTGGGTCAATAGCGACCATGAAATTTGATGGTACATTTACACGAATGTTTTGTTTCGATAGTGCCCCTTCTAACTCGATACCAATTGGGATTGGTGTTAGATTAAGGTACTTGTACTCTTGTACAACAGGCCAAACGAACTCCATACCACCATGGATAATTTTTGACCCTTTGTCTTTTGTTCCTGACCCCCAAATAACTAAGAGTTCGTCAGCTGAACATTTCCTTAGTCGTTTAATATATCCGACAATCATACCGAATAATGCTATCGCTCCTAACGCGATAAAAATAATAGTTGAATTAAATTCCATTTCTGTTTTCTGTTTTTAATTTGTTAAACTTGTTCTACAATTAGGTTTGTTCCACTAGTTCCCGTCACCTTAACCCGTGAACCTGTCTTGATTTCGACACCATTGTCTGATATAGCATCTTCTGTTCTAAGTGACCCCTTAATTAGGACATTCACTTTACCCATACCATCTTTAGGTATAGTAAGATAGATAGTACCATCTGTTCCAATGGTATCTGATAATTTACCCGTATTATCTGACCTTAGTTTATTGAAGAGTAAGAATAAGGTGATATTAACAGCCACCATACCAATACCCGACAACGTACCAACAAATACAGACCAACCATTACTAGCTCCAGCGTCTAGGGAGATAATACCACCCCACGAGAAGAACGTGAAAAAGGTTAGAAAGTTTTTGAAAGTGAAAATAGGGAAACCACCATCTACATCATCAACGTCATCTACATCGGTGTCTGCGTCAATCCCATCCATATCTTCTCCGAAACCGAAGAAAGACCCTATCATAATAAGGGAGAATAAGATTGTTGAGGGTATAGCTATGTACCAAAATGTGGTACCTAAACTATTCCCATTAAAAAACTCGATAATTGAATCCATTTGTTTGATTTAAATTGTAATTAATAAAAAAATAGCCCAATCTTATGACTGTCCCTGAACTCTTGCACTATTCAGGTTAGGACTTGTAGATATGGTAAGGGTTATATATCTTTTCAAACCCCTCAAATCCAAGGTTACTACCAACCATAACATTTTGGGAATGTTACCAACCCCCTCTGTGTTGTCACACACTTCTATCATCCGAGCGAAGACTAGGTGGGTAACTACCCTCTTACCGAAAACTCGGCCTATACCCATAATTGGGAACCGCGTGTGATTCGTCTAGGATTCGAACCTAGGACCGTCTCTTTAGAAGAGAGATGCTCTATCCAGCTGAGCTAACGAACCATTCTTTTTAGTTTAGTGAGATGATGAAATCCCCTACACTCGTCACTATAATCTCTACTTGTTCAAATTCTGTTGCTTCCATGATTCAATATTAGATAAAATATTCTGATTAGACAAATGAAAAACCGTTTTGTGGTAAAGTTCCTTTAATAACCTCACCAACTTTCACACCATCCACTATAATGTCCTCATTAAGACCACTACCTTGGATGTAACCTTTCCCCTTTAACATTGCCATTTCGGTTCTGAAACTAGCCATTGGTCTGTAGGGTAACACCTCACCATCAAACCTTCGGTCAATTTCTTCCATTATGAGTTTAAGAGTTCTCTCTCTTCGAGTCTCACCGACCAATAATTTGTAATACCAACTAATGTTGGAAATGTGTTGGTGGTCCATTGTCTCTACTGTATGGGTTTTCCCATTAAAACTTCCCCACTTTGTCATTATACGTATCTTTTGATTGTTTCGAGTGTGTGTTTGTAAGAACTACCACCAGCAACATTTGTGATGACAGGGTATTTTCTATTACGTGTCTTAAACTCAGTAATAGTGTGAGTTTTACCATTACTCACAAAAGTCTTACCTATGATATTTTCTGAAAATCCGTATGATTGGGACATACGTGTATTTACACTATCTACAGCTTGAACAGTGTTATTGTCCTGAGCGGTAGTTGTAACAGTCATCTTCGTACTGTACATAGAATTATTATACGAACGATTACCAAATTTAATTGATACTTGTTCCTCTTGTTCTATCTGAGCGATAGCTTGTTTGATTTTCTCTTGTACTGTAGTGATTTTCTGTTTCGTTATCATATATAAATGTTTTAGTGGTTAAACGTGAATACAAGTATAAGGATAAAAATTTCGATGGCAATGTATTTATTAGAAAAACAAAGTTTTATGGCTGATTTAATTAAAAAAATGCCCACTCCATACGAACCGTTAATGACGAATAGATGGGTGGTGAGAACAGAAGAATCATTTCAAAACATCCCTGAATGGGTTGTATCTGATTTTAAAATCGATACTGTTGATATCGAAGAAGATTATGACCGTAGAAAGAAGAGAACGGTAAAGAAAGCTCTTAGGTTAACACTACATTTCCGTAATATGGTACATTGGATGTTAACACCTGATGATGTTATGAATGCTAAGGAGATTATGATTGATTTCCTAGACCCAACAGGGGTTAAAGTAAATCATTACGATATGAAGGTTGAGTTTGACACTTTAACACTTGTTGGTGATTACGCTGACTCTAGTATTTTAACACATGAGGTTACTTTTTGGATTAAGACTATGAATCCAATGGCTATCGAAAAGGATATTGAGAGGGAAGTTTTTAACCGATATAAAGAAAGAGTTTCAGGTAATAAATTCTTCGATGTATTTAATAAGATTGTTGCTGATAAAGATTTAAGTAAAAGAGCTTTAGATAAACCATCTGATGTGTTTACTGAATTAGGTCTTGAGGTTAGTGATTCTGAAACATTAGATGAGTACTTCTTTGAGGCTTGTCCAAATCTAAAGAAACATTTTAAACGTGGTGCTAAAGGTAATCACGACCTAAAATGTAGTTCACCTAAATGTGATTTATGTTTATCCGCTACGATGATTTCCGCGGGAGCTGCTATCGCAGCAGCTGTAGCTGGTTTCCCTGAGGATGAACCACTTATTGAATCTTTAGCCGAACTTGTTGGTTTAAGTGTTGAGGATATCGAAGAGATACTAGATGGTACTAAAAATGTTGCTGATATAGTAAAAGCAATCTGTAAAAAATTAGGTACTTGTTAAAAAAAAAGGTTACATTATACTTTTAATCTTCCTCCTCTTTTTTCTTTTTACGTTTTGTGTAGAACCATATTACAAACGGTAATACAAGTGAACTCATAATCCATTCCCAATAAGTTCTAATAAAGTACCAAGACGATTTCTTGATGTCACTTTTAACGATAACCTCGTCAGAATATACTTTTTCTTTTTTAATACCGTCTCTTATTATTGAGATGACTACTTTAAGTTTAGTCTCACCACTTCTTTTAGGTGTTACGTTCCAAGTCCACTCTGTAATCGATTCGTTGTCCTCAACTAACTGTATACCGTCATTATCGGGTACAATCTCAAACATCTTATCATCACCAGGACTAGGGTCAACCAACTTAACTTCCATTGTTTCTGTAACAGGTATTATAGTCGATTTAACTTCACCCTCTAAGTCTTCTAATATATGTACAGTTGATTTGGATATTCTGACTATTACTTGATGGGTTGTTCTAACTTTCATTTCTGTAGGTATTTTATAGACTACCCTACCAAGATTCATAGTTTCCCTATTAACTATTCTATTTTCTACCTCAACTATTTGTATTTTTGGATTTTCTACCCTATCAACAAATTCTAATTCAGGTGGAGTGTAAGCTACTTCATCATATAATATTCTATCAGGTTCAACAAATATTTCATAAGACTCTTCGTAAGATTCATACTCTTTAGCATTAGCCTCTTCCCCCTTTATACCATTAGTACCACTAAGTACTTTACGTGGACCCGAACACCCAATTAGGGTTATGATTAATATTAGTAGAATTATTCTCATACTAATAAATATCTGTAGTCTCAGTAGGATACATCTAGAGTTTAGGAAACTCCTATTCTATCCGTTGAACTATGAGACCTTGGTATTATACCTGTATTTTAAGACCGTCTACTAACCACCTAATTAGATACTTAGCGTCCATTGTATCTTCAAAGATAGATTCACCTTCATCATTCACTGTCTCGTCTAATGGAATTTTGTGGTAAGCCCACACACCATCTTTAATCTTTGTTTCGTAATAAAGATGACTACCCTCATTGTGTTTTAACACCGCTTTTGGGTTTTCTTTATACAAAAACTTTTTTACTTCGTTTTTATCCATCATAACATTCTATTTTATTATATTCTTGTGCCAATCAAATTGTTCCGCTGTTCTTATTTTATGACAATTGGAACACCTAACGTCACACTTCTCAATTTCATCTTTAATCTTCTCGATTGAATATTGGTGTGCTGCCATACGACTTATGGATGATGTCTTTTCGGTCTCATCTCTATGGTCAAACTCAAGTACTATTGGATTTGACTCTCCACACACAATACAGGGATGTTCTTTCAGATAATCCCAAACGAACTGTTGGTTTCTTTTGATTATCTCCTTATTTGTTCGTAAAACACCTTCAAGTACTTTCTCTTTATTCTTCTCGTAGAAGTCTTTTCTAATTGATTTATCACACTCTTTACACTGTGGTTTTTTCAACCCTTTAGCTTTATCTCTATATGAGAACTCATCTAATGGTTTAATCTCTTCACATCTTGTACATTTTTTCTCTCCCATACTTATAAATATGTAAGAGTTTTCTAAAGTACAGTAAATCATTTAGAAAACCTTGGAACGGGTAGAGGGATTCAAACCCCCATCGGCCAAATTAGAAAAATGGTGCATTATTCAGTTATACTATACCCGCTTGTTGTGACCCCACTAGGAATCGAACCTAGATTAATGGTTTAGAAGACCATTGCATTATCCGTTATACTATGGGGCCATGCTGTTAAGTTTTACACCGTCATCACGGTTCAGTGAAGGTTCCAATCATTATACTTAACTTACCTCCTGTCATTCCACACCACAACTACATGTGGCGGACTTGGTTACGTGTGACCGTAGTATTCGGTACGGGATTCGAACCCGTGTCTGTGAGGTGAAAGCCCACTATCCTTGGCCGCTAGACGAACCGAACATATTGTAACCCATACGGGATTCGAACCCGTGACTCTTCCTTGAAAGGGAAGTGACTTAAACCACTTGTCGAATGGGTCATATTTTTAGAATTCGGTACGGGATTCGAACCCGTGTTTCCACCTTGAGAGGGTAGTGACCTAGACCACTAGTCGAACCGAACTTGTTCATATAAGCAAAAAAAAATCCGATTATTTCTAATCGGATTTTTTAAAGTTTGTATATAACAATATTACTTCATATCCGATTGATATAAGATTCCTCTCTTTCTCTTCTCTCTATGTTAGTAATTGTTGTCATTTTAAATTAGTTTTTTTTCTTGTTTGTTTATAAATACATTACAAATATAGTAAAAGTATTTGTTCTGTCAAGTAATTTCTTAAAGATTTTCTATCATTTGTGGTATATTTCTTTTAAACATGTACATAAGTGTATCCCAATTACGTTTAAAATCATCCTCAGTAAAACTAACCATACCATCACCGAAATCCTCTTCTAAGGTTAATTCAGTGTAAATACCATCCATAATTAACTTAGCGATATCACCACTTTCTTCAGGAACATCAAATTCGTGTGAATAATTATATAAATCGTCGTTTATTGAATCAATAAAAACTTCATTAATCTCATTATACATATCCCCAACAGATGTGTCTTCTTTGATTATCTTTCTAACCAATCGTTCAACGTCTTGTTCATTTAATCTAATTACTTTCTTTGCCATAATCTTTTAATCTTTCTAATAAATATCTTAAAATATCTCTTTGGATGTATCTTAGATAGATACATATACACCCCAAAGAATGATAGTGACAATAGGTAGAAAAATATAGTGGTAATCGTTAAGGAACCCGTTAGTTTCAGCAATATCATCTGAGCCACATCGTAACCGAGTGGTAGGAAAAACATCCCAGCCATCAAGCAAAGGGTCGCTATTTTGTTCCTGTTCATCATTGTTATTACTCTGTTTATCGGGTTCGTCTGAATCCATTGTTACTTTTTTATCCATTTTTACAAATATATAAATTATTCCTCACCTTGTACAGCATAACTAACAACTTTCGCTAGTTTTCTTTTCAATCCTTCTGCTTTTTTATGAAATCTCTTTTCAAAAAACTTAAAGAACTCTAATGGGTTCTCTTTAGCTTTTTGTGGTACATTATCCATGAATGGTATATCAATACCTATTGATTTAATCTGTTTTTGTGCGTCCTGTATCAGTTGGTCCCATTTACCGATTAACATTTTCATCATTTCATCGTTATTTTTCGGCATATCTGGACCTTTCTTACCCATAAGTTGCATCATCATCTCATGAAATGGGTCTATCTCAGGTATGTCAGCATCAAATTCTTTAATGAATTTTTCAGCATTAAAATCTTTTAATTGTTTGTAATCATCCCATGGGTC
>WLWE01001676.1_pt1 | contig 15715 bp, 25 predicted proteins | sample 6718301 | NCBI WGS metagenome assembly WLWE01 (sample SAMN12718691, study PRJNA515312) | sponge metagenome | isolation source: marine sponge | host: Mycale hentscheli | place: New Zealand: South Island, Marlborough, Capsize Point | collected 2003-05-01 | reverse complement strand
TAGTCAAAGAACCCCCCTACTCACTAAGAAAGAAAGGATACTATGTCACTAGAGACTAAGATCATCAAACTAAAGATGAAATACGACAAACTTGCTAGGCGCGAACCAAGTTCCGGGCAACAAGTTCTAGACCGCATGATTTGGGAACGGTTAAGAAATATACTTATAAGAAGATACGGGAGGTATGAATAATGGAAAGAACAGAAATAGGTATTGGTAATATGCGCATCGACGTGGTCGATGATAACGCTTTGTATATCAATCTCAACGGTTACACCTACTATATTGATGATTCCACTGATGAGCAGATAATGAAGAAATATAAGGAAAAAGAGTGAGACATTTTGTCCATTGTCCGAGGTCCAAAAACATGATATCAAAGGACTATGAATCGAGCAGACATAACCGATCTCTATGGCGACGACGAGCCGAACATCTTATTTGCCGAGGGCTTCGACGAAGCAATAGCGGGAGTGATATGGGACGGAGAAAGAACACGCGTCGTTTACGACACGGAACTAATTTTAGAATTACTCATGGGGCGTAGTGAGATGTCTTATGAGGAAGCAGTCGAGTACTTCGACTTTAACATTGCCGGTTCTTATATGGGGGAGTACACACCTCTGTATTTAGAAACCTAGAAAGGAATAACATGGAAGACAACTTACCAGATAACAGAGTAGATATATTCTACATAGCAAATAGACTAGTAGAACTATTAGAGGTAGATGATAAAGATCTACGAAGAGAGGTAGAAGAGTTTCGATCAGAAATTTTTCACAACATCGGCGCTAATGCTGTACACGAACAGAATAACTAGGAGAAAGAATGAGTGCATTTAAAGATTGGGTCATGGACGAACAAGAAAATAGACAAGATAGTTTCTTAGATAACTGCTATGAGAAAGCATTTGTTATCTACAGCTACGATAAGAACCTACACCTAGCACACTTAGAGAACTCTGATATGCCCTTAAAAGACTTTTTAAAGGCCTATAAAGTGAAGATGAGAGAGCTTGGAGACGATGAGGTGGTGTATCACATATGAAAAAAGAAAAACTGTGTGACACCTGTAAAAAGGAGAAAGCTATAATTGTAGAACATGATATGTTTTACTCTTGTGCTAAGTGTATGTGGAATGAACATTACAAACAACAAAAGAAATTAGCAAAGCCTTTTGAACAAGCACGAAAGTGGATTGAAGCACAATGAATAAACCCTTGGTCCTTGTTACGTGGCTCGATGCCAAAGACGGGCAAACCGGGTGGCATTCTATCGAGGACATACAAAAAGAACGCTTAGCCATTTGCCACTCTACCGGGTGGCTGATGTATAAGGATGAGACAAAAATAATTATCATGGCAGACTATTCAGAATTTGACGGCGACAAAGAAGGCGGACGTCACATCACCATACCGTCCGGGTGGGTGCAAACAATAACGTATCTCAAAGGAGATTATAAGGAGAAGCAAAATGAACATGGATAGATTATTGGCGTCGGTCAAAAAACACGAAGGCTACAGAAACAAAGTATATCTCGATACCCTAGGTAAGAGAACCGTGGGCGTCGGGCATTTATGCGTCGAGGAGTTTTGGGAGGATGATAAGGAGTATGAAGAGAAATTCCTCATGACAATCCTAGAACACGATCTACAAACAGCCATAAAAGGCGCTGAGAGGCTTTGTAGCAACTGTCCCGATATAGATGACCTAGCAAAAGAAATCATCATTGAGATGGTATTTCAGCTAGGAGAAACAGGGGTGAGTAAATTTAAGAACATGTGGAAAGCCTTAGAACAAGATCCACCCGAATATGCTACCGCGGCGATGGAAATGTTGGACTCACGTTGGGCAAAACAAACAAAAAACAGAGCCGAAGCAATGAGTGCGGAGATGGCAGGCATTGGCTAAATACGTCTGGCAGTGGTTTTGGGACTACGATTACCTTGGTAATAAGTACAAGGCGATCTATTTTGGTCCAAGACTTGATTGGATGAAGCTATTTACAAAACGAAAGAAGAAAAAGAAATGAAAATTCTCATACTTACAGGACTAGTTGCGATAATTATTATATTGTTGCTTATCGCGGTGATGGTTTATGCAATCGGTGAAAAAATATCTGAAAAATAACTTGATCCCATATTGTATTTAGGTGTATAGCTAGAAGCTTACCCCCAAAAAAAGGAGATTATATGACGGTAGAAGAATTAAAGGATGTTATTGTGTATTTACAAGGCAGAGTAGAAGAATTAGAATCAAAAAAATTATGTGAATGCGCGGAAGAACCTGTAAAGCCTACCGTTCAATACGTTACGAACTACGATGAGGACGAGGACTGTATTGCATGTTCGGCGTAACTCTATCTTGGTTCCATTGCTGTACTCGACCACGCCAATAATCTTTTTCTTTACGGTCTAATTGATCCCATCTAGCATATTTATGCCCTTCTTTATCAAATCGGTAACGTAAGTGTTTTGCTTGTCTATCGTATTTTGTTTCTTCAGCCATCAAAATTTTCCGGGTTTTTAAATTCTCTTTCGTGTTGCTCCCACAAACGGCGACCTTCACCGTAAGAATATAACCATTCATTCACAGTAAATTCTTTCGTGGTCCCGTCTGTGTAGGACACAATCACTTTATCTTGTACTCGTCTTACTGCACTAACTATTCGTTGTTTTTTCATTAGCTTTCGCGATCTGTTCTGCAAAGTAAACTGATTTTATATCTTTAATAGCGTCTTTAAGGTGTACTTTCTCCAATATAATATTCTTTAACTCTTCAATATGATCTGCATGATCATGATCTTTACTCGTAATGTATGCCGGTGCATTTGTCAAAAGCACTTCTTTAGCTTCAAGTTCGGATAACTCTCCACTTAATTTATTCAAAACGGCTGTATACAGCGCTGCCTTGATTCTTCTATCATTAGTGTCTGACATCTTTATCATCTCCGTTTTTTAGTGTTGGTCTATCTTGTTCTTTATCAACTAAATAACGTATAAAAGAGGCCATGGACATATAGTTTTGTTCCGCTATAGGCTTGGCTCGTTTATAAGTGTCAATGCTGATCGCGACAGATTTATACTTCTTAATGTCGGTCATTTCTTTCTCCTATAAATGTGGTATGTTTATTCATACAAGCCCATACATATGGGATTTTGGCAGATTGTCAAGGAAATTAGGTAGCTTTGTTATTATTATAGTATTCCCAAATTTGTTTTGATTTAAATATTTCTGGGTATTTTTGAAACAAACCAAGAGTAACAGCAAGTAGTTTTTTTGTATACTCCGGGTCAATCGCGTAGTTTTCTAAGGTTTCAATAATAAGAAAAACATCTACATTATCAGTGATGTATTGTTGTAAACGTAAGTCTCTGTACTCAACAAAGGCACTAGATGAATTGAGTAAGGCAATGTAATCAGCAACGCTCTCACATCTGTTTGGGTACTTTTTTAGTAGTACATTACTATTTTTTGACTTCATATGAGGCTCTGTGCTGTCTGTTTCAATGATTCCGTAGTAGTTATTACCCTCTATTGCAAAACGAGAGCGTCCCCAATCGGACTCTAGTATGGCTTGTGCTACACTAATCGCTACCACAACCCTGTACCGTGGTTCGATAACCGCGTTATTGAGTACAGTACACTCGGCTATACCTTGCACAAACTGATCTTGCGGATTGCCATCATAGTTAAAGGTAAAACCATTTAATAATGGATTACATAATAAAAATAATGTAGCGCATAGTTCTTTAAACATCGTCGTCCTTCTCCATAAATACGTATTCGACTTTTAATTTTATCTGCTCCGGTGTCCGTTGTCGATGTATTTTTGTACCCGGTTTCCAAGATTGACGGTAATTAGTCGTTTTAACATCAATTAATCTTACTTCTCCTGTCTTCTCATTGACTATAACCATGTCAATTGGTCCTTTAGGTGACACATTACGAAACACCCAATAACCTTCTTTCAAAAATTTAATCGTCGCTTTTAGTTCGTTTACGTCGCCTACTTTTTGTTTATCTCGCCCCATGATGGTCCTATCTCTGCATCAACTTTGAGAGGAACTTTTAACTCAACGGTATTCTCCATAACTTCTTTGATCCGTGATGCCTGTTCCGGGTTCTCAATAGAACAGTTTAATTCATCGTGTACCTGTATGTGAGAAACAATGCCCTCTTCGTACAAATCGACCATCGCCTTCTTTGTCATATCAGCCGATGATCCCTGTATTAATCTATTCAATGCTTTGTATGTCCATGCTCTTTTTAGATCACGTCCATATTCTTTTTCTGCTTGCCACAGTGGTAGTGCTTTATGAATACCAAAAGCTCTTGGCTCCCATAAATCAAAGCGACACTTACGGCCTAGCAGTGTGCGTAAGAAACCAACATTATCTGCTTTACGTGTCGCTTGTTCCATGAGCTGTTTAACAAAGGGAACGTTCGCATGAAACTTAGCAAACAAATCTTCGGTCTCGTCTCTATCTAAACCTAACTCGCTAGATAGTTTACCTTTACCCATACCGTACATCATACCAAGATTAATTGTCTTGGCTGTACGCCGGTCAATGCCGGCCATATCGGCGACAGCTTGATGAAAGTCGGGATCTTCTGTCTTATAAGACTCGATGACCTCGTCGGCGCCTTTCAAGCCACCGCCGGTAAGCGCGGCGAAGTGGACAAGAACTCTCGGTTCCTGTTGGCTATAGTCAAATGACCCCCACTTGCAACCCTCGTCTGGGACGAAGATTGATCGTATCAACGGCCCGATATCTTTATTACGTGCAGGAATTTGTTGTAGGTTTGGATTACTATAACTGAACCGTCCTGTGACTGTTCCTCCTGTTTCACCACGCATTTGATTGATATCGGCGTGAATTCTACTGTGCGAAGAGTGTGTTAATATTGTGTCAATAAAAGTTGTGCGTGCTTTATTGAACTCTCTTGCTTGTACTACCATTTTTGCTAATGGATGTTTATGCGTTGTTAAAAAGTTTTTATCAAACTTTGGTTGCCCGGACTTCTCAGTGCGCTCGTATTTAATTTTTAATTTATCAAATGCTTTTGCTACACTTACTGCGGCCCAGATATCGACATCAACACCTGTATCTTTTTTAATTTGTGTCAGTAATGTTGTTTCTTTTTTCTGTAGATCTTTTTTTATTCTATCTGCTTTATCTAAATCAACACGTACCCCTTTTGATTTCATATCTAATAGACAGGGAAATAACCGTGTTTCGAGATCAAAGATACTAGATAACTCTTGCTTAATTATTTCTACTTTAAAATATTGCCATAGTCTAAGTGTTAAGTCTGCGTCTTGTTCTGCATAAGGACCAACATACATAGCCGGCAGTTTATACATCTGTGCTTTTGCATCAACACCCCATTCTTTTGCGGCTTCATATAATAAACCTTCTGACTTTGTTTCTTTGAGATAGTCTTTACCTAATTCGTTTAGTGAATATCTAAATCTGTTTTCATCAATAAGTGGCGCGGCAATCAACGTATCTATAATTTTACCTTTTACTTCTACACCCCACCATCTAAGCCAACCTACATCGTAAGCGGCGTTATGAAATACTTTATCACATGGTAAATCCATGATCTTTTGTACTTGACGCTTGAGTATATTCTCGTCAAAGTTACCACCACCCTCATGTCGTATAGGGAAGTAACCTTTCCAACCTTCTACAGCAATAGCAACACCGGCTATATAACCATTGTTGATAGCCCAACCCGGACCTTTTGTTTTAATGTCTGGATCGTATGTCTCTAAGTCAACAGCTATTTCTTTTGCTTCAGATAGATTAGGAACTTTTTCTGGTGGTGTCCACTCACTCGGAGTTTGAAACAGAGGTATTTGTGTCATCTTCTTTCCTATCATTTATCTCACCCGCAATCGCCGCATATCCCGCCATGTCTATGTAACAATCTTTTGTAGGTCTGTGTTTTAATCGTGCTACTTTTAAAAGCAACATACATATAGCTACATCGTGTGCAGATATTTCATAATCTAAATAACCACTCCATAACCTTGCAATGTTTTCGTGGTTTTGATATTTATCACCGTAATCGTGTTGACGTTGACCAGTAACAATCTTTGCCGCTGTATCTAAATACTCTCTAGTCTTCATCTTTCTCCTTTTTGTTGATAGATCTTAAATCATTTGTAAGTAGTTGTAAATCAAGTAATAATATTTTTAATTCTTGATCAACTTTCTCACGGTTTAGTTTTGGTAATTGTGCGCGTATTTTGCGTATTTGTTTTTCTGTTACACTGACTTGTTTCAATGCAGTATCTATTGTAAACATTAAAATGCCTCCGTAAATTCTCTGTCCGTTTGTGATCTCACAATGTTCAAAGTGTTTCTTGCACGCGTCATTCCCACATAGAACACACGTCGCTCTTCATCTCGTTGTGACCAATATGAAGCATCAGCCTTACGAGTTAAATCTGTTAACAACATTACATTATCTGCTTCACCACCTTTTGATCCGTGTATCGTGGACAGTTTGATCCGTGGTGCGCGTCTAATGTTTTCTTGACGACGTAAACACATCCGTACATACGTCTTCTTGGTAGGCTCAATATTTTCTAATGCTTCAAACCAAGGTAAGTCTTTATCTAATTTTAATCCGTAGCTTTCTTTCAGCATATCAAAGGTAAACATTTTTTCTTTATCAACATTTTTCATACCTTTAAATTTTTTATCGACACCTGTATTTATTTTTACGTAACTATAAAATGATTTAACTCTTTTAAGATCTAATTCTTTTCCTCTGCGAATATCTTCCCATGCCAATATAGCTTGATGTACAAGTTTACTGATAGATGTCTTATCTCCTCGTTCATAAAAATAACCATATGTTTTTAATTGATCTTCTAGTTTATCTAATCGGTATCCATCTCTTGCTAATACTAACCACTCTCCCTCTTTCATTTTTTGTAACTGCTCAACCGGATGTATATTTACTTGACCTTTTTCATCACGCGCTGTCCATTCTTTATCCACTCTATCTTTCACACGCTTAATTAATTTATTTGCTTTTGCATGAATAGACTCTGCTAATCTATATGACTTGTTTAGTATGGTCCGTGTTCCGTCCATATTCATCAAGAACTCTGGTCTTGCACCCGCCCAACGATAGATTGCTTGATCATCATCCCCGGCTATGTACACGCGCTTTGCTTTTGTAAGGACACGCTCTACCATTTTCCATTGTAACCAACTAAGGTCTTGTGCTTCATCTACAATCACCACATCAAAGTTTGGCATAAGGTCATAATGTTTTTTATTGAAGTCTACAATCATGTCAGTCATGTCGTATTTGTTTCTTTCTATTTTGTAATCATGCAAGGACTTATCAATGTATTTTAGTTTACGTAAACCACCCTCAACGTTTCCAACTTCGGGATAATTAAAATAAGCTTCTGAGGTTAGTCCTCGTATCTTTGCACCATCAATGATTTGCATGAACACATCATCGGGAAAACCGGCACCATATTTTTTTATGTTGTTATTTGGATTACTTAATTTTATCTGTGTTTTATTAGATACTCTTTTGTAATCTTCATCACTCATGATGTTTTCTTCTTTTAAATGTAACTCTCTATACGCTAAGCTGTGTAGTGTGCGGAAGTTTGAGAAATCTTTTGAGTCATAACTTAATTGTGCAATAGCACGAGACAATGCTTCATCTGCCGCTTGATTGGTAAATGCAAGATAGGCGATCCTGTGTGGAGGTACATTGTTTTCACGCAACTCTTTTTCTACAATGCGTAGTAAGTGTGTTGTTTTACCTGTACCCGGTGGACCAAAGATAATGTTTCTATCCATGTGTTTTTTTCGTATGACACGATTCACATAATTTTTGATATTGAACTATGTTAGAGTGAAATTGACACCAACTATCATTAGCGGCACTTAAATGAATTTTTCCATCATTTGAAGGCTCTGCGTCTTCAAACCATCTACAAGATGAATTAGGATTAAGATCACCTTTCCAAACGTTATCCCTCCACTCTTTAAAAATACTGTTAAATAACACGACGTGATCAACCTCTATTTCTTTGTAAGGAAAAAATTTATTACAATAATCACATTCATATTTATAAAACATAATTTTAACAGGATTTTTATCACCTTCTAAAAATTGTGATAGATACCAATCACGATCACCACTAATTAAATGTCTTGCAACTTTCTTTTCATTTAATTTTTTATTTATTTTTGCTGTGCCAAAACAAGTAAATATGCGATCGGGAGTAACTGGTATTATAGATTGATTTCTAGTTTCTACTTCAAATGCTATATTTCTAGTTCCATCAGTGTTAATTTTACACCACCAACTATAGGGTATTCCTCCCTTAAAAACAGTATCAAGTGTTTTTTTATCTGTTGTTAAATAATTATTATATAAATATTCCATGTGAGAGTGTTTAATTAAAGTTTGTTCTGTTAATTTTACGTGTCTTTTTGAGGGACTTGCGTAAATTGGTACATCTGGTTTTTTAATAGAATAAAGAAGAGTTTTAAAATGTTTTTTCGCTTCTGCTTTTGATTTAAAATCTTTTCCTAAAACATTTTTATATTTCATTAGAAAGGTGTCTCCTCACTCATATCTGGAGTATCAAAGTCATTATCACTTTTTTTAATCCAAGGTACATACCAAAGATAAGCTGTCTTACCTTTTATTTTTCTTCTTACATCTCCGCCGCCTAATTTATTTCTAATATGCGCTGTCATCTCTGTTCTACTAAAATCTTTAAAATCATTTCTTTTTAAAAACTTTTGTAACCATTCTGATTTAAAATATGCAGTGTCTCTTTTTACTTTACCTTCTTTTTCTTCATATTCTCTTTCTTCAAAGAATGCTTTACCCATATCTATTTCATCTATGTTTTCTGCTTCACCTTGGTCTTCTAAAAAACGTTCAAGTAAAGTTTCAAAAACACCTGTCTTTGTAATCTCATGCGGCATCTGTATAACAACAACAGTATCTAATAACATTTGTATTCTGCTGTCCCAGTCACCCGGTCTCATCATATTAGGCATTACATTAATTTCATTCATGCAGGCTTGTCTAAATTTATGTTGATTATAAAATTGATCTGTTGATAGTTTTAATATTCTACCATCAATATTTAAAAACCACGTTGACTCGTCACTCTCAAACTTTGTTAAGTCACTCACTTGATGTTCAAAGTTATTACCAATACCATATTGTTTACCTCTACATAAACTTTGTGAACACACAGCACACATAGGTTGATCTTTACATTTGTATTGATAATCTTTTTTTTCATGCTGTCTTATTGTTTTAACAACTTGCTGTGCCGGTAATGGTGTCTCCATATACTTATGATTAAACTCTTCTATTTTTGTTTGCCATTCCTCTGGCCATTTCTTTTTTGCATACACTGCGTATTGATATAATGTGTTATCTCTTCCGCCGGGTGGTATGCCTTGTGACATCAATGTAGACAAACAAGGTGGTCCATCTTTTAACTCAACATCATTCTTTCTTTTTACTTGAAATTCTTTTAAACTTTTTTCGGTCGTACAATAACGGTCATATAAAGTAAAGAAATCGCTAAGACTACTAGCGCTACCATCGTCGCTATAGCCATGACGCATAGAATCATCACCACCGTGATAGGGAAGATTAAGAAAGTTTCCAGTGTCTCCACGATCTGCTTTAATTTCAATTTGTTTTGGAAATATTTCACAATTTGCATAGCCTAGTTCTCCCGCCCATTCCTGTAATTTATCGCGCATAAGTTTAGCCGCTACAGGTTCTTTTGTAAACAAAAATACATGTGCACCACCACTTTTTGATCTGCACATAACAAGAGGTAATTCTAATTCTCTTATTTTTCTAACAATTTTTTTATGATCTAATGGATATGTATCTATGTCTATACATCCCCATATACATTTTGAATCATCGCGTATTGGTATAATACCAAGACTAGGGTCTTTACCCTCTATGTGGTCTATCCACAATTGATCTGTAACAGGTGCTTTTTTTATAAAAGCTTGTCCACCTGCTTTACCATTTACTAGTTGCCCATCACTTTTATATTGACCATAGGCGCGGTCCAATCCATAAAATATATTCTTAAATTTCTTAACTCTTTCTTCCATATCTACTCACTAAAATTAAAGGGGCGGTTGCCCGCCCCGTGTTAGTTAAAACGGAACCTTTTGTTCACCTGTAGAAGACTCTTCTTCATACTTGACTTTAACTTCGCCTTTGTTCACACTTTCAGCAAATGCTTTAGCGATACTATAAAGGTTAGCATCATCAAGTTGAGACTCTCTACTAACTTCCCAACCATACCAGTTACCTTTGTCATTACCTTCTTTGGTAGTTTTAAGGCGGTAGTAATGGCTATAAGAAGGTGGAGTAAACAATCCATTCTTACCATTTAGTTTTAAGTTTAGTAACATAGAGTTCCACTTTCTACTCTTTTTAAGCTGTGTAGCTTTCATTGTAATCAAAGCCGGAGTTGCATCTCCTTGCTCTGTTACAAGTAGTACATAGTGGTTGCCACACGTCTCAACATAGTTTCCGTTTTCTAAACGATCTTTGTTGTTATCATCTCGTGTAGTTTTTGTAAGTATGTCACTTGAAGCATCGTAGACATTTATCGGAGCACCCGATCCCTGTCCTCTGTCAGCCCACTCAACGTATTGACGTTGATACGCACAAGGTAGAACACGAATACCATTTGATCCATCGTACAGATCATTAGTCACTGTATTAAAAATCATTCCGGCTTTTGCACCTTCTAGTTCTTCGAGTTCTGGTGATAACTGCATCAAGACTTTTAATCTTGGTGTCGCTAAGTCATCTTGCGATATGTTTTCAAGGCCGCTATGTGCGTCCCCTTCCATCAAATCCAGACTTAGTGCAGGTAGTTGACTTTCTTCTTTTTTTACAACATTAGCTTTTGCCATATGTTTCTCCTTTTTACTTTTTACTTATTTTAGTTTCGGCGCCAACAAAGACTCCGAAAGTGTCCATCGGCAACTCAGTACCCTCAGTGATTTGTTCTCTAACAAACGCTTTGAGAGTCATGGGTTCCACCCAGACCTTCTGTGTGTGCTCATATCCTAGTGAATTTATGTTGTCAATAAATTCATTTGCAGATTGATCCTCACCTTTACCGAACGTAGCAGATACTTGATTTTTTATCAAGTCGCCGTGTCCGTTATCACGAAGCCACTGAAACGCTTCTTCGCGATGTCTTACTGGAATAGAAGCCTGTACTAATTGTTTCACCTTTACAGATGAACCATCTTTTAGTGTCAAACTTTCTAATCCTAATTCTGACATTTTTGCCGGAATTATTTCTTGTGACAATTTACGAGCCGCTTTTGCTTTTGCTTTTAACTGCTCTTCTAATTGTTTCATTTCTTCTTCTAGTGACGCTTGTTCCGCGCACAAATCAGCCATTTCTTTTAAAGAATTATCGCCGATCGTTGGCATGGTTACATCACTTTCCATTTCGTCTAATAAGTTACTCATCAATTTCTCCTCTCTCATATAAGTTAACTTCAATCGGATAGTATTTATATTCTCTCCTATCCCATTTTAAGCATTTAAATTTACCACGATTTTGTGTGGCGGCTATAGCACATGCAATACCAATAGCAGACGGATCACCCATCAATAACAAGTAATCATCATCATTAAAGTTTCGTAGTTTGTAATTTATTCTTTTTACTGTTGGACCTGTACTCAAAACTAATTGAGAACCCTCTGGTAATAGTAATTCTAAATCACCAAACTTTTCTGCACTGAGTATATTTCTACCCGGCACTTCTTGAACTACAAATACTGTCATTCTTTCTCCTTCTGTTTTTCATATATCATTGACAAAACATTTTGCAAGTGTTATTTACAAAATAAGAATTAAAGAAGGACGACATTATGGATTATAAGTTTAAGACAGAGCCATACGCTCATCAATTACATGCGTTAGGTGCAAGTTATAACAAACAAAACTTTGCCTTGTTCATGGAGATGGGTACAGGTAAATCAAAAGTATTAGTTGATAATATTGCTATGCTTTATGACAAAGGTAAAATAAACGCGGCGCTAATCATTGCACCAAAAGGTGTGTATAGAAACTGGGAGCGTCAAGAAATACCTACACATATGCCAGAGCATGTGTTGTACAATGTGGTGACATGGTCGCCTGCTACAACAAAAAAACAAGATAAAGAAAACAGAAAACTATTTCGACACGGTGAAGAACTCACTATATTCTTGATGAATATAGAAGCGTTCAGTACAAAAAAAGGTTTAGATATAGCTCAACGATTTTTATTAGCACATCAAACACTGATGGCAATTGATGAATCAACGACGATAAAATCTCCCACAGCATCACGAACCAAAAATGTATTGAAATTACGCGATCACGCAAAGTATAGGCGTATATTGACAGGGTCGCCAGTAACGAAAAGTCCATTAGATTTGTATACACAGTGCTATTTCCTCGATCCATTATATTTAGATTTCTCGTCTTATTATACTTTTAAGAACCGTTACGCAATGATGGTGGACCGCAACGTCGGTAGTCATAGCTTTAAATTAGTGACAGGATATATACGATTAGATGAGTTGAATTCTAAGCTAGATGGCTTCTCATACCGGGTACTCAAAGAAGATTGTTTGGATTTACCAGATAAGGTGTACATGAAAAGAAGTGTTCCGTTGTCCCCGGAGCAAGTAAAAGCATACACGGAAATGAAAAAGCATGCGTTGACAGAGCTAGAAGGCTCACAAACTACAGCGGCTAGTGCCTTGGCACAGATGATTAGACTACATCAAATTACATGTGGACATTTAGCTACTGATGATGGTGAGGTCAGAGCATTGAAGAATAATAGAATAAGTGAACTACTCAACATATTGGAGGAGGTAGATGGAAAGGTTATTATTTGGGCGGTATACCGTCATGATATTAAAGAAATTACAAACATACTTTCAGAGAAATATGGAAAGGACAGTGTGGCGGCTTTTTTTGGTGATACTGCTGATAGCGATCGTCAAGATATTGTTACTCGCTTCCAAGACAGAGAAAGCCCTTTACGATTTTTCATCGGTAATCCTAGAACCGGAGGGTATGGTCTCACTCTTACTGCTAGTAACACTGTTGTGTATTACAGTAACAGCTACGATTTAGAAATTAGATTGCAGTCAGAGGACAGAGCACACCGTATTAGTCAAACAAAAAAGGTAACGTATATCGATTTGATATCGGATGGCACTATAGATGAGTTCATTGTGAAGAATTTGCGTGGTAAAATCAACTTAGCAACAAAAGTACTAGGTGAAGAACTCAAAAAATGGCTAATTTAATATAAACCCTGTTTTTTTACACGGTGGTAAAGAAAAGTAATTCTTAGGTACTATCACCCTAGAGGGTGCTAATTCGTGCAGTGTCGCTTAACTGTGGGGTTAAAAATTTCTTAGAGGTCGCGTTAAATGGTTAATTCCTACTAATCCACCACTTGCATATTTTGATTTGATACCAAACGTATTAAAAAAATCTATTTTAGATTGAGCTATCTCTTCAGCAGAATTTATTAATTGATCATACTCTGTTTGAGTTATAAAATTATTATTAATTGCTTCATCAGCAAGTTGTCTTATCTTATCATCAAAGGGCATAGCTTTACCAACAGTTTGACCCGGTGCCACTTGTCCTTCAATACCAAGAATTTTCATATCTTTATCTATTTTTAAATATTCTTTTCTAGCAGCTTCGTCTCCGAACTCTATATATTTGTTATAAAATTTTCTTGCTTCTGCCTCTAGTGAAGGTTGTATTGTTTGATTGTATTCTGATACATCAATATAAATTTCCGTAGGGTCAGTTCCCTTTCCAGTTTTTGTTGGTGACACATATCCTTTTTTTATTCCCGATGATTCAAACTTATGTGCTATATTTAAATTTACTAATGATTCTTTTTGATTAGGTGTTCCTTCTCTTACTTTAGTAAATATTTTTCGTAATATAGGCTGTAGATTTTCTACATTTTTAATTCTAACATCATCAATTGCTTTAAACTGAAGATATTCATTGTGAAATTTACCACCTTTTTCTATATCTTTTAAAGAATATTGAGAAAAAAATTCTTGTGGAGTTTGATCATCAAGGGTTCTTCTTTTGTTATTAAAAAATCTAAACTCACTACTTTTTTTTACATTTATAACGGCTGTATTAGGACTAAATTCTTTTCTGTAATATTCTGCATATATGTCAGAAGTATCTTTCTTTTTAGGTTTTAATTTATCTATTTCATTCTGTTTTGATATTTTAAAACCACCCTCTGTATTTTCAAACTCATCAATTAAATCATTAATTTTTTTATTAGCTGATTGAGATTGTGATAAACTTCCTGTTTCTTCATATTGTTTTGCCGCTGTTGTTTCTGCATATCCTTTCTTATAAGAGTTTCTAAAAACATCTAAAACAGCTTGAGGATCATTCATATCCACTCCTTCGAGATTAGATTTAAAATCTGTAAAAGTATTTTCTTTTCTTTCTGCGCTAAGTTTATTAATATTTTTTCCCTCCGGGCTTGATATACCTAAAGTTTTTCTTCTATCTTTAATATTACGTTCATTTACTATTCCAGTTTTTAAATATTTATCTGATTCATTTAAAAAAACCTCCATTGCTTTTTTTGCAGAGGCATTGGGATTATCTTGTAACCATTTATCTGCCGCAGGTTTTAAATTTTTTGGTGCAGGGCCCATTGTTGTTTTTACATTACCACTTTCATCCACTGCTTTTGCCCCTACTGATTTAGCCTCAATATTATTAAACACATCGTTTAATGACATCTCTCCTTTAGCAAGCTCCACTTTATAAGCATTCATCATTTTTACATTTTCTGCCGCATCTTTTGTAAATCTTAATCCAGCTTTAGCTAATTGATCTATAGGAACAAATCCCAATCCCGGAACAAACTCTAACATAGGTAATAATGCTTCAGCGTATTGTCCTCGTGTAACTTCTTTACCACTGCCTAAATCTCTTGCCGCATCTGCTGAAGATTTCGGAATAAGAAAGTTTGTAACTTTTTGCGCTCCTTTAAGTGCTAATGCAGGATAAGCTAAAAGAGCTTTTAAACTTTTTTCTCCTTCTGGAATATTTTGTATTTCTTCTATAAGTTTCCCAGATAAATCATTTTCATCTATTCGAGCAAAATCATATAAATTTGCTAAATTTCGAAATATTCCCTGTGAAAGAGGGGTTTCTGCTTTAGTAGTACCACTAAAATATTCCCCTGTTTTTTCAAGGGCTTTTTGAAAAGGTTTAGTTCTTGCAATAGCTTTAAAAATATTGTCTTGTTCCTCTGGTTTTTTATAATCTCGTTCTCCTCGTTCTCCAACAAGATCACTTTTTAAAGGCCTTATTAAACTATTTATACTTGTAAGAGCCATACCCGGATCTTGATTTATCTCATCATCAAACTCTCCTTTTGGTTCTCCTTGTCCTACTTCACCATAATCTCCTCTTTCTGCCGCTCCTAAAGAACCTTCTGCTTGTGCCGCCGCCGCTCTTCGACGTCTTATATCATTTAAAAGTTCTCTACGTTCTTGAGCTTTTACTTCTGCTTCGGTTGCCATAATCTATAAATACGTTATAGCGCCTGCTACCCAAAGGGCACCAAATATCATGT
>WLWE01001675.1_pt1 | contig 15718 bp, 5 predicted proteins | sample 6718301 | NCBI WGS metagenome assembly WLWE01 (sample SAMN12718691, study PRJNA515312) | sponge metagenome | isolation source: marine sponge | host: Mycale hentscheli | place: New Zealand: South Island, Marlborough, Capsize Point | collected 2003-05-01 | reverse complement strand
TCTTCTCAAGGTGTGGTTGTTACGGAGGCGAGGGAAAAACCTCAAGGGAAAAAGCAGGGTGGACTGTTTGACGCTGATGCTCCACTTGGCCCACTTGATTTTTTCCTGGCATTTCAGTGGCGGCATGCAATGCGGAAGGTGATCCATGACAGCCCGGGCTGGAGTGTAAGTCTTGGTCTTCACGCTCTTATTATTCTCACGCTTTTATTGGTATCTGTTCGTGTCGTAAGTCAGAAGCCGCTGAGTCTCACGCTTGAGTTTGCTCCGCAGCCTGGTCCTCCGGGCCTCCCTGCGGTTGTCCTGCCAGCAGACGCACCGAATCTCGCTGATCCCGAGAATATGGTTCAGGAATTGGCAGTGAGCGAAAAAGATGCGGTGAAAGATCCAGCTGCAGTCCCTGCCATGAATCGGTTTGTACCGGATAAAGAGTCAGTAGCAGCACGTCCAGCGCAGGCAGTTGGATCGCTTCTTACCGGCAGACAAGAGGGGCAGCGTCGTAATCTGCTGGCGGCAGGTGGTGGAACTGACCAAACAGAGCAGGCGGTCCAGCGAGCACTCGCGTGGATTGTCCGCCAGCAAACGGACAGGGGTGCATATGCTGGGCTCTGGAGCCTGCGTGGCCCGTACCCAGATGGTGGATCAGAGGAAAACAGGGTGGCAGCGACGGCCATGGCACTGCTTGCGTTGCAAGGGGCGGGCAACACACCGACGACCGGAGAGCACAAAGAAGTTGTCAGGGTTGCATGGCAATCGCTCATCAAGACACAGACAGATGCGGGTAATTTTGAGCCGATCTCAGACGACCACACGTCATCTGCAGGGCGAATGTACGGACACGGCCAGATAACAATCGCCTTGTGTGAGGCGTATGGACTCACGCAGGATGCCAAACTGGAGCAGGCTGCGCAAGCAGCGATCCAGTATGCGTTGGCAGCACAATTGCCGGATGGTGGATGGCGGTATCATCTGCCTGAAAGAGACGAGAAAGGGTTTGCGGAGAGCTGGAAAAATCGTGGTGATCTGTCGATGACGGGCTGGTTTCTGCTTGCGCTGAAAACAGCAGAGATGGCCGGTCTGCAATCTCCGGCGATCGAAGAATCGTTCCAACATGTTGACGGGTTTTTGGACCAACTGCGGATTGTCTCTGATGATCCAGAGTCGGTTGATCTTGGGTACGACTATCAATTTAATCCGCTGAATCCGGTCAGGAAATTTCAGCCTGCCATTTCGGCCGAAGCAATTCTTGGGAAATTATTTCTGGGTACAACGCCGGATGATCCACATGTCATGGCCGTTGTGGATAGATTGCTTATTGAGTCTCCGATTGCTTTTCCCGGATCAACAAGAAAAAGTGGACGTGCTGTGGAGTTCGCTGCAATCGATGCCCGGAGTATGAATCATGCAGTCAAGAATATTTATGCATGGTACTACATTACGCAAGTGTGTCATCACGTTGGTGGGCGGGTCTGGCGGGAATGGAATTCTGATATGAGCACGCTTCTGCCAGAGAATCAGGAGAGTGGAGGCTCCGATCGCGGAAGTTGGTCGCCGGGGCATGATCTCTATGGAGTGAAGGGAGGAAGACTCTTCACAACAGCCCTCAGTGCATGCATGCTAGAAACATACTACCGCCATTTATCTCTTTACGGAGTGGCAGAGAAAAACTAACGAGGAATACCGTCCCACTGTCGAATCGCTTCATATGCAACGATGGCAGCAGTATTCGACAAATTTAAACTTCTCACCTGAGGACGAGAGGGTATTGTGAGAAGTTGATCAGCATGCTTCTTTTTAATTGATTGTGGAAGGCCACTTGATTCGCTTCCAAATACAAGAACGTCACCATGTTGGTATTCGATATCTGTGTAGGATTTTGTCGCATGGGCTGAGAAGAACCAGCCAAGTCTGCCTCCCTCAGCCGTGACGCGGGTCACGAGATCATCCCATGATGCAACAACTTCCCATTCAAGCTCATCCCAGTAATCAAGGCCTGCTCGTCGGAGGTAATAGTCGTTAATTGTGAACCCCAGTGGCTCAACAAGCCACATCTTGGCCCCAATGGCTACACAGGTTCGACCGATGTTTCCAGCGTTTGGTGGAATTTCGGGCTCGTGCAAGACGATATGAAGGGAAGGGGAGTACCGCATGGGTGGATCGCCGAGGAGACACTTTCCTGCTATTTTGTAGAAGAACGATTCATTCTGGGAGTCCTGTCGCTGTGTGGGCCACCACAGTTTTACTATTTTCGAAAAACACTGAAAGAACATAAGGGTAGCAGTGGTAAGCATTGAGCGAAATCCAACCCGGGCAGTTCAGGTAGGAAGCATCACCGTTGGTGCCAATAACCCGATTGCGGCGCAAAGCATGACAGCGACGCATACTCAGGATGTGGAGGCAACGCTTGAGCAGGTAAATGCTCTGCATGCTGCTGGCGCAGGTGTAGTCAGAATTGCCGTTGATAGTAAAAAGGATGCAGCGGCTTTGCCCTCAATCCGCAGTCAGACAGAAGCAAACCTCGCAATCGACCTTCAGGAAAACTATCGCCTCGCTGCAGATGTTGCGGAGCATGTTGATAAGCTCCGATACAATCCTGGGCATTTGTATCACCATGAAACAGAAAAGCCCTGGCAGGAGAAAGTGAAGTTTATTGCCGGGATCGCAGGTGACCATGACTGTGCAATGCGTGTAGGCGTGAATTGTGGCAGTGTCGATCCAGCGAAAAAGGAGCAGTTCGAAGAGGATGACTCAATTGGACCAATGCTTGCCAGCGCACTTGAGCATTGTGAACTACTCGACTCGATTGGTTTCACTCGCTATGTCGTGTCGCTGAAAGATTCAGATCCGCAAAAAGTGATCGAGGTGAATCGTCGGTTTGCCGAACAGCGACCTGATGTGCCGCTCCATCTTGGTGTGACTGAGGCAGGCATGCCGCCGGATGGTGTGATTAAAACACGCATTGCATTTGAGCAGCTCATCAGCCGTGGTATTGGTGATACTGTTCGGGTGTCACTCACAGTACCGAATGTGCGTAAACCGGAAGAGATTGAAGCAGCCAAAGGCATTCTCGCGGACATCGCAATTGGCAGAGTGCGAAGTGTTGTTGATTTTGGTCTCGACACTCTGAATATCATCAGCTGTCCGAGTTGCTCACGAGTCGAAAATGAGGCGTTCATTGAATTAGCTGAAGAAGTCAAGCAGATGACGGCCTACGCAAAAGACCATGCGATTACGATTGCCGTCATGGGTTGTCGTGTGAATGGCCCTGGAGAAACTGATGATGCAGACCTTGGCCTTTGGTGTGGGCCGACGCATGTCAATCTGAAGAAGGGCAGTGAGCCGATTGGTGCTTTTCCCTACGATGCCATTATTCCTCGTTTACGCGAAGAGCTTGATCGAATCATCAACAACCGCGGTGATGTCGCGGGTACAGCGGCGGGAGTGTGATTGTATGACTCAACTTCCGATTGTTGGTGAGGTAGCGGACGCCTGTCAGAGTGGTTCGCACACAGGATTGGCCGCAGGGCTGCACGTCGATCCGGTCGATCCGGCAGATCGTCGCGGCACGTTTTCGCTTGTCAGCCTTGGCTGTCCAAAGAATCTTGTTGATAGCGAACGAATGCTTGGTCTGTTGCGAGATGACGGATGGCAGTTTGTTGCTGAACCCGAAGGCTCCGATCTTGTCATTATTAATACCTGTGCTTTTATTGAGTCGTCCCGCGCTGAATCGTACGGTGTTATTGATGAAATGGTTGGGCTCAAGCAGGCAGGTGGAACGCGAGGAATTATTGTTGCTGGATGCCTTGCCGAACGTCAGAAGGAAACACTGCTGGAGGAGCGTCCTGGTGTGGATGCCGTGATCGGTGTGTTTTCACGAGATGAAGTTGCCCGAGCAGCCGAACGACTCGTTGGTAGTCTTGGTGAGCAGCGAAGTGTGTTTAATCCGGCTCCAGCGACCGCACTTGATGACGGCAATCGTATGCGTGTGACGCCACGGCATATGGCATATCTGAAAATTTCAGAGGGGTGCGACCGAACGTGTACGTTCTGTGCCATTCCGAAGATGCGTGGCAAGCATGCGACCAAGCCAATGGAGCAGGTGCTGGCTGAAGCAAAAGAACTTGCCGCAGACGGTTTGAAGGAGTTAGTCATTGTTGCTCAGGACACCACCTACTACGGCATGGATCTGTACGGTGAGCCAAGGCTGGTTGAGCTTCTCGAGGCACTCGAGGAAATTGATGGTATCCAATGGATTCGGTTGATGTATCTCTACCCGATGTACTTTACTGACCGTCTTATCAAGACAATCGCCAGCAGTAAAAAAATTCTCCCGTACCTTGATATGCCACTGCAGCACGCCAGTGATCCGGTTTTGAAACGCATGCAGCGAAGAGTTTCCCGCGGGCCCACAGAAGAACTTCTTGCGAAGCTACGTGATCAGGTTCCAAATCTTGTACTCCGAACCACAATGATCACTGGTTTTCCAGGTGAAACCGATGAGCAGTTTGAAGAGATGGTGTCATTTGTGAAGCGGTGGCAGTTTGAACGGCTTGGTGTTTTTACCTATTCACTTGAACCGGATACACCAGCAGCCAGGCTCGATGGCCATCTTCCGGAAGATGTGAAAGTGGCCCGTCGTGATGAACTCATGAAGGTTCAGCAGGCTATCGCCCACGACCATACACAGAAGCAAGTCGGTAAGACGCTGCCGTGCATTGTTGACAGTCACTCGGGGCAGCGAGACGATGTGTGGATTGGCAGAACCCAGGCTGATGCGCCGGATATTGATTGCGTGGTCTACATCACAGCACCGGAGACGAATCCGCTGACTCCACTCGCGGGCACAATCGTGCCTGTTCAGATGGTGGCAGCCGCCGGGTATGACCTTGCCGGCGTCGCTACGGAGCTTCCGTAGGGACCAAAGTGTCGATTTTTTTATGGGCCAAATTTCTCTCGTTGCTTTTTAGGGGGGAATGCCTCCAGTCATTAGGGGCTGGTTACGGTTTGCTGATTTTCTCTTGACTGAGCGTTGGGAAATCCGAACGATATAGCGCACGCAGAGTTGGGATAAATGCCCGCAGTCGCAGATGTGTTGATTTTTTGGGGCAGGTACTTCAGTATTCTGGTTTGGCGGTGAAGCCATGAAAATCAAGCCAGGTCGCCGGCAGAGGCAGGGCTCCAAAAAGCCCACTCCCCTTGCTGTAGAGTTTCTTGAGCGACGCGTGGTGCTCAATGCTGATCCGACCGGTGGCGTGGTCATCACTGGATCACCATTCGAGGGGCAGGAATTAGCAGCCTCAAATACCCTGGTCGATACTGATGGCCTTGGGCCAATTGCGTATCAGTGGAAGTCTGACAGTGATGTGATACCAGACGCCACATCACCAACATATGTGCTTCAGGATAGTGACGTTTCCAAAGTGATAACGGTCGTCGCGACCTACACGGATCTACTGGGTACCGAAGAGGTCGTGAGTAGTCAGCCGACCGCAGCAGTTGGCAGCCGACTGAGTCTCCGTGATGTGATCGTTGGACATGGTTCATCAATTACAGAAACATACCTGCAGGCCGGCTATCTCCACAGTAATGACGGCATTATCTACGTGTCGATTGATTCATCAATGTCTGCCGAATTGCAGGAGTGGTGGTTGGAAGTTTTTGCCGATGCTGACTCACTGATTGAGCCAGAGTTTGCCATTGTTCCGAAAAGTAGTTCGTTATCACAACTAACGGTGTACCAACTGCAGTCGGACTATACATCTGGCGGAGGGTCAGCTGTCTACATTGGGCCGTCAGCACTGATCTCTCAAGACGGCACTGTTGAACGAACGTCCGAGGCTCGCATTGAACTTGGGCAGAGTGTGTACAGCCATTCTTTGCGGTTTGCTGAGTCATTAGAGGGTGGGTGGAAGTCTGTTGCGTATCATGAACTTGGTCATGCGATGGGCCTTGAGCATCCGCATGAGTGGGGCGACGGTGACGGGAATGACATCATTGATTCGAACACGACAGTGATGTCCTACGAACAGGCCGTTGATGCAGATGGTTCACCCGGCTATACATGGCTCGACGAACAGGCGCTCACATACATTCACGGGGCAGAGACCGGAACCGTTGGGGTTCCAGTCGTAGGAACACTTCTTGCCGACCTTGGGCCATTTGATACAGCACAAACGTGGAAGACACCCTCACTGAGTATGGCATTTGAAGGTGGTGATACGGTCAGTGAGCCGTCGGCAGGCGCGGTGACCAAACGACTGGCACTCACTCGCTATGACGGGTATCTCGGGAATGGGGCAACGGTCTTTCTTGATTGGCAGTTTGGTCCAGAGTTGTACTGGACCCCACAGACAGAGAGCCCCGAATGGTATCGCGATATCATGTTTGGCGGGTCGTATCCCTCACAGGTTGTGTTTCAGCCAGACCAACAGGTTGCATACGTTGATATCACGGTGTTTGGTGATGAGCGTATCGAGGGTGATGAGTGGTTTGAGGTAACAGCCAGGGAGAGCCGCAGTCCTGGATATTTTCAGGCATTTCCAACGGAGGCACTCCGGCTTGTTCTGACAGAGAACGCAGCACCGACGTCAGTTGTTCTGTCTTCTACAAGTGTTGTCCTTGACGAGAATACGCCAACGACAAACCGTCAGAAGCTTGCAGATATCCAAGTGACCGATGATGGGAGTGGCACCAACAGTGTGTCATTGTCAGGCGCCGATGCCGCAGCGTTTGAAGTTGTTGGAACTGAACTTTTTCTGAAGGCTGGTGTTTCACTTAATGTGAATGTCCAATTATCATACGCGGTCACTGTAAGCGTGTCAGATGACTCGCTTGTGGGCAGTAGTCCCGTGACAACGCAGTTTACATTGACAGTGAATAGACCGCCGGCTGCTAGCTATTCTCCTGAATATACAGCGATTAACGGCAGGACTTTCGGCTACTATGTGCCTGAGTCGTATGATCCATCGACACCAACGCCGCTCCTGTTCATGTTTCACGGAATGGGTGGGGACAGCAGTGAACAGAGTGGGGGATCAGCAGAAAATAGTTACTACGGATGGCAGACCACAGCGCATGAAAACGGATTTATTGTCCTGTTTCCTGAATCCTTAGGGTTTTTAAAGACCTGGGATTTGGGCGGCGGCGGCAGTTCCTCGGATCTGTCGTTTGTCGATGATATGATCGGTTGGGCATCCGAAAACTACACCATCAGCACGTCCCAGATATTCACGACTGGTCATTCGTGGGGCGCCTATTTCAGCTACTACGTAGCAACCTATCGCAGCGATGACATCGCAGCCTTTGGAGCACATTCCGGCGGTCTTGGTGGTACTTTCCCTCTTGGAAGTACACCACCGGTTCCGGCTGGCCCGTCGCCCACGCCCGCCCTGAATGGAATCGTGCTCCATGCGGTTGATGACGCGATTGTTTCCTATTCCAACAGCCAAAATCTCTACGATGGTCTGCTGGCCAACGGACACAACGTATACGACGACGGCATTGGTGCTGACGGAATCATTGAAGTGGATGGCTGGGGTCCTGATAATCATCGCTACCGCAAGCAACACAACCAGACACAGTGGGACTTTTTCCTCAGCGTAGCTCCCGACCCTGTGACCTCCAATCAGCCTCCAGAATTCAATCAGCCGCTTGATCTTGTTCTCAACGAGGATGCGTCACTGCAAAGTATTACCCTTACGGGTATTTCTTCCGGCGACGGTGTTGAGCAGCCTATTCGGGTGAGTGCCACGAGTAGCAATCCGGGTCTCATTCCTAACCCGACGGTCTCGTATGCCAATTCGAGTGCCACCGGCAGTCTTGTTGTTGCGCCAGTTGCAAATCAGTATGGTGCTGCCACGATTACAGTGACCGTTGAAGATGGTGGCCTTGATAACAATCTTGAAACAGCTAGTGACAATGCGATCGTAAGCCAGACGTTTGACGTCACTGTCACATCTATAAATGACCCGGGTTCCTTTTCTGGTAACACGTCATCGACCGGTTCAGAAGACGACTCCACCATTACAGGCACGCTTATTTTTACTGATGCCATCGACGGTGATTCTGTACCTAACTACACAATCACGTCAGAATCGAGCAACGGTACAGCTTCTATCGACGCCACCACAGGAGCATGGTCGTACACACCAAACACCAACTTCAACGGCTCAGATTCTTTTACTGTGACTGTTACGGATGATGAGGGCCACACCGAAACACAAGTCATTAGCCTGATAGTTGAGGCAGTAAACGATGCACCAACTCTTGATGTATTGAGTGGCGTCAGTGCAAATGAGGATGATGGTGAGAAGACGGTCAACCTGACGGGTATTTCGGCAGGCGATGGAGAGGCTCAGCCGCTTTTGATAACAGCAGTCAGTGACAGCACCGGCCTGATCCCTGATCCAACGGTCACGTATTCATCACCAGGCTCAACAGGCACTCTTGTGTTTACGCCGGTGCCAAATCAAAACGGTACTGCCACGATTACAGTAACCGTTGTGGACGGTGGATTTGATAATGACCTTACGACACCGGATGACAATGGCACCACGAGTCGAACAGTCAGTATTGCTGTCGCACCAGTGAATGATAGACCGACACTTGATGCGTTGAGCAATGTCATGGTGAACGAAGGTGATCCTGAGCAGGCTGTCAATCTGATCGGCATGAGTACAGGTGGTGGTGAAACTCAGGTGCTGTCTGTGACGGCTGTCAGTGACAACGCAGGTCTGATTCCTGATCCAGTAGTCGACTTTGATGGCCAAAGCTCATTAGGCACATTGAAATTCACGCCAGTTGCAGATCAGTTTGGTACTGCAACGATTACCGTGACCGTCGAAGATGGTGGGCTAGATAATCTTCTTGAAACGACTGGTGACAATGCCATTGTGAGCCAGACGTTTGAAGTGACAGTGCTGGAGACACTGAGCTATGAAGGACTGTTGCCACTCTCACGAAACGCGGCTGGAAACCTATACGTTAATAAAGAGCCTGTCTTTATGGGTGCTGAAAACGCGCAGGCGAATATTCGTGGCTTTCAGGTGCTCGGTGCAGATGATACAGGGGCCCAGAAAAGTCTCCTCGTACGTCGTGACAACCATTTAGGAAATTCTGTGCGATGCCGAGTGCTGACAGACGACGTCTGGAGAATTTCCAGCATGTTTGATTCGCTTACAAATGAAACGAATCAAAGTATGGACTCGAGTGCTCGTGATGTGGTGTATGAGTTTCCTGCATCAGTACTTCCCGGGACGACAATCGGCAATCTTCCTTATCAGTATGAAACCAGTGGTCTAACATGGCATGACGGCCTGCAAAAGCTTTTTGCCGTGAGTGATGAAGGCATTGTCTCAATGATGAATGCTGACGGTTCGGATATTGTGAACTGGAATGTGCCGGGTGATCTTGAGGCTCTCACTGTTGCCGATCACACGAGTAATCTGATTTACATCGGCGTTGAAAACCCGGATAGCATTCTTGAGTTTGACGTCACCACTGGGCAGGTGACCCGCACGTTTGATCTCACAGATTGGATGACCGGTGCAGACAACCGTGGTCTTGAGGCCCTTGCCTTTGTGCCTGATATCACACATCCAGAAGGCGGGCTGTTTTATGCGGGGTTACAAAGTGATGGACGCATCTATCAGTTTGCCTTGCCGATTGTTTCAAGCTCTTCTTCTACCGCAGTCACCTTCGTTCAATCGATGGCAATAGAAGGTGGATCGACTGACCTTGCGGGTCTGGCGTATGACCCGTCAAGTGACCTGCTTCTGGCGATGTTTGACTCGATGGATCAGCTCAATGTGATTGATCGAGATGGCCAGCTCAGGTCACGATGGAACGTGCCTGGTGTTGGCCAGGAAGCGGTCATCTTCGTTGACGGCCAGTTCTTCGTGGGTGATGACTCGCTTTTCTCAATCACGCTGTATGCGGGTTTTGATCTGCTGACAGCCTGAGCAGGTTTGGAACCTGCTTCTGCCGGGCAGTCTGCCCAAAACCATAAACTTGTAGTTGCCTTTGTTTTGCATCTCGAAGGCAACAAAACCAGAAGGCTTGCGGGTGAAAGAATAGCCATTTTACCCTTGAAAATAAGCAGAATCGGCAGATTCAACATTCTCAGATTTCTCTTGACGTTTCTGCGGCAACTCTCACAATGAGGAGTACCTCGATTGGGTGGACGCACCCTTTCTCCTTGTAATGCCTGCTGGGGACTCCGCCTGATGTGGAAAAAAGAAAATCTTCGTAGACGCCGTCTATTCCCAACCAAGAAAAAAGCTGGTTCTCAATCAGCACGATCTCAATCGACACTTCGCAATGGTGAACGGCTTGAAGAACGCATTGTGCTCAACGCTGCGCCGGTGCTTGATGATACCGCGTCGCCTGCACTGCTTTCGATTGCCGAAGATGCTGGTGCACCTGTTGGTCAGGTTGGCACGCTTGTCTCGTCACTCATTGATACGAGTGGCACGCACAGCAACTTTTCTGATGCCGACGGCGACCTGCCCGGCATAGCGATTACAGGTGTGAATCTACAAGGCGGGGCACTTTGGTATTCAAGTGACAATGGATCGACCTGGCTTGATGTAGGTGTTGTCTCTGATGAAGCACCACGGTTACTTGCTGCTGATGCAACGACCCGAGTTTATTTTGAGCCCGCCGCTGACTTTAGTGGCACAGTCAGCGATGTGATCTCGTTCAAGGCGTGGGATCGTAATGTTATCTGGCAGCAGCTCGGTCTCGATATAGATGGAGAGGTGGCCGGTGACCGTTCAGGTAATTCGGTGTCACTATCTGCAGATGGTCAGACCGTGGCGATCAGTGATTACGGTAACGCCGACAGTGGTATTGATGCTGGCCAGGTCCGTGTTTATTCGTGGACGGGTTCTTCATGGAACCAGCTCGGAGCTGACATTAACGGTGAAGCGGCTGGTGACCTTTTCGGTAATACAGTCTCACTTGCAGCTGATGGCCAGACTGTTGCCATTGGTGCATATTTGAATGATGGTAATGGAACTGACTCGGGTCATGTCCGAATTTATTCGTGGGACGGATCAGGCTGGATCAAGTTAGGCGAAGACATTGATGGTGAAGCGGCCGATGATCGGGCCGGTATATATTTGGCTCTCTCAGACGATGGTCAGACGTTGGCTGTCGGAGCATGGAACAATGATGGCAATGGTACCGATTCAGGCCATGTTCGAATTTTCTCGTGGAATGGAGCTACATGGGTTCAGTTAGGCAATGACATTAATGGAGAAGCGGGCCATGATTGGTCTGGTAGTGCCGTCTCTCTGTCAGCCGATGGTCAGACGGTTGCGATTGGTGCAATCAATAACGACGGCAATGGTAGTAACTCTGGTCATGTTCGCATCTATTCGTGGACCGGCTCTGGGTGGAGCAAGCTTGGTGCAGACATCGACGGCGAAGCCGCTGCAGACCACTTGGGTTGTTCTGCTTCACTTTCGGCCGATGGCCAGATAGTTGCGATCGGTGCGAAGTTTAACGACGGCAATGGCAGTAGCTCCGGTCATGTCCGAATTTACTCATGGAATGGTTCTACATGGAATCAGCTTGGAACAGATATAGATGGTGAATTTGCGAACGATCAATCAGGCCAATCTGTTTCTCTGTCAGCAGATGGTCAGACGCTAGCGATTGGCTCTCGTTACAACGATGATAATGGAACGGATTCAGGTCATGTTCGCATCTATTCATGGGATGGATCCGCATGGACACAACTTGGTGCCGATATCGACGGAGAGGGAGCGGGTGATGAATCAGGTATCGTAATATCACTTTCTGATGATGGAGCGACCGTAGCAATCGGTGCGAGATTCAACGACGGTAACGGCCCCGACTCGGGTCATGTCCGCATCTACCAACTCAGCCCAACTCCATCTTCATTATCAACAACAACGGACACGCTTGGCATCACGGTAGAGTCTGTCAATGACGCACCAGTCAACACGTTGCCAGCAACTGCAACGACGATTGTTGATCAGCCAATCGCATTTACCTCGTACCGTGGCAATGGTATTTCAATCAGTGATGATGCTGGGGATAGCCCGGTTGAGGTCACACTGTCGGTTGATCAAGGGTCGATTTCACTGATCAATCCAAATCCCGGGAATGCCCTGACGTATTCAGCGGGTGATGGTTCTGCTGATGCAACGATGACTTTTCAAGGCACGGTTGCAGATATCAATACAGCCTTGGTTTGGGTCAGTTACCAGCCTGCTGCTAATCGATATTTTCAGTGGCGAGCAGAAGATGGAGGTAACGGTAACTGGTATCAGTACGTAACCGATGGTCTCACCTGGGATGCTGCAAAAACAAATGCCGAGAACCTTGGCGGCCATCTTGCCACTGTGACGTCGGCTGAGGAACGACTGTTTCTTTATGAGGCACTACAAGGAGTTTCTGCCGGTGCGTACATTGGGGGATATCAAGATCGTAGTGCAATCGATTTTGAAGAGCCACACGATGGCTGGAAGTGGGTCACTGATGAGGAATGGTCATACACCAACTGGGATGTGGGTGAACCGAATGATGGTGGTGGCAATGAGCATAATCTGTTTTTTGCGATGCCGTCTGGTGGGTTTCATGACGCAAAAGGTCTTATTACTTCGTCTAACTACCTGGTTGAATATAGTTTCGACCCTCGGCCCGCCAATCACCTCGATGCGACACTAACAATCACGACCGATGATCTGGGTAATAGTGGTGCAGGTGGGGCTCTTGTCGATACCGACTCACTTGCGATTGAGGTTGTGGCAGCCCCTGATTTTCAGGCGACACCAACCCACCCGATGATGCCTGCCACATTGGATGATGACTTTGGTGTCAATGGAACAAACGTTCTTTCAATAACCAGTGGTGTTGACTACATCCACGACATGACAGTTCTGGATGACGGCAAGATCCTTGCTGTTGGAGCAGTGAACGATCGCTTCGGCATCATGCGGTTCAATGCTGACATGACACTCGACAACACCTTTGGAAGCAGTGGTGGTGGTGGTGGTACCCAGGTCGATTTCGGCGCCGGTACCCATGCGAGGTCCTTCGCCATCGATTCAGCAGATCGAATCATTGCTGTTGGTGGCAATCGGGTGGTTCGGTTTACATCTGATGGAGTTCTTGACACGACGTTTAATGGAACAGGTTGGTTTATCGCCGATCACGTTAGTAGTTGCTGGGATGTGACTATTGAAGCAGATGGGAATATTCTTGTTACCGGTCAAGATAACTATCATTATCGGGCGTCACGGCTTTCACCAACTGGGCAACGGATTGGTACGATTGACTATGATATTGCCGGTAGCAATGGTGATGCTCCTCGATTTGTTCTGACGCGAGATGACGGTGATATCTTCATTGGTGGAAGGTCCCACTATCCAGATAGGTTTGGATTGGTCCGTTTCAATAGTCATCTTCAAGCTGAGGACGACTGGACTTGGGAACTAGGAGGTTCGGAGTTCATATGTTCGGGCTTGGCGTTGCCAGACGGTAAGTTCCTATTACTTGGTCGTTCCGATAATGATGTTGCTTTGACGCGTCACCTTCCTGATGGAGTCATAGATACATCATTCGGAAGCAACGGTATTGTCGAACTGCCTGTGCTCAATGCTCAGGACGTTGGCCATCGAGCTACACTCGCCGCTGACGGTAAGATCCTCATCTCCGGGTATTCCGAGAACGGCGAGAATAATGACCTGACAGTCGTTCGACTCAACCATGATGGCAGTGCTGATGACACATTTGGTACTAATGGATCTGTGTCATTTGACATGTCTAATGGAGGCAATGACTACGGCTATGCCATCGCCTCACTGGCTGATGGCAAGATTCTCGTCGCAGGTCGAGCTGGGGACGATGTCGCTCTCGTCAGACTCCTCGGTGATTACGACTATGTTTCCAATAATCAGCCGACACTTGATGCGTTGAGTGATCTTGAGATTGAACGAGACGCAGCAGAACAGACCATCTCGCTCTCTGGTATCACTGCCGGTGGTGAGAACCAGGTGCTACGTGTCACGGCCACAAGTGATAACCAGTCTCTGATATCTGATCCAGTGGTGACATACACCTCACCAAATGCCACAGGGTCGCTCGCCCTTACGCCTGCTGCAGGGCAGATGGGCACGGCAACGATTACAGTCACAGTCGAAGATGCCGGAAATGATGATGACTTTGATGCGGCCGGTGACAATGCATCATACGTTCGCACCTTTGTGGTGACGGTGGCTCCACAAACAGATACCCCTGCCGTGTTTACTGGTGATCTCACCGGTATTGTTGCCGCAAGTGGTGAGGCAACAGGTGCAGTCGCAGCCACCGACGTAGACGGCATTACAGCTGGTGCACCATATGAACTGCAATTGCAGTCTGAGACAGGACACGCCATTGTGTTCGGCTCAACAGGCCAGTGGGTCTATGTGCCGGGTCAGGAATTTGATGGAAGTGACACCTTTACGGTGCGTGTTACAGATGACTTTGGCTGGACGACCGATCAGGTGATTTCCGTCACGGGAACACCACGTTCGAATAACGAAACGCTTCCGGATATCTACATCAATCAAAGCACCGTCGATCAGACGGCATCCATGCAGGTGCCACTTGTCAGCGTTGTGTCACCACCGTCTGGCAATCTGCCAACGCGTGTTATTGCAATCAGTAGCAATGCAGCGATTGTCCCTAACCCAACCACAATCTATACATCAGCAGACGTGCCCGGTGGATTATCATTCTCGCCTGCGATTGACCAGACCGGTGTCGTCACCATTAATCTCTCTATCGAAGATGGTGGCCCAGATAAAGATCTGACAACTGCGGCTGATAATGTCTTTGCCAGTCAGTCGTTCGATATTACAGTTCTTGAGTTATTGCCAAATCAGGGTGCGACAGCGCTTAGTAAAGATGGATCTGAGCAACTGTACGCTGAAGCCCAGCCTGTTATGTACCAGCAACAACAGGTCGAAGTTGATATCTTTGGATGGCAGGCACTCGGTGCAGAAGACGATGCGAGTGGTAAATCGCTGCTTGTAAGTCGAAGCGGCACCACAAATCGTATTCTGACCGATGAGACGTGGCGGATTGGCAGTATGTTCCATGACCTGACCAATGAGACGTCACAGACGCTCAATGAAGATGCTCGAGTTCAGGAGTTTTCATTGAGCACGGTCGTCGGTGCATACGTGATCAACGGTCAGCAGAATCCAACGCTGACCGTCCACCGCGGTATGACCTATGCATTGAATCTCAATGTGCCAGGGCATCCGTTCTATCTGCAGACAACAAACGGGAGCGGTTACCAGTCGCAGCATGTCTACTCAAATGGTTTTGATGGGAATGGTGAGACAGCCGGCTCGTACACATGGACGGTGCCGCTCGATGCACCGAATGAACTGTTCTACCAGTGTGAGTTTCATGCGGGGATGAATGGCCGGATTGTCATTTCAGACTTGCCGTCTAATGGTGAATAGTTGATTGATACAAACAGGAAATAAAGCCGGATAGGCAGGAATAAGGCAAGTAGGGTAGGGTACCATTGGTCGCGTGACGCTTCTTGTCCTCTCCGGTTTGCTTTTGGTCCATGTCTCAATCTTCTGCACTTGATCGTGTCTGGACTGTTCCAAATATCATTTCGCTTGCGCGATTGGTGCTGGCACTCTTTTTATTTGCCCTGATTGAAGGCGTAGCTGGACGACAAGATCTGGTT
>WLWE01001671.1_pt1 | contig 15738 bp, 14 predicted proteins | sample 6718301 | NCBI WGS metagenome assembly WLWE01 (sample SAMN12718691, study PRJNA515312) | sponge metagenome | isolation source: marine sponge | host: Mycale hentscheli | place: New Zealand: South Island, Marlborough, Capsize Point | collected 2003-05-01 | reverse complement strand
TTGAAGCAGATGTTGCTAAAGCAGTTACGTTATTGAACGCAAGTTTTATGAGAAGCGGGTGGGATGACCGCTTCGCAACCTTTGTCGTAGTGGTGCTTGACTCAACATCAGACGTAGTCAAGGTCGTGTCCGCTGGGCATCTGCCAACATACCTACGAAAAGCCGATGGGAGTGTAGAGACAATAGGGCTTGAAGAAGCGGGCTTGCCGCTGGGCGTTGACCCGACGTTTGTTTATGAATCTGCTGAAGTCAAGATGACGTCTGGTTGTACACTCGTTCTGTACACAGACGGCATTAGCGAAGCGATGGATCATAAAAATGAAACGTACGGATTAAACAGATTACAAGAAGTGCTATCGGAGCCAGCTGATTCGCCAGCGGCTGTCGGTCGACGAGTCCTGGTTGATGTTGAGCGACACGCCGCTGGGCAGGTTCGGAGTGATGACATGTGCCTTGTGTGCGTCGGAAAGCCCGCGGTTACTCAATAAGCGGTATGGTCGCCTCTTGACTGGGTAGATTCGAATGACCCTAGGAAACAGAGTTGCCGTGTATCGTAAGACTTTTCTCGAAGGCGTTCGTGGCCTGAATGCAATGGTGCTCTCGATGTCACGCAAGAGACGTTAGCATTGTTCCTCTTGGAAGACTGAATCTGAAAACTGAACGTGTATGGTTGTCCCTGCTCCCGGCTTGCTCTGAATGTCTGCTGTTCCACCGAGAAAAAGTGCTCTCTGCCGAATGCCTTCAAGGCCAAAATGGTTCTCGGTAGAACTCGTCAGGTCAAAGCCACAGCCATCATCTTGAATAAGCAGGGATATGCCCCCATCTTCTCTCTTGTTTAGTTCCACACGGACATGCTGTGCTCTGGCATGTCGCCGAATGTTGGTTAGTGATTCTTGAGCTATACGGAAAAGCAATACCTCGAGTTTTGGAGGTAATCGATTGACCCCAATGTTGTGCAGTAAAGTAACATCTTTGATTTCGAGGCGGGCATCTGTAACGAGTGTTTCAAGCGAGTCAATGATTCCAAGTTCATCTAAAGTAGGTGGGCGAAGCCCTGAAATAAGATGTCTAGTCTCCCGTGACGCTTCTCGCAAAAGACGAAGGGCTTCATCCACATTTGGATCATTCTCTGTTTTGCGATCAGAAGTTTGATTTGCTTTGGATGCCTCAAGCTGCATGATTGCTGCAGAAACATACTGAGCAATCCCATCATGGATCTCATAGGCAATCAATTGCCGATGATGTTCTTCTTTCTCAAAAATGTTTTTAAGGAGTCGAGGGGGGTCCATGGTGAATTTTGCTCTAGCTGCAGGCATTGATGGGTTATCGCTTCGGTTTCGGGATTCGGCTGCGGCCAGCTGTTTTTCCTCTGCCTCGCCGTCTCGTCTGATTCTTTGCTCTTCTGGGTGATGCCTCGTCACGAAGATTGGCTATCTGGTCTCTCATTTTTGCAGCACGTTCAAAATCAAGTTCTGCGGCTGCGTTCAGCATGTCGGTTTCGAGTTGCGCAAGCAACTCTGCTTGTTTCTGTTCAGATTCTTCGGTGTTACCAACCGCAGCATGTGCCTTAGCTCGTGCCTGTGATTCGGCTTCAATGCCAGAACGGATTTCTTTACGAATGGTCGTTGGCGTAATGCCATGCTCTTTGTTGTAGTCAATCTGCATTTCTCGTCGACGCTGTGTCTCGTCGATTGCTAGTTGCATGGAGTCAGTCATTCGATCTGCATAGAGAATGACCCGAGCATCGACGTTTCTGGCGGATCGGCCTATTGTTTGCATGAGAGAAGTTTCACTGCGGAGGAAGCCCTCTTTGTCAGCATCAAGAATTGCAACGAGTGAGACCTCTGGAAGGTCAAGTCCTTCACGTAGCAGATTCACACCAACAAGCACGTCAAACTCACCCGCTCGTAGTTCACGAAGTAGTTCGACTCGTTCAAATGCATCCAGTTCACTATGGAGCCAACGACAGCGGACATTCTGTTCCTGAAAATAGTTTGAGAGATCTTCAGCCAGTTTCTTCGTTAACGTTGTGACAAGAATCCGATTGCCAAGTTTGACAGTTGTGGCAATCTCTTCCAGAAGGTGAACAACCTGATTGCGAGCAGGGACAACTTCTATGACCGGATCAAGAAGGCCAGTTGGCCGAATGATCTGTTCAACAACTTCACCCTGCGTCTGTTCGAGTTCCCATGCACCGGGTGTTGCTGAGACGTAAACGGTTTGGTGGAGTTTTTTCTCAAACTCATCGAACATGAGTGGGCGATTGTCCAGTGCGCATGGAAGCCTAAATCCATGGTCCACCAAGGTGAGTTTTCGACTTCGATCCCCCGCATACATCCCGCGGACCTGAGGGACTGTGACGTGCGACTCATCAACAAAAAAGAGAAACTCATCGGGGAAATAATTAAATAACGTGTCAGGAGTGCTGCCTGGCGGTCGTCCAGAGAGTGGCCTCGAATAGTTCTCGATGCCTGGGCAAAAGCCAGCTTCCATTAACATTTCAAGGTCAAACTTTGTTCGAGCTGAAAGTCGCTGTGCTTCGAGTAATTTCCCCTGACTTTTCAGTTCTTCAAGCCGTTCTTCAAGTTCTTGACGAATCTCACCAACTGCAGCCCTGATGCGATCCTCTGGCATCACGAAATGTTTTGATGGGTAGAGATAGGTCTCGTCTTTTCTCGCTGCCACTTCGCCACTGACCGGATGGGTTATGGCAATTGACTCAACGGTATCTCCCCAGAATTCAATCCGCGTTGCCAGTTCGTCGTATGGAGGCCAAATATCAACAGTATCACCTCTGACTCGGAAGCGGCCACGCTCAAATGCAATGTCACTTCGTTCATATTGAACCGTAATGAGTTGTCGTAGAAGTTCATCGCGAGACAAGGGAACGCCTGTCGCAATGCGAATAACCATTGCACGATAGTCTTCTGGTGAGCCGAGGCCATAAATGCAGGAAACACTTGCGACTACAATGACGTCTCGACGACTAACAAGTGCGCTTGTTGCAGCAAGCCGAAGACGATCAATTTCCTTGTTAATGGCAGCGTCTTTTTCAATGTATATGTCACGCTGTGGAATGTATGCCTCAGGCTGGTAATAGTCGTAGTAGCTTACAAAGTAATGAACTGCATTATGTGGAAAGAAGTCGCGGAACTCACCGTAGAGTTGCGCTGCGAGAGTCTTGTTATGCGAGAGTACAAGGGTAGGCCTCCCAGTCTGAGCGATGACGTTTGCCATCGTAAAGGTTTTGCCAGATCCTGTTGCTCCCATGAGTACCTGCGATGCAGCCCCATCTTTAATGCCATCGACAAGTGAACGAATTGCTTCCGGTTGATCGCCTGCAGGCGCAAAGGGAGTTACAAGTTCAAAAATGTTTCCGTCAGGCGTACCAGATTTACGGCGAAGCATGAATTACTTTTCTGTAAGGTGATCCGGGATTGTGCGAATAAATGGCCGCATATCCTGAAGAGTAATCTTGCCGATCCCAGGCACGTGGATAATATCATCAACATTTTTGAAGGGCCCACGTTGCTCGCGTGTTTCAATAATACGCGCTGCCATCGCCGGGCCAATCCCAGGGAGGAGTGACAACTCAGTCGGAGGAGCGCTGTTAATATCAAGATTGAAGCGTATTGTTCGTTCAGGAGGATAGAAAAAGTCGACAAGTGCTTGTCGTGAGAGCACCACCCACAAGGTCAGAGTAGCCAACCCAGTCATCGTCAGGGCAATGAGCGCACGCTGTTGTCGAGGAGAAGGTGGAGGCTCAAAGGTCTGCTCGCCTTGGGCTAGAGAAGACGGAGTAGTATCAAAAGATGATTTCATGAGAACTTCCGGCCGGGGTTCGATCCTAGCCGGTGTGGCAGGATGTTCATTTCCTCGCGTGCCTTATCTTTTCATTATGATATGTCCTTTGCGTTAAATTCTCTAGGAAATAGTTTTATGGTTTTAGACACTGTCAATCTGCCGCCTGATGCTCGTGACCACGTACAGGTTGTATGGAATGAACATTTGGCCGCAGAAGTAAGGCACTCTACGCACATATGGTTTCGGGAAGATTGTGGGTTTGAGGTTGATTGGACGAGTGCAGCACTGGTGGATAAAGCCATTGAACGCAGTCTGGCTGTTACGGCGCGAACAAATGGAGTGATTGCTGGGCTGCGGGTGGTCGAGGTTGTTGTAGACGAATTTCAGGAAAATCTGGTGTGGTCATCAGTGATTGATGATGGAGACTGTGTTGAGGCGGGCACTGTAATTGGCTACCTGAGTGGTTCCGTACGGTCAATACTTCAGACTGAGCGAGTGATTCTCAATGTGCTTGGAAGGTTGTCAGGCGTGGCAACCACAACGCGGCACTTGGTTGAGGCAATTCAGGAAACACCATGTCGGATGTACGATACTCGAAAGACAGTGCCTGGATGGAGATTATTGGATAAGTATGCAGTCAATTGTGGTGGAGGATTTAATCATCGTATCGGCCTCTACGATGCGATTCTTATTAAAGATAATCATCTTGCAGCACTTCAAGAAAATGGTCTATCTCCCGCAGATGCTGTCCACAGATCGCGTGAATTCATCCTCAAGACCTTTCCACCGAGCAGGGCGAACCAGATGGTCGTCGAGATAGAAGTAGATTCACTCAATCAGTTGGCAGAGGTTTTGCCGTCAAAACCTGATATCGTTCTACTTGATAACATGAGTGTCGAGGAACTTCGTCAGGCCGTTGCACTGCGGGGAAGTAATGCTCCAGACGTGATCCTCGAGGCTTCTGGGGGGGTTATGCTTGAGAATATTTCCGAGGTCGCCAAAAGCGGGGTCGATCGAATCAGTACAGGTGCGCCGATGCACACATCGTCTTGGCTTGATATCGGACTCGATTGGAATGCTGTATCTATTCCATAAGAAAAGGGAACAACAAAAAAATAGGATATTTCAAGCGGACATAACGGTATTGTGTCTATATCGACCGCAAAGTGATTAGACGCCAAGCAGTCGATTTCGCTTCATCCTACGTTCTGCCCTTAGGCGAGCGCGTCGCTTTGTTTCACTTGGCTTTTCAAAAAATTCTCGTCGGCGCATCTCTTTCTTGATGCCACTTCTTTCAACGAGTTTACGGAAGCGGCGAACAGCTTCTTGAATACTTTCGCGATCACGGACCGTCAGTTTAACCATGGAATCCTTTAACCGTTTTGAACGACAAACTATTTAAAAATGTACTGAATGCTCTTGGGGATGATGCCGAGAGGAACAATCATTTCAGACCCTATAAGGTACCCTAAGTCCATACGGCTCGTCCATGCCGATACGGAGAAACAGCACTCTTTTCGCATTCAGACGGCCAAACTTTGATAATCTTTTCATAAGTCTCAGTGAGGTGATGGCGGCGTGGGATCCCTGTAGTGGAAGAATTATATGGATAAGTGCATCTGATGATGGCGTGGAATGATACTGAAACAACTCGGCAACTTCTCGGTGCGGTGCTCGCACTTGTGTTGTTTGTAATAACCGCACCAAGGGGACGACGATGGGTGGCACGAAGCCCATTTGTACTGCTCCTTCTGTCTCCGATTCCGGTCGTGTTGCCTCTTTTATTCCCATCAGTGCAATCGGCTGTTGGGTTCTCCCAACAGGCAATCCGTTTTTTTGCCCTCGCGTCTCTTTTGCAGTCTCTGGTCCTTGTTGTGTTTGTTTCAGGGTGGGAACGCATTCGAGATCCAGTGCCTAAGATTTTTCTTGACGTTTTAGGATTTATAGTCGTTGGGGTCGCTCTCGTCACAGCACTTTGGGAGGCGGGCGTTGCTGCAGGTGAGCTCTTTGCTGGCTCAGCTGTTGTGACAGCAGTCCTTGGATTTGCACTTCGAGATACCCTTGGTAACGTTGCTGCCGGACTGGCTATCCATGCAGAGCATCCGTTTGAATTAAATGACTGGATTCAATACGACACGCATGCAGAGCATATTGGAAAAGTTGTTGAGATTAATTGGAGGGCTACAAAAGTAATCACTTTGGATCTCGCTTACGTGGATATTCCGAATAGCCAGTTGGCACAAGCATCTATACGGAACTTCACAAAACCAGATCCATGGTCCCGACGTAGTCTTTTCATCGTAGCACCATACGAGGTACCGCCACAGAAAGTGCAGGCAATAATTCTCGATGCTGTTCGAGGCAGTTTTGGCGTACTTGATTCTCCGGCTCCCTCTGTCATTACGAACGACTACACCGATCGTGGCATTGAATATTGGATTAGAATTTTCACAACGGAGTTTGGCCAACGAGATCGGGTTGATGGCATGGCACGAGATCGCATTTTTTACGCGCTTGCCAGAAACGGTATTCGTATACCTGTTTCCACGCACCATGTGCGACTGACTCAACTCCCGGCAACTGTTGAGGCTCCTCGGATAACCATAGTTGCAGAGCGAGCACGTCGGCTTGGGGCTGCTGGGGTTCTGGGAATGCTTTCACGCGAACAGCTCGAGAAAATTGCAAGCGAGCAGGACGAACAAACCTATGCCGAAGGTGAACAGATTATTCGCCAAGGTGAGCCCGGTACGAGTATGTTCATTATTACAGAAGGAGAAGTGACCGTGAGTGTCAAAGTGCCCGATGAGGAGCGTGTGCAGCTTCGTAGGCTACAAGTCGGCGAGTACTTTGGTGAGATGTCGCTTATGACCGGAGAACCACGTTCGGCCACAGTCACAGCAACTACAGAGACACGGGTCTTTGAAGTCACGCGAGCGTCGTTCCGAGAAATACTTGAGCAACAGCCTGGCCTTCTTAAAAAAATAGGTGAAAATATTCACAGGAGATTACTTGAGCGCGAGGAAGCAGTTGAAGGTGCAAGGAGTCAGCGGCTTAGTGAGACATCCTCGGATATACTGACCAGTATGAAAGAATTTTTTGGACTCTAATGCAGTGCGTTTGGCACTTTATAGAACTATTTAGGAGGGTGCTTTTTTCATGCGGGTCGAATTATTGCCTTCGAGTCAGCCGCCCTCAGACCAGCAGTTTCTGGTCACCTACCTAATCAATGACCGAGTTGCGATTGACGCGGGGTCAATAGGTCTGCTTGCCGATTTGAAAAAGCAGGAGCAAGTTGAGCACGTCTTTGTCACGCACCAACACATTGATCATATAGCAACCCTTCCGATCCTATTGGAAAATGTCTATAAGCCAGGCCCCAAAAGTATCGAAGTTCTTTCTGCAGAAAGTGTTCTAAATTTATTGCAGAAGGACTTATTCAACGGTCGAATCTGGCCTGATTTTGTCGCGCTTTCAACACCAGAGGACCCGTTTCTCGTCACAACGCCGTTAGAGGCAGGCAAGCCCGTGCATCGATGCGGATTGGTCGTAACGCCTGTTCCCGTTTCGCATGCTGTTCCAACACTTGGTCTTGTTATTGACGATGGTGAAGTAGTTGTTGCATTTCCATCAGACACCGGGCCAACAGAAGAATTTTGGAAGCACCTCAATGGATTAGATCGGCTGGATGCAGTTTTTCTCGAGATTAGTTTTCCAGATTGCCTTGCTGACTTGGCAGAGAAATCTGGTCATCACTGCACCAAAACATTTGTAGAAGAATTACAGAAGTTGAAAAGACCTGTTCGTTGGATTGTTGTACACCGAAAACCACGCTATGCAGAGCAAATTGCTCATGAATTAGCATCGCATAACATTTCGGATGTTGAACTGATTCAGCCTGGAAAGGTGTACGACTTCTCTGCGTAGCGGTTTTGGGAATTTGCTTTAACGTGAATGGTTGGTTTTATTCAAGGGCTGCCAAAAGTCCAAGCAAGAATGTGCCGGATCCTGTGCACAGTCAGCCTTCAATGAGTTTCCAGAGTACACGTCAACATCAGGATGTTGACTGTTGACGAGCATGCTTGCGTCGTTCATGTTCACCAAGAAGGATTTTTCTGAGGCGAATAGCGGCAGGAGTGACTTCAACGAGTTCATCTTCTTCGATGTACTCCAGTGATTCCTCGAGTGACATATTCCGTGGCGGCTTCAGAAGAATGTTTCGATCACTTCCAGCAGCCCGTATGTTTGTGAGTTTTTTCTCTTTTGTTGGATTTACGGTCATGTCGTCGCTTCGGGCGTTTTCTCCGACGATCATCCCTTCGTAGACATCGTCCCCCGGCGCGACAAATAGTTCAGAACGCTGCTGCAGGCTATCAAGGCTAAACGCAACAGCTTTTCCCTTAACCATTGACACAAGAACGCCATTGGCCCGTCCGCCTACATCACCCTCAAGCGGCTGCCATGATTCAAAACGATGATGCATGATGGCGGTTCCCTGTGTCGCATTGAGTACACGAGTTCGAAGTCCGATAAGGCCTCGAGCGGGTATCGAAAATACGGCGTGCGTAAAGTTCCCGCGTGAACCCATGTGGGAGAGTTGGCCCCTTCTGGCTCCGACAAGTTCCATTACTGGTCCAAGTTTGTCCTGTGGAACTTCAACCACCAGTGATTCAAAAGGTTCTAGCAGGCCAGACTCCTCCTGCCGCAAGATTACTCGTGGTTTGCCCACAGATAACTCAAATCCTTCACGCCGCATGGTTTCAATGAGTACGGATAAGTGAAGCAAGCCACGTCCTGAAACGGAGAACTGTTCCGTGCCAGCGATTGGCTCAACCCGTAACGCTACATTACGTTCAAGTTCCTTAAGTAGTCGCTCCCGAAGATGCCGTGTTGTAAGAAATGTGCCAGAACGTCCAGCTAATGGTGATGTGTTTATGCCAAACACCATGCTCAGGGTTGGTTCGTCGACTGCTAAGCGTGCGAGTGGTTGTGGGTCGTTCGAGCAGCAAAGCGTATCACCGATCTCGATTGGTTCGATTCCACTTACAGCGGCAATGTCGCCTGCCGTTGCTTCATCGGTGTCAACCCGACCAAGCTTGTCAAAGACCTGAAGCCCCGATGCTTTTGCTGGACGAAGACTGCCATCCGCCGTCGATCGGAGAATAGTGCCACCTTTGACGAGTTTCCCGGATTCAATTCGGCCAACAGCAATTCGGCCAACATAGTCAGACCAGTCAAGTGTAGTGACAAGCATACGAAGGGGGCCTTCGTCATCAACGACAGGGCCCGGAATCTTTTCGATGATCAGGTCTAATAAAGGTTGCATGGAGCCGGAGCGTGCCGTTTCATCAGCAGAGGCGTACCCATCTCGACTTGATGCGAAAAGATAGGGGAAGTCAGCGAGGTCGTCGTCAGCCCCAAGTTCAAGAAAAAGTTCAAGGATTTCATCAAGCACTTCATGCGGCCGTGCATCCGGCCGATCAATCTTATTCACAATGACAACTGGACGGAGCCGGGCTTCTAGAGCCTTTCCAAGAACAAAACGTGTTTGAGGCATTGGTCCTTCAGCGGCATCAACAAGCACAACCGCGCCATCGGCCATTCGAAGAACTCGTTCAACTTCACCACCAAAATCGGCATGTCCTGGGGTGTCAATGATATTAATTTTGACGCCTTGCCATTGGATCGCAATATTTTTTGACAGTATCGTAATGCCGCGTTCTCGCTCAAGGTCACCAGAATCGAGTATGCGTTCTTTTTCAAGCTGGCTTGTTCTGAATTGGCCGCTTTGACGAAGAAGGCAGTCAACAAGCGTTGTCTTGCCGTGATCAACGTGCGCGATTATTGCCACGTTGCGAATAGTGTCTCGTCGTGTTGATTCATCTGAAGAACTCAACTCATTAGCAGAGTGCATAGGGAATATCCGGGGTGTGCTTGGTCAGGAAGGCGTGAGGAGGGCGGGGAGTGTTTGGATCAGGCTTTTCGAATAGCTGCGTACAGTCGTTCAATGAGTAAGGCAGCAGTGTCACCGGCAGCGGCAGGTGCTATACCACATCGAATCTTTGGAGCCTTTGGGCATGCGAGCAATTTTTCTTTTGCAGCTGTTGCGTTTTTCAAGGCATGAGGGCCAAGAAAGACAGCCGCAAGTTCATCACCACCAAGACGAGACTGGAGATGTGAAAGTGTTGTAGCATCAACAAGTTTTGCTGCAGCTGCAGCAAGGTGCTTGTCACCCGCAAGAAAGCCACTGGTGTCGTTAATTCGTTTCAGCCCGATGACATCGACCCCTAGGGCAACAAGAAGTGGCAGTTGATCACCGTTATGTTCAAGGTGCACCCGTAGGCAGGACTCGAGATCGCCACGCGTTTGGAGGCCGGTAACATAATCTGCGACTCCACAATGACCACCTGAATACGTCGTCATTGTGTCGCAAAAACCTGATCGGTTTGTAAGTGGTCACGTGGTAACGGGATGAAAATCGAGTGGAGACGAAGGGGCTCGAACCCTCAACCCCCGCCTTGCAAAGGCGGTGCTCTCCCAATTGAGCTACGTCCCCGCGTAAAGTGGTTGGTAAAACGCGGTAGTTCTTCAGCTGCACAACTGTTGACACGATACCCTATTCGGCTCGATGTTCCAACAGAGTGCGCGCGCCTGGACTCGAACCAGGGACCTCCACCTTATCAGGGTGGCGCTCTAACCAACTGAGCTACGCGCGCAGCAGCCAAAAAACAAATAATCTAGGATGGAAACTAACCTCCCTTGATGTGCGATTGCAACCGGTCGTCAATTTTTACGTTGTCGGGGCCACCTCAAAGTCGGCGCTGACGGCAATCCCCATCTCAGGGTAGGCTCCTCTCAGAAGTTCTGCTCATGCTCAAAATAAGGAGTCTCAATCCAATGCCAGGTCACCGTGTGCCTCGTTGTCGTGTCCAACTCTCAATAAGTTGTGTTGTCTTGTTCTGCTGCCTGCTTGGAAGTGTTGCAAGTCAAACGCGGGCCGCGCAGCCCACTGTTGCATACGCTCTCGGCCTGAAACCAAAACAGAGTGTCCAGTACGATATTCCGGACGACACCGGAGCCGAGACGGCGACGCTTGCGATGGAAAAAGCAAATGACATGACTTCGTGGGTGGTGCGTTCTTCTCAAGGAATTCTGTTACGACGGTTTGCGGATACCAATGGTGATCGGGTAGTGGATCAATGGAGTTATTATAAGGATGGGCTTGAGGTCTATCGTGATTTAGATACAGATCACAACACAAAACCGGACCAGTGTCGCTGGCTGGGAGAGGCTGGATCTCGCTGGGGTATTGATTCGAACGAAGATGGCATTTTGGATGGCTGGAAGGTTCTTTCCCCTGAAGAGGCAACGGCAGAGATTGTTACGGCGTTAGCCAATCGTGATCAGTCGCAATTTCAGCGACTGCTTCCGTCAGAGGCAGAACTCACGGAAGTGGGTTTTCGCCAAGAATTACTTGATCGGGTGCGTGCACAAGTAAAGGTAGCCAAAGAGCGTTTTGGAAGACTCTCCCAAGAGCAGAAGGAAGTCACTTCACAGACACAATGGACGGCAATGTTGGCAGGCTTACCAGGTGTTCTTCCGAAGTCTTCAGAAGGAGAGGGTGACGATGTTGTTGGATACGACAACGTGGTTGCGTTAACGGAGGAAGTTAGCGCTGGTGGTGGTCAGGTCTTTGTCGGATCGTTGGTTCGCTTTGGCAACGTCTGGCGACCACTTGATCTTCCAAAATTGCCTTCCGGCAGTGAGACAATGGCCGAGTCGTTCTCTTTATTTTCACCTGAAGTGGATGGTGTTGCTTTTCAAACAGGCGATGTCACATCTGAGACATTGCAGCCATTTCTTGAGCAGTTACGAGCGATTGAGCAGAAGATGCAAGGAAAGACAGGTGCCGATATTGCAAAGCTGCTCTCCAAGCAGGTTCAGGTCCTTGAAGAGGTCGCGAAACTGGCGAAGGGTAATGAGAGAGAGTTTTGGTTGCGTCAATTGGCTGAGACGCTCGCTGCTGCTGCGCAGGAGGGAACGATGTCAGACGCTCTCGCGCAATTAGAGAGTTTGTCTGACAGTCTGCCGGCAGATGATTCTCTAAAATCATTTCTTGCTTTCCGTCTGGCGTCTGCGAGGTACGCAAGTAGCCTGCAGGAGCCGGGTGCTGATATCGAAGATGTCCAGGCGGCTTGGCTTGAAGAGCTCGCTTTATTTGTCGAGACGCACCCCGAAGCAAAAGATGCTGCAGAAGCGATGCTTCAAATGAGCATCGCAGATGAGTTTTCTGGGAAAGAGGAAACCGCAATTGAGCGATACCAGCAAATCGTAGAACGTTTTCCATCGTCGGCATCAGCTCGCAAAGCCAGTGGAGCACTTCGTCGGTTGCAGGCAGTTGGCCAGCCACTTGATTTAAGTGGAACAACAATTGATGGAAAAAAACTGTCACTCCGTAACTTTAAGGGCAAACCAGTTCTTGTCCATTATTGGGCAACCTGGTGTGAGCCATGCAAAGTCGACATAGCCCGTATCCGTGAACTGCAGGAAAAGTATCAACGCGACATTGTGGTTGTGGGGATCGCCCTTGATGGAGACAAGTCATCGCTACAGCGATTCCTTCAGTCAAAACCGCTCAATTGGCCCCAGCTCTATGAGCCGGGTGGACTGGATGGCCGTTTAGCAGAAGAGCTCGGCGTGCTAACTCTCCCAACCATGCTTCTGCTTGATAAGGAAGGGGTGGTTGTTGAGCGAAATCTAATGGTGACCGATCTCGAGAACAGTCTAAAAAGTATCCTTGCAAACTGACTGAAATCGCTTCGTCACCATGTTCACTTGCTCTGGTGCTAGCGAGAAAAGGCCGTTACTATTAATTTTCGTAATAAAAATAAGTTCCATTGAGGGTCTGAGATGTTTCATTGCATTGCCGCAACTACTGCAAACCCCCTGTTTTGCCTCGTTGGGCTGTTGCAGTTGATTGGTCTTCTTGTGGCTGGTGCAACACGTTTCACTCAAGGCACACCGTATGAGCGGACTGGTCAGTGGTCGTGTTTTGTCGCCCTTGGGCTGATCGGAGCCATATGCGGACTGACGCTGCAACTTGGGCCAGGAATAGCGACAACGAGTGCCGTTACCCTTACTCTTATGACGATGATTGTCATTATTGAGTTGCCTCGCCATCGGTCTTCCACCTAGTCAGCCACAGCCCCTCCCCCCCGCCCTTCCCTCGTCTCTTGCTGGGCTTCCGTGGCTTCTATTTGGCTGCCGTGTTTTTTCCTCAGAATCGGAAAAAAACTCCTTTCCGGCACCACCCGTTGCCGAAGCAATAAGTATGGAAGTGTCGCCGGATGCCTTCACAGTGTTGCTGGCATGCCGGTTTAAATTTGCAAGGAGGGTTCGTAATGTTGATTAGAAAATTTACCTGCCTAGTAGTGGCAGTATCTGTTACCGGCTTGGCAGGGTTTACTCATGCTGAAGATATTGCCAAGAGCGTTGCAGTTCGTCTGCGAGACTCAGGCTCACTTGATGGCTATCGTGTAAAGGTTCGTGCAAAACAGGGGACTGTTTGGCTTGAAGGCGAGGTTTCCGATGCCAAGAATATTGCGGCAGCAGTTGGGCTGGCTGAATCGACAGCGGGCGTTGAGCGAGTTGTAAATCGACTTGCTGTAGCGACACAAGCGTCTGGCAGGCAGTCAAATTTGGCTCTTCCTCAGCGTGCCTGGGAGGATGCTGGGGTTCGGCAGCCTCGCCAGCGGACAACGACCGCCAAAAGACTGCCGAATAGGTCAGATGCAAGCTATGTGTCGAGTGAGGCGCAGCAGGTAGCATGGGCAAACGAAGATATGCTTCGCCCAGAGGGTGGCCGTTCTGCCGTACCGACCCAAATGGCAGCGACGCCGCGTCCTATGCGGATGTCGTCTTCTGCGCCAGTTCAGCCTGTTGGCATGCGTTCCATGTCACGTCAAGAAATGATAAGCGGCGAACAGGTTGTTCCTGGTTCGATGCGTTTTTATGAAGGGGCAGCCCAGGTGCCAACTGATGCAACCGCGCCGCCAGCTGGGATGCCGCCAGCCGGGATGTCAGGCATGGCTGCTGGAGGTCCTCGTCCAATGGGGGCGGCAGGTGTTGGTGCTCCTCCAATTCCTATGAGGGGTGATGGCCCGAACATGCCAAACTATGCTTGGCCGAGCTACGCCTCTTACCCAAACTACGCTGCCTTGCAGTATCCGACTCAGTATTCGCCAGCAGCGTGGCCATATATTGGCCCATTTTATCCGTATCCACAGGTGCCGCTTGGTTGGCGTAGAGTGTCGCTTGAATGGGATGATGGCTGGTGGTACGTCGATTTTGACGAGCGACATGTTCATAGTCATCATCGGTAAGGAGTTGGAATGGATCATTTCATGACCCAATTGAATGAATTCTTCGGTTGCACCCTTTGAGTGCACTTCCAAATGGCCCGCCCGGGTATCCCTCGGGCGGGTCTTTTTGTTCCCACGGCCAGTTTTTGGGATTGATAAAAACGGAAAACTGGACGCAAGTTGCGCCGTCATTAAGGTCGATACAACCGTTAGTGATGTTGTTTCCACATTACGCACGAGGACAATTTGATGAAAATCCTATCGAAGCTACTAGCTTTAACGCTCTTTTTGGCACCATTATCGTTTACTCAAACAGGTTGTTTCTGGCTGACTGCACAGGGGCCAAATCTTGGTCCACTTGCTGTTCCCGTTCCGGTGCCAGTCGGTATTCAGAAACAAAAAGAAGATCAGTTCTGGAACTATGAGCGTTATGAAAGAGCTCCTGTTCTTGGTCCGATACCGCCAGGAGGGCCGTGCGAAGCTCTCGATGAACCAAGTGACGATGAGGTCATGAGGGCGCTGGAGAAGGCTCGCCCTGTGCAGGGGCCTTGGCCTTTCCTATTCGAAACACAGCGAAATAATGTGCGTATCACAAAGCATAAGATCTCAGATTATGTTGATCCGCCGCGGCACTACCCACTTGTTGGTCCTGCTCAATTGCATCATGCTCACTACAAGTGCACGGTCTATTTTCAGGAAGTAAAGCGTGTAGGTTGGCCTGTTCCTCATACTCTCATTGACGAGGACTGCCAAGAAGTCGTTTATATCGATCATGATCACCTTCACATGGTTGGTGATGTTGACACGGGTGCCGATGCCAATTTTTAACGATTATAAAAAGTGGTATTGAGCTCATCCTGGTGAGTCATTGTTGAAACTCGTGCGTGCCCCCACCGTGACCGTTGCGGTGGGGGCTTTTATTTTTAGTAGACAGAATCAGGAAGATGATCGTTCTGAGAGAATGCGATCGTATCCAACTTATGAGTTGCCGGAAAAAAGATCAGAAAGGAGGCCTCTTTGTTGGAGTGAAGGTTTTCCGGTTGATCGGAGGGCGATTTGACCTTGAAACTCCGTGAGTTATCATTCTAGAGGCAATAGTCCTTGTGGACGGGAGTTCTTTTGTCGCCAGTTTTCCGTCAAGTAACCACAGTGTCATGTGGACAGGACCTGGCGGATAAGGAAAGGTTTCTCATATGTTCGGCCTTGGAACAACAGAATTAATTATTGTCGCAGGAGTCATGCTTCTGCTATTTGGCGCTCGGTTACCTCGAGTTGCTCGATCACTCGGTGAAAGTTTTGTTGAACTGAAGAGAGGACTGAACTCTTCTGAGGAAGAGCGAATAAGTCAACCAAATGAACACGGAACTGATACACCAAATTCTCAGGAATAATCAGGCCGCCTTAAGTGTTGGTATATAGTTAAAACACCAAATTTGCTTCGTGGTTGAGAATAATTAGTCAGGCGACACTTTCACTGGTGAAAAATGTTTGGTCTTGGTCCGTTTGAATTCATATTGATCGGGTTCGCTGCAGTCATGCTCTATGGAAAGCAACTGCCGGATGTTGGCCTCAAAGT
>WLWE01001664.1_pt1 | contig 15796 bp, 29 predicted proteins | sample 6718301 | NCBI WGS metagenome assembly WLWE01 (sample SAMN12718691, study PRJNA515312) | sponge metagenome | isolation source: marine sponge | host: Mycale hentscheli | place: New Zealand: South Island, Marlborough, Capsize Point | collected 2003-05-01 | reverse complement strand
AAGATTGGACTTAAGTTTCTGTATCTAGCCCAACGAGCAAACAAGTTTAAGACCTGCACATTCCACTGTGAATCGTCGTATAAAGATCGGGTGTCTTGTGAAGTCAACCACCTTAAAAAGTCAGGTATAACGCACTTAAATGAATTAGGTATTTTTTTAGGATACATTACGTCTGCTTCCGGGCATATAACACGAAAACATCCTTTACGCTTTCTTGTTTTTAACGATGGACACTCTACTACAGCTTTAAACGTTTGAGATCGTGGAGGCTTGTCCCGGCTAACTGCGGGCCAGTTGTGCGCCCAGTGGGAGTTAACTACGGGGATGCCCAGCAACCATAGTACGCGATGGAAAGCAGCGTCATGGTAATCATCGTGAGTAAATATTAGCTTGGGCACAGGCATGCCTGCCATAGGCGCCAGTATTTGATTTAAAAACCCAAGTATAATGCTCCAGGTCCATTTAGTTTCCAGCGTTCGGTTGGCAATTAAAGATTCAGAAACAGTAGAATCCCAGTTGTATTGCTTTAGCTGCGGTACTAACAAGGTTTCTTCAAACAGAGCCTCCGGCGTACTTTCGTACGTACCGTTTGAGATTTTGCAGTTTTGGAGTTGGAAGCTTTTTCCGTCCCAGCCCACCTTGTCCGCTCCGTTCCATACTTTTGGGCGCTGAAATTGCATTGCTAAGTGTATTAAGCTGACTCCTCCCGGCGCTTTTCTTTCGCAAAAATAACCGAAAGACTCTACTAAATCCCAAAGTTCTCTATTTAAAGACGCTCTGTTTTTTCCTGAAACCCGAAAAGAAAATGACCCTTCTTTTAGCTGAATTTTACCTGTGTATTCTGGCTTTTTGTTTTTCCTAACAATAATGTCAGTAACACATATGTTACCATCGAACAAAGGTTTTTGGCTTTTATCTTCGTACCAAACGCCTGCGCGGTTACTATACGTTTTTCCGCCTGACGATATTGTCTGGGTAAAATGAAGCGATTTTGTTTTTTGGCGTCCAATTGCAACCCGAACGTCTTCAAATAAAGAGTTGTCTAACTGGCTGCATTCTTCAAGTAAAAGCGATACTTTTTCTTTAGTTGTTGTAGGAAGTTTAGACCAAGATTTGATCGCGACCTGCCAAGGCTTGGCTTCTGCCTGAAGTGCTCGGTCAATATCTAATGTAGATTTTTGGTTTCTAACCCAGTGCGACATGCTTTCGTAATTGTTAGATTTAGGACCTATGTTTAACACTAGGTCGGCATTTGCTGACCGGCACTGGTAGAGCAAGCTTGCCGACGGTTTTGACTCCCAAAAAATAAGTCTTTTACCGTTAAATACCTGCCAGTTACATACCAAAACATCCTGAGGATCGTCCCGCCAACCGACAAAAGGAAGCGGTTTTAGGCTTGTAACAAAGTGACGCATATGTATTCGAAGCAAACTTAAAGCATCGCTGCTAAGAACTACATGATCCGAATCGTAATCAGAAACCGAATGTAAATACGCAAACCCTAGTGCAGCATTAGAAGACCTTCCATTTCTTCTCGCGTAAGTTTGAAACACCTGGTCAGTAGATTTTTTACCTTCTCGACCTACAAAAAGAATACTTGCAGCATTCCCTGGTGCTTTAAAATATGGGATGACTAAAACATCTCCCCATTTTTTACCTTTAAAGAACTCTGCTTTTTGGTAAGTTTTTCGGCCGCCCCAGAGATCTCGAACCTCTTTTACGTTGGAAATACCAAATAAAGTTGCAGGGCCTTGCTTAATCCGTTCGTAGCTAAGCTGGTTAAAATGAATGCCTAATTTGTTCCTTAGACGAGATAGGCCTATTCTGCTTTTGAGCAAGTTTTTCCTGGATCTCTGCCAAAGCTTGTCGGCTTTCTTATGGGTTTCAACGCACTTTTTGATGTAGCTATCAAACTCAGCAGACGTTACTCTAGTATTATGAATGTCTGCTAGTTTATTTACCGCTGTCTGTAGCGGTACGTCCCAAACTTGCGATGCTAGTTGAAACACGGACAACGACTGCTGACAGGAAGAACAGTATGCCCATTCTTCACCGTTTTTGTTATCCTTATAAATAGACATATCCCCTTCGCAGAAGGGGCAAACCGTCCTAACAGGAAAGACCGGATTTGTTTGTGGTAACCCTAGCGATGGCGCTATCACGGACCACGTCAAACTACGGAGACTCATAATGCCTTCAAAAAATACAGTTTTAGATCCCGCTAGTGATGTCAACCTGGAAGAGCTTGCTAGATTATCCAAGCTCTACGATTTTCCAGATTACGTCAAACAAGCGGATATCAATTTTACCACGAATCCGGCAAGTATCGGAGTAAATGCTTACGCAGATCCGGTTAGAAAGAAATTTGCATGCCATACAAAAGCAGCAACTTGGCTTTCCGGACTCTATTTCAACGAGAAAAAGGCCGAATACCATCCTAAGGATCGAACTCGCATATCTGCAAGATTAGAAAAGTTTGCAGACTACTTTGGGATTCGCAATGCGTATGACGATATTGAAAAGCAAGCTGCGGCGCTGAATGAGCAGCAGCTACCGGATTCTGCTTACGCATATGTGTGGGTAGACGATAGCGGAAACAAAGACCGGCATGTACCTCTAGACTCGGCAATGAATGTTAAAGCTGCTTCAGAGTGGCTAGAAAAATATCGAGATCACCTCCCCTTTTCTGACCGAACAGTCATTGCTAACAAAATCCTAGAGAAAGCAGCCTCATTTAGCGCATCGCTTTCTTCTGAAAGTGTTGCCATGCTGGAAAAACAAGCTGGACACGGAGTGCCTGATCCTACTGAAGTTTCAGAAATGATCGAGCAACGAGCGAAACTTGCTCCACGCCAGGTCCAGCGAGACGAGATTTTAAAGCTGGCAGCAGCAGTTAAATCAACACCAAAGGTAGCTTTGCAGCAAGACGCTCTGGTTAAACTTGCGTCTACTATTGACGACATCGACAACAAAATGCTTAACCTTCGCGGAAACTACACCGACGTAATTAAGCGACCCGAAGACGTTATCTTTAAAGTTACCTTTACTAAAGCTGCGTCAGAGCAGACAGAGCTGTGCACTTTGCAGACAGGTAGAGTCTACAAAAACGAACAGCTATCTAAACTTGCTCGAGAAGATGTCGAATCTGTTTTTGGAACAGACTTTGCAAACGAGGTTTGCACTGGACTAGACATCGACCCGGAAAAGATGGCAGAGGTAGCACACACCCTGCCTACTCCAGACGCGGAGCTTCTTGAGCACCTACTAAACGAAGTAGGTCAAGGGCCTCAATTTGCTAAGCAAGCTAACGACTCTATGTCTGACGATACCTTGCAAGCACTGGCCGCGTTATACAGCTAGTGATACGAGCTGTTTTTGTCTTGGCATCTTGCAATCGGTAAAGCACAACTTGCAATTAGAGCAGGTTGTGCTTGTTACCCCGTTGTCGTAGGGGCACACTAGACGACCTTTTCGATCAAACTTCAGTACATTTTTAGTGTTGTCCCTGAAGTTAAGATCTACCTTATAAGGTGCTACGTCATCGTCGTGCGTCATTAGATAAGCTCGCCGTATGTTTCGAGAACGCGGCGGCGCTCCTGTTTCTGCGTCACACGAGTAGAACAGGTAAACGTTGGGTAACGAACCTAACTCTTCTAATGCCGCAACAAATTTCTTCTGTCGCCAGCTACGCGTGTAACCGTAAAACGTTACGTTTGGTTTTCTTTTAGCGACTTTAATCCATTTGCGAACATACTCTACAGAGTAGAAGTCGCCGCTAACGTGAATACGAACCACCCGCGCAAAAGCTCGAGCAATACTTGCGGACAGGTACCCTGAGAAATGTTTATCAAGAGATAGCTCGTAATTTTTCTTGTGGGATTCTTTTACATTAGGCATGCGAAAGAACCCTTTCATTGCGTAGCACATAGAAGCACACAGCTCTGTAGCGCCTACGCAAATTGCCTTCATTGCAGGAATACTAAAGCACCAAATCAAAGCGCCCAGTTTAGAATTTCCTTGTACTATACCCATTTTTAAGTTCCTCCTTATCGAAGCCAGGGGGGTGCTGGGTTGTTTAACTCTTCCTTTGCGATTTTTTCAATAGCGTTAATCATGTCCCACAGATCGGTCACGTCAGGCTCATGGTCCATCGGCAGGTTGCGGGCTTTTTCGATGATCTCAAGTATCTCATCCATTGGTTGTCTCCCAGATTTGTTTTTCTTCCGCAGTCAAGCAATCGTCACAAACTCGATTAGAGCCGTCACTGAATTCGCCTGGGTCGTCATCACCGTACACGTCGTACGGCGAGTAATCTTCGTCAATGCCAATCTTTTTATCGCACCGATCACAGTCGAGAGCCATACAGTCTGGACACCCGTAGCCGTCACGGTACTCTTTTGTTTCTTCGTCGTAGGTATCAGCACCAATGCGGTTAACAAAGTTGCCGCTACCAAACGACGTGTCCTCGCCGCAGAAGACGCAGCGGCTGCCGTAGTCCACTACGGTGTACGGCTCTCCGTCATACATCACTGTTTTAGTCATCTTTCACCTTCATTTTTTCTTTCGACTTTTCACGGTCAAAGAGCTCTGGTGACCTGTTCATTTCGCGAGGGCTACCTAAAGGTTGCACACTCCAATCGCCGTATAAGACGCCGTCGTAGAAGAAACAATCATCTACGACGTAGTCTTCCAAAAACTCCGGGTCGTCTTGTCCTGTAAATTGAATTCGTATCGTGTTTGAATAAGTTACTGACACAAAATCGACGTACAACAAAGGACCTTGTGTTCCCCAGTCGTCCATATCCATGTCTGGAGAAGGGCGTCCGTGATAAAGCTCAAGTGTCATTTTGTGTTCTGGTTGAACTGGTTTATTCACTGGTCTTTTCCCATTTCATAAATTTGTTTTGGCGTAAAGCCTTGGTCGCGTAGACGCTGATAGGCATCTTCCGCTTCCTTGTTGTACCCTCCGTTGCCGGAGCAGCCGTCCACGACCACGGCTATCACGAACATCAAAAAGATTAAGGCACCAATCATTCTTAAACTATTCATATTATTCTCCACACATTGATTCTAAGATTTGCTTAATTTCTTGACCTTCCTCGATTGATCTTTCGTTCAAGGTTTTGTACGCTCGTGTAGCATCCCATTGTTCGATGCTGACAGTTTCAAGGTCGGCTTCGACCCATACAATAGGGTCACAAATTAGTTCTGTTCGCATTGCTGAAAAGCTGGGAGTAAGTACCCCAATATCCAGCTCGTCCACGCATCGGCGAAGGATCTTCGCCGCTGACTCTACGGCCACGCCTGCAAGCAAGTTCTTGACCTGCTCGCAGACTGCGTCATCAACTTCTTGACTCATGCGTCCTCCTCCTGTGTTTGTAGGCCCATTTCCTTCCAACATTTTTCGCCGTAATCGGGCTGGTGATACCAGTCCTGGCTCGTGGTTGGAATTTTCCATGTTCCGTTTTCTTCGACAGCTTCTTTAATATGGTACGTGATGTTATCGCCGTAATCCGTGCCTTCACCGGCTCCGCTGTACTCGTATACCTGCCAGACCCACTCTTCGATTTCCTGTTCAAACTTGCAGGACTCGTTACCGTACTGTCTAATTTTTTCAGGGTGGGTGCAGTTGACGTAGACGCAGCCTTCGTCACTGCCGCCTTGAAACTCTAAATGGATCTCGGTGATTCCGAGCTCCCGAGCTTTGTCGAAGATTTCTTTCTTCAACGGTTTAGGCTCTAAGTCCATTAGTTTTCTCCTATTTTAATAATATTTCCAGTTGTCTCATCTATACACGTGTGAGACTCGTACTCGCCTTGATTGTGAACCTTCTCGTATGCGTCATCTTCGTTTTCGGCAACGACCTTAACGCTGTACGTTTTGACGATAGTTAATTCATACCTCGGCATCTGTTTCCTCCATTTTGTTTACTTTGACTACTTCTAACTCAAGTTGCTCAGCGTCTGTGTCAACGAGTTGGCCGGAGTTAAATCCTTCAATTGCCAGCTCGCCTACACTTTCGGATACGCTTGTTTCGTAAAGTGCTTCTACGTCGTCGTTATCGACAACGACCGTGTGAAGGACAGTTTCCTTCAGCACTACTTCGTATTTAGGCATTGTTTTCCTCTGTTACGGTTGTGAACTCGCGGGAAAGGTTCTTTCCGACTTTCCGCATCCAAGGCTCTACGGTCATGTTCTTCAACCAATCGGCTACAGTCGGGATAAACCCGCAGTCTTCCTTGACGTGCTGCTCGCCGATCAAACGGACAGGGACGACCCGTCCGGTTGAAGTTGTAATAGTCACGCCGAACTCACGTTCGGCCATAAAAATACCCTCCGAGTGATGTCGGAGGGCACGGTGTCTAAAGTCAGCGAAGTGGGCCTTGGTCTCGTCGAACCAATTGTGGATGGCCTGATAGTCTTCAGGTTCTCCGCCCCACTTCTTCACGCTACTGAGAGCGTGGTGATAAGGATGACTCATGGTATTTCCTTTCTATTTCTTTTGTGGTGATTCGATAATGCAATTCGTCACCGTTGTGATCGCCTTCTACATCCCACAACTTTTCGCTTTCGCTATTGGTCACATAGATGTTTAGGTGTCCGTCACTATCTTCGATAACTTGGACTGACCAACTCATGTTTACCTCCTAAAGGCATGAAAGGGTTTCCGGGCCGTGACTGCTGTTGGGAAGAACTTGCACACCGTTCGCACTGATAGTGCAGATATGCACGTCAGTCGTGAACTCGTGCTCCCGCTCTCCAAGCCCGATGCCCAGTTCCCGCATACGCGGGTCTTCCGTTACCAGCAGGATTTCTCCGTTTGTCAGGGTGACCATGTGTGTTGTCACGTGGTCTTCCGTTTGCCATTTGTGTTTTGGCGTTGTTTTACGAGGCATATTCACTCTCCTCCGAACTTCGGATAGTCACAAGGTTTTCCTGGTACGAAGGGCCTAAGGGCATTTTGCCTGGAGCAGCATGCCCTTCGTCGATACACCGACGAACGTATGCCCAAGCACTAGGATCGTTCACGTGATATTCATGTGAACTCTCGCCGCCGCCGGACCGGCTGTGCACGATAACAGAAGGACCATACATAGCATGACGCGATATATCGTTGCTGTATTTTGTGCTGGTGTGAGGGTCCCACCACTCGTGCTTATCAAGCACGTAGATGCGGTTATCACCCCACCCGAGATCAAAGTCTTCGGGTTGTCGTTTTGTAAGCTTTGCTTTTTTGTCATCGCAAAACTGATAGTCATTCAGTTTGGTTCTAATAATCGCCATATCATTTTCCTAAATTGTGTGAAATAGTGCTGTAGTTAACTTCTGTGTAGTTGCTGCCTGCTTCGATCTCGACTTCTTCGGTTTCTGCGTCAAGGATCAAAACGCCTTGACCGCCGTCATTGATCTCGAAACCACCGGGCAGTAGGTGATACGCGCAGTTCTCCAAGACATCGAACAAAGTAAACTTCCGTAAATCAAGGCCGTGACCGGCGTAGTGATACGGTTGAATTAATTCAGGAAAATCTGTGGACACCAGGACAGTGTCTTTGATCTTCTGCAAGATTTCATCAGACGTTTGCTCAAAGTTGCCGCCCCAGCAGTCGCACTCGCTGACAGGCCCAATCTCTTCGTTTGACAGACAGGTAAAGTTGATTGACCCTGAGTCGCCTTCTCCGGAATACTCCGCTCCGTAGTACCTCAAGCCATGTTGTTTCATTAGCTCGACCATAAACTGCAAAGCGGTCTTTTGTTTGTTTTCTGCTTCTACCATGTTATTTTTCCTTTTGTAAACCTTTCATTACACGAAAACCGAAGTTGTTGAACCCGAACGACGGGTCGATGCCGAACCGTAACGACGACGACAAGAATCTGGAGTTGCTGAACCAACCGCCGCCACGGAGCACGCGGTACTTACCTGTAGTTACCAAGGGTTTAGTTTCTTTCACTACACGAAAGCCGTTGTCGTCGTACCGGCCCGGCGGGTCGTCCCATTCGCGGTTCGCCGACCGACAATCCTCGGCGGGGTCGAACCGGCTGCCGCCACGGACCACGCGGTACTTAGGTTTAGTTTCTTTCACTACACGAAAGCTTCGGCTGATGACGCGGTACGCCGGGTAGGACCAGTAGCGGAACGCCGACCGGCAAACCTCGCCGGTGCAGTTCCAACTGCCGCCATGGAGCCCGCGAAACATATCACTCATTGGTTTTTCCTTTCACTCCGTGGTATCTGTTGTCCATTCCCATACCAACCCGTGCATGTCGTAAAGACCAAACGCATTTGGTTTCTTTGTTCCTACGTCGGTAACCGCTAATTGATTAAATACGGCATAATCTTCTAACTCAGATTTGTCGCAGTGATATTCACCTGTCGTACCTGCCCGGCATGCGTGCTCCCACTCATCTCCAGACGGCAGCCTGTATGTTTCACCTGTTTGCTCGCTCAGCTTTTTGCAGAAATCCTCCGCATCGTAAAAACTGACATGAGTCACAGGTTGGTTAGGCTTGTAACCTTCCTTCGTGCAGCCTTCAGGCAGTGAACCCATGACAGCAATCCATTGCTGACACGTAATAGGTGTTTCTCCAATTTCAAATGCCGAAACGTTGTTGTTTTCGATTTTGCCCGCAGGTACTTTAATTGTTTTGATATTCATCTCTTGTGTGTCCTCCTTGTGTCATCCAGTCTGATACTGAAAGTAATGTGTTATTTCTTGCAACATAAAGGCGTGCAAGAATACGCCCATAAACATCCCTGTCGTCTTCTTCCAGCTGCACCATCAGCTGGCCTGACGCAATCAGAGACTTCAAAGCCTCTGTTGCCGCTTTACCCTTAACGACTTCTTCGTCTGTAACATTGACAGATCTGCGTCGTTTGCTTGACTCCCATGCGTCATAGTCAACGCAACGAATCATCTCCTGCCGCAGCGTCACACGCATTGGCAGGTCGATGTCCGCTTCTAAGGTGTCGCCATCTACTACGCGCACGTTGCGCAATCTGTAGTACGTTACGGCAGGCCACTCTGAGTTCATCATCAAAGCTTCGGCTTTTGGAGGGCTGGAACGCCACCCCCACGCATAGTGAGCCAGGTACGGAGCAACCCCTGCGAGCAGCAGAGCACCGAACACCCAAATCACGACCGTATACGTAACGGCAGTGCTTTGCGAGTTGTTCCAAGATTTAGGTCTCATGTTTCACTCCTAGTGTCTACAAAATTTTGTTTTGCTTCGGAGCCCTCTCGCTGGCCATCTACGTGCCTGCCCTCTGCAAATCCAAAAGGAAAACTAACTCCTTTATCCGCTAGGACCCACAAGTGATATTGGTTAGCCATATTAACTAACCGGCTCTCGGCAGGATAAAGCTCTACAGCTTCGTGCTCGTCACCTACAAGCTCGTTTTTAATCCTCTGCATGTGAGACCAGTCGTGAACAGCAGATCTGTCTATTTTTTTGATCGACAGATGAATCATTCCGGGCCAATCAGAACTCTGCAGGTTTTTTTGCTGGTCGGCACCATAGACTGCGACTTGGTACAGATTGTTTTTGTAAATTTTGCAGTTAGTCAGCTGCTCGGCTGCCGCTGCAATAGCTTCTTCAGTTTGGAAGTGCTCTTTGTCTGCTAGAGTTTTTACCTCTTTGAGAACAATATCTAAAGCTTCTTCTTTGGTGTAGCGAATGCACTCTTCAAAGGGCGTCCACCTTTCTTTCGGTTCGTGTTTCTTTTGTCGCCGTTTATCCCGGCGATTTCTAATTCGTTTCAATTCTTCTATGTTTGGGTTTTTTGCCACGTGTCACCTCGTTTTTAGAATCTTTTTTTGCTTGATCCATCACAACTTGTTTCATGTAATCTTGGCGAGTTAAACCTTTAAGTTGCGCGGCCGCAACGAGAACTGCGTGCTCATTGCGGTTTAAGAATACTTTCATTTGTTTTTGTGTTTTCATTCGTTTGCCGCCTCTTGTTCGGCTCTTAGTTTTTCTTCTTCAGTAGGGAAACAGTTCTCTGCTTCAAGGCAGCGGACGCACCACCACCAGTGCTCTCCGTCCTCGCATTCTGTAAACCATCCGTACCTGTTTCCCAGTAGCCTCTCTTTACATAAGCCACATCTAGGCCACCTTTTTAGGTAAGGAACTTTTTTAACTTTGCGGTATTGCAGAATAGGAGGCTCTTCTTCTTTTTGTTTTTTAGAATCTTCCTTATTATCTGCATTCGTTTTGGGTGTTAAACTGTCTTTACCTAATAGATCGTCCATAGCGGAGTCAAACAAATCGTCAAAATCTGTCATGTTCCTACCCCCGAAGAAGCCAAATAACAAAAAACAAGGCGCCGAAAAAGGCGCCCATGTCTATCGCAAACCATATTGAATATTTTATTAGTCTAAACATTTACATGTTCTCCTAAGTTCTTTTACTTTTTGTTTTGCCCATCGAATTCTTTCTGAGTTTGAAAATATTTCGTTAGGGCAATCAATCCTTTCAGGGAAAACACAGTTAGGCTTTTCTACTATTACATAGACAGCCCTAAAGTCATCTCTGTGTGTATGCCCGTCAGTCTCCCAGTGAATTTTCATTAGATTTCTTTAACTCGTTTACGCGGTCTACAACAATTTGGCACAGTGCTGTCACAAACTTATGCTCCTCTTGACCAAAGCCGTTGCAGCATGTGATGATGTCGTCTTGAATTTGCTCGCTAAGCTCAGTTAGATTTTTTGGCATTTAACAAACTCTCCTCTAATACTCTTAGCCCTGCTTTAACAAGCTCATCATTAGATTCATCACCTGTTAAACGAACTCCATAGATATTCTCTATTTTTTCGTCGTTATCTTTTAAGGGGTTATCTGTGTCCTCTACCAGTTCTTCGTCGCTTGCGCAAAAGTTGAATAAAGTTTCCAGTTCCTGCTTGTAAGGTTTTCGACCAAACTCGGCTAAATACTGCTTTTTAACCCGGTCTAAACAAGCGTCCATTAAATCTGCGGGCCCGTCGCCGTTAACTAATTTAATAGTTTCACTGTTTAAACGATCAGTTTGTTTTTCGTCTATCTGCCACCAACCCATAGTTGTTCTCCTAAAAGTTATTACGGATAAAATTGTTATTGCTACTTTACTACGCCGATGTATCGGCCATCGCAGTAAAGTCGAGCCTCCGTAGCACCTGCTTCTTTAAAGTGCTTACGGGCTTCTTCTGGTCCACCGCAAAACATGCACGTCCACACTGCATTAATAAGTAAAGAATATGTCAATTTCGACATAATTTTATCTCCGTTCTGCTAAGGGGCCCGCTCAAAATAAACGGGCCCCGGGTATGTTTAAGTTTAGCTTACTTAACGACTTTCACTTCTCCGTGAAATGACTTGCTGCCCTTGCGGGGTTTAGGCTCTGCACGTTTCTTGTACTGCGCGTCAGCTTCCTTAATCATTTCATCAGCGATGAGGATCTGAGGCGCTAGTTCTTTAACGAACGTGTCAGGGCGCGTAGCCAGTTGCGACAACGTGTGCTTGATGTCAACGCGAAGCTGCGTGTCGTCGTAGAAGTCCAGCATGGCCGCAATGAAATGCTCTAGCTTCGGCGAAAACTTCGGTCTTGCCTCTGTATCCTGCTTGACGTCGATAGTGCCTACCACGCTCATTGTCACGGTCTCGTTAATCGTGTGAGCGCCGGGCTTGATCTTGATACTCGCAGTGTCTTTTGCCAAAGCTTTGGCAAGTGCAAATGTTACGAGACTCGTTTGCTTTGATGTCATAATTAACCTTTCAAAATGTTTTCGAGTAGCCATTGAACTTCCGCGTCAATAGCTTTCTGTCTGTCTGTAAACGGACCCAACGTAGGTCCGTCAAAAATACGTGCTCGCCACTGGCAACGCCAACGGCGAGTCCACTCTGCTAGTTTGCTGTCATCTGATACGCGTTTACGTATCAGATGAAAAAACCCACGCAGAACTGTATTAATAGGCTCTACGTGGGATACACGGTTGTGACGCAAGTTAAACTGTTCGTCAAATTCTTTGTCGTAAATTTTGACCACAGTTGCGTCAGGTTTAATAATAATTTTCATAGGTTCAAATTCCTTCTTGGTCTTTTTCTTTTAGACCTAGCTAGAGGAACCTGGAATGTAATTAAACTGCTGACAGTAGGACTAGCCTCTACCGGAGGATTAGTTTCAAGCGAACCTGTTCCTCGCAGCAAAGCTATGTAATTTTCATCTACTTGTTCTGCAATATACGCATCGCGACCTCCCAGCTCAGAACCACGGAGTATTGAGTCGTGACCGTACATAAATCGCAAGTAGGTTTTGTCGGCAGTGGTTAACTCCGTAGGACGTGCTGTCCTTAGGTATCGCTCGTCCATAAGGTAATGAACATCTAAAACACCCCAAGTCGAGTCTCTAATACTTTCATTAGTAAAAAGACAAGCGGTAGGAGAAAACCCGCACCTATGTACGCAAATCCTAAAAAGACTGAGATACTTTTTAAACAGAACACTGTTGCCCTGGAGTGAGCGTGTATAAAACCTTTCTTTAATTGCGATTGCAAACGCCTCAAGCTTTCCCTGGATTGACATTCTATCCATTCGAGTTTGAAGTTGTTTTACGTTCATGTCTGAAACGCGCTGCCTTGCGAGGTCAAGTTGTTTTTGTGTATAAGCCATATCATAGATTAAGGTTGCGGCGAGAAACTTTCTTTCTTTTCTTTTGAACAACAAGTTCCTCGGCTAGTTTTGATTTCATATCATTTAGTGCACTCTGAACGCCTGACCTGGCACTGGGGTTTTTCTTTAGGCGTTGTACAATGGAGCTAGAACTAGCACCGTGCTTTTCAAGGATGGCGTTTACCTCGTCAGAAAAGCTTTTAAGCGGGGATTGGCCGACTGCAAGCATACCTTTGAACTTGTTGAATTTGTCTCCCAAATCCATTAGGTCCTGTATCTGCTTGTCGTACAGACGACAGTGTTCGTTGTTCATTTCTTGAGGACGTAACTTTTCGTGATAGTCCGCTTCAGAGATGTCGATGACTTCTGTCATTGCCTGGTTACGATTGTCTTTTCGATTTACCCGCTTGCCGTTCTCATCTGTTGTAACTAGCTGAAGCTTTAGCCTCACGTTACCTGGGAGAATCGAGTTGTCATCCTCGTGAGTTTGCTTCAAGATTAGCTCTGCTTCTCGAAAACGACCGTATTCTTCGTCGGCAGCGTTAGGCCACACACGTACACGGTTACCCAGTTGCTTACTGGCAAGGGTTACTGCACCCAGCATTGCTTCTGTCATGATATTGCAGCAGCTCATAATCTGCGAACTCGCCTCCTCGCGGCATTGAGCTGCAATAGAATCTCGCATTGTAGAAGGCAAATGCCCTGTGCTCATAACCGCAGAAGCTGCCTCAAATACCGGAGTCCGGACGCGCAGGCTGTGCTCCACGTACTGCTTCGTAGGGTATTTGTGCTGAATCAAAGGCCAGAAGCCTGCAAGTCGCTCTTGATCTCTGCGCATAATTGCATCGTAGCGGGTCAGGAAACGATCAGCCCACACCATGTACTCAGACTTGATTTGGTTGAACTTTTCCATGAACTCCTCGATGTGCGCATTGAGGATCATGAACCGGCCCTTGTCCTTCTCATCTACAACAACTTCCTGGCTGCCGGAATTGTTTTGTACGATGCTGCGAACAAGAACATGCTTTGGTACCGCATACCTCAGGACCAAGGATTCAAACTTTCTTTTCAGGTTTTCACCTTCTTTGATAGTTGGAAATTCTTTAGGGTCAAAAATCTTAAGGCTAGTATTAACTGCCTTAGGGTCCGCGTTAGCCTGTGCAGCAACCGCCTGCATCTCTCGCTGCGGAATACTACGCGATTTAGGAGGAGAAGCTACTGTGTAAGTAAAATACGAACAGTTTCCTGCTACCCATTCCTGAGCTTGTTCGGCGTCTACAGCACTTAGCTCATTTGCCACAGCTTCTTCAGGAGTTTGCGCATTTTGCTGTTGTTCTTCTTCCATTTGTTGTTCCTCTTGCATTTGCATTAGTAATAAATCCTCATGGTAGTTTTGGTTTAATTGGCCATTTTCGTTGTAGCCGTAAAAGTCACTCATTTTGAGTCTCCTATAAACGAAAAAAGCCCGCTGCCTAAGTGACAGCGGGCTTTTATTTTTTCGTGGTTAGTTATTCTCTAGGAAATCTAACCAGTCTTCTAAGTCAGTTTTTGATTTAAACTCTTTGACTTTTTTATTTCCAAAAAACACGACCCAGAGTTTTTTTACCGGGTCGTGTTTAACTTTAACTGGTGGCATAGACTCCTCCGTGTCAAGCACGTCAATCTAACGGTACTTCTTCGTAGCACAACTCAAACTCACCTAACGCTTTTTCTGAGTCATCCCATTTGGATTCCAGTATAGCGCTATTTACCGACGGTATATTGCCCGCCAGCGTTATGTGAACAAAGCCCCCTGCTTGTTCTTTGTTGACCGTTAAGTAACCAAACAAAGCGCAAATGTTTTTGTTCCAGCGAATATCGCTAGGGACAAAACAAACCTTTACGTTAGGATTTTGCCATTCAAACAAAGTCCGTAGGTACACAAGGCTATCTTCGCGAGGTTTGTAGGCTAAAGTAACATGGTGCCCTTTTTGGTCGGGTTCCAACGTACAGTTAAAATTTTCTGGAACTAGCCCAACAAGATGTTTCTGAGTCCCTTCATTCGTGCGAAGTTGCACCGTTAAGTTTAGTTTTTCTGACATAGTTAGCTAAGATTCCTTACGGTTCTTTTAGGTGCTTTAGTTTTTCTGGAAGCAGCTTTAGCTTTTTGCTTTTTCGGAGGCACAAACAGTTCACCTGTTTCTGCGTCCAAACACCCAGCGTTTTCTGCCCAGTCCATTAGGTCGTCAATAACTTTCTTGCCGGTACCTGAGTAGCAGATCTTGATAAACTTCGCAGCGTCTACGAGACTCACGCCTTGTTGCTCTGCCATCTTACAGCACACCGAAATATCTGCCGGTGTCCAGTAATCGTCTTTCGGGATCTTTTGCTCGGGCAACTCGTGGATTTTTCGATACATTTCCCAGGCAGCATCCTTAGCCTCGCGGCTAGGAAAACCAACAAAGAACGTGGTGTCGAAACGACCCGAGCGAGTAAACTCCGGTGGGATTGATGATATATCATTAGCCGCAGCCAATACCAAAACACTGTTCTGGTTGTTTTGCCACGTCAACATACCGCCAGCTACACTTTGAGTGGTGCGGCCTTCATCCTGGCCGCCTGTCGGCATGAATCGCTGGTACTCGTCGATCCCCAGGATTCCGCCGATATGTTCCACTGTAGTTAGCATCTTCTTCAAGTTTTTGTCGGTCTCGCCAACCCACTTGGAGTATAGATTAGCTGTACTCATCTCGCTAAGAGACGTGCGCAACTCACTAGCAGTACACCGCATGAAGAAAGACTTACCCGTACCTGGAACGCCCACAAGAAGGATACCCTTCAGCTTTGCACGGTCAGGCACGTTTTCTCGGCTACCGTTAGTTACAAACTTTTTCAGGCCATTCAAACCGATTAGGTTTTCGTAATTGAAAAAGTTTTCCTTGTCGTCCAGGCCAGGAGTCCACAAGTCCAGCAAGCCTCCTTTTCTAAGGTGGTCTGCCTTCATACTGGAAATGCGGCTGGTGTCCAAAGATTTGTGCTCTGTAAGCACTTTGGCTGTTACACGCTCCGTCCATGTACGACTAAGGCCAGATGTAACTCTAACGGCGTCAGAAATTTGCTCGGTAGTAATTCCAAACTTGGCCTCGTAAGGAGAAGACAAGTCTTGGATAATTCCTTC
>WLWE01001661.1_pt1 | contig 15815 bp, 13 predicted proteins | sample 6718301 | NCBI WGS metagenome assembly WLWE01 (sample SAMN12718691, study PRJNA515312) | sponge metagenome | isolation source: marine sponge | host: Mycale hentscheli | place: New Zealand: South Island, Marlborough, Capsize Point | collected 2003-05-01 | reverse complement strand
CCAAGCGCAGCGACGAAGCGCGCGGAACGCAGGGATGCCATGGATGGTGATGCTATCTGCGATCAGCCGTAACCCTGCTCCAGTGCCGCGGGTCACCGACACCGCACCCTCACCCCGCAATACTGGGGGCGTGGCGCAGCCTTTGGTCTCGATCGTTGTTCCCGTGTTCAACGGCGAGCGCTACCTACCGGAACTGATCGACAGCCTGCTGGCCCAGGACTACCCGAATCTGGAGATCGTGTTCAGTGAAGGTGGCAGCTCCGATTCCAGCCCTGCGATCCTCGAGGCGATCGAAGATCCACGCGCCCGCGTCATCCATCAACCCGCGGGCACTTCCGCGGCCGGAAACTGGACGGCAGCCACGATGGCGGCAGGCGGTGAATTCACCAAGTTGGTCTGCCAGGACGATCTGATCCACCCGGACACCATTACCCGCCAGGTCGGTGACCTTCAGGAGTTCCCTTCAGCTGTGATGGCGGTCGGTCAACGCGACATCGTTGACGCCGCCAGCAAGGTTGTGTACGCACCGCGCGGTCTTGCCGGCGTGCACGCACGTGTGCTGTCGGGAACAGATGCCCTGCGTGCCTGCTACCGCGCGGGCACCAATGTGATCGGTGAACCACTCGCAGTCCTCTTCCGAACGGACGCCCTTAAGTCGGTGATGCCGTGGGAGGACTCCAACCCCCTCATGCTGGATCTGTCCACCTACACCCGCATTGCACCACTGGGGGATGTGGTGCTGCGTCACGAATCGGTGGGTGCGTTCCGGGTGAGCGCCACCTCCTGGTCCACGCGTATCGCTCGGCAGCAAAACCATCAAACGCGCGAGTGGCAACTCCAGTTCGAACAATCCGGGGGTGCCGAGTTGTCTCGAAGGGATCACGCACGTGGCTGGATCGGTCGCCACGCACAGGTGAACCTTCGCCGCGCTGCCTACTTCGCGCTACGCACGCGCGGTCGCCTCAACCCGTAAAGGGTTCGATTCCCAGGGAGGGGAGACCCCGCGCTTGCAGAGTAGTTTCAATAGATCGCCAGTACTGGTTGCGCGCGAGAAATCGTGCTCGATCGCGAAAGGCATTCGTGGCTCTCAGTAACTCCTCTGGATCTCCAAGGATGCGCTGGGATTCATCATTCAGTTCCTGTGGACTATCGAAGGTTGAGAAGTCAGATTCATTCCAGAACAGACGCGTCCGATCGTGGTCATCCGTGAAGAGATACGTTCCGGCCAACCCTACTTCCACTACCCGGGTCTTCAGTTGCTCAAAGGGGCCGGCGTTAGATCGTGAGAAATTAATGGTCGCCCTGCTTGCTGCAAGACCGCGCATGTAGTCAAGCCAACTTGGTTGATCTTGACGCGTCGCGTCCGCGTTCATCGCCGAGTCTTGTCGATGGGGATTGACCGCAACGGAAATCCCTGAGGCACGAAGTTTCTCCACAAGTTCGACTCGGTAATCGTAAAGAACACCCATGAACGAGATATCAAATTCCTTCTCCTGATCAGCCAGGTAGGAATCGACCAATTGAAGTGTGGCCTCAGACATCGGGATGTTCACCGGCCCCACTTCCGGCTGGCCACGAGCCATAGAGCCGTCCATGGGAATGCAAATGTCGACAAGTACGAAATTTGGGGACATCTTTGCCAGAATCTTCCCTTTGGCTTCAGTGAAGCGATAGGACGAGTCGAACATCCCACCGAGAAGAACTCCCGGCCATCGAGGGCTCACAGCTTCCCAAAATGTGTCCCACGTCCACTCACCTTGGGAGGTCTCTGGATCACGCTCTATGTGCGTAAGGAGATGCGTCGCTTTTGCATCGTTGATGAAGTCGATGAGCCGCTTTTGCCAGGTTGCGGAAAGCTCACCAGGCTCTACAAAGAAGTCGATAACGCGGTGCGGACCATGCGTCTCGCGGAGCCGCTGGGAGGCCTCGAAGTAGATGTTCCATTGAGCTGGCTCCCACGTTCCTGTGCTGTAACCGTCCGGGGGAACAACAACGATGACTGGTTCATTTGTTTCCACCGGAAACGCCGCAGAATTAGCCGCCGCAAAGACCTCTTCATGACCACCTTGAGTTCGCCGATTGCGGCGGTCTGCGCTTCGATCGCGCGCGTAAACCCTTTGATCGAGATCGGGGACAAGGTGATGTGCGATCCGGCCCAATTTGCCCCGAACGCCAGTAGGGCGTCCTTGCGTCGTGACATCGAACATGGGCTAACGGGTGGCTTCCTGAGCCCACGGAGGCCTGAAACGATCCAACAGGCCATTCATCGGCTCGAGACCAATGACCTGCTTATTGAAGTCCAGCAGAATGAAGTTCTTCTTGCGAAGTTCCTCGGGCAGTGAGGTAAGCCCGAGATACTCAGGATCCCATGCCGGCTCGTTGGTAAACCACTCTCGCCGAGCCCACAGCACGAGCGGCAATGCCTCGTAATCTGCGCCGTTCATGCCGGCGAGGATGCGTGTGCAGGCGTACATCGGTTGCCCATCGGGAATGACCGTGGGCGCCTTGGTTTGGTCGAACCAGAAGGCGCACGCGACCGGCAGCGACGAAATCGGCTGCTCGGCTTGCGTCTTCACTTCCGCTGGCCACCAGTAACCACGGTCCTCATCCACCACCGAGGGCCACTGCTGCGGACTGGCGTAGATGACGGCGCGCGGAGCAACACCGTCTACTGCCAACAGGAAACCAACACCACCGATCGCGACCCATTGGGGCGCAGTGGTGCGCAACGATTGCGGATCAATGAGACGAAGTGACAAGGGTAGAGAAACTGCCGCGATCACGAAGGTGACGAGGTAAGTGGTCTTGAGCGCTCCGTAATTCGGACCATCTCCCGCCCACCACGAGCCCGCGACGGACAGACCTGCGGCGTACAGAGCCAAGACCAATACCGGTCCGTAACGCAGCCACGATTGCCAACGACCTTCTTCTGAACTTTCACGGCGCAGGAAGAGGGCAGCCCCCAGAGCCCCGGCGAACGCCAGCCCAGCCGAGATCGCCGTTGCCTGTTCGGTTCCGCCCTGGCTTGCGAGCAGATTCAGGTTCAGAGCGTTTGCGCCCACACCAGCAGCGACCGCACCCGCAGCTCCGACCGCAGTCGCTGCACCAACTGAGGCGTTGTTTCCGAGGAATTGCAGCACCCACAGCAGATCTGAGGCGACCAACACGACTGTGACGACCCACAGCCCGATGAGCACCCACGATGTGCTGCGCTCGCGACGAACAAGCATCATCACAGCCAGGACAACTGCAGCAACCGTCACGACCGCTGATACCGGCGCCATCGGGAACCAGACCAGGAAGAGTGGAAGCATCGCCAAAGACGCCATCGAGCGGACAGAGGCCGGTGCGTTCACCAAGAAAGCAGCCACCCAGAATCCGACGACGATGAAAGTGAACTGCAATGTGATGTGCCCAAGGCCGCTCGCCGCAAGGCTTGCCACGGTCAGCAGTCCCACGCCGACCCAGATCAGTGGGGGCGGGAGGCGGCGTTCCTGACCGTTACTGGTGAAGACACGTTCCGCGAGCGGCGCGAGGGCTACCGCCGCGAGGATGGCGAGGCCGTACTGCCCGTAGATGACCGTGTTCGACATAACGAACACCTCGTTGAGGCCACCTAGGAAGATGTAGGAGACAGCGCTCAAAGCATCGGCAACCGGAATCAGGAAGATCTGAAGAGGGCCACCCATCGGGTCCGATTGGGTGATGGGGTCGCCTTGCACTAATCGCGATGTGAAGTCGAGCCACTTCGAATTGTCTTCCGCGTAGATCCTTCGCATCAGGAATCCGACACCCGTGAACAGTCCTGATGAAGGTGCTGCGATTAGTCGGCTTAGCAGGATGCCGGCCGCCACCACGATGATCGGCAGGCCGATCGCCAGGAACTGCGGGCCCAGACTCGGGCGCGAGTGCCGATCAGGTCTGGTCAGCCACGCTGCGACAAGGACAAGCAGGAACATCGCCAGAGTGATGAGTTCCAGAGTCGTCCATGTCCATCGGAAACCAAGGTCAATCGAGACACTCACGATCGCACCGGCAACAGCCCCGCCTGCGATGAAAGCAGCACTCACCCAGGCGATTGAGCGGCGGATGATCCATGCAGCGATAGGAATCGCGACGAATGCCAGCGCGAGGGCTGCGTGGATCATTCGACTCCTTTGGGAAGCTGGTCCTGAGGGACGCTGGTTCTCGCGAGTCTACGCACTGATCATGGGGGTGAAGTTGACGCGCGCCGCACGCAGCGGACCGTCGCTAGGGTGACCCATATGGTGGATTTCTCCCTCGGGAACGCGACCATCGGCCCAGATCGCCCCACGTACTTCATTGCCGATATCGCCGCCAATCACGACGGTGATCTCGACCGAGCCAAGTTGCTGATGACCCTGGCGAAGGACGCCGGCGCCGATTGCGCGAAGTTCCAGCATTTTCGCGCCCCACACATCGTCTCGGACTACGGCTTCAAGTCTTTAGGTTCCCAGCAAAGCCACCAGGCCTCGTGGAGCAAGTCGGTCTTCGAGGTTTACCAAGATGCGAGTTTGTCCTGGGAGTGGACCGCAGATCTCGCCGCGCATGCAAGCGAGATCGGAATCGAATTCATGTCGGCTCCTTACGACCTCGAAGCGGTCGACCATCTCGATCCGTTCGTCAATGCCTACAAAGTCGGTTCGGGCGATATCAACTGGATCGAGGAGCTTGAGTACATCGCAGGCAAAGGCAAACCGGTCATCATCGCCACCGGCGCATCGACTCTCGAGGATGTTGATCGAGCGGTCGCCGTTCTCGCGCAACACAACACACCCACCGTTGTGATGCAGTGCAACACGAACTACGAAGGTTCCCTGGAGAACATTCACCATGTGAATCTGCGGGTTCTCACCGAATACGCGCAGCGGTATCCCTCGGTGACGTTGGGGCTCTCCGACCACACACCCGGCCACGTCACGGTGCTAGGTGCAATTGCACTCGGTGCGCGAGTGGTGGAGAAGCACTTCACGGATGACACCTCGAGAGTCGGACCTGATCACGGCTTCTCGATGGATCCGGCCTCCTGGCGGAACATGGTGGATGCAACGCGCATGCTGGAGTCCGCACTCGGCGCCGGCAATAAGGGTATTGAAGACAACGAGCAGCAGACCGTGGTGCTGCAGCGCAGATGTGTCCGAGTGGCCCGTGATATTCCGGCCGGCACGGTCTTGACCCGTGAGGACCTCGAGGTGCTTCGACCGGCACCTGTAGAAGCATTCCCGGCACACGCCATTCCAGAAGTAGTGGGGCGAACTCTCGCAGTGGACCTCGTGGCGGGGCAGGACCTGCGTCCCGATCACCTCGCGTAGGCCTCGCGTAAGCACCGCCGAAGGCGCTACCGGATAGCGTATGCAGGTCATTGCAGCGCTCGGAGGTTGAATGTCCGTCCTCGAAGGCTCGTCCATCCTGGTAACCGGAGGAACCGGTTCCTTCGGTCGTGCCTTCATCGCCGAGGTCCTCGCGCACCACAACCCCCAGCGCGTTGCGGTGTTCTCTCGCGATGAGCTCAAGCAGTACGAGATGAAGCAGCACTACCTCGACGATGAGCGCGTTCGCTTCTTCCTCGGCGACATCCGTGACCGCGAGCGTCTACGCATGGCCATGAACGGCGTGGATTACGTGGTGCACGCCGCCGCTCTCAAGCAGGTGGATACCGCCGAGTACAACCCGATGGAGTACGTCAAGACGAACATTCTGGGTTCGGAGAACGTTCTCACGACAGCCATCGACGATGGCGTGAAGAAGGTTGTTGCCCTGTCCACCGATAAGGCTTCCTCTCCGGTCAATCTGTACGGCGCGACCAAGTTGACCGCGGACAAACTCTTCGTCTCCGGCAATCACTACTCCTACGCGCGCGGTACGAAGCTCGCAGTGGTGCGGTACGGCAACGTCATGGCGAGCCGCGGTTCAGTGATCCCCTTCTGGCGGGATCTCGCAGCTCAAGGCAAACCGCTTCCGATCACCGATGAGCGCATGACGCGCTTTTGGATCACGCTGCAGCAGGCCGTGGATTTCGTGATCGAGTCATTCGAAATCATGGATGGCGGGGAGTTGTACGTGCCCCGGATTCCCAGCATGAAGTTGACCGACCTCGCGGAAGCGATCGCACCGGGCGCCGAGATGGTGGAGATCGGCATCCGCCCAGGGGAGAAGTTGCACGAGGAAATGATTTCCGTCGATGATGGTCGGCGAACACTTCGATTGAAGGATCGCTACGTCATCGCACCAGCGCTCGCGGAGTGGACTTTCCGAATCCCTGAGGGATCCGAGCCGGTGCCGGACCGATTCGCCTACTCCTCCGACAGCAACGACCTCTGGTTGAGCATCCCCGAGCTCCAGCAGATGCTCGTGGATCTGGATTCGAAGGACGCCTCGGATGCCTAGCGGTGATCCGATTCGCGTGAGTGTGGTGATCCCCGTCTATAACGGAGCCACCACACTTCCTGAAGTTGTTGAGGAACTCACAACATTCACCGCCACGCAATCAACTCCCCGCGGACGTGGCTTCACGGTGACCGAGATTCTGCTCGTATGGGACCGCGGCTCAGCTGCGAGCGCCAACTCCATTCGTGCACTTGCTGAACGTTTCCCGGCCGTGCAGGCGGTATGGCTTTCCCGCAACTTCGGTCAACATGCAGCCACCCTCGCCGGCATGACCTCCGCAAGTGGTGAATGGATCATCACCATGGACGAGGACGGTCAACAGGATCCACAGTTCTTTGGATCGATGCTCGATCGGGCGCTCGATACGGAAAGTCAACTCGTATACGCGGCGCCCACTAACGCAGCACCCCATAGCGGACTTCGCAATGCAGCTTCCCGCACCACCAAGTGGTTCTTCTTGAAGGTTCTGGCCGAAGGGGATTTCACCGAGTTCAACAGTTACCGGCTTATTCACGGTGAGATTGCGCGGACAGTGGCTGCCTACACAGGTTCGGGTGTCTATTTGGACGTTGCGTTGTCGTGGGTTGTTGCCGGCGTTGCCCAAGAGCCCGTGGTGTCCCGTCAAGAAGGGAGACCCGCCGGCAGTTATTCCTTCGGGCGGCTTGTGGGTCACTTCTTGCGCCTCGTGGTTTCCTCGGGAACCCGGCCACTGCTGTTCGTCTCGACCCTGGGCATTGCGTTCGTCGTCTTGGGCGCTCTGCTCACCGGGTGGATCATCTACCGCGCAATCGAAGGTGGCGTTCCCATCGGGGGTTGGGCTTCAACGATGGTGGCGATCCTGGTCGTGGGGGGCGCAACGTTGCTGAGCCTCGGGATCATCGCCCAGTACGTGGGGGCCGCCACAAATATGTCCCTCGGCAAGCCGCTCTACGTGGTGGTCCGCGATCCCAAGGAAACCTTCGGCGAGTGACGTGCGGACCTGGGTCATAGGCGCTGGCGGCCTCATCGGTTCGGCCATCAGGGCGCAGGCAACCAACAGGTTCGATCCTGGGTCGATCCCGTGGTCGGATGATCACCGGGCCAAGGAGTTCCTCGCCGATTCCCTCGAACAATTCGGGCAGCTTGCGGGAAGCGATCCCTGGTCCATCATCTGGGCCGCCGGAGCCGGCACCACCGTGTCGCCCGAAGAAGTTTTCGAGCGCGAGATCTCAGTCTTCGAGCACTTCATGAAGGCTGTCGCCACGGGTGCACCGACGAGTCCCGGCGTTGTGGCACTCATTTCCTCTGCGGGCGCGGTGCATGCTGGCTCATCGGTACCACCTTTCACCGAGAGAACGCAACCTGCTCCCATCAGTGCCTACGGCAGAGCCAAACTCAATCAAGAACGCATCGCCAACGAACTGTTGGCCGGGAAGGTCCCGCTCGTGATCTGTCGGGTCAGCAATGCTTACGGTCCCGGTCAGGATCTGACCAAGTTGCAGGGCCTCGTGTCTCGACTGGCCTTGTCCACCTACACGCGCGAGCCACTGCACCTGTTCGTCCCGACCAGCACCGTCCGCGACTACATCTTCACTTCCGATATCGCCGATCGAGTGCACGGTTGGATCGATCATCGACTCACCCAGAGCTCACGTGAACCGCAAACGGTGGTCATCGCTTCGGGACAGGGCACATCGATTGCCTATCTGGTGAAAACGGCAAGGGATGTCAGCCACCGCCGCATTCCGATAGCCATGGGCACCCACCCATCATCCGGCGATCAACCACTTGACTCCCGATTCGTGCCCACTCCGATTCCCGGATCGGCGAACCCGCCGTTGACGAACCTTCCCGTGGGAGTCAAGGCCGTCTTCGACGACATTTCCCTCCGACTCGCGCACGCTGAGCCATAAACGACTCACACCCACCCAGGAGCGGGCTTCCTATACCGTCCTTCCGTGTCCGATGTGCTGATCGTGGTCCCCACTTTGGGGAAGCGCCCCGAGCATCTCCACGAATGCCTGGCCTCCATCAAGCGACAAAGCCCCAAACCGCAGATCGTTCTGGTCGGTCCTGATACCGCCTCAGTTCGCTCCGCAGCTGACGATGTCGGCGCTGCGTGGTTGGCCGACCCCGGCAGTCAAACCCGAGCGATCAACCTCGGCATCGCATCGGCGAATCAGGAAATTCGGTACGTGAACTGGCTGGGTGATGACGATCTGCTCGAACCCGGATCTATCGAACTAACCCGCACCGCTTTGGCGAACAACCCGCAGGCAACCGTCTCGTACGGTGCTTGCCGGTATATCGATGAGAGCGGCAAGGAACTATGGGTCAGCAAGGCAGGGCCGTGGGCGAGTCGAATTCTGTCCTGGGGCCCGGACTTGATTCCGCAACCAGGGATGCTGGTTCGCCTGGATGCGTGGCATGCCGTCGCCGGCGTTGATGAGAGCTACCGCTTCGCCTTCGATCTGGATCTGCTCCTCAAACTCAAGCACCTCGGGCCATTGATTGATGTGGGACAGATCGTGAGTTCCTTCCGATGGCATCCGGACTCCCTCACCGTGGGTGATCGCGACACCAACTTGACCGAGTCCGAACGCGCCAAGCGGGCTGCGCTATCTCCACGCATGCGCGCACTGTCGTGGATATGGGAACGCCCGGTGCGCGGCGCCACGCGCGTTGCCGCGTGGGAGGTCAACCGACGCGCGAGGCGCCTGGGAGCCGGCCGATGAAGGTCCTGATGCTGTCGCATAGCGATGGTGGTGGTGGTGCCGGTCGGGCGTCGTATCGACTCCTTCGAGCACTGGATGACAGCGGTGTGGATGCCTCCATGCGAGTCGACTTCAAAAACACCGACGATCCCCGCGTGCAACGCAGCACCGCACCTGGACGCGATGCGTTGCGTCGAGCGCGCATCACCATCGAGGAAGTACCTGCGTACTTAGCGCGCTTTCCGCAGCCACGGCTGTTTTCGCCGGGATTGGTCAGCGGCATTTCTACGCACGCAATCAACCAGTCCGATGCCGATGTGGTGAATCTGCAATGGATCAACTTCGGCTTCCTCTCCGTTAAGCGCATCGGAGCAATCACCAAGCCACTCACCTGGAACATGCACGACATGTGGGCCTTCACCGGAGGCTTGAACTACGACTCGGATGGACCCGATGCTCGGTGGCGAACCGGATTTGCAAGCAGGCAGACGGGGGCGGGTCAGTGGTGGGACGTTGACCGTTGGGTGTGGCGCCGCAAAGTGAAGCACTGGAAGCGACCCATCACCTTGATCGCATCGAGTTCATGGATGGCATCACTTGCCAAGGAAAGTGACCTGACCTCGAGTTGGCCGGTTGCCATCATCCCCAATCCTGTGGACGTGCAGACCTATCAACCTGGTTCGCACGAAGCTGCCCGAGACTCCTTGGGACTACCGCAAGACGTTTCGCTGGTGTTGGCGTTTTTCCCCAGGAATTTGGGCGATCCGCGTAAGGGATTCGATCTATTCGTTGAAACCCTCGAACGCCTCGCACAGTCCACCCAGAGAGCAGAACGTCCCGTGCATATCGCCATCGCTGGACACGACACACCACCCACGGGCGCGACTATCGCTGGCCTACCCACCCACTGGTTGGGATACCTGGACGACACCGCAGCCATCTCGGCGTATCGGGCAGCCGATGTGATGGTGGTTCCCTCGCGTCAGGACAACTCACCTCAAGCGGCAACGGAAGCTCTGGCCTGCGGAACCCCGGTGGTGGCGTTCAACGTCAGCGGGCTCCCGGACTTCATCGACCATCAAAGCACGGGATACCTAGCCACGGCGTTTGAGACTCATGATCTGGCATCAGGGATCGAGCGCATCCTGGCAAGCGCCGATGTGCAGCAAAGCATGTCCACATCAGCGCGCCAGCGTGCAGAAAGCCAATGGAGTTACCGGGCAGTGGGATCTGCTCACGCGGAGCTCTTCGCACAGGTAATCGAAGATTTCAAAAGGCGTTAGACGAAGGCCTCGTACTTCAACTATTGCGGGTGCACACTTGGCGATCGTCGATCCGCAGACAGGTGAAGTTCGCACCCACGTAGTCCAGCACCGGTTGGGCGAACGGCGCTCTACTGCTTCCACCGAAGACGGTGAAGGCATCGGTCAACAGCACAACGTCCACGCCCTGGATGCATTCCAGGGCCTCTCCGAAGGCCTCAGGCGGTGAGAAGTCATATAGATGGAACTGCGGGCAGGCGAGTGTCGCATCAGCGCGAACAGCACCGAGGAAACCTCGATCATCGTTGCTGCCGAGCCGGGCGTAGGTGAAATTTGAGTCGGGGACAGAGGCCAGGAGCCGGGCATCGAGCGGGACTTCGTTTATCTCCGAGACTTTCGAATCGAAGGACACAGATCGCTGATTCCATGCATCCTGGGCTGCGCGCACGGATCCCCATCCGCTGAAGACTGCTGCACCTGCCACCGCCCACACGATGAAGGCCGGGAAGAGCCACCGGGTGGGGAAGATCGCGGCGAGCACGATCACGCTCATCACGGTGGGTAATGCCAGCGCCTGGACGTGATGCGGCCACACATAGGTCAACGCCAGCACACCGATAGTGCCGACCCACAAAACAAGAGCCCACGCCGCGAGCAGTAGACGATCCTCAGAGCGCATTCGCGGGTTAACTGCCCACAGTCCACCAATGAGAAGAACAAGGATGAGAGCAATCACAGCCGACCAAGTGACGGCTCCGGGCCAATCACCCAATGCCCGTCAAAGCCGCCCAGTTAACGAAGCATCGAAGCCGAAGTAGTTGGCGACATCCACCGCATACTGTCGATTACGGCCGATGGCATCGACGGCTCCCAAGAGCCACCCAAGCAGTGCAAGAACGATCACGAGCACACCCATTGCAGCGAACATCGATATGAGGGCTCGTGCGGCGGCGCGCCTCAATGGCGCGAAGAGCAACGCGAGGGCGAGGGCTGCAACTGCAATCGGCCACACCGGCAACTTCACGAACGCCAACAGTCCCGCTGCCAGACCAGCAGCGAGCGGGAGTCGGTGGGCAAACAACCCCAAGGTGAGCAACACCAACGCTGTTCCCGGGGTGTTAGTCCACCCGGGAACGTAACTCGGCCCCAACATCAACAGGGGTGCCACAACCAGTCCAATGAAAAGCGCTCAATCGGCGTTCATCGCCGAACGTGCGATCAACCCCGCACCAAGACCAGTAAGAGCGACCCACAACACATCCATGAAGAAGGCAATCGATGGTGCTACCGCCAGCGGAATCGCCAGGAGGCCGAAGAACAACGGATCCTTGTTGTCCCACACCTGCTCGTACAGGCGAAGTCCATCGGCGATGCCGGCACTCACCGACAGGAAAATTCCGCCATCGACCACCCGCGACAGCACTGCGCTTCGGACAACAACGATCCATACGGGCACCGCAAGCACCAGCGTGATCAGAGACCACCAGGTGAGTCCAAGCAAACGTGGAGCACGATCTGTGCTGGTCACATCGTTCGGAGACGTCAGCGTGGACACGTGGAGTCCAATTCAATGATCGTCACGCTGTCATTGCTGAATGCGACAGCGCCCAAAGACAAAGGATCGACGAGTGGCTCACGGTCGGATGACAGCCACACCCACTGCGCACCCGCGGCGCACACCTGGTTCACCGTTTCCGGATCACCCCCACCGAGAAACAACGCATTGGTCTCCAGTTGGCCCGGTATCAACGCAGCAGTATCGCTGCTGCCGTACAGCGATTGATACGGAGCGCCGGATATGTACGTCTGCATGCGAGTGAGCGCAGGCACCAAGAAGGCATCGACTTCGTTCGTGACGATCGCGTCGCCGTCAGCTGCCTGCGATCTAAGGAAGTCCGCGGCCGCCGCGTGATCGACCGACCACGCATGCACCGGTCGCGCCTCGGGCGCCGGCTCGCTCGGCTGCTGGTCATCTGCACCGGATTCCTGCGGCACCGCAGCCAACTCAGATGCCCCCACCAAGCCCGGATCGGCGAGCTGGGCCGTTCGAACCCCGGCCCCGTCCCGGGCTCCACCCACGGCAGCGGCCACGATCGGAGTGCCCCGACTCAAGGCAGCCTCCACCACGAGCACCAAGGCCGCCAAGGCGAAGAAGGTCACGGCTGCCCGTGGGCGGTTCCCCCTGGCCACCACCAGGACCGCACCCACGAGACCAACAGTGCCGGCTACCGCGTACCCCAGCCACGGGCTCCAAAAGCGCCCGAATCCGCTCTCCCAGACCTGATCGGTCCAGATGAAGGACACCGCCAGAAATCCCAGCAGGCCGGCCCCCAGAGCCGCGACAGCGGGTCGAGAACCGAGAGCTGCTCGCTGCCAGCCCACGACCACGCCCACGGCCGAGAGCACCGCGAGGGGGCCCGATGCGGTGAGGGCGAACCAGGTCTCGTTCACGCCTTGGGCGAATAGCACCACGGGGAGCGCGGCAGCCAGGACGAAGCCCAGCCCCAGCCACGGTTCTATGCGCTCTCGCCAGGAGGCTGAGGCCAGCAGGAACACACCGCCGGCCCATCGAGCCGACATCGCCAGCAGCAGGCCGAGCGTTCCCAGGGCCACTCCTCTGGTGCCGGGGCTGGAGTTCAGGCCCTGGATGGTCGAGGCACGGCCGTTCCAGTCGAGGAACCGCAGGTCGCCGGGACTCGCGCTCCCCCATGCGAAGAGCACGAAGGCCAGAACAACGGCGACTCCAGTCAGTACGGCTGCCACAAAGGCAACCCGCCACCACGCTTTGCGCGTGATGACGCCAATCACGGCAGCAAAACCGATACCGGCAGCGATGACCGCGCCCGCACTCACCTTGCCGCCGGTGATGGCAAAAGCCATCACTGCAACCGCGCTCCATAACCACACGCGGGATGCACCCGTAGTGATCACTACGAGAACCATCACCGTCCACGCCATCACCCACGCGCTGGTGAGCGCTTGCGACGGGGAATCGAAGTTCAAGATGGTTCCGTTGACCGCGCCGAGGTAACCACCGGGAATCACCAAAGCCACCGCTAGCCATCGGGCCCAGACTCGGTATCGGTTCGGCAGGTCTCGGGCAACGAGATCCACCATCGTGATTGCCAGCAACACCAGCCCGATCAATGCAACGAGGGGTAGCGCCCTGGTGAGGACCATGAAGGGCGCTGCATCGAATGCAGTGCTGAGTTGGCCGGACCATGCATAGGTGAGCCAGTGGTAGCGGATATCTCCACCGACCATGAAGATGCTGTTGCTTGGTCCGTAGTCCGCGACCGAATAACTGAGGGCTTCGAAGAACACGATGTCCGGGTGGTAGCCATCCCACACGCCCTGCCAAGAAAGCGGGTACCGGCGCAGGTTCAAGAAGACCAGGACCAGACCAACGCCCACACCGGCCAGCGCGGGCCACCAGGGCGATCTCCAACCGGCGTCTACTCGGTTGGATGAGGAGTTGGCTGAAGGCAACGACGGGCGGGCTCGCCACCACACGCCCACTGCCACGATCGACGGCAGCAGCCACCACCACGCCCACGTGACCACGGCGTTGCCCGCCACACCGGCAAGGACAGCCAGGACCGTACCTAATGCGGAACCGATGCCCAGCGCCTCGATGAAGGGCGCCGATCCTCGACGTATGGCCATCCAGATGACGGCTCCCGAGGCCCACTGGATCACCAGGCCTAGCCCAATGAGAAACCCATCTCGTGGACTGGCTCCCAAACCCACCATGACGGCGCCGACGGCAAGCCATCCCACCCCCGTGAACCCCAACACCCGCCGGGCCGACGATGCTCGTGGCATCGGTGGCACGACCTGCTGGGTATTCGTGGACACCGCAGCAGGATAGGTGCGCGCGCGAGTCGAACACCTAGTCTGTGGGTGTGTCTGCTGTTCAGCGCATCAAGGACGGTGTGTCCGCTGTCCTGACCGACACCCAGGCACGCCGCGAGTACGCCGCACGATTGAAATGGTTAGTGCGCGGCAGCGGTGATCTGCAGGCGTGGAGCCTGGAATACCGCGCTGGTCTGCAAGGGATCTACCACGTGGACGCGCAGCGATCACACGAAGACCCAACGAGAACTCTGCACTGTCCTGCTGATTGCGCTACCGGCGCTCCACTGTCGCATTTGTATGAAGCCCGGTACGTCTACGAATTAACCGACACCATTGTCAATACGGTCACCGGCGCAGCGCTGTTGTGCAGCACCCCCGAACGGCCGTTCTTCATTCGCGAATCGATCAGCTGGCCCTTCGAGAGCATTCTCAGCCACGGCCTTGATATTCCTGAACCCAAGAATGCAACCACCACGCACACGGGGCCAGCCACCATCTTCGCGAGCACCAGCAACTATTACCACTGGCTGATCGAAGAATTGCCCATGTTGCTGCGTGCCCTCGAACGCGAACCGAAGGCAACGGTCCTCGCGCACCGCGATGGCATCACCGATCGGCATCGCATCGTGGCGAGAGCACTGGGAATCACGATCGTTCCCACCAACACAACCATCCGCCTCACCGATCACGTGCTCCCAGGCCGTGCGAGCGATTCGTGGTTCATCCACCCCCGGGATGCGCAATTGCTTTTCGATTTCGGAGCACAACTCCACGCAACCACAAGCAACTCGCCTGAGCAGCTCTACATCTCGCGCCGTAACGCTGCACGATCACTGCCCGGTGAGGCGCAGCTCGAGCAGCAGCTCACGGATCTCGGCTTCCATGTGATCCAGCCCGGATCCTTGTCTTGGACCGAGCAGATCAACCTCTTCCGATCGGCCAAGGTTGTGGTGGCTCCGCACGGAGCGGGCCTGTCCAACCTCGTTTTCTCTGAACCAGGAGTTCAGGTGATCGAGTTGACTAACGGTCGCCACTACAACCGCTGCTTCGAATGGTTGTGCCATGTGGCCGGACATTCCTACGTTCCGATCGGCGCCGACGACGGCACCTACCCAACAACTGCTCGCCTGCGCGATGCGATCGTGGAGTCGATCCGCTAATTGCGGGTCAGTTCAGCCACGACAACACCACCGGAGTTCTCGATAACTTGCACAGACAGGCCCGCAACTTCGAGGTCCGACAGGTCTAGCGATGCGCGAGCGTTGTCATCAATGACTACGAATATCTGCCCACGGCTATCCACTGCGTCTGCAACGGCACCCAGATCGGACTCCACGCGCTCATTCGGCCATTCGCGGGGGGATGGCGGAAAGTCCAACACCACACCGCCGCGGCTCCACCACATCTGCCATGGATCATTACTCGCCACGATCGCATCAGCCGGCAGCGAAGTTGCTGCCTGAACAAGGGCCCGCTCAGCTGCCGAAGCCGATGCCAGATCGATGCCCTCACGGTTGCCATCCCGCACGAATTCCACCGCATGCACGATGGACAGTCCAACAACCACAACACCCACGGCGCCTAAGCCAGCGGT
>WLWE01001660.1_pt1 | contig 15839 bp, 9 predicted proteins | sample 6718301 | NCBI WGS metagenome assembly WLWE01 (sample SAMN12718691, study PRJNA515312) | sponge metagenome | isolation source: marine sponge | host: Mycale hentscheli | place: New Zealand: South Island, Marlborough, Capsize Point | collected 2003-05-01 | reverse complement strand
CGGGCAACCGGCTGTGAGACAACAGGCTCTAAAGTCTTCCGGATCTCATTCAGTGCAGTGGCAAGTGTTGCGTCATTTTTAATAATTTGGCCAGTGGCATCTGGGCGAGCGGTTTGCTGTACCCAGAGATCCGGTGAGACGCCAACACGACTGTAAGGTTTGCCGCTTGGAGAGTAAAAGTGAGCAGTGGTCAATCGCATGCCAACACCAGCTACATCCATTGGAAAAATTCCTTGAATCGATCCTTTTCCGTAGCTTCGGGATCCAATAATTTTGCCACGGCCATGGTCTCTTATCGCTCCGGCGAAAATTTCACTGGAACTTGCGGAATCACTGTCAATGAGAAGGGTAAGTGGCATGTGCCAGGTGCCACTGTGACTTGCCGTGTAGTTAAAATCTTCTTCAGGACTACGACCCCGTGTTGCCACAACGAGGCCACGGTCAATAAATAAATCAGACACATCAACAGCTGCCGAAAGAAGTCCACCAGGATTTCCTCGCAGATCAATAATAAGAGATCTCATACCGGAGGCATTAAGTTGACGCATTGCGGTATCAAGGTCAGAGGCAGTTTTTTTCTGAAATGACGTAATATGAAGATATCCAATTCCATTCATGCGATCGAGCAACTCAACATCTTCTATGCTTGGAATTTCAACATGCTCGCGTCGTACCGTCATAGCCCGTGCTGGCCCAACCCCTCGTAAGACAGCGAGTGTTACACGTGACCCTTCTGGTCCTTGGAGCATTTGTGCAGCTGCATCGACATGCAAACCAGCAATAGGTTTTCCAGCGATACCAATCAAATGATCACCAGCTTTAAGTCCAGATCGCTCGGCAGGACTGCCGGAAATGACGTGTACTACCAACAGACCATCTTCGGCACTTTTTAACTCGACACCAAGGCCAACAAAGTTGCCCTCAATTTGAGCGTAGAGGTCGTTGAGCTGGCCTGTCGTTAGAAAGGCGGAATACTCATCAAGACCACCGACAGATGCGGCAGTCATCTCGAGGAAAGTAACAGCTGGGGGAACACCAACTACTGATTGTGCAGCACGTGCAATCCAAATTACAGCAGTCTCTGCGTCAGAAAGTGTTGCAATGCTACGACCTTCAAGAATGTGCTTTATATGTCGTTGAAGTAATGCAATGCGGTCCGGTGTCGCCTGACGTGCATGGATAGACTGAAATCGTCGATCACTAATTGCAACCTGAAGGGCTAAACAACCACGGCTAATAAGTTTATGAAAGTCCGGATTGGTAACGTGATGAGAGTTTATGCGTCCCAAGCATTCCACAAAAAGGTGCCGTGCTTCCCCTTCAGTGATTTGTCGAAGGGCCTCTTGGTAAGCTTTTTCAGCAGACCGACGATCCAGGTCACAATGAATCTTTGCCAAATCATATCGCTGATAAAGCTCATTGGACAGGTTGCCTTTGCGGGCAGCTGATTCACAAAGACTTACTAACTCTGGCCATTGACCAGCAGCCTCAAGTTGTGTTGACCGAACCGCCAGATCATCAACAGCAACTTCACTCGCATCGGTGAAAATTGTTGGCTGGATGGCGAGGACACTACCTACCAGAATGGCAAAAATAGTCTTTAAAAAAGAAATGCGCCACGGCCTAATAGGACATCGATGAGAGGTCACGGTCGACATGTGAAGAGAGGTGGTAGCACGCACAGGCAATCCGTTTTTCTAGCCAACATTCAGAGCGGCGAACAGCGGTCGATCCCGTGACCGCAAAGGATTATGGATCACGTTTGGAAGCTGGTCAAAAACTAGCTGGACACAAACATGAAAACTTGGATGCTTCGAGCCCGCAGGCTCGGCCTGATTGCTGTAATCCGCATTTTTCAATCGATTTTCCCGATTATGCTGCCACGTTGGTACGATAGAGAGACACATCAGTTCCCTTGAAATACCACATGAACACTTCCCGTGATGCAGTAGAACCGCCGGATCCGCCTCCACAGACGTTGATTCTCCTCGATCGCGTTCGGCAGGGGGACACTGCGGCTGTGAACGGACTTCTTGAGAGACACAGAGCTGCGATCAGAAGGATGATCGATCAGCGTCTCGATCGGGTTGTCCGAAAACGGGTTGATGCGAGTGACATTGTTCAAGATGTTCTTGTTGAGGCGAATCGAAGATTGGCTGATTATCTCACCAACCCCACAATGCCATTTCAATTATGGCTTCGGCATATGGCTCGTGATCGAGTTATTGATGCTCATCGACGACACAGAGTGGCGGGCACCCGGAGTCTCGATAAGGAAGTGTCGCTGGATTCACCAGTAGATGGAGATCACTCGCAAACAAATCTCGCTCAGAAGATTGCGGATACAGAACTTACTCCAGCTGCGGTTGCAACATGGCATGAGCTTGAACATCGTTTTGCTAAGGCCGTAGAGAAGCTTGACGAAATAGATCGTCAGATTGTTTTGCTGCGGCATTTTGAACACCTATCAACTGGGGATGTAGCAGAGGTTCTTGGGCTTACCAAGCCAGCGGCTGGTATGAGGTATATGAGAGCAATGCGACGACTCAGAGTTTTACTCGATGATGCAAACTGACGTCGGATGCAAATATCGTCAAGTATGTACGGCATGCCTAGTATCTTTTGTTAACGTGAAGTTAGTATTCCTTCGTATTTGTAAAGTACCGTGTCAAAAATAGATAAAAACAATTCGATTGAAGAAGAGCTCTCCTCAGATGCAGAAGAGCGATTAGCAGTTCTGCTGGAAGATTTGACAACAGGGCCAGTCGATCAAGCACACGTACGACTTGAAAAGCTCTGTTTTCAAAATACTGATTTAGCAGGACAACTCCGAGAACTATTTGCAACGGTATCTGTTACCGATGCTGTGGCAATGGAATCAACGATTATCATGAGCGATGATCGTGGGGAAGAATTGGCCGTTGAGCAGCAAAGCACGAGGCCATTCATTGGAAATGGGTTCGTGCCCGGTGTCTCTTCGCTTCCAGCTCAATTTGGGGAGTATGAGCTTCTCGAGGAGATCGGCCGTGGAGGCATGGGTATTGTCTATCGCGCTGTACAAAAAAGTCTCCAAAGAGTCGTTGCAGTGAAAATGCTTCTGCGTCGCGACCTTGCAAGTCAAGCAGATCTCACAAGGTTTCGTAGTGAGGCGGAAGCTGCTGCTCAACTCGACCATCCCGGGATTGTTTCCATCTTTGAGGTTGGTGAATACAAAGGACACCCTTTTTATTCGATGCGGTATATCGAAGGAACGACGCTGGCAAAACGATTAGAAGCTGGCCCGATTCCACCAAGAGAGGGTGCGCAGATACTGCTTCGAGTGGCTGAAGCTGTTCAGGCTGCACATGTCCGAGGAGTCCTTCACCGTGATCTGAAACCGTCAAATATTCTTATCGATCTAGCAGGTAAGCCACATGTGTCTGATTTCGGTCTAGCAAAAAGACTCGAAGGAAATCAGACAATGACGCACACGGGAGCAATTCTTGGGACACCGTGCTATATGTCACCGGAACAGGCTGCTGGAAGTCGTGGAGACGTTGGGCCTGTCAGTGATGTATGGAGTCTTGGTGCAATCCTCTACCAAGTACTTGTTGATAGACCGCCGTTCCAGGCATCGAGTCCGATGGATACATTACTCGCTGTATTGGAAGTCGACCCACCCCTCCCTCGGTCAATTAACCAACAGGTCAATCGTGATCTGGAGATGATCGCGCTGAAAACTCTTCAGAAGCCGCAGGATCTGCGTTATGCATCAGCTGCGGACTTAGCGAAGGACCTTCGTGCGTTTCTAGCAAGTGAGCCGATTGCAGCTCGCCAAGGCGGCGTTCTCGATGTTGTTTCCCGTCTTCTTCGAGAAACACATCATGCCGTTGTCCTAGAGAATTGGGGTCTTCTCTGGATGTGGCATTCGGTTGTAGTACTCATTCTGTCAGTTATTACAGATGTACTCGCTTGGCAGGGAGTCGAAAGTCGTTGGCCGTATGTTGTTCTGTGGACTGGTGGTCTTGCTTTGTGGGCACCCATCTTTTGGGCACTGCGGTATAGAGCAGGCCCGGTAACAGCGGTTGAACGACAAGTTGCTCACATCTGGGGTGGTACCATGATCGCCAGCATGCTGCTTTTTTCGGTAGAAGAGTTACTCGGCTTACCAGTACTGAAGCTTTCGCCGGTTCTTGCATTACTGGCAGGACTTATGTTCTTTGCCAAAGCAGGAATTTTATCCGGTGTCTTTTACATTCAGTCGATTTGCCTGTTCGTCACTGGTTTAGTCATGTGTGGTCTTCCTCAGTTTCAGCATGTTCTCTTTGGGCTTGTAAGTGGCGGCTGCTTTTTTATACCGGGCTTAAAATACTATCGACAGTTGACAGAGTCTGAGCGATAGCTTGCTTAAAATGCTGTCTTAAAGCCCGACCCAAGTTTGAGCTGTGAGTTTTATTAGATCACGTGCACCCCGAAGCATTTCGATACCATTTGCTTTGCTTTCACCAATTTTTCTGTTGGTAAATGTTATTGGAATCTCTGTTATGCGCGCCCCCGACCGATGTGCCCGCCACAAAAAGTCTTCAAAAAAAGCATAACCAGAGGAAAGGTGAGTGAGATCAATCTTTGTGATGCACTGTATGCGAAGAGCACGAAAACCACTTGATCCATCGCGAACAGGAACACGCAGGATAACGCGTGTGAACCAGCATACGAGCCAACTGATGACGTGCCGCTTCACTGACCAACCGATGGTATTTCCACCAGGCACCTTTCGTGACCCAATAGCAATGTCAAATGGCATTTCATCAGATGGCGTGAGGGCTGCGACCAGTCGTGGGATATCAGCAGGATCATGGCTCAAGTCTCCATCGAGATGAATTAAAACGTCAGCGGCTCTCTTTTGTGCCCACTGAATCCCCTCTAGCGTTGCCGTTCCAAGGCCTCGACGATCAGTGCGTAAAAGAAGGTGAACACGTTCATTCTTATCAGCCTCTTGAGTAACGATTTGTGCTGTACCATCAGGAGAGTTGTCATCAATGACGAGTATCTGAACATGTGGAACAGTCGCATGAATTGTTTGTATGAGTGAACCGATCGAAGCGGCTTCGTTGTACGTTGCTATTTGTACTACCGTTGTACCCGGAGGCCATTGAGGAGGTGGGTGGTGTGTGGCCTGCATGACGTGCTGGTGAGGGATGTTGGTAATCCGACAAAGTCTAATAAAAAAAAAAGGGAGCCAGCAAATGCCGGCTCCCTTTCTGAATGAACAATAGTCTTTTTAAAAACTAAGGTCGATCGTCACCAATCGTGTCAGCAGAGTTGGCAGTGCACAACGCTCGCAATGTTGCGGGGCTAATGGTGCTCGACATGAATCCAGCTGAACCATCAGCGTTCGCATATCCACTAACACCACCAGCGTGTGGCGAGCTTGGCATGGACTGCGATGTAACGCCTGGAATCGGTGACTGCGAAGACCCAGTTGCAAGACCAAATGTTGTGGCATTCGAGTGACCTTCCCAGTAGTTTTCAGAGAAGTTTTCTTCACTGAGCATAATGGTGTTACTCGTGCCGTCTCTATAGGAAGCAAAGCCCTTATCTTGGTTAAGGCCCAGGCCACCATTGTTGGTGAGGGTCTTTCCAGAAAATGGACCAGAAGGCACACCTGCTTCATCACTGGTTCCGACGTTGGCCTTGTAAACAGACGCGCCAGCTGTGGTACCAGTGAATGATGGGCAGATTAGCCAATCAACTTCTACAGTTGCATTGGTACCTGTCGGAACAGCATAGTTACCATTTCCACCAATCGCATTGTAAAGATTGTTTTCTTCACCATATGGAAGAATTTTTACAATGTGACTCCAGAAGGTACCAGCTACTGGATTGGATGAGTTTGAAGCACCAGAGCCGTTGACACCCAGTGCACTAGGCAAAAAGTTGTCTCCACGACTTGCATGCTTATCAGCATAGTTGTGTGCAGCCAAACCTTGTTGCTTCAGTTTATTTCCACATGAACTGCGACGAGCAGCTTCACGAGCCTGTTGCACAGCTGGCAACAAAAGACCAACCAGAACACCGATGATGGCAATAACCACTAGGAGTTCGATGAGGGTAAACCCTCGACGTGACGTAACAGTCATAAATATTCCTCCACCCTAACGGGCAAATGAGAGAAAAAAGTAAAATCCCAAAAGGTCGGAAGAACAAGCACGCGCCCCTTGTTGCTATGCCAGTTCCTGATGATTAAATAACTTATTTGGAATCATCTGAGGAAAAAACGTTCCGATCGATTTTCCCTCACCATGCGTAAAGGTATAGCTAGATTCGGCTGTAGTCAAGCACTCACGCTGGCTAAAAAATAGACTAAACAAATTTTTTTCGAATAAACTGCAGTCTAGGCGGTTTATAACAAGTTGCACTAAACTTCCCCTACTTCGACCCCTCATTGGTGGGTGTGATTCCTTTTTTTTGTTACGCGACTGCATTATTTTTCGTGGGCACAGGTTTCGGTCTCTTTTCAGGCTTCAGGGAGCAAAATGTTGAACGGCAACTGTGATTTGAAGAATCTGTTGACCGAAACTTCTACAATCACAGAAAAGGTCAAATCATTGTTTCAATCCGAGTCCCTGCTATCAGCGCAGAATGCTTGAAACGACCTTGCCGTGAACATCTGTGAGTCGGAATTGTCGACCCTGATACCGGTATGTGAGGCGGGTGTGATCAATGCCGAGCAGATGCATAATCGTGGCCTGCATGTCGTGAACGTGAATGGGATCAGAAGTGATATTCCACGCATAGTCATCCGTTGTGCCGTGGACATGTCCACTTTTTACTCCCCCTCCTGCAAGCCACCACGAAAAAGCCTTCCCAAAATGGTCACGGCCCTTTGGGTTCGCTGGATCACCTTGCCCAAATGGCGTACGACCGAATTCACCACCCCACGCCACCAGTGTGTCCTCTAACAGTCCACGATCTTTGAGGTCTTGAACGAGCGCGGCAGACGGTCCTTGTGTGTCACGACACTGAATTTCTAGTTGACTGTACAGATTACCGTGTTGATCCCAACCAGCATGCATTAATTGGACAAATCGAGTGCCACGTTCCAAGAGTCGTCTTGCTACGAGACAATTGAAAGCAAATGATCCCTTTACATGTACATCAGGTCCGTATCGCTCAAGTACATGTTTTGGTTCATCTGAGAAGTCAATGAGCTCTGGCACACTCGATTGCATTTGAAAGGCCATCTCATAGGAGGCGATTCGAGTATCAATCTCAGGGTCGCCGTAATCTGCTAGGTGTTTGGCGTTCATAACGGCAAGGTCATCCAGTAAGGCTCGACGGGCAGCACGACTGATGCCAGGTGGGTTTGCAAGATACGGAACAGGCTCTCCCGTATTTCGAAATTTGACTCCTTGATAGCGACTGGGAAGAAAACCGGAACCCCAGTAGTAATCAAAAAAGAGCTGTCCACAACTCTTTGCTTTATCAGATGATGTCATGACAACAAAAGCCGGCAGCTCTTCGGTCTCGCATCCGAGGCCATATGAAAGCCATGCACCGAGACTTGGACGTCCAGGAACTTGGCTTCCGGTGAGAAAAAATGTGACGCCTGGCGCATGATTGACAGCCTCGGTGTGAAGACTGCGAACGAGACATAGATCATCAGCAAGTTCACCAATGGATGGAAGCAATTCACTCAGTTCCATGCCACATTGGCCGTACCGCTGAAATTTTTTGATTGGTGCAACGACTGGCCATTTTGAATACCCACTCGACATTGTTGAAAGACGAGTTGTACCTCGAACACTCTCTGGAACATCTTCACCAGAGCGTTTGAAGAGTGCATCTTTCGGATCGAAGAGATCAACATGAGAAGGCCCTCCTCCTTGCCAGAGCATCACCATTCGTTGTGCACGTGGAGCGTGGTGTGGAAGGTCAGCGAGTCCGGGTACGCTTCCTTCACAAGTGCAGTCACGTTTAAAAAGTGATGCCAAAGCAGCCAGACCGATTCCTTGTCTAGCTGACCCAAAGAGTTGACGGCGAGTAACGCGAGCCAGATTTTCATTGAATAGATCATGCATGACTACAGCCTTCTCATTTACAGTCTGAAGAAACTCATTCGGTGGCATTTTTTACAGTACTTACTCGCGAGTGAGTGCTTCATCAAGATTCAAAATTGCTAGACAAACATTTCCTAATGCAGCGAGTTTTACTGGGTCGCCAAATGCATTTTTTAGACGTGTATTCCTTCCAAGGAATGCATGTGCTGACTCCACAGTTGTGAGGGAGTGTTGGTGTGCATACATATCTGCAAGCACTGCACGTTCGGCAGAGGTTGGCTGTCGGCTTACAACAGTGCGAAATGCAAGAATAATTTGCTCATCAAGGGTATTGCTGCTCGCAATACAGTGCTCAGCAAGAAAGCAGGCTGCCTCAACCCATGTCGGGTCATTAAGAGTTGTCAGTGCATGCAGTGGCGTACAGGTCTGGTTTATGCGAACAGTGCATGTCCGACGGTTTGCAGAATCGAACATGTTTGCTGGTGCGACTGTTCGTCGCCAAAATGTGTAAATGCTTCGGCGATGAAGATCAGATCCTGTTGAGAGCGGATAGGTGAAATCTCGCTCTTTTGTAATTGCCAAAGATTCCCATATCTGATCAGGCTGGTATGGGTACACCGGAGGGCCCCCAACGGTTTGGTCGAGCAGACCACCGCATGCAAGTGCCCAATCACGTAAAACCATTGCAGGCATTCGAAAACGACTCGCACGTCCATACAGTCTATTTTCTGGATCCTTTGCCAGATGGTTTGTGTTGAGCCTGCTCGTCTGCCGATAGGTAGCGCTCATGACAAGTAGTTTGTGCATGGACTTCTGGCTCCAGCCTTGTTTCTCGAATTGAATTGCAAGCCAGTCAAGGAGAGCAAGGTGCCGCGGGTATTCACTTTGTACGCCCATATCTTCTGTGGTCTTGACGAGACCTGTTCCAAAAAAGCGTTGCCACATCCGATTGACCTGGACCCGAGCAGTGAGGGGATGGTTTGGAAGGAATAACCATTTCGCCAGTCCCAGCCGATTTTTTGGAAACGTGTCAGGCATGGGCGGCAGATTTGCCGGCGGCGCGAAAGCAAGAGTATCACCGAGTGGCGAAAGGTAGTCACCACGATCAAGTACATGCGTTTCTCGTGGTTTGCTATCACTCATAACCATAATTCGCGGAATCTCATCACCACTGAAGGCATCATGAGCCTGCCTGGCTTTTTCATACTCAGTAACGATCGACATATTTTTTGTGACTGACTGCCTCACTTTGCTATCAAAAAATTTCCGCAGACCGTTTTCAATTTTTTTCTTTTCGGCATCGGTTTGAGCGTCTTTTGGTTTTCGGAGTAACGGTGTGAGTGATCGTGGAAGATCTTTTCCGTCTGCAGCCTGCCCGTCAGAAAACAAGCCTGATTTCCATGCCACATAAGCAACATCAATAATTGGCTTTGCTTCTTTCTCAAGCTGCCTCATATTTTGTTTTAACCGTGCAAGTTCTTCTTTTTGGTCAGCAGTCGCAACTTCTAGAAAAGGTGCGGCAACACGGATGCGAGATGATTGTCGACCGGGCCGGCCGGTTTCTGGCACCTGGTTAAAAACATGGAGCAGTCGGTAATAATCAGTTTGAGTCAAAGGATCATACTTATGGTCATGGCACTGGGCGCATGCCATAGTGAGACCAAGCCAGGTAGTGCTTGTCGTATCAACGCGATCAAACAGATTATTGAATCGCTGTTCTTCAGCAATCGCACCTCCTTCACCATTCAAAAGATGATTCCGATTGAAGGCAGTGGCAATTTGTTGCTGTTGTGTTGCGTTTGGCAAAAGGTCCCCTGCAAGTTGCTCGATTGAAAACTGATCAAAAGGCATATCGTTATTCAGAGCATCGATGACCCAGTCTCGCCAGATCCATTGCCATGTGTCACCATCCTGTTGAAAACCATTGCTATCTGCAAAACGAGCTGCATCGAGCCAGGCGATTGCCATGTGTTCGCCGTAGTGCTGACTCGCTAACAATTCATCAACTAACTGTTCGTAGGCATCAGGTGATTGATTGCTGAGAAACTCATCCACTTTTTCCGGTGATGGAGGAAGTCCAATAAGATCGGCATAGAGACGCCGAATTAATGTCTCCCGGTCTGCTTCCGGTGACGGTGGAAGATCGACTTCTTCAAGTGCAGTAAGAATAAACCCATCGATTGAATTTTTTGGCCAATTCTGGAGTGACGGAGTATCACTCACTGGTGGTTTATTTTGAACAGGAGCTACGAATGCCCAGTGTGTTTGATATGTGGCCCCTTGATGAATCCATCGAGAAAGTATTTTTTTATCGCGCTGAGAAAGGCGACGATTCGAATCTGGCGGTGGCATGAGGAGATCACTGTCATCGGAATGGATACGTTTGATGATCAGGCTCTCTGAAGGATCAATCGCACCAGCATCCAACGCTGATTGTCGTTGATCGAGACGAAGATCGGCTTCTCTTTTGTTTGGGTCTGGCCCGTGACAGTAGAAACAGTTCTCGGCAAGGATCGGACGGATGTCTCGATTAAAATCGAGTGGCTTACGAGTGGTGTCGTCAGATGCGGTCGTAATACCACTGAGAAGGAGAACAAGAAAACACCAACTCGAACAATGAGAAGTCAGTCTGCCCGGCAACCTTTTGGTGTCTTTCTTCGACATGCGATTTCCTCATCAAGAATACAAGATCAGCCGATGGAGATGATTCTTGCTTCTTATTTACACAGTACGATGTACCAAGAAGTTCAACCACATTGTGTGTACTCTATGTGTATCAAATTCATTGGACAATGCATCTTTGTGTCTGCGCGTTGAGATGTTCTACCAAGACAGTCGCTTTCCTTATCCAAACAAATATGTCTTTTTTTAGACGCTGTTACAGATTTTATAAAAATGGATAGTGAAATGGCGAATCGATACAGAAAAGAATCACAACTGTGCCAGGATGAGCATGTTGATGTGGCAATTATCGGTGCAGGAGCGGCAGGCCTTTTTGCTGCACTATGGGCAGGAAGAAATTCAGAAGGCCATCCGATTCGAATCGCAGTCTTCGATGGGGCAAAAAAACTCGGTGCCAAAATTCTCGTAGCTGGTGGAGGACGCTGTAATGTGACCCACCGTCGTGTAACAGAACATGATTTTTCAGGAAGCAGTCCGGCAGCAATTCGCAAAGTGTTGCGTCGCTTTTCCGTAGCACAGACGATTCAGTTTTTTTCCAACGCAGGTGTTGAACTCAAAGAAGAGGAAACAGGTAAATTATTCCCGGTTACTGACTCAGCGAGAACGGTTCTCAATGCGTTAATTGACAAGGCCAAAGAAGTACATGTGTCTATTACGCATCCTGCACGTGTTACTGATATCGAACAACTACCAGCTACTGACACGGCAAGCAGTACGAAACAAGAGCCACGGTTCCGAGTGGTTTTAGAAGACGGTACAGTGCTGGCCCGACATGTCATCGTGTGTACGGGTGGAAAGTCTTTGCCCAAGAGTGGTTCAGACGGTAGCGGCTACCGATTGGTGGAAAAGCTAGGTCATACAATTACAAAGCCATTAGTTCCCGCCCTCGTCCCACTCGTTTTGGAAAAGAGTCATTGGATTAGAGAGCTGTCAGGAGTAACCGTTCCAACAACGGTCACGCTTTCCAAAGCATCAGGGAAACGAATTTTTTCCTGCTCTGGCAGTACACTCTGTACACATCTCGGTCTTTCAGGTCCGGCTGTTCTTGATATCAGTCGTCACTGGCTCATTGCACGGAATACAGATTCAGATGTTCAGTTGAGTATCAACTGGCTGCCTGGCCAGAATGCTGAAACGGTCGATAAGGCACTTCAGTCTCAGCGTGCAGGAGCATTTGGCATCTTACGCCAATGGCTTCCAGACAGATTGGCTCGACGAATCTGCATAGAGTCGGAGGCTCCACTTGTCGGTGACCTCGCTCGAACCATTCGAAAAAAACTGATTCAAAGTATTGTTGCTACTCCATTACCTGTAACCGGTGATCGAGGTTTTTCCATAGCGGAAGCGACAGCCGGTGGCGTCCCTCTTGAAGAAGTAAAACTGGAAACTATGGAAAGTAGAAAGTGTCCCGGTCTTTACCTTGCTGGTGAAGTCCTTGATGTCGACGGTCGAATCGGAGGCTTCAATTTTCAGTGGGCCTGGTCGAGTGCGTATGTCGCAGGTGTCGCAGTTGCGCAGTCGGCTATCGAAGGCAAGGCTTGATAGAGAGAGCAATTATCGCGCAAACCCAACAAAGAAGCTAAAGAGTTGCTGGCTGTCGAACTCCGCGTATGAAACAGGCACTGCAAAATCGAGTGCGATCGGAGCTGGTCCAAGTGCAGGCATGGTGATTCGGAGGCCGAATCCAGGGGATACTCGAAAGTCTTTGATCGTTACGTTTTGTTCAACCGTACCAAAATCAGTAAAGACAACACCACGAAGGGAATCATCGGCAGTAATCGGAAACATATATTCAACGGTATTTAACCACTCAAATGGTCCACCAACAATTGCTTCTTGGCCTGTGGTTGTGCTTCGTTGCCGTGGGCTTGCGCCACGAAAAACAAAGCCGCGCATTGTGTTGTATCCACCAGCATAAAAGTTGTCGTACGATGGCGTCTCAGGGCCAGAAAATCCAAGTATGGTGCCCATCGACAAGACATGTCGCCCTGAGCCATCGGGTCGCTGATTGAGAAGGAAGTATTGCCGAGCTTCAAAAACGCCTCGTGGGTAGATAAAAGTTCCTATTACTTGTTCGAATTCGACAGTTGCAAGATGACCTTCGGTTGGCAGGAAAGGGCTGTCTCGAGTGTCATGAATAAGCCCGCCACTGAAGCCGTAGACTGAGTTCGTTCCTTGCATATTTTCAATGTCGGGTACACCTGGAACACGAGGGTTGAAGATATCAACACTCTCGCCACGGAATCCAGCATTTACTGATAAATCGGGGGCAAAGACAAACTGATACCCAAGGCCAACACGGCCCCCTACCCGACCTTCAGCCCAATCGAAAAAGTAACGAGTGAAGTACGAAGCACTCGTTGAAAGTCCCACGCGAGTATCAAAAAGATACGGTTCTTGGAAGGTAGCGGTGTATCGCTGTAACTCTGTACCAGGTGCCGCTTCGAGTCGAAATCTTTGGCCGGCACCACGAAAGGCCGTGCCGTTTCGTATGTCATCCCAACTTGTTGGAAGTCGAGTAATATCAAAATTTTGTTCATCGATCACAATGTTTCCAACCAGGCCTGCATTGGAGTTGACCCCCGCTCCGATCATGAGCCGGCCTGTCTGTGTTTCTTCAGCATTCACATCAACCACTACATATGGTTCGTTGCCGGGAAATGGTTGAAGAGGAGGCTGAGCGAAGCCCGGTGGCGGCAGCCCCGGTTGACCCATTCCGGGGACATTTGGAAGCGGATCAAATCCAGAAGGATCTGCAAAACCAGGTTGTCCAAAACCAGACTGTGCATAACCCGATGGTGTGGGAGGAGCAGCTTGAGGTTGAGCGATAGGCTGTTGGGCAACCATTGGTGTTGCTGTTGGAGAGGCGGGCGGAAGTCGTCCGTAGTCAATAGCCCCGGGGCTTGTCGCTGCTATCGCAGAGCCGCCCCATGCAGCTGCATTTGGGTTCTGGGCCGTTGATGGACCGGGAACACTTGCCGGGCGAGCAGGTGCAGCCTGCTGAGGGAATGACTGACGATACGGTGGTGGACTTGTAGCGGGTGCCGAAGTGATGGTGGCTGGCGGTTGATATCCGTACGCTGGACTTTGTCCTCGCCATTCTGGCTGCTCGCGCATTTCAACAGGGCTGACTGAGTTCTGAGTGCCTGGAGTGGGCTCACGAGCAGTATCTGCAGATTCTTGCTCGGATGGTGATGGAGCTAATTCACCCTTGAGTACGAGGTCAAGCACTGCGTCACCATCGTCAGGACTCTGACCTCGAAAGCCATTTTGATTTGGTTCACGAGCGATTAATTGTTCTGACGGATCAGGTTTACTAAAAACAATTCGTGGTCCTTCTCCTCTCGCAGGTTCATTGAGGAAGAGACCACTTGATGCAATCCGTCGTTCGTCAGATCGCAGTTTTCGGATGTCCAGAATGTCACCGGGCCGGAGGGAGAGCCGATTTAATATGACGCTGTGGCGAGTATGCGGGTTCTCACCACCAATACGGACGTTGATTTGTCCAACCCGATATCGCTGTCCCTCAGCCACCTTGTAGACCAGATCAAGTTCACCAGGCTCTTCGAGGAACCGTGGGTCTGCTTGAATGTCAGCGAATACAAAACCACGGCCGCCATAAATATCACGAATAAGACCGAGGTCAGCATCCATGTGGCTTTGATGAAAGAATTCACCACTTTTTAGTTTCAGATCACGTTCAAGGAATTCTCCTTTAAAGCGACTGTTGCCGAGAAATGAAACATTTCGGACTCTGTAACGAGGCCCCTCATTGATGACAAAGGTCAGCAAAGCCCAATCCCGGCCGAGGCCATGGATAACCTGGACTTCACGACCAACACGTGCCTGGAAAAAACCAAGGCTGCGGTAATAAGCTGTGAGCGTATCAACATCGGCATCGATTTTTTCGTGATCAACGTCCCCACCCAGGAACCAGAAAAATCCCGGTTTGGATTTGATCTGTGTGAGTAATCGTGCATCGGTTGCAATGGTATTCCCGACAAAGGTAGTCCAAAAAGATTTTCGACTACGACCTTCATCGACAAGAAAGACTGCTCCTTTGTCGCCCGGCTTTGTTCCCTCAACAGTTGTTACACGAGCTGCGTCGTAACCTTTCTCATGGTAGTAACTTTCAAGTCGACGACGGGCTTCTTCAACCACATAACTATCAATAGAGTCACCAACATCAATTTCTGATTTTTTTCGTAAAGTTCGGGTTGTCACACGTTGGTTACCAACAAATTTTACATAACGTAGCGTTGGACGTTCGACCACAGTGAAGACAACTACGACCCCTTGACGTACTCGTACATACTTAGGCAAGACGTCAATAAATTTTCGTGTGCGATGGAGCGTTCGCACATCTTCTTCAATGGCTTGTGGATCAAAAATTTGACCCGCTCGTGTATTCAGTTGTGGCAGTTTTGAGATTTCGACAGTCTCGTTTCCTTCAATCCGAACCTCAACAATACGTTCGTCTTGCTCTGTACTATCACCAGTTGTCGCAACAGTTGGCGGAAGCTGTTCGACAACCGCTGATTGAGCAAAAGCATCTTTTGACCCTGCAAGCAACGTTAGTAATCCGGCAATGCAAAACAGGTAACCAATCACCCTAGACGTGGTGATTAGAGAAGCCCCGATGGTGCATTCTTTGGATAAACGGGTGTTCGGCATAGGTGATATGGCTCAGTCAATTAGTCAGTCGTAGGCATGGAGTATCAAGCCAAGCACACTTGGGCCCTCTACAGCAAGCCGCTGAGAAATACCGAAGCAACTCTGGTCTCCACAAGGCGAAAAGTTGCCAGAGTCGGAAACAACAAGTTATTTTAAGGGAATAAAGGACTTGTTACCGCGAACATCGGTTGAAGTAGGCTTACCTAGTCTGCGATGCTTAACTGATTGGTGTAGCCTCCGAACTTTGCCGATGGGCCAAAAGGAGCAAATGAGGAATTTGCCCAGAGGATACGGGTATCCATACTCCACGATGGAAAATATGTCACCGACTGTCATCAATCTGAAGGAGTCTGAAGATCTGCGTGATGTGGTGCATCGCGTTGTGCAAGCGCTTGCTGAAGGAGATGTTGTTGGTGTTCCAACTGAATCAAACTATTGCCTCGC
>WLWE01001657.1_pt1 | contig 15844 bp, 10 predicted proteins | sample 6718301 | NCBI WGS metagenome assembly WLWE01 (sample SAMN12718691, study PRJNA515312) | sponge metagenome | isolation source: marine sponge | host: Mycale hentscheli | place: New Zealand: South Island, Marlborough, Capsize Point | collected 2003-05-01 | reverse complement strand
ATAGTAATTTTTTCGTGAGTGCAAGGAAGCACCGCGCGCAGAACCGCAGTGTATAGCTCATACATGAGGATTCGAGCACGGAGCTGACGCCGCAATCGCGGAAAAAGTGCATTTTTAGAGGTGCCCTCAAACCTATTCGAGTCCCCCTGGCATAGCCGGGGGTTACCTAATTGATTAATTAAACGATCAAAGCGGCCTTCGTATCGGCGGCAGGATGCCGCCTATACGGAAAGACGTTAGCTCGCGCTTCGATCACGCCAGCGCCGAACGTATAACCGCCTCCAAAAGCGCATAAGCCCAAACGCTGGCCCGTTCTCAAAGTCGATAACAACTCGTCTAAACACAGCGGAATACTGCTGGACGATGTGTTGCCGTAATGTTTGATGTTGCTGTAAACCGGAACCGTTGTGCGGTTCTGAATCGCGTCGATAATCCGCTGGTTCGCCTGATGCGGCACCAGCAAATCGAGTTCGGCCACGTCCAGTCCCAAGGCGTCGCAAGCGCGGCTCAAGCTAACCATCATTGCGCGTACGGCTTCGCGGAACACGCGGCGGCCGTCCATTTGCAAATAGCCGTTGCTGACGCATGGCACCGTCAAAGCATGGTCCGCATCGACCTTGCCCGAGAGTTCCGGACGATACAGCCGAGCGGCCGCGCGATCGATTTGCAACTCGCCATACAACACCGTCGCCGACGCCGCATCGCCAAAGATGACGCGCGTGTCGGGATCTTGGGGATCAAGCACCGGGGAAAGCACTTCGGTGGTAACGACCAATACGCAGCCGTTCGGTTGGTCTTGCAAAAAGTCGTAGCCGGCCCGCAATGCGTACAAGTACCCCGAGCAGGCCGCGTTGATATCATACGCTGGCAGCATCGCATTGCGCCCGCCTTCCACTTGGCTCAGGATGCGAAAAGCCATCGACGGCGTGACGGCGACCGGTGTCGTCGTCGCGCAAATCATCAGGTCCAGGTCGCTGGCAATCAATTGCTCGCGTTCCAGCGCTGCTTCACACGCGCGAGCCGCGAGCGACACCGCGTCTTCACCTTCGCCGGCCCAGCGCCGCGACTCGATGCCGGTTAACCGAACTATGTCTTCAACAATGGCACCGCCCATCTCCGCTTGCAGTTGTTCGTTGGTCACGCGGCGGCTACCGGCGATCATCGACACGGTCGATAAACCGACTTGCAATTGGCGGTTCACGACCGCTGCATCGGCAGAACGAGCCACCGTAACCGAGTCGGCGTTGGCGGCGCGGCGACGGGTAAATATCGGTGTTCCGGGCTGCTCTTGCGTCAATGGCTTGGGACGTTGTGAAGCATCCGCCGTGCGCACTTTCAACAACGGCGCGCCGACATCGACCGTCTCGCCCGTAGCGGCCAGCACCTGTTCTATTACTCCCGAAACGGGCGACATCAATTCAAAGACGCTCTTTGTCGTTTCCAACGAAGCCACCACATCGCCGCGTCCAACACTCTGGCCGGGCTCGACATTCAAGTCAACGATCACTACGGTTTCGTCGGACGGCCCAGAGCCGATCGCTTCGACAAAGCTTACACCGCGTTCAGCTTGTGGTTTGGCTTCCCATGCCAAGTCCAAACCCAGCATTTCCGACGCGGTCGTCAACACGCGCCGCAACGACGGCAGCACGTCGATTTGATTCGCAAAATTACAAGGCACGTAAGTATCCGGCCGCGTCACGCGCCGCATCATCACCGGCTGCCGACTTTTTTCGCCGATCGTCGCCAGGATCTCTGCACCCAAGCCGCACGTGTGGTTGTCTTCATGAACGACGATCACACGGCCCGTCCGTTCGACCGATGACAAAACGGCTTGCTCGTCCCACGGAGACAAACTGCGCAGATCGATGACTTCCGCCTCGATGTTCGCCGCCTCCAAAGCTTCGGCCGCCCGCTCGCAAAGACGCACTGGATTACCCCAAGTGACCAGCGTGATGTCGCGGCCCGACGTTACCTTGCGAGCCGAACCGATCGCGACGACTTGATCGGCGACGTTGATCGACGTGGTATGCAGCGGATCGTTCAAGCAGCTTTTGGGATAAAAGAATACAGTCGGCCGCTCGGAAGCAAACGCCGCGTTCAACAGTCCGGCCGCATCCGATGCCGTGCTGGGCATGAACACGTCGATGCCTGGCGTGTGAGCCATGACCGATTCGAACGAACTGGCGTGAAACGGCCCCAAGCCCGGTCTATAACCGCCGCAAGGAACCATGATGATCACCGGCGCGGTCCACTGGCCGTCGGTTCGCCAGTGCATGCTGCCGAGTTCGCTGATGATTTGATTATAGGCAAGCGGCAGAAAATCGGCGAATTGCAGGAAAGCGATCGGTCGCTCGCCGGCTAACGCACGTCCAATCGCCGCGCCAACAATCGTGGATTCGGTAAGCGGCGAATTGCCGATGCGTCCGGGAAATTCAGTGCTCAACCCCTTGGTGACGCCGAAGACGTCACCCTTGGGATCTTCGATATCTTCTCCCCACATCGTCACCCGCGAGTCGCCAGCCAATCGCTCGCGCAGCGTTTCGCGGATCGCGTCTTTCATAGTCAACGGCGGATCATAAAACGCGTCGCTTGTCCGATCATGTGCTTCAACACCATCATGCGTGCTCTTCAAGCAAACATCCGGCAGCGGGGCCTTCGCGGTGAACGTAGGCTCGGGATCCGCGCCCAGCGCGGCTTGTTCGTCGGCTTCGGCGACTTGAGCGGCGACCTCTTGCCGCACAAAAGCCAATTCGGATTCTGTCCAACCGGCGCCCAGCAACTGACGCTCGAAAATTCGAATCGGATCGCCCGTCGCGGCCGAGCGGCGAATGTCGGCCTCGTCACGATAAGTGGTTTGGTCGTCGGCGTTGGTGTGATTGGAAAGCCGCTCGACGCTCAACACGACGATCTCCGGCAGTCCTCGCAGCCGCATGCGGTCAACCACCGCGCCCAACACGCGCCAAGCGCCGAGTACGTCGCGGCCGTCGATACGATGAATCGGAATGCAGTGAAACTCTTCGGGCTGATCACCGTTTAAGGAATAAAACGTTTTGCCGTCGGTGGGCGTCGAAATCGCCCAGCCGTTGTCCTCGACTAAAAACAGCACCGGCAATTCGCTGCGAGCCGCTTCGGCGCAAGCTTCTAGAAACTCGCCTTCTTGCGTCATGCCGTCGCCGGCGGAACACAAAACGATCGAGTTCTCGTCTTGACGTTTGACGGTCATCGCCATGCCGACCGCATGCAAAGCCGCATTGCCGACTGGCCCGGTCAAGCTAGCGATTCGCAAGTCGGCGTCGGACATGTGAGCGGACATTTGCCGGCCGCGCGAATGCGACGCGTTCTTGCAATAGAGCGCGTCAAAGAAAGCTCTCGCCGTCAGACCACGAGCGATCATCAACGCCTTGTCGCGATAATGACAGTTCAGCCAATCCCGTTCGTGCAAATGCAGCGCCAGCGCCGCCGAAGCTTCATGGCCGCCGCCTGACACGTGAAAGAACGCCGCGCCGCGCCGCGTGATCTCCTCTTCAATGCGATCGACTTCTCGCGCGGTCAACATGGCTTGATACAGCAGCCGCGACTGCTCGGCGGTCGGCGCGTCGCGCCCAGCGGCGCCATTGCCGGCGACAGGCTTGGGCGGCGCGATGCGTGGCGATTGGTTGGCGGTTAATGTTGTCATTGGTCTCGAAGTCCGTTTGTGAGCTGCCGGAGTAAGGGACGGTTTTAAACCCAAAACCTTTCGCGCTGGAACGGATAAGGTCGGCGCGGCAACAGTCTGGTAGGGCCAATAGTGGCAAACCGTTTCCCACATCGATTACGTCTCCCATCTTATATCGTAGAGCTATCTCCCCCAACTTGGAATGCTCCAAGCTACTTATCTCGGGTTCTCGTTCGCGGCAAGCCGCAAGTTGGTCGGCCCGCTTTGCGCGCGGTTCAGGTGATAGCGGGTGAACCAAGTTGAACTGTACCGGGGAAACCGCAGGCTCGTTGGTTTGAGTCAAGCCGCCATGGCCGAGCCTTGTATTGATTGATAACACGCCTGTTCAAGTTCTGCGGGCGGTACGTAGTCGATAGCGCCCAGCAGGCGTTCGTGGTTGAACCAGTGAACCCAGTGTCAGGTGGCTATTGCAACCGCCTTGCTGGTCTGACCCGGCGCCGCGTCGATGTATCACCTGTGCCTTGTACAAGCCGTTGAGGGTCTCGGCTAAAGCGTTGTCATAAGAATCCCTGATACGGCCAACGCAGGGTGTGATGCCGGCCTGCTCGAGACGCTGCGTGTAGGGTACTGAGAGAGATCTGGACACCTCGCTCACTGTGGCGGGTCAGCGGCTCATCTGCCGCCGCTCGGCAGCGCTCGTGCAGGGCCTGTTCAAGCGCATCGACAACGCACTCGGTTCGCATTGATTTCGATACGCGCCAACCTACAATGCGACAGGCAAACCCATCGATAACGAAGGCGACGTAGACGAACCCTGAGCGGGTTGCGACATCGGTGAAATCGGACACCCATCACTCGTTTGGACGGCGCGCACTGAAGGGCGCCTCTAAAAATAGTCATTTTTTCGTGAGTGCAAGGAAGCACCGCGCGCAGAACCGCAGTGTATAGGTGATACCTGAGGATTCGAGCACGGAACTGACACCGCAATCGCGGAAAAAGTGCATTTTTAGAGGTGCCCTGAAGTCCCGGTGGACGGGGGGTCCTCGCTGTGGGAGTCCTGCGCGGGGAGTGGGGTGCGTACGCGGGTCCCACGCATCATCCCCTGAGTCCCAAGGAACGCATCAGCCCGCTGGTCGTGCAACGCGCCACGCTGTGGCCTTCAGGTTTGAGTGGATGGCATACCTTGCCAACGCCGTAGACCGCATGGTTCTGTGTCCACACCCGCTGCACTTCGGGGGCCAGCCGGGCGTCGCGTTGAGTACGCTGAGGAAGGCGTTGAGGGTCGCCCTCACGGGCTGTGTGTTCGTAGTACGTCGATGGGGCAATGGAGCCAAGTGTTTGCCCATTGACTCGACCCCGTAAGTACCACGGTATTCGTCGATAAACGGCACTCACGCTTCAGTGGGCGGTCGAGCGCCGCCTGGGCGAAAAAAGCCGACGCCTTGGATAGAATTTCATTGGCCCTGCGTCGCTCTAGATTCTCCCGTTCAAGTGCCTTGAGTCGGCGTTTGTATTCGTCCTCGGCACGCGGGCTTTCATCATGCATATCTTCGGTTCCTTGTCCCCAAACTTTTGCGGATCAGCATCTTCGGTCCAATTTTTGCCTGGAACCGCTCTGGCACCCAGACTTGAAAATAGTAGACATCATGACGGGATTGGTAGATGTAGGCAGGCTTGTGTAAAGCCGTTTCTACGGTCCTCTTTATCAGACCAATGGCTTCAGATGTGAATTCTTGCGTTTTTAAGTCATTGATTTATATGGCTAAAAACAGTGAAAGTGGCGGTGTATTAAACCGCATCTCCCATGACTTTCCTTTACATCGCGCCGTGTTGCAACAGTTTTCATGGGTAAATCCAATACACCAAGAAAAAAGCGTTGCAACGCTATGCGCCTATTTGGTTGCTTTTCTCACAAATTTCATACCCACAAAAGGCGCAAATACAGTACCTACCGAGAGTTCGAATCCTGCTTTGGGATTCATTGGAAACGGGGTTATCCATTCCTATCCGGCAATCTGTAGCTAGTACTACGCCCGCCACCGGGGTTCTGAATGAAAATTCCTCTATCCTTCAATTCCTGAATATCTCTGAGCGCCGTATCGTTTGAGCACTTGGCCAGTTTGGCGTATTTGGATGTATTCATATAGCCTTCAAAATCCTCCTCAAGCAGGCGGTTAATGATTAGGCGCTGACGTTCATTAACAGGCTTTTGATTGATGGTATCCCATAGCTGCGCCTTGAACAGAACATTGCCAAGGGTCGTTTCGGCATTGGAAATCGCTCGCCCTAAACAATCCAAAAACCATGTGAGCCAGTCTGTAATGTCGGGTGTACTGCGTTGCTGCTTTTCAAGCTGGTCGTAATAATCTTTACGCTCTGCCTTAATCTGCGATGACAAGCTATAGAAGCGGTCCTGTGTGCCATCAGCACGAGCCAGTGCCATATCACCAATGGTTCGGGCAATCCGTCCATTCCCATCTTCAAAGGGATGGATGGTCACAAACCATAAATGGGCAATGCCTGCTTTGATAACAGGATCAATGTCGTGGCCGTTACCGAACCACTCAAGAAACGCCTGTATCTCATTTTCTAAGCGGTCGGCGCTTGGGGCTTCAAAGTGAACCTTCTCTTTGCCGATCGGGCCAGAAACAACCTGCATGGGTCCGGCATCTATTGTGCGCCAACCGCCAACCGTGATCCGCTGCATACCGCTGCGTCCTGTCGGGAACAATGCAGCATGCCAATCAAATAAGCGGTCTTTCGTCAACGGCTTGGAAAATTGCTGTGTAGCATCCAGCATCATCTCAACAATGCCTTCCACATCACGACTGGAAGGAATCAATCCGGCAACATCAATCCCCAGCCTACGGGCAATGGATGAACGGACTTCTTCCAGATTAAGGTTTTCGCCTTCAATGGCCGATGATTTCACCACATCATTGGTCAGCGTACTAAGACTCGCTTCGCGTTTAAGCTCAAAGCCAAGCCCTTCCATGCGGCCAAGCAAACGCCCTTGGCGGTGGCGTATATCAGCCAATTTGGATGCAAGGTCTTCTGCGGCCCATGTCAAGTTTGGCCAGTTTTGGTGTTGGTGAATCCACATATTAATCACCGCATTACTTGAGGTGATTATAGGGTCTATTCACCGCAAGGCTCTGATCTTTTCCTTCGTGCAATCAAGATTTGGCTCATCCCCATGTCCGCGTAAGTCGCTTGTGGTAATTCATGTTTTTATCAAAGCGTGGATCTTCGCCTTGCATCAGAAAAGTGTATAGGCGACGGACGATGCTTTTCATCAGCACCTTCATTTCATCATCGCAGATATGAGAAACATCCGGCCATGCGAATTCATTATCTTCTGCATCAATGGCGCGCGCGCTCAATATGATGTATTTGAGCAGCTCAATCAAATCCATATTGATCGAGCTTACGGGCGCCTCTAAGAATAGTCATTGTTTCGTGAGTGCAAGGAAGCACCGCGCGCAGAACCGCAGTGTATAGCTCATACCTGAGGATTCGAGCACGGAGCTGACGCCGCAATCGCGGAAAAAGTGCATTTTTAGCGGTGCTCTTCAGGCTGCGCTCGGCGGAGAGGGAGGGATTCGAATCTTCGGTGTTTCCTTGTATTTCAATAGTTTACAAAGGCACCGTGTCCAGATCATCTCTAATTCGAACGCCTTTCTCTCCCGATTCGCGCCTATTCTAAGTCGTTCTCGGCGCTCAATACCAAATCGTTGCAGTGCCGATCGGCGTGAAGGACGGTGCCGCGTTTGACGCCGGCCTGGCCAGGGAATGGCCTTGACGGATGGGCCCAAGGCGCAGACAAACAACCCGGTCGCGCGTGCCTTTGGACAGCTAGTCCTGGAACTTCTTCAGAAGACGTAGCAATTGCCTACGCAGCGGCGTGGAAAAAGAAAGCTGACCGTTCTCGAATTTGGCGAAGCACGTCTCGAAGATGGCCATGAAATCCGTGCGAAGGGACTGTTCATTATGAGTGTTGTGGAGCGCCAGTAGCGCCGACCCGTGGCACGCTCTGACTTTCCGTCCGCTCCCGCAAGGGCAATCATGATGACCGCGATAACTGTGTTCGAAGAGAAAACAGATGACTCTGAGCGCAGCGAGATCACCCTGCAGATGAAGCGTATCCACGTAGTGACGCGAGATGCCTTCAAAGCCGTGCGCGGCTTCGTCGAAGGGATGATGACCATGCTTCGTGAAGAAGCAGAAACCATAGAGGTACGGGATCACCAACCGGTTGACGAACCCGAGTAACGTTGGCTCATCAAAGAAGACGCGACGCTGCTCGACCGGAACAGCCAGACAGAGCGTTCCGCCCGGATTGCGATGGTCGTAGTCGGTGCCGATCCGGCCGCCCGTTTCCCTAACGCGCGGCAGCGTGTCGGAAAAGTCGTTCGGAATCGTCACCTCGATATCAAAGGAGTCCGTGATGGTTTCCAGTCCATCGGTAGACGCCTCGAACGGCAACGCGCCGGAGAGTACTGTTTCACTTTCGCGCTCGGTTACGTTGCCGAGCCCCTTATGGACCGCCACAAGCTCAGCGATTTGAATCTGAACATCCTCGGTCAATCTTCCCTCCAGGGCTTAGCAGGCCTGGTGATGTGAATGCGCGGCGGTGTGTCGAGCACCGGCTCCGGCGGAACCAGCATATCGAAGTGCTTGGCTACCGCCGCCGCACCCAAAGCGCGGCCCAGGCGTTCCTTGAGCAGGCGCGGATTCGTCTCGCCGAGGATGTTGAGAAGGTCCTTATGGAGAGCATCCACCCAGGCAAAGAACGCACGTGCGCGTGCATGGTTATCTTCATGCCAGCGGTCGGCGAAGTTCTCATCCGGCTTGACCGGGTTTCCGATATACCACGTTCCGTCTGCCCGACGCTGGACGAGCCCCATCGCCGCCACCGCTGGCTCGATGGCCCTGCCCTCGACGAGCGCCGCGTGCGCATGGAGCTTGCCGACGATGCCTGACAGAGCGGAATACACGTCCGGCTCGCTGCCGTAGAGATGCGCTGCAAGCGTGGTGACGATAATCGAGATCGGCGCGTAGTCGATGCGGTCATGATGATTGAAGCGCAGATCACGATGCCGCTTCATGAGTTGAATTGAACGTTGGAGCGGTGTGCGGACTAGCTGGTCCGGAACCTCATCGATACTGGCATAAACCAGAGATTCCCGGCGCTGGATATTTTGCTTCTGTTCGAAGGCAACGCGCTGGAAGGCGATTGCGTTCTTGCGGTCAAACCAGTCCCCATAGCCGCGGGGATTGCTGGCTGACCAGGTGTAAGTGTTGTCCGTCTTATCGGTGATCGCGATCGCGGTGTCCAGAAGCCCTCGCGCATCGGGGACAGCAGGCAGAACATCCAGATGGAAGCCCACGCCACCCTGCTCGGCGTATTCCAGTGTCCAGCACCGGCGGCCCTCGAAATCGAGAAGCTTCCGGTACGTCCCATGCTCCCGGAGACGATCGCCGACCATGGCTTTGACGGCCCGCGGTGTAGTCCGGTCCTTTTGCGTCGCCAATTCACAGACGAGGTCAATATCGTAGCTCGCCTCGATCCCGTCACGGATGGGCCGCGTGACGGTTCCCAGCCGAAACGATCCCTGTACGCATATACTGGGCTCGCCATGGCAATCGGGATACTCCCCGTCTTCAAGCCAGCGCCCCACGGCCTGATACCTGTCCACGGCGTCCTGATACTTACTGGGCGGGATATCAATCTCGCACGCGATCTGTTCGAGAAACGCAGAATACTTCCTGACATCGATAGTCATGCGCAGACCCTCTCTGTTGATGCCTTCTCCGGTTCCTGACCCAGCACATAGACCGGGACGAATGCCTCTGCCGGCTGGCTGAAGAACACGGGATCGAGAACCGGTTGCCGATCACGTGCGAAGGAATAACCCAGCCCCTTGAGGTCCTGAATGACACGCGCGTCATCCATCTTGTAGGCGCTGTGGGGGGCTGTGTGGTTGATGCGATGTATGGCCGTGCGTTCATGCTCGTGGCCGGTGAGCAGCTTGGCGATCCCCATCGCGCTGTGCGACTGCCCGTCCATGAACAGCTTGATGACTTTGGCACCGAGTGTTCCGATGCCAGCCCACTTGCGGATGGTATAAGTCTCTTCCAGGCAGCCGAGACTAAGGACGTGGAGGGATTCGCCCGGCCAGCCCAGCATCGTGATCGCCTCGACAACAGCGAGGGCTGTGGGGTTATTCGCCCACGTACCGCCGTCTGTCAGTCCGACCGCGTGTTGCGTGACGTGCTGGCGAAAATAAGTCGGCGCCGCAGCGGTGGCCAGAGCCGCATCGACAGCAAGAGATTTGTAATCGTTGCGAAGGCGCGGATGATGCGCCGTCTTGTAGATGTAGACAGAGCGCGCGACCGGATTCCATGCAGGGATAAGGAGCCGGGTGGCAGCGTCGCCGATCCGCTTGTCGCCGAGTGTTCCTTCCAGGGCGGTCCGCAGTGGCCCTGAATCGTGTTTGTTTATAACGAGCTGACGACCGAACCGCAGCTTGTCCAAGATGAAATCTGTGATCGGCCCGCGCCCCTGCCCAAAAATCTCCGGACCTCGCTTTTCGTAGAGTTCGAGAAGGTCCGAGGCGCGCAACCCCATCGCCAACCCAATGGCGATGCTGCCTCCCGTGGAGGTGCCCGCTATCAGGTCGAAGTACGACCCCACCGGCCGGCCTTGCAGGTGCTGTTCGAGGCCGGCTAGAAAGGCGGCAGGAAACGTACCGAGGATTCCGCCCCCGTCTATGCACAGGATGCGGCCTTTTGCGCCTCCCGCTCCGAAACTCAGACGCCCGCCATGACGGGCAGATTCGATTGTCAAAAAGCGCCTGCTTGGTTATGGTGTATGCCTGAGCAGACGACGGGGCACCAAGTAGTCTAAAACGCGGAAATCAGCTATATTTCTGAGAGATACACCTGTCTGTTGTCTAGTATAGACAACACCGTATAGGTAGCCGGGAAGCCTGTCAAGAGGACTCTGATGTCATTCGGTTATGCCTTGAAGAGATTCCGGGAAGAGCGCGGCCTGAGTTTGCGGGAACTGGGTAAACTCTGTGAGATCGACCACGCATACATTCACCGGCTGGAGAAGGACGAAAAGACGGCACCGTCCGAACAGGTCATTGATTCGTTCGTCCGAAACTTGAAGCTCACGCCCCGCCGCGCCCGCCTACTCAGGCTGCTTGTCGGGAAATCGATGAACGAAGAACTCGTCGATGTCTTCATTGAAGACGAGGAGCGCCCGCTCGACCTTCTTGAGCCGTCTTATCAGATGAGTTTCCGGGGAAAGCGTCCTGAGTCGAAAGACGAGTGGCGCAGACACATCGATCGTCTGGCCGCGCTCTTCGACGACGAAGAGGTCTGAATGAGCGATTTCCAACGCCTGGAATTCCAGGCCATCATGAAAGCCCGGAAGCTCATTCGGGACATTGGCGTTTCATCCGTACCAATCGATCTCGAGCCCTTCGCCACTGCTGCGAACGCCAGGATCAAGATCGTCCATGATTTGAACGATGATGAATCCGGCCAAACGACCCAAATCAAAGGCAAACACGTCATCATTGTTAACGGCAATCACCGGGAGGAACGTCAGTGGTTCACCGTTCTCCATGAAATCGCCCATATTGTTCTCGAACTACCCTCAAAGCATCAGGGACCAAAGCTGAGGACAGATACCCTGATGCGTTACGGTCGCCGTCCTCAGGAGGAAATGTTGTGCGACGTGTTTGCAGCGGAGTGTCTGCTGCCTTACGACCTCTTCAGCAAAGATGTCAGCGATACAGAGATTTCACTGGCTGCTGTGAAGGATTTGGCACAAAGATACAAGGCATCACTGACTACGACAGGTTCGCGCTTCGCGGTCAACGCGAATGAACCCTGCGCGTTCGTGTTGAGTGAGGCCGGACATATCCGCTACGTTTCCCGTTCGAAGTATCTGAACGAGATTAAGGGCTGGATCGACTTCAATATTTCCCTTCCGAAGGGAAGCGTCGCGTTCCGCCTCACCCAAGACTCATCCAAGACCGAGGACTATGACGAACTTGCATCGGATGTGTGGTTTAACGGCGGGATCAAAAGCCGCCCGATGCTGGCCGAAGAAGCGATCCTCTTACGGGAATGGGATCAGTGCCTTTCGCTAATCTGGTTTGATCAAAGCCTCGAACGGTCCGATCAGCGTAGTGACTATGATGACGAGGCCGAACCACTCTTGGAAGAACTGGATGGCAATCTGCCATGGCCCTCTAAGAGAAGACGCAGGTAAAAAAGTTCGACGACACACGATGCTGGTTATCGACAATGAGATAGCATCGTAAGCGGAGCAAGGTGCACTGTTCGACCTGCTCCTCACTCACGTCTCTGCGTCGTGAAAGAGTCTGCCATTTACTATTCCTCCTCATCGAACCCCGACCGATTCAGTCAAGCGCCCGACTCTTCGTTTCCGTCCTCAACGAGGATTCCGTGGGCGCCGATCACGATGCCTCCTGGTACGTTACCCCGAAGATGGTATCGCCCAGCCATTTCTTGAACGACGGGTTGTCGCTGAACTGCTTGAACAGCTCAGTGTGGTCGGCCAGCAGGTCGATCATGACCCGCTGTAGCGCGGCGTCGTGCTCAATCCGGGCGGTCTTCTTGTCGTTGTTCTTCATAGCGTTCTGATAGGCCGCGTCCGCCGCCACCTTGGCCGGGATTTCCTCCGCGATCACCTCGCGGATCTTGTCGGCATCCTTCCAATCGATGTTGCCGAACTGGTCGTTGAACGCCTTGATGATGTTGCTCAGTTGGTCCAGCTCCGGTTCCGGCTTGCGGCCGCCGCCGCTGGTCGGAACCGGTCCGACTTCCGCATCCTGATCAGGAAGGCCAATCTTCAGGCTGGTTTTGACCTCGACACGGTAGCTATCCATATCGATGGCCTCGAGGATGCCCCGGGAGAGGTCTTCTTCCTTGGGTACGGGAAGCTTCGGGATCAGAAAATTCAGGAAAATCGATAGTTTCTCCCAATCAGCATTCGAGTACGGCAGGATCGAGGACAGAAAGCCGTAGGTGCGGACGAAGGCCTTGCTCTTGCCCTTGAAGTCCACCTGGCCGTTTTCGTCAAGATCGGCGTTGTAGGTGGCCACGCAAGCGTCCAGGACTGGGTCGAGTTTGTCGCGATCTGAACCATTCGAATAGAGTCCTACAAGGTCGTCGATTTGCGCCTGCGAGTAGACCTGATAGGCGCCCAGATCCGACTTCAGATCGTGCAGCTTGTTGGGGTCGGTCTCGTCACTGAGGATGGTGGTACGGTAATAAGGCTCGAACGACTTCCGGATCGTCTCCGAGTCGTTGTAGAAATCGAGCACAAAGGTGTCGTGCTTCTGCGGGTGGGCGCGATTGAGGCGCGAGAGGGTCTGCACCGCCTTGATGCCGGAGAGCGCCTTGTCCACGTACATCGTGTGCAGCAGGGGTTCGTCGTAGCCGGTCTGGTACTTGTCGGCGACGATCAGAAAGCGGTACGGGTCCTGCTGCACCTTGTCCGGGATCTGGCTGCTGGGAAAACCGTTCAGGGTTGCTTCGGTGACGTTCCTGCCTCCGTATTCATGCTCACCAGAGAACGCCACGATTGGCTGGTAGGGGCTCTTGCTTTCCTTGAGGTAGTTTCTGAAGGCACGGAAGTACTGGATGGCCCGCTGGATGCCGTTGGTGATGACCATCGCTCGGGCCAGGCTGCCGATCTTGCGGTGACCTATCACCTGCGCATGGAAGTGGTCCACCATGATCTCAGCCTTCTCGCGGATGGCGTGCTCATGGGACTGCACATAGCGGCGCAGCTTTTTCTGTGCCTTCTTGGCGTCGAAGAGCGGGTCGTCCTCCACCGTCTTGGCCAGGCGATAGTAGCTCTCCACCGGGGTGTAATTCTTCAGCACATCGAGGATGAAGCCCTCCTGGATGGCCTGCTTCATCGTGTAGTTGTGGAACGGGTGGTGCTTCACGGCGCCGTCAGTCTGCGGATCCGGCTCTCCGAAGATCTCCAGGGTCTTGTTCTTCGGAGTCGCCGTGAAGGCGAAGTAGCCGGCATTGGTCACCATCTTCCGGCCTTCCATAATCTTGTTGATCTTGTCTTCGAACGATTCCTCCTCCCCATCGGCGACTGCGCCACTCTCGAGCACCTGGTTCATTGCAGCGGTGGTTTTCCCGCCCTGACTCGAGTGTGCCTCGTCGATAATGATGGCGAACCGGCTGCTCTTCAGGTCGCCAATTTCGTTGAGAATGAATGGAAACTTCTGAACCGTGGTGAGGATGATCTTCTTCCCGGCGTAGAGGAATTTTCGCAAGTCGCCGGAGTGTTCCGCATGACCAACGCTCGCCGCGACCTGGGCGAATTGCTTGATGGTGTCGCGAATTTGTTTGTCGAGCACTCGCCGGTCGGTGACCACGATGACCGAGTCGAACAGCGCTTTGCTCTCATGCTCAAGCCCCACAAGCTGATGCGCCAGCCAAGTGATGGAGTTGCTCTTGCCACTGCCCGCCGAGTGCTGGATCAGGTAGCGCCTGCCGACGCCGCTTTCAGCGGCATCGGCCAGGAGCAGGCGCACCACCGTCAACTGGTGGTAGCGGGGGAAGATCTGCTTGTACGTCTTTTTGCCGGTCTTCTCGTCTTTTTCCTCCACCACCTGGGCGTAGTTCTCCAGAATGTCGGTCAAACCCGCCCTGGAGAGGGTCTCCTTCCACAAATAGTCAGTGGCGAGCCCGGCCGGGTTGGGCGGATTGCCTGCGCCGTCGTTACAGCCTTTGTTGAAGGGCAGAAACCACGAACCCTTACCCTTGAGGTGGGTACAAAAACGCACCTGGTGATCATCCACAGCAAAATGCACGACGCAGCGGCCGAACTGAAATAGCAGCTCCTTCGGGTCACGGTCGCGCTGGTACTGCTGCACAGCGTCGAACACCGTCTGCTTGGTGAGTTTGTTCTTGAGTTCGAAGGTGGCGATGGGCAGCCCGTTGATGAACACGGCCAGGTCGAGGGCGAGGGCCGTCTCGATGCGGCTATATCTCAATTGACGCGTGACGCTGAAGATGTTGGCCACGAACCGTTCGGCCGCCTTCACGTTACCCGGGGTCGGCGTGCCGTAGAAAAGGTCCAAATGCGCCGGGCCGTGCTTGATGCCGCCGCGCAGCACATCCACCACACCACGCTTGGCGATCTCGCCCTGTAGGCGGTGCAGGAACTGGGTGCGCTTGGGGCCTTCCTCTTCGATGCCAAGCGCCTCATAGGTATCGGGCTGGGTGGAGGCGAGGAATTGCAGCAGCTTGGCCAGGTCGATGGCGTGTTCCCGGTCGAAATCCTGCGGGTCGCCCTGAACGTATCCAGCTTTCTCCACGAGTGAGGCGACGATGATCGACTCCAGGCCCTTCTCGCTGGTGTCAGTCGGTTTCATCCATGTCCCCCTCGTCATCGATCGCGTCGTCGGACTCGCCGATGTCCTCTTCCAGCGCCAGCAGCTCGTCCTCGGCAACTTCCGGCACCTCGATATCGCGCACATCCACCTGGCCGGTGACCACGTCGGAAATCAGCCGGGTGCGGTATTCACGCATCAGCTCGATCTCGCGCTCGGCTCTTGAAGTCGCCTTACTGATCTCGGCGCACTTCTCATTTATATGGGCAATAATCGCTCGCTGTTCCTCCAGCGGTGGAAGCGGGAAGAACGCCCCCTTGATTGCACCTTGCGCCAAGCCAAAGCGAGTCACGCCGGTGGCGGCAACCCGGAACTGGTCTGCCACTGGGTCGGAACAGAAGGCTCTGAAAAGGAACTCGCCTTCGATTTCACCTGAGAACGGTCTAATCAAGGCCAAGTGATAGGCGCATAATACGATGCCCGGCAGCGCCTCGGGAACGAAAGTGGGGATCGCTATGTCGTCCCAACTTTCGGAATCCTTGGTGATGATCACGTCGCCCGCTCTCAGCTCAAAAGCGCGAATCTCTTCCAGCGTGGCCGTGGCCTTCATGAAATCGATAGCAGTGGTGATGCGGTCGTTCTTGTAAACGTCCACGTAGTTACAGAGCATGACCGGGACTTCGTCCTCATTCGTGTTCTTGTCGATGCCACTAGCCCTGACCGCCGCCAACGTGCGGAGCCGTCTGGCTTCCCAATGCTCTGGAATATCCCCGATCCATTCCCCGCC